>Ga0233417_10000035_pt1 | contig 38377 bp, 47 predicted proteins | sample Sed_MG_FD_189023 | JGI IMG/M metagenome (GOLD analysis project Ga0233417, IMG submission 189023) | Sediment microbial communities from Lake Towuti, South Sulawesi, Indonesia - Sediment_Towuti_2014_0.5_MG | ecosystem: Environmental > Aquatic > Freshwater > Lake > Sediment | place: Indonesia... | reverse complement strand
CAGCTTCTGATACATCAGCTTCTGATACATCAGCTTCTGATACATCAGCTTCTGATACATCAGCTTCTGATACATCAGCTTCTGATACATCAGCTTCTGATACATCAGCTTCTGATACATCAGCTTCTGATACATCAGCTTCCGATAATGTTACGGGAAGTAGCTTAATCGATGAATTAGTAAAGACAGGAAAGTTCACAGAAGATGAAGCTAAACAATTTGCGAGTCAAAATATGTTGAGCGGAGCTGATACTACATCTACTTCTGACGATACCGGTTCTAATACCAACACTGATAACACACAAGCATCATCTAACACAGATACCAACACTGATAACACACAAGCATCATCTAACAATGAACAAAATCAAGACGATACTTCAGATAGTAATAACAGTGGTAATCCTGAAGATTATGATAGTCTCAGTGAACTTGTAAAGGATATCAAAAATGGCGTCGTAGACACTGATGATATCCCATTAAATGATTTACAAAATTCTGGAGCTTATCAGGGAGCTGATGAACAAACACAAGATTGCATTGATCTGGCAGCAAAGTTTGGAAGTAAACTTAATGATTATGAAATAGTTCGCTGTTCCGAAGACCCGAACCATTTCAAGAACATGATAGAGAATAATAACGCGAACAACAATGATGCCAACAACAATTAATCTGATGATGATACTTAAAAAAGTATCATCAATTAATTTTATTTCATATGACTAATTATAAATAATCCCATACTACTCAGTATCATAAATATCCATACAATTTTATTCCAACTAAAAATTTTCTGCCCATCAAGGTTTCCAAATGGGAACAAATTAAACAATGCGATCATTGAATTAAATACTGCTCCTATACGCAAGTAGTCAGCAGAAAACTGATAGGTTAATAGCCAAAACATGAAACCCATGGCAAGATTTGTAAGAGGACCAACAAATGCAACCCTCCCGAATTTACTCCTGTCAGATAAATCTACCATGACAGCTCCTGGAGCAATAAATTTGAATGGAATAAACGGCATTGTCGACATACCTGTTACTACCAATCCATATAAGTTTGTGCGAAACTCTGCCCAACTTCCATAAAATTGAGCTAATAGTTTGTGTGCCATTTCATGCACAAGAAATGCACTAACAAATACTATCAGGAATTCCAAAGCGATGTGACTGTAATTCCTTATAGATAAGCCAACTGCCGTTACCAAAATCGTTGCCACCAGCAGGTGAAGGATTTCTATTTTAGAAAATTTTATTTTTAGGAGTGCAATTTTCAAAGTTGATTTTTTCATATCTCCATACATCATATTTTTTTTATCCACATATTCTTTGAGTGAGACACATGAATGATTCATTGGTATTCTATGATTATTACAGAACACTCTGTTACAATAATTACATCTGAAGGAAAGACTTTCTTCCTTCCCACAAATTTCACATTTCATTAAATTAGTTCATTCACTCCGACTTAATTCAAGGTAAATACACTCCAATCTCACATTTAAAAGTGCGTTTTCAAAGAAGCCGAGGACATATTTCATTCAACTTGATATAACAAAAATTCATTATGAATGAAAAATCGAATTCTTGAATTCCGATCTGAATTACAATTCTCCGATGGTAAGATATATCAACATTGAATTACCGTAGTAAGTATTGAGATACTTTGCCAGATAGATTGCCAGATGATGATATAGAAGAGACGGATGATAAACTTGTCCAGCGTTATGATACAATATTGAAAGAAAGTGCATTGTTAAGTACCTTTTCTGGGATCCTGTTTGGATTCTTGTTGAATATGGCAATAAATATACCCGATGATTTTGACTTTAATGACAAGATAACCCTGATTGCAGCATTGTATTCTACAACTGTGGCTGCTTCATTATTTGTAATGCCAGTGATCTATCATCATTTACAATATCCTTATGGAAGTCTAGATAAATTCAAGAGCAGAAGTCATACGTTCATCCTTTCCGGATTAATACCTGCGGGACTAACTCTATACCTTGGTTTACAACTGGCCATCCACTCGCTTCTAGGATCTATAGAATCATTTATCCTTGCATCGCTACCATTCATTCTGGTTTATTTTTTGTTCAGAGCTCGTAAAGGCGAATTCTTGAAGAATCTATAGGATCTACTTATTCTATACTCATATAGTAAAAATATATACATATTCATAACGTACGTATAAGGAGTATCATTGAAAATATCCATCATTGACATTGGTTCTAATACAATCAAGTTGGTCATTTACGTGGTAAGAAAGGATAACTCTTTCATTGGTGTTCAACAAGAAACCGCAAAGGTAAAGCTTGGAGAATCTCTTGCTTATTCCGATAGCCTAAATGAACAATCGATCCTCAATAGTATAGACGTTCTTCTTCAATATCGCGATATCATAAGACTTGAATCTACAAATAAGGTTCTTTGCGTAGGTACTAGTGCAGTTAGGGAGGCAAAAAACGGTAAATATTTCATCGATCAGGTTCTTAAGAGAACCGGATTTAGAGTAAGGATTCTCAATGGGGAAGAAGAAGCTTATTATTCTTATCTGGGCGCATCCATGACGATCTGCATACCAAATGGGCTGTACTTTGATCTGGGAGGAGGAAGTTTAGAATTAGTTTATACCGAAAACTTTAATATAAAAATGGCACAGACTCTTCCGTTGGGAGCATTACGCTTAACAAGAACATTTGCTAATGAAGATGGTTCTTTCTCAAAAAAGGATTGTGATAATATGGATCAAAGAATACTTGAGAAACTTCCAACCAAGAAAAGCTATGGAATTGGAATAGATACATTACTTGTAGGAGCTGGCGGAACATTACGTGCTCTGGGAAGATATGATCAAAAGCGTTCGGGATTTCCAGTTGAAAAGATACATAATTACAGATTATCATTAAACATCATTGATTCTCTTCGAAAGGAAATGAGTTCATTAAAACCCAGTGAAATTGCTAGTCGAGGAACATTTGATTCCACAAGAATTGAGACAGTTGTTGCCGGCATACATGTAATTCATGGGATCATGAAGAAATTTGACTTTGAAGAAGTTATTATAAGCGGTTACGGTATACGTGAAGGCATTCTTGCCTCGTTTATACAAGATCCTAACACACTCGAAAATCATAATATTGACAAACTAGGAAAACAGATTCTAAGGATACTTTCTTATCATTTCCACAAACACGATATTTCAAATTCTGGGCTTGATGAGATGACGCGCGATATGATCTATCATAGGTTATTAAAAGATAGGGAAGTCGAGATACTTTCATATGCGCTTTATACTTTGGGAAAACTACCCGAGTCAAATAAGTACTATGGTCTTTTCTATCAAATATTGGATGAGGATTATCCTCGTCTCACGTATAGAGAGCAAATAATACTAGCATTATCCATAGTTTACTCAAAGAAAATGAGAATTGGTGAGGAGCTCTTTTACAAATATAGTAATTTGTTAAAACCACAGAATCTAAAATCTATTCAAAAAATTGCGGTATTGCTCAACCTAGCTAGGATAATCATAAAGACCAGATCTCAGATAAGGACAAGATTAACAGATAACCAGAGCGTGAATTTCATCATAATTCCTACACAGAAATCATTTCCGACTACCTTACTAAAACAAGTAATTCAGAAAACTAGCAAGATATTTGATATTCCAGTACAATTTCATATACCAGATCGGATCAATGGATTCAAGGGCTCTACTAGGAACTTTATTTCAATAAAATCTCAGATTTGATAGATTTGTCCTACAACAAAAACGATATTGCAAAAAATATTCCTATGAAAGGCAAGCTTGTAGTTGTTGAAGGTATAGATGGCTCCGGAAAATCAACCCAACTTAGATTATTAGAGAAGTGGCTTATTTCTAGAAATGTACCAGTATTTTTTACGGAATGGAATTCATCAGAGACAGTCAAACAGATTACTAAAAAAGGTAAGAAAAATGGTCAGTTGACCCCAATTACATTCTCCTTACTACACGCAACCGATTTTGCAGATAGGTATGAAAGGAATATTTTACCACTTTTACATGCTGGCTACATTGTCCTAGCTGATAGATATGTGTATACCGCATATGCTAGAGACATAGTCAGGGGATGCAATCCGAATTGGGTTAAAAAAATATATGAATTTGCAATAAGACCAGAAATCGTGTTCTATTTTAAAGTACCTATAGATACAGCAGTAGATAGAATACTTTCAGGTAGACCAAGATTAAAGCATTATGAGGCGGGCATGGATTTGAATTTGAGTAATGATCCTTATGAGAGTTACAGGATCTTTCAAAGTAGAATTATTGAGCAATACGAATACTTATCAGTCTCGGAGAATTTTACCATTGTGGATGGCACAATGGAAATTGAAGAGTCACAAAGATTTTTGAGATCAATAGTGATGAAATTATTACCGTTGAATTTTGCGAAAAATAGGAGGCCTAAAAGACCATGAATTATAGAGCAATAAGATCATTAAAAGGTAAGGAACAGAGAAAAACAGTATTTTACGGACATGCTATTCCGTATTTGGAAAATATCGAAATAAAAGGAAGATTTATTGTAATAGAAGGTCCTGACGCATCAGGTAGAAGCACACAGATTGAATTATTATGGCCAAAACTTGAAGCTGATGGTCATGCCGTGTTAAACGCTGGACTTAGACGTTCTGAATTAATCGGCCAGGGAATATTAGAAGCAAAAAGAAATTTTGTTTTGGGTAGAAGGACTATAAGTTTATTTTATGCAGCAGATTTTGCAGATCAATTGGAAAACAAAATTATTCCTGGATTGAGAGCAGGATACATTGTTCTTTCCGACAGGTACATTTATACGCTCATGGCTAGGGAAGCGGTACGAGGCATAAGTAGCTCATGGTCTAGAAATCTGTATGGTTTTGCTTTAAGACCAGACATAGTGTTCTATCTAGATGTTGATCCAAATGAATTAGTACACAGGGTGTTCAAAAAGAATTCCTACTTGGATTATTATGAATCGGGTACTGATCTTAGACTATCAGATAACATGTTAGAATCCTTCATAATGTATCAAAAATTATTAAAAAAAGAATTTGTGCGAATGCAAAAACGATATAATATAGTTTCAATAAATGGTAATAGATCAGTAAGCGAAATTAATGAGGATCTTCAAAAAAGGATTTATGATTATCTACAAAATCTACAAAATTACTGATAATTAGTCTATTAACCCTCAATTAGAACGGTATAATCTTGGATAAGATAACCCTCCAATTTTTTCCTTCTTAAATGCAGTTGGATAATAATTCGCCCTGAAGTTGATGAAATCTAGAAAATAATTTATTTGGAAGTATATTAACTGAATATCATGGAATTATTCATTTTACGACATGGCGAGGCCGGACAAAGATCATTGTCGAGCGACAGAATTCGCCCTTTGACATCAGCTGGAAAAGCTGAAGTATTAGAAATTGCCAAATCCTTGAAGACTATTGGATTAAAATTTGACGTAGTTGCTACCAGTCCTCTTAAAAGGGCATATGACACGGCCATGATAGTATCTGATGTCTTTAATCTTGGCAGCAAAGTTCAGGTATGGAATGAATTAGCTCCTGAGGGAAGAAGGACAGACGTTTACCAGAAGTTGTCACAACTTCGAGAGGAATATTCAGTATTGATTGTTGGACATCAGCCATTGTTGGGTGAAATGATTAACGACATCATTCATAAATCAAAGTCCAGTCCATGCAATTTTCTCTTAAAGAAAGGCGGAATTGTGAGAATAAGACTCCTTAGAAAGAGTAACATTCCTAAAGGGGAACTCAAATGGTTGTTGACTCCTAGAATATTAAAAAACATCATTAAAAAGAGCACCAAGTAAATGACCAAAGAATAAATAGTTTGATGAATTATAATTCATAATGTCAGGTCAAAAATCAAAGAATAATTCATCTGATTCCAAAGCTTCAATACCATTAAAAAATATGAAATCTAAAGGTACACTGAATTCGCCCTCAGCTTTGAAATCAAAACCTGAAATCAAATTTAAGAAAGCAAAAAAAATCTCAAGATCAATCAAAAGAATTGAATCAGAGATGTCACACATACAAACTCAATTGCAAAATATAGAAAATGATCTTAACAATATACTCAAATTCATAGAGAATGGGAAAAAGAACTAATTCAGAAAATAATGCGAATCATTAACTTGGACTATTGCTCTTAACAAAAAAATTCAAGTAATCCTCGTTAAGAGACTAAGGTTAAAATCTATATTATTCCTCAACCTTTAATTCCTTTGGTCGCCATAGATTAAGCAATTCACCTTTCGTCTTGGGAATTATTTGCTTCCATGATGTTATTGGCAGACCTATGCACGCAACAGCGCATGTAGGCATTGTCACGATTTCTCCTGTTAATACCTCGACTAATTGTTCTGAAATAGGATTGTGTCCAACTAACATTATTATGTCATGCCTATCCGCCTGACTTTTCAATACATTAAGATAGTCTGAATGTCCCGAACCGTAAAGAGTTGGATCAATCAAAATTTGATCTTCATATTTACATGCCTTGGCAATTTTCTTTGCAGTAGTGTGAGCTCTTATTGCTGAAGAGCTAATTATTAGATGTGGAACAAGCCCCTCCTTGAGTAGCTTTCTGCCCATCATGGGAGCGTCCCGTTTACCTCTATTATTTAGCGGTCTATCATGATCCGATAAATCTGGAGATTCCCAACTTGATTTTGCATGACGAAGTATCAGTAATAGTTTGTTGCTTTTATTCAAGGAACCTATGTATTAATTATTTTGAGGATGTATATAATTATTTTTTTTGTGATATTTTCATTCATCAGTATTCCAACAACTCTAAAACTAGTTTTAAAATTAATGTTTCCCTTTGGATAACGTTTCTTTCATCAATACCTTTAGTATCAATGAGTAATTTATCACATGAATCAATTTGTATTTTTACCATGTCCTTTAAGTTTCTATAAGAGGGTTGATTCAAATATTCTATACTATATATCGGATGTTCTGCTGCCTTGCTCCCAATTTCTTTAGGAATTGATTTAAGTAAACTTATTTTTTCTAATTCTGAGGTTTTCATTTTTTGATTAGCACCTCTAATAAAAATGACTTGAACAAATCTGATTCTATTTTTCTTCTTAATGAAATTCTGCAATAATTATGACTATGAATACAATCATCAATTTTATCACATTTACAACATATCCATGAAACATATTCCTGGCAAATATTACAGGTGGCAAAAGGAGTCAAATAAAAACCACATCCTCTACAAGATTCCCTATTAAACATATGTTAGGTGACACAAATCCATTCTTATTAGAATTAGCGAAGGTGATCGTGTAGATCCTAATAGACTATATGAAATTTTCACGAAAAAATGCAAGAAGATACTAAAATGGCAAATTAATATTTACACTATATCTTTACTGCATTTTTATAATAAAACCATTCAATTTTCAGTGTCATTATAATTACCGCCTTGATATGTTTTTTCTACATTTTGAGCTGCCTTAACATCGAGATTAGAAATTACGTGCCCTAAACTCCATGTATCATAATCTAATGTCAATGAATTCCATGTTGATGTCATGTTTGGATGATGATTCATTTTTTGGGAAACTTCTGACACTTTAAACATAAATTCAAATACGGTTGAAAAATCTACAAATTTGAAGGTCTTGTGCAACTTTCCATCCAAGATGATCCAACCTGGTAGGTCATTTAATGCTTCGGTTATCTGATGATGCGACAGTTTAACATAATTGGGAATAGTTTCATTATGAATTGAATCAAGAGCATCTTTAATAAATGAACTATTGGTAGAAGAAAACATAATGTTATCCGATGAGATTTCTTGAGTCTGTCCCAGTACTGGTGTACAACCTAATGTAACTATAGTCGGTAACAATATACTAAGCATGATAATTGCCCACTTCATCACAATATTTACTATTGTGGTGTGATATTTATTATTTCATGGTACGGACTGTTCAAAGTTACCATTACCCACTTTTCATTTTCTAACGTTCTAATCATCATGAATTGATAAATATTTATTGTAATGTAATAGTCTATCAGTTAGTTGACTAGTAATGATACAAAGGTCCTATTAGTACTTTCAATTTCAATTCTTCTCTCAACTGTCTTTGGTATCTGGATCCCTTCTATAGGAGAGCTCTTTTCTCTTTACATTCTGGTGATTCTTGGAATATTGTTATTTCTGAATCTTATCCAGCTAGAATTCAAAGATCTTGTCTCAACTTTTAAGAAACCTAAATTGTTATTAATGTTGTCAATTATGAAAGTGATCGTCATACCAGTAACAATGTATGTTGTTACTAGTCAGGTCAGTCCAAAACATGCACTTCCAGTACTTCTACTATCCGGAGTTTCTACCGGACTTGGTGCTCCTTTTGTTACCAATTATGTTGGAGGAAAACTTTCTATTATTGTAGGAATGGTAATTGTAACATCACTTGCAGTTCCTTTCATATTGCCTATGCTGGTATATGTACTTTATAATACTGAGTTTTCTATTCCAATTTTTGACATGATCTTCCTGCTTGTTGTATCTCTAGTATTTCCTCTAGTAACCAGTGGATTGATAAAAAAATATCTACCCAAGTTAGCGACAAGAATTAAGAAGAGCTCATTGCCCCTGTCAATTATCTTAATGGATATGATAAACTTTGCAATATTTTCAAACTTTTCATTATATTTTTATTTTGAATCGTCTTTTGTTATTTTTACAACTGTAATTGCTATTTTATTATTTGTAATATTTGCGATTACTGGGTATTTCATGTTGTACCTCATAAATAGAGATTCTTCAATAAGATACAGGATTTCAGGGCTTATTGTCATGAGCTATGTAAACAATATTCTGGTAACTGTTTTTGCACAACAATTTTTTGGTTCCCAAGTAGCTGCGCTTGCCGCATTTTACAATATACCATATTACATGGGAATCATTTTATTAAAAGTAATATTTTCAAGAAAGATAAAAGATTAGTAGTAATTGAGTAACAAAATTCCAAGATGAAGATGAAATTCATATCATATTAATAACCGAATTCAGAATCCTCAATTATTTAATGGATATTACTCAAAAGTATTCAGTGTTCATTACGAGAAAAATACCAGAACCAGGACCATCAATATTGAAAAAATATTTTCAAGTCAATATGAATCCCGAGGTGAGCGTACTTGACAGACAAGTCCTAATTAAGAATGTCAAGAATGTAGACGCAATATTATGCATGTTAGGAGACAAAATTGACTCAAGCGTAATGGATGCAGCAGGGTCTAATCTTAGGGTAATTAGCTGCTATAGTGTAGGATATGATCATGTAGATATTAAAGAAGCAGAAAAAAGAAATATCATAGTCACAAATACACCCAACGTTCTGGCTAATACCACTGCTGATCTCACCTTTTCGCTAATTCTGTCTGCTGCTAGAAATATTGTCAATGCAGATAGTCATGTACGTAATGGAAGTTGGAAATTTGGATGGACTCCTGATCTCTTTCTTGGCTACGATGTATATGGAAGTACTTTGGGAATAATTGGACTCGGAGAAATTGGATCGCTTGTAGCAAAACGTGCCAGAGGTTTTGGAATGGATGTTCTTTATTATAGTAATAGCCGTAATCTTAAAGCCGAATCAGAGCTTTCTATTTCATACGTTTCATTAGAGGAACTTTTACAACGCAGTGACTTTGTTTCTATCCATGTATCGCTAAATAAATCAAGTTTTCACATGATTGATGAATCAAAGATTAAGCTAATGAAAAAGACCGCCTTTCTCATAAATACCTCTAGAGGTAAAGTCATCAATGAACAGCATTTGATCAAAGCATTAAAGGATAAACAATTATCAGGAGTGGGTTTGGATGTCTACGAAGATGAACCTATTTCCACATCCAATCCATTAATCCAAATGCCACAAACTGTGTTGTTACCCCATATAGGAAGTGCTACTTATAAGACGCGTTCCAAAATGGCAGAAGTTTCTGCTAAAAATATTGTAAACTCTCTTATTGGAAAGGGAACAGTTTATAAAATAAGATAAGAGAACTTTAAGACTAAAGTATTATTTAAGAACCCTTATGTTTTCTATAATCCACCTTTTTTTCATGCTCCTCTCTAACATGATGCAGTCTATCCTTCTCATGAATAAACTCTTTTCTGCAGTCATGGCATTTGACAATGGGATAATGGTGAATTTGTCTCATGTGACTTATCAACTCTTCATTCGTGCCGAATTTCAGCTGATCTATTTCGCAAAGAAATTTCGTACGGTGAAAGAACCCCATTGCCATAGTTGGCAGATTTCAAGTAATAAAACTTTCTTGCAAGTCAATAAATTCTCCATATGCTGACTCGTCAGAATCTACTTGCTCTAATAAGTTATGGGAAGCAATATTGAAGGTCCATTTTATGTCATCTGCGGCATCTAAATCTGATATCTGTGTTGGCTAATACCACCAGCTGATCTGAGACTATACTTATAATTTTTATAATAGTTAAGGGAATTTTCAATCATGACAAGACAAACTTATACGGAAATGGTAGTTGTGACACTTTTGATCACAATTACTACTTGTTTGGTTTATGCCAGTAATAGTAGTGATCACTATCTACATGCTCAGACCACCTCGATTGATAACAAGACATTATTCGTTATTGGTTCAGCAACAACCCAAACGAAACCCGACAAAGTTATTGTATCACTAGGTGTAGAAACTACCAATGCCAAAGCGAAAACTGCATTAACCACAAATTCTGAACTAATGAATAAGATTATCAACGCCTTAAAAATAGCAGGAGTAAATGAGAATGAAACAAGCACATCATCATTCACAATAACTCCAAATCGTGACTACACCATAGATAAAGATCAAGGTAAACTGGTTGGATTTACAGTTAGCAATTCAATACAGATAGATAGCTACAATGTCAATGACTCATCAGAATGGATTGATATCTCGGTTGCATCAGGTGCCAATAATGTAAACGGCATATACTTTAGCGTGTCGGATAAGAAACTTGAAGGAATCAAGAACGAATTGTTAAAAGAAGCTATTGGTAATGCAAGAGAGAAGGCTGATATTGCAGCTTCCGCATTGGGACTTAAAATAACTGGAATAAAGACAGTAAATATTGATCGGGCCACTCCATTTCTTACCGGACCAATGTCATATGGTGTTGAATTACTCAAAAGTGATGCAGCTTCACCATCAACTCCAATAATTGCCGGTGAACAAGACATATCGATGACTGTTAACATTATCTTTCTTTTGGGAGAATGATTTATTCTCACCTCTTGATGAAAGTAGAATACAAGAATGGAAACAAGACTAAATATATATAGAATACTTACAACTTCTGACTTAACTAGGGATGTCATACTATAAAGCTCCACGATTTCCGACTACTAATAAGGTAAAAATTGCCGCAGCAGTTATCACTGCAATCATCATCATAATTGTGCTGGCCGAATCAATTGTAATTGTTGAAGCAGGTCATCGGGGAGTTGTCCTTTACCTGGGAGCAGTTGAAAATAGGGTATTAGGGGAAGGTGTGCATTTCATTACGCCTTTTGCTGAACAAGTAGTTCAGATGGAGGTAAGAACACAAAAGTTCCAAGCAGAAGCAACTGCAGCTTCAAACGATTTGCAAGAAGTGCAGTCTGTTATTGCATTAAACTACAGAATTGATCCGCAGGAAGCAAACAAGATCTACCAAATATTGGGTGTTAACTATGCAGATCGTGTAATATCTCCAACTATACAAGAATCGGTAAAAGCTAGTGTAGCCAAATTTAATGCTGAAGAATTAATTACAAAGAGAGAAACGGCAAAAAGTGTAATAGCTGATGCCATTAGAAATACACTTTCTTCAAATAATATCCAAGTACAAAATGTTTTTATCACTGATTTTAAATTTTCAGATGCTTTTGCTAGTCAGATAGAACAAAAAGTAGTAGCATTTCAAAAGTTTCTTACTGAGCAAAATAATCTAAGGGCTATTGAGGTTGTTGCAAACCAAACCGTAGCGCAGGCTGAAGGACAGGCAAGAGCAAATGCCGCCAGGGCAAGTGGTGAATCTGAGGCCATAAAGATTATTACCCAACAATTAAGAGAAAGTCCAGATTACCTTCAATGGCAGGCTATCACAAAATGGAATGGACAAATGCCATACGCACTAGGTAGCAGTGGATTTCCATTCTTCCAGCTCCCATTACCACAAGTACAGAATCAAACAAAATAATTCAAAAGTTCAATACTTAATTTTTGTATTTTTACCAAAGTCTTACTATCTTTTCATCCAATGCTTTTGTTGAATGTCAAATGAAAATTTATTTCTTTTGTCGGTAACGTTTATTTCTTTTATAGATAACGTATAAAAAGATTCGTCCAGTCCATCCAATGTTCTAACTACTTTCGTTGTTTTTATGATATTAAGTTGCTCGAGTTTTTTCATTTTTCTATAAGTTGAAGAAAGTGGTATATTTAGAGTTGAAGAAATTTTTTGCGTACTCAGTTATCTTTTGTCAAGCAGATTCATAATTCTTAATGACGGTTCATCTGTTAAAATGGAAAGAACATCCCTTGCATTTGGATCATTTATCAACTTTTAATCACGGCAATGATAACAAGTATAAATCGAGAAACTTCGGTCAATTCCTCGATTATCTCAACTGTATTTTTGTCAGTTATATTAAAAAGATCTCCGAGAATTGAATCACAAATAGGAATTAGAAAGAAACCAAATGTGAGATAAAGCATAGGTAAGTATTTTTGTCTTCTTGTATGCTTTGGCTTGGAAGTTTACTCATGAATAAAACTCGAATATCGTTGTGATCATTACTGCGTTACTTATAATAGTACTTCTTATAACATCTTCGTTATTCTATTACACAAACGCACAAACATCGTATGAAAAGGACTTTCGAAAATGTGTGGCTTTTTAAACTCCGTAATGTACTCTTATAAACTTAGCAATACCGATGGGTCATAAATGGGGTTATATCCCATCAGAATGTAAAATTCGTAGTACTTTACACATGTTCAATGTACCTTAAATAGAAAAACCGATGGGATTAATGCGTAGAGTTATCCCACCGGAATGTTACTACAAAGTTAACCGTGATCTGACGTTGAACATTTGGTATAATAACTTGACTTATCATTCAGTCAGTATCTAGCCGATTCTGTTCTTTTATACCAGATTATGTTAGAATTAGATTTATTGATCTTATTATCAATAATAGATAGTATTTATAGTAATTAGGCTATCATATTTTAATGTCACAACAGCACAAATTACCTATTATAGAAATATTAGCTGCAATACTATCAATCGCTGCAATCTCTTTGTCTTTTGGCTCAATTCAAGCACAGGAAGGAGAGACATTCTCTGCAAGTCTTTCAGGAAAGGATGAAGTTCCTCCAATACAGTCTACTGCTACTGGTTTGGCTAAGTTCCAGACTGATGAAAATGGCACAGGAGTATCCTATTGGCTTAATATCACCGGTTTGAGCGAAATAGCAGGAGCACATATACACAACGGAAGTGAGGGGCAAAACGGCGATGTCGTTGTTACATTGTCAGGCCCAGAATCTGCCGAAAATGCCCAAAACCCAGTCATATCTTTGAAGGGAAACATAACAAATGATAAACTACAAGGGCCTCTAGCGAGTAAAGAACTCTCCGAACTTGTGAGTTTGATGAGCGACGGGACCGTATATGTAAATGTTCACACTGGCGAGTTTAAGAATGGGGTAGTGCGGGGTCAAATAGCATCAGGGTTACCTCCATCGGAAGTTAATGTTACCTCCGTAGCGCCAAATGCAACTTTGGATCAATGATCAAGACAAATCAATTCAAATACCTTTTTCTTTTTTATGGTTTTTCTAGAGTTTGACTCAATGATGATTATATCCAAACAACTAAGTATTTATCAATGATTTTAGATTTTCATATGATTCTCTGAGTTTTAGGTAAAGATCTTTCATCGCTGGTTCCAACAAGGCAAAAGAAAGGTAGAAATCTTCAGCCTCACGCAAATATCTCTTAATCTTATTTTTCACCAGATTCCCGTCTAAATTTGGCATATTACTAATGAATTTCATATTATTTTCTCGATCTACCAATTTTATGACTTTCATATCATAATCCGCAGAGCTCAATCCTTTGCAGTAATCATGAAATCTAGCTAATTGCCTCTGCTCATTATTGTCACCAGGATAATTTTCAAGAGGCTTGATCTTTAGATCCATGCAAATTTCATAGACCCTAGTACCAAATCTATACTTGAGATACGCATCAAAACCATATTCTTTCGTCTTGTATAAATCGAGTATTCTATCATTATCCTCCATCACATCATGCAATATCGATGAAACTATTTCGACACTAGTTATATTACGATTTACCGTGAGATAGTGTTTGACTACATCCCTTGTAACAGGCCAAATATGGGTTTCAAGGAACGGTGATTGATTGTCTTCCCGTTTTATTCCACTATGAATCTCGGTTGATACATCCATCGCTGTATTAATATAATCATCAATCCTTATTCCATTTTGAGTAAGGAAATTCTCCAGCTCTTCCCTCTTCAGAAAATCCTGATTCTTCATATTTTTAATTAAAACCTGCACAACAAAAGGATTTCTTTCCAAAAATTAAGGAATTTGCTATAAGACCTACTTATACTACCAAATATCATGGTTGTAATTTTCGATTCTTGCGTCATTAACTTTTACTTAGGTCACTTTTCTCTATTTTTTGTTCATGGCATCAATTGCCCTCTTTTTTTCTTCATTTAGTTCATCGAGTGAAACACTATTGGCCAAAATAATAGTATCAGCACCTACGTCAATATCACCTTTAGTAAATATGGCTGCATACTCCGTTGAAGATAAAGCCTTGATTACCGAATCATCCTCGGGCAAATTTAATTCCAAATCCCTTAAGGGTATGACAGAGCCATAATTATCAATATCAAGTTCAACAACTCTTATTTTATTCCCTTCCATTATCTTATCCACCTTTACCAACAAGACGCACAATGCACCATTATATTATACATCATTCAGCTACTTAGGTATTTTCGCTACCTGATACTAAATCAAACAAAAAGTATTCAAAAGAGCACTTTAGAATACATACCGACTAGATTAAAATGCTTGAACTGAAATGAGGCTAATATTGTACTTTGGTAACTAGTATCATCAGGATTTAGAATGTGTTAATCAAATAGAAATTTTCCGTTTTTTATAATGAAGACAAATTCCGATGGATATTCTTATTAATGATATTTGCTCTATATCCCCAATGATGAATAAAATACGTGAACAGAATATCGTGCTTCTACTACCCATGATAGTAACTTTAAACACTGTATTTGTTTCCGGATTTATCGATTTTGACACCAGCGGGATGTTTATGTCAAATTCAGTCGGTCTTCGTGAAGGTGAAAAGACAAAATCATCAGGATTACCAACCAGTCATTGGTGTAGAAAGTGTTCTTCTGACTCATTTTCTCTGGAAGGTACAATTCAAGTTACACCTGAATCTAGTAAACCCACATTATGTGAAATATATGTATGCGACGACTGCGGCGAGAAAATTGAGTATTGGAAATATTTCGAAGGATCCAAGCCTGCCTGAAATTTTGTTCTTTATTAGTAGTATTGCACAGTACCGTCATTTGGATTGCAAATTGCAAATCCCAGGTAACTCATTGTCATCATTCGGTAATTACAGAACATAATATAATATGTTTATCAAATTTCCTGATACCCAATGATTGTATTTATAATAGTTGCTAAAAATCTAATCGGTGTTTTAGGTCAACTATTGTATCACTTAATTGCTTGTTGATTAGTTCGTATGTTTCTATTCGTTGACGGAATTTGGATAACTGCTGATATAGCTCCTGCTGTCTCCATATTATTTCAAATATAGTAACATAGGAAATAACTGTTGATCTTATAGAAGAAAAGAATGAGATGCCAATTGCCTCATACGACGTTTTTTTGGTATCATCTTTTAATTCAGCGTATAAAACAAATTTTCTATCAACTAGTAAAAAGGAAGCCTTAATTCTTGAGGATTCATCTAGGTTCATGATGTTAATATCGGATTCATCTTTCATCTTTTTTGAAATTGAATCAATTTGATCATCAAATGGAGTAAGGATTCTTATTCTTAATTTATCGTTATTTTTTTTCATTTGTTTTAACTTAGGAATCATATCCATACGTTCTTGTCTGTGGAAAGCATTAGAAGTAGAAAAAAGCCCCAAGATTTCATATTCTGAAGACCATGCTAACTTAAAAACAAGATCTTGTACTTGAATAGGATCTCTAATAATCTGAAAAGTTTCATCTTCAATCGTCTCTATCTTACTTTTCATTTTACTAAACTCTTGTTCCTTTGGAACAATACTCTCCCATTTGGGACTGTAAATATATTGCTCATCAAAACTAAGCGTCTTAAAATCATGTCCATATATATTTGCTAATTTTTTAAAAACAGTGATACAATTCGGCGAATCAAAAGAGTATTCATACCCATCTATTTTTTCCCTTAACACCCTCATATTTTCATATATTTTACCACATAATGCGCACTTGAACTTGTTTACAAATTTTTTCCCCTTGTGGGTTCCGTTATTATCCTCATTCAAATTGAAAATAAATCCAGGAGGTTACTTAAAGGTTTAATGAAAAATTTAAGAATTATTGAAATAATTCAATATATTTATATAATTTATACAAAAAATTAAATTAGTACTCAATAATATTAAAATATTCAATTATTTCTTTTGCAACAAAATTAATATTTCCTAAGTTCTATTCATACTTGAGGTCAACTAATGTTCTAATTTTTTTTACTAGATGATTTCAAAAAACTGACTATTCGTTGTAAGTATATTTCTGTTCTCTTAAGCGCATGGCATTAGCCTCAGTTCAGGAAAACGAAATGACAACAAGTCAACCAGTAAATCAGATTCACGCAAGCGTAAGCAACCAAGGTTTTACTGTGGGACAAAGTTGGGGAGCTTTGAGAAAAGCTTGGAAAGGGTATCGAATCGCAAAAGTACAAAGCGATGATACCAAAATGACAGAGTACGCAAACAAGATTAGGAAAATTCAAGGTGAATTAAACATCGCCGTATCGACATTCCCTAATTTAGGAATTTCCTAATCTCTTTCTTTTTTATCAATTACATCTTATTAATTTCTGTAATTGATACAGATGAGCAACAACAATTCACAATCATTTATACAAGAGTTTTTTTACTTCCTAAAGACATTCGGCATTATTGGATTGGCCATAGCATTTGTCATAGGTGCAGCTGCTTCTAAATTAGTAACAGCACTAGTAAGTGATATTGTCAATCCTGCAGTAGGTCTTTTTCTTCCGTCTGGAGACCTACAAAAAATGTCAGCAAATGTTACTAGTATTTCGGGTGCTTCATCTCAATTCAAATATGGAGACTTGGTTGCAAATATAATCGATTTTGCGATAATTGCATTGATTGTGTTTATAGCCTACAAATTCTTGTCAAAGCACAACCTAGTAGAGGATAAAACAAAACCAGAGTCAAAGTAAAATCCTCTTATTCAATACTTTAATCTTCAAGTAAAGAATCAATTTTTCTATTCAAATCCAAGATCTTTTCAAGCAGTTTTTCATGCCGTTCTTCAACCTGTCTTATCTTTTCAAGCAGTTTTTCATTATACTTTTCCAAATGTTCTATTCGATTCAGCGTATAATCCTGCTTATCAGAAGTCTTCTTTTGTCTATTGAAAATCCACCAACTAACAATTCCGCCTATAATTGCTCCAATTATGATTCCCAAATATGTACTGGACGCATTTGTCATGTCCAAACAGGTTGGAGACAACTCTGGTATGCAACCCCAGGTTTGAGTCATAAACCACATGATTTTAGATTAAAAGAATGCATATTTTACTATTTTTTTGTAGGATTGTCGTGTAAGAGTTATTCAAATAATGAGTTGGAACTATCTACCACTACCCGGTAAACCGATTCCTTTCAATGGAGTACGATAATCTGTAGTTAGATTAATTCCTTCTTTTGTAGTTATTCTAATCTTTTCCACATTTGTTTCTGGTTTTGGATAAAAGAAAAATGATTGACCTGGCGCAAGACTGTCTAAATATTGGAGGTCGTTTTTGCCTAGGAATACACTAATGTTTGTAAGCGCATTAAATCCTATGTTATTGATCCTTACTCTATAGTATGTACCAGCTATATCTGTTGTATCTTTTGTGGCATCAACCTCTAGTGCGTATGGAACTCGGGGTTCTTGTTTTACGATAAGAAAAATTAGAGCTGCTGTTAATATTACTCCTACTAAAGAATAGTAAAGATAAACTCTTTTCATAATGAATTCAAAGAATACATAGTTTATTAATTTAGATCAGAATCAGAACCTAGATGTTAGGGCTCTACCGGTTTGCAAGTATACTCATAATTCCAGGATAAGCATTTGATGCTTAAAAATAGCATATTCAAAGAAATAATATTGCTAGATATAGGTTCTTTTGAAATACCTAACTGGGTTGCTGTAATTATCGAATTAGGAATAGTCATTGCAATAGCCATTGTGGTGTATAGACTTCAATCCAAAACTTCAAAATTAGCCGAAAAGCTCCTTTCAAAAATTTCATTCATGACATCTAGGTGGATTCGTTGTTAGAACAAAGAAGAGCGGATGAACAGTCGAAAAAAGCATTCGAATGTAAAAGAATCATTGATCATTTGGAGTACATTCAGAAAAAAGAACTGGAGTTAAAAGAATATTTAACTGAGTATATCGTATGGAGATACGACAAGCGAACAGTTGCAATATTTTGTCAAGCAGAATTTCATGCCCATAGCCAAATATAGAATTCGTGAGATCGAGGATGCCACAAGACAACTAGGAGACAAACTAAATGACAATAAGTTGAGATTGGATTTCTTGTCGTATATTGAGGCATTCTTAAATCTTAGCGAAACAGTAGTAGTGGATGGTAAACAACAAAATGAAGACGATCTTGAGAGTTTTATAATTTCAATAAATCTTCAATTGAGAAGAGTTCAAGAATTCCTAACAAGATTTCGCAATGAAATTAGAGAGAACAATGATTCTGCCAAGTAGATCTATCATTTGTATATCTTAACTCTTTCAATAATTTTGCATGTAAATTTAATTACTTGGCAGTATAACACTTAAGAATTCGATCAAGTTCTTTAAAATTTTCTTGTTCACATGTTGTTTAGGATTGTCTTTAGAATCCAAATTCTTAAATTAACAGGGTCGAACCCTAGAATTTGAACTGAAATTAGATTTCATGAATTAGATCTTTGAGATTTCTCTTTGGCTTTGGTAACAGCGTCTTTATTGGATATCCCAGACAAAGAATTGATGATGGAAGAAGATCCGTACCAAGCACTTCCCTAATCCTATTTTCGTCTAACATCCCTATCCAAATTGAGCTTAAACCCAAAGCGTGCGCTGCTAATTGCGAATAGGCAGCTGCAAGTGTTGCGTCTTGTTGTGAAAATTTTCTAATAGTGTCTGGAGAAAAATTTAATTTTACCCTATCAGGGTTCATGCAAAACACCAGTACTACTGGAGCATTTACATAAGGTTGATTATTGGCGGCCTGCACCAGCTTATTCTTAACTTCTTGATTCTTTATGTGATATATTTCAAAACCTTGGAATCCACCTGCTGTAGGTGCTGTATCTGCAGCTGCAAAAATCATATCAAGCTTCCATTCTTCAACATCTCTATTTTCAAATTTTCTTTGCGATCTTCTATTAAGCATAACATTGAAGATGTTTGTTTGTACAATGTCTTCTACATCATGGCTTGGGACTTCTTCTTTTGGATAGAGTAGTTGTGTATTCTTATCGGTAAACATCCTTTTAAAAATATCACTCGGAAAAGACACATGCTTGTATTATCATTCAAGTTATTAAAATGGATCGGTTCTAAACACAATGATATTCAATTAGGTTTAGTTACTGATTTCATATTGGATGGAATCACTTTTGATTAAATGTTTATAAAGTATCCGTAGATTACCACTAGATGGTCAAAAATGGTTGGGAAAAAACCAAGAACTCAAATTCAACCAAAAACACTGAGAACTATCAACAAGGATGTTTCTAACATCCAGGCCATAATTGAGACTATGCAAAACAGTCTGTTTGATATTACAAATGAAATCGCAAGAGTACAACCTCGATATGCTCAATCATATTCAAATTTCCAAGCTGAATATCTTGAAGCAGCTAAAATGGTAATCCAGACTCTATCTAATTTTCAAAGTTCTCTTGTCAAATTTAGTTGGATAAACTCTGATAACCGATCCTCATTTTATATCGACCAAATTAAGAATCAAATCACTACTATGACAGAAAATATTATCAAAACCTTTGATATTTGGAATCAAATTACTCTTGATTCAATTGATATTTCAAAAGAGAACATAAAAATCTATACTGAAGCTATGACATCAATGGATACCCATAATAGAGATTTAATTAGCTCCTGGAACTCGTTTCTAATTCCATCATATTATAAATAATTAGAATAATTTATTACCAAATAGCTATCACATATATCTACCAGACTATATTGACAAGTTAATTTATTGAAATTGAATCTACAAATTGGGACAAGTCGATTCTATAGTAATCAATCATGGCTGCGTCATACTGTTGAACTATCTCAATCGGCTCTCCTTTATTCTTTCTATTGGCAATTAGTTCCCTTTGAGAGTAGCTTGTAACGTAAGAGTAACCACGTCTTCTGGCTTCTTTTAGAAACTCCGATCTAAGCATATGCCCTCCTTTTTCTCCCAGGTATCCGGTTCTAATTGCAATCCATTCCATAAAAATTGAATTCATTTTTCCCAAATTTTGGTCGTTGGTACCACGTCTAAGGGATTCCATATGCACTGAATTCATTTTTCCCCAATTCTCCTCATACAAACCACGTTTGGGCTTGTGTTTTTCCAAAGGACCGCCTTTTACATACCCGACGATTTCACCCGTTTTATTGTTTATTCTAAGCGTGATCAGTATCGTACTTGGATCGTCAAGTGATTTTCGAAAGTCTCTATCATAAAAATTTGTGGGAGAGCAATATTCATAACGGATCTTCATAATTGTATCACACATATCCTTGGTCATCTGATTCTTAACATCAATAATGTTCTCTAATGACGTTACCAAATTGATTTCATTCTTTCTTAGCGATGCCTTTATCTCAAGTTCTTTTTCCCAAGCTTCTCTAAAACCTTCAACGTTATCAAAGAAGTTTTTCCTGAATGCAGCCGGTAGGCTGTGTATTACTCTCTCAAAAGTCTCTTTATCATCTTTTTGCTTAAGACCGCTAAAGAATTCAACGGACTTTTCATTAATTACTTGTGAATGCCATCCAATACCTCGAGCATTGCGCCGTGCCAGTTCCTTAGCATAACTAAAATCACCCAAACAATATCCAGCTATACGATCACAAATAGACAAGTACAGTCCGAGCTTTTCATAATGCTCCCTTGCGTTAGTATCATCTTGTTGAATTCCTGCCAAGGAAAATAGTTCATGTATTCTTTTTAATGCATGATCCTTTTGTGCTCCTGTAAAGGGATATGTTGTTCTATGTATTAACGCAATGACTATATTTAGATCTATACCAAATGAGTGGATAAGCTTGGCAAGTTTTTCATCGTTCCTAATAAAGAGTTCAATATTGTCCTCATTAGGTTTTTCAAATTCCTTTCTTGGATCAAAATCATGAAAAAGCGCCGCAACAAAAAGATTCTTAATGTCTTTATCAGGAATTTTATTTTCTGAGTCCTGATTTCCAGCTGATAACAATGAAACAAAAGCAACTTCAAGATTATGATTGATAGTATGATAGCCAGGATAATCCGATCCTAATCCATGTTTTGAAAATTCAGATACTGCATGCCTAATAATTTTTGATGTTGCCTTCTTATCAAAATTCATTTTTACAGCTAGTTCTAGAATTTTGTCTTTATGGGATGCCTCTTCTGTTAGACCGATATTATATCGAGTCCACCACGGAAATAATCTAATCCTCTTATAGTATTCATACCACCACGGAAATATCTTGCTAGGAGTAATATGATGAATTTCATTTGTTGTGAGTTGATCATTTTCATCTATCATCACTGAATGGGCACCTCCATAGAGAATACGACTAAATATAAAAAACTTATTATCCAAGTTAATTTAAAACTTGGAAATAAAATAAATCATATACTTGCTATAATAAATTATTAAAAAAATCGAATTTTTATGCATTTTTTACTATGAAGGTTGGATAATTTAGCCATTAAAATTCCTATACCCCTTCTACTAATTACATATCTTCAACAGATACAGCTTGAGATCACGCTAGTAAGTCATATCAAACCTTAGTATTCCTATAGGCACTTATCATTTTGGAAAAATTCTCATACACTACTTTACAGTAATTAGCTAGACTGTCAAATTCTGAATTTTTTCCACCTAAAATATCATCAGAACTTATCCCAACTTCTTTCATTTCAGATTCATAATCTTTCGTCCAATCACGAATCATACGGGATGTTACTTCTAAATGAAACAATATTCCTATAGAGCTACTTAGTCTAAATGCTTGTGGATATAAATTGGATGAGGCCAATAGTACTGCCGAACTTGGGAGTACAAATGTATCCCCATGCCATTGAAAAACTTTTATGTTGTTATTACTTATTCCTTTAAAAATATCGTTCCTCCCTTCATTATTGATTACAATGTCATACCATCCAATCTCTTTCCGTTTACCTTTATAAACTCTACCACCTAATGCTTCGGCAATCAATTGCGAACCCAAACAGATTCCAAGTAGAGGAACTTGAAGGTTGTTGGCATTGTTTATTAAAACCAGTTCTTCATTCAAATACGGCAAGTATTCATATACAGACATGTATCCGCCCAAAATGACTATTCCTGCATATTTATCAAGTTCTTTCGGTATTTTGTCTTTTTTAACATGAATAGTCTCGATTACATAACCATCGGACTCGAACAATTCCTTGAAATTGCCCAGAGTTTCGATCTCTGTATTTTGGATAGAGAGAATGATGTCCTTCAACAATATGGTGTTGAGCTAATTCACTATATCTACTTATTCCAGTATATTAGAGAATATTATTGTAAACAATAGTATTGGAACAATTAAAAAACCTATTCTCTTCTTAATTGTTTGTATCTAAAACATCCTGTGGTATGATCATTGACCATTCCTATTGCCTGCATCATTGAGTAACATACTTTGGATCCTACAAATTTGAACCCTCTGTTTCTAAGATCCTTAAAAATCATATCTGATTCTTTTGATGTAGATGGTACATCGTTGTACGTTTTCCATGAATTTTGAATGGGTTTGTATCTTACAAAGTTCCAAATATAGGTATCAAAACTGCCGAATTCTTTTTGGATCTTGATAAAAGCATTAGCATTGCTAACTGTCGCCTCTATCTTTTTCTTATTTCTAATAATTAATGGATTTGAACAAAGTTCCTTAATTTTCATATTATCATAATTAGCAACCAGTTCCACTTCAAAATTGTCGAGCGCCTTTCGAAACTCTTGACGCTTATTTAGAATAATACGCCAGCTTAGACCTGCCTGCATTCCTTCCAATACTAAAAACTCAAATAGCTTCCTATCATTGTGAAGTGGAATTCCCCACTCTTCATCATGATAATCTATTTCAACTTTGTCTCTGGCCCACTCACATCTTGCATTCATTCTTACTAAACTTGATTATTCTTACTCATCGTTATAATCCTAATCTTCCTGCAAATTGATTTCCTTGAAAATCACATATTGTGAAATTAACAAATTTAGAAAATAATTCCAAATGGATGTTAGTTGTAATTGAACAAAAAATTTATAACGAGATTGCTAATCAAGATGATGGCAAGTCAATAGATTGATGTTACTACGTCATTCAATATTGTTAAAGGTATTTGGATTTGTTGCGCTGCTGCTTGTCACCAAAGCAGCTATCCACCATTTTCAATTAGACTTTGTTGCCATAAGTCCTCTTGTAACTGCCTTTGTAGGTGGAGTAATCTTTATGATTGCCATTATTCTTGCAGGGACTTTATCTGATTACAAGGAGAGTGAGAAAATCCCATCAGAGTTAGCAGCATCGACTCTAATACTCTATAAGGATGTCTTGTTAGCAAGCACCGACAATGAAAAGGTGAGGGCCATGCGCGATAAGACAAGAAGGCTACTGACGACCATTAATTTAAATTTTAAGAGTAATGTGTGGAAACAAACGGACGTAAATTTGGCAATGGATAAAATAGATGAAGACATTGTATATCTTGCACATAAAGGAACACCTCCGCAATTTATTGTTAGGTTGAGAAATGAGCTTGCTACGATCGATAAAATCTCAAATCGCATCGAGACAATAAAGGAAACCACCTTCATTCCTGCTGCATACAGTGTGGCACAATTAGCTGTGAGTGCAGCGATACTTACGTTACTATTCACGAACATCGATCGTTTTACAGATGGTATTATCATGACCGGAGTCATTTCACTGATTCTAATTAGTTTGATACTACTCATAAAGGATATGGATGATCCCTTTGAAGTGGGCAAGAAGACGTATGCAGACATAGATCTCAGCCTCATGTACAAATTAGAAGAAAGGCTCAAGGCCTTGTAAACATCTATGAATTATTGAATTTTCCCTAACATCGCCATATGACATTTCAGGTTCCGAATAATTCCTAGATTAATAATTAATTTTGAAATTAATTCATGCTAATAATTCATCTCTTGAGAACTTGCCAGCTAGAACTCTACCGGGTTTTGATGTGTAACCTGGCACGCCTATTCCAACGGCAATCATAGCATCCTTTCCCCTTGCATCAGGTGAAAAAAAATCTGTTACGGCATCATCATAAAAAGTAGAACCTGAAGCACCAATTTTTTGATTATAGGCAGATAAATAAATTCTTCCAGCTAATATACCTGCTTCAAATTGACATAATCTATATCCTCTATTGCCTAACTTATCCAATATCAATTTGATGTTAGACATTATGTAAAATACAACACTTGCATCACTAAATAGAGTTTGTTCTAGGCACAAGTATCCAGACATATCTCTCCGAATGCCCACTTTTAAGGGATCAATTGAATTATCCTTTCGATTAAAAAAATATGCTCCTTTCTGCATGTTAGTCACATCATTTGCAATAAAATAGATATCCATGAAAGATTTTTTTTCACCAAAAGCCGAAGGTGTGGGTTTCGCTAAACTATATAGAATGTTTGAGAGTTGTTCAAATGTAATAGGCTCTCTCGAAAATTTTCTGGTAGAACCCCTTAAGAGTATGACATCAGAAAGCGATTGCGTATTGTTGTGTGTTGGTTCTATATGTTTTGAAAATGATTTCACATTGTCATCTTTTACTTCTCTAATTTCTTCCATTGATTTTATAGAACGAGTCCATTGACACACATCATCAGCTGAATTGAGCGACGATACATTATGTAATTTCCAGATCTGCTCATATTCGACTTCTTTTGCGCTTGAAATAGGAACAATTTCTGGAACAAATCTGGAAGGATATTGGATTTTGCTAGGTTCTTGTTTAGACAAACCAATACCAATTGGCGCCAGAACAATCGAAGCTTCCTTGTTTTCTTCAAGACATAACAATTCATTTACAAATTTGTCTACATACCCAGTTATCAATCTGGTATTCAAACCAAAGGAAGTTGCTGTGGCAATCAAATTTGCTGCAATCACACCCGAATCCCAGAACCAATGTCGGTACGAACGGACCTGATATTTCCAAGCATTTCGCCAGGCTATTGAACTAAGTATAATTGTGAAAGGTGAATTCAGTATTGTTTGTTCAAATCCAGCTGCTTCAGATAAAAACTGTCTATAATCACCTTCTCTCAATCTCGTTAAAGAGAACTCGCCGGGACAGAAATGATATACACCCGCCTGTAATCCATTAATGTTTTCTGATACTATGTAGACTTCAATTGGGTATAATGCTCCAGTAGCAGGTGCGGCACGCATATAATATTTCCCATGCGGAAACTTCATTTGTCTTGTAATTCCTGAAGAAAAGAAAAGTAAAGACGATAATAATTCCGTATTTATCTTTGGATTTTCTAAAGCAGTGACTTCATTTGTCTCTTTCATGGTAATTACATTAACTTTCGGTAATGGAAAATCATTAGGCAGTGCGATAGATGGGATATTGGTATAAAATTTAAATGATTTTGGTTTATTATCCCAATCTAGGTAATGGTTTGACAATCTAATACTCATTTGAGAATGCTTTGTTTCTTGATGATATTCTAGCGCATATTTGATTTCTCGATTCAATTTGGTTTAGTTAATTAAGACAAATGTATTATAATAGTTGATCCTGAGGATATCCGCAAAATTCGATCGAGTTGACGTAGATGGATGATTGACTGCATCCTAACTAAAAAAAGTAACCACAATTTTTCCTTACCCATAAATTCCATTTTGACAGTTGTCAGGTCTCCCAATTTCAAATGATAATAAATTAGAGAAAATTTAAATAGTTTATAAGAACATTATTTTCAATGACACTGTCAATAAATTGTAAAGATGCCGGCGATCCGGTCTGTTCTCATACGATGTACGGCGAGACAGAACAAGAATTGCTCCAGAATGCAAAAGACCACGGAATTAAGGTCCATGGATACACAGAAGAACAATGGAATGAGGAAATTTCAAAGAATTTAGAACATTTTAGAAAAATCATAAAGAAAACTTGAATAGACATTCTATATTAACGAATAATATTCAAGTGAAGTCATGGATTTTTTGTCGTTAAATATAGGGTAACATCTAGGTTTAGTCTGTCATTGAGAAATTATATCTTGGTTTAGTAAAACAATTGATGCTGATAATACCTATTATACAATCAATTTCTGGTAATATTGTCTGAATTCCAACAATGTTTACTAATAATCGAAAGAGTTAATATTGGTATTGTACTCTTGAAAGCTAAAAATGTCTGAAGAAGATATCGCTACTCAGTTACTTAAAGAAAGTGTTGGGAAAACAGTGCTTGTTAAATTAAAGGGAAGAAGATCGGTAAGGGGAAAAATCAAGGGTTTTGATAAACAAATGAATATAGTAATAACCGATGCCACAGAGGTAATAGAACAGCAGTCAAACAATAATAATTCAGAAAAAAGTAAGGAGGAAGAGCAAGAATCTCAAGTTGGCGATGCGTTAATACGCGGAGATAATGTAATTACTATCGCAGTTCTATAACGTTTATTGGTATATCACTCGAAATTTAGGCTGCATATCATATTGTGAAATTATTCCATACTTAACATATACTCTAATGATGTTTGTTCCATTTTTTTGGAAACAATATTGTATTTTTGGAGGATTGATAGTTAATCAAAAATCTTTATTGCCTCATCGAATTGTTCAACAGTTAAGGGTTCTACTTTTGCAAGTTGAATATTCTCTTTAACATGTTTAGGTTTCTTTTGTCCGATTAATGGTGCTAGGACGTTTGGAGTTGATCTGGTAATTTGTACTATCTTTAGTAATTGATTGTCATATCCCAAATAATCAGGTATCTTTGCGCCAAATAACTTTGTCTGTAATAACGGCACACTTGTGAAAACTCCGATGTTTAATTTATTACAGGCTTGCAATATAGTTAGGTTATTGTCATTTCCAACCGATTGGTTCTTGAGCAAGTAAGCTTCTCTATACGCTAAATTGTACGGTAATTGAATAAAACGGAATCCATGATTTTTTCCTCCTACTTCTTGTGCTATCTTCACCATTTCTTCCAATGAGAGATATTCTCTTTCGTTGTTAGGAAGCCTAAAACAAATCCACGTCGCCATTCCATAATAACTAATCTTATTTTTAGATCTATATTCTTCATAAACCTGAAAGACCTTTCGTATCATTTCATCAAACTCTTTTCTGTCTATATCCTCAACCCAACTCTCATATGCGTTATGAACATAAACAAGATCAATTGCATCAAGTTGCATATTTGTCAACGATTTGTCAATGCACTTACGGATATAATTCGGGTTTAATACATTATAACCGGAGCTAATGTCTTTTAGCTCTATAACTCCCTGCGAAATAAACATATTTTGCATATATTCAAGAACATCAACTGTTGGAAAATCCCCATCATTGGTAATGTATCCATTTTTTGTTGAAACAAAGATCTGATCCCGCGAAATAACCCCTTCTTCTATTAGCTTTTTCATAGCGTTTCCAATATTTTTTTCTGATTTCATGGAACGATAGTTTATTGCAGTATCAATTACATTCACAGCTCCTGATTTTACCGATTCATAAACTGCGTTCTCTAAATCCCTGTCATCTTCTGGAGTAATCTGACCCAGATACGTCCCTATTCCCAAACTCGATAAGTTCAGATTATCAAAAGAACGAAAATGCGAAGCTGGAAAGCCATTTTTGATAGCATTTTCCATATATTTTTTTGTACCTTGAGGAGTTGCATGTCCATCAATGGCGCGATATTCACTAACCAATGATATGGAAGTATTGATATCCATTTTATATTTTAATTGAATGTGTCTATTGGCAAATAACGTTATATTTTAGATAGGTATTTTTCATATTAATGGCGAATACAGCTAAAGACTATTTTGAAAGTCTTTCAAAGGAAATATTAAAAATCAGTCCGTCGCTAAGGTGGATTGCAATAGCTGACTCTGAGGGCAAAATACTCAATATAGCACGAAGAGAAGGTCTCGATCCATTGATGAATCGTGAGGAAAACCAGGAATACGCACTGAATGCAATAACCAGACACAAATCTAGGTTAAAATTCGAAGATAAGCTGGGCAAACTGGTTTACTCCTTGGGGAAATATGAAAAACTGGTAAGGATTGTTACTCCAATAAATAACAAATATTATGTTTTACTTACAATTGACGTGGAAGAGCCCCATATTGATTCCATAGTGAAGGAACAGATAATTCCAAAAATAACTGATAATGCGAAGTATTTTGAATAAGAACATCGATAGTTCGTGAATACTAATTTGAACAACAGCTGAATGTCAAATCAATGTCAATCTTTGACATCATTATGATGCTTTCCAAACACTAATTTTATGAAATCGTAAGGTTTTAAGCATCATCGACCATGTCTGAAGCATGTATAGTAAAGACAAGATTGATAGTGTCAGCAGGCTAATCGACACTGAAATCACAAGAGTACTTTCTAATTCTTCGTTGATAGGATATGGTGGATGTGCTGCATGTCATGTGTTATTCAAACTGGTCGAAACTCTATCGTTAAGTGAGTCTGATGCGGGAGATTTGTTATCTCAAGCATTGTTTGAAGATCCGCAATTAAATGATAGGTTCATCGAGATGGTAGAAAAAATACATATGAAGGAGAGAATGATGGGAGTTCAATTTTCAATTAAGAGTAGAGAAGCAAAGGATAGATTTATTGATGCGAATCTAAAAAATGTTATCTCTGAATTATCTTTTGATATCAAACAATATGGAAAAGAATTGGTCCTGAGAAAATTATTGTTATCGCTAGTTACAGTTCAATTAGCATAAAGCATAGGGGTAGATCATCATGCAGCCACTGAAGAATTTTATTATTTTATGAAGAAAAATATAGACTCCGATAATTTAATACATGAATTTATCATCGTGATCTCAAGCAGACAATGATGGCTATTCATGATTAGATAAGACAGCATGCAAAAATCAATTTGTTTTGTTATTGGCATTTAGAAAAACAAATGAAAGTTTCTGTATGAGCAACTTTTGATCAAAAATATAATAGATAGTCTTTATTTTCTCAATCTATGGATTATTCAAAACTTTGCGAATCTATATTCAATCTGAATAGCGATATACGTTATGTGGCGGTCATTGACGATACGGGATTGCCTGTTGTTGGTGGCATGAGAGGGGGTTTAGATTCTATCATGGATGAAAATAATGAGGAATTATACCTAACACATACAGCATTGCGTAAGTCTATGCGTGAAAGGTTTGACAACAACATGGGTAGATCAAGATTCGCATATGTTGAAAGAGAGAAGATATCAATTCTAACTTTTTACTTGGACAAATATATCTTACTTGTAACAATGGAGCCAAATATCAATTCTCATACTTCAATTGACATTGCGGAAGATATCTTGGACATGATAAATGGAAAAAAACAATGAAATATTTTTATCACAGTACTAGCGCACTGCCTTTTTTACAATGTCAAACTTGACAGCAAATTTTAGTTGTTCAATTTAGATTTCGGCTTTTCATTAATAATCCTTATACTGGATTTATTCGGGACAGTAGTATTTGCCGTAACCGGTGCGCTAAGGGCAATAGAACACAAATATGATATTGTAGGCATAATAATCCTTGCAACAGTAACAGGAATTCTTGGAGGAGTGATGAGAGATACGATTTTAGGAGTATTCCCTCCAAATAATTTTTCAGACACTATTCACATTGTATTGACAACAATAACTGCAGTTGTCATTTTTTTCCTTTATCATAAAACTAAAAAATATGAAAATTTATTTAATATTTTTGATGCAGTAGGCTTGGGAGTATTCACTTTTACAGGAACCTCCATTGCACAGTCTCTATATAGTACTAACTATGTACTAATCGTGATTTCAGGTTTGTTGACAGCTTTTGGCGGTGGAATTTTGAGAGATGTATTTGTAAGAGAACCGCCAATAGTTTTTACAAAGGAAGTTTATGCTGTAGCAAGTTTCATTGGTGTTGTTGTATTTCTTGTCCTGATAAATCTTAGAGTGCCATTTGAATATACCGCAATAGCGGTAATTTTCGTTACTACTGGTATTAGGTTGGTATCTATCAAACTACATTGGAATTTACCTAGAGTAAAGATGTAGATTACTTCAATTATTGAGATGAAAGTGTTATGTTTGAATATTTTGAAAACAACTATTGTTCTGATTAAAGGTAAAAATGTGTCATATCCTGATCAAAATCTTACCTAATTGTTCTCCTTTTTCTATTTTAATATGGGCCTGTTGTACTTGTGTTAGTGGAAATATGGAATCAATTTTTGGCATTATCTTTTTTTCATTTATAAAGTTAATTAATTCTAACAATTCTAACTTTGATCCAATTAGAATACCAAATAGTTGAATTTGCTTTGAATAGAAAGCTCGTATCTGAAAATTAGCTTCACTTCCAGATGTAGTACCGCACATTGCAATTTTTCCACCTCTTCGAACAGAACTAATACTCGTGTTTAGCGTCTTCAGACCCGCATTATCCACAACTGCATCGACTCCCACGCCCCGAGTTATTTTTTCTATTTCAAGAGCTATGTCCTTCTTTTTTCGATTTATCACATAATCAGATCCTATGTCATATGCAAAATCTAGTTTAGAATCGTCAGATATAGTACTTATGGTTCTTATTCCGAGTGCCTTTGAGATTTGAATCATGGCCATTCCCAGACCACCAGAGGCTCCGTATATCAATACTATATCATTTTCCTTTAGCTGTAGTTTTTTAACAATGTTCCATGCAGTCAAATATGAAATTGAGAGTGTTGCAGCTTGTTCATTGCTTATTTCATGAGGTATTGGTATGATATTTGTCTTAGGAACAGTTACATATTCTGCATAACCACCGTTATACTTGCTTAAACCACCAATTATTGAAAAGTCCATACACAGGGTTTGAATCCCGCTCCTGCAAGCATGACAATCATTACAGCTAATTCCAGGATATACGAGAACCCTAGATCCTTTAGGAATTGATACACATTCTTCTTCCAATGAACCTACAATATCACTACCACAAATATGGGGAAAGCCAATAGTTATACCTGGAACTCCCAATCTTGTCCATATATCAAGGTGATTCAGGCCACAATATTTTAACTTAATTAGTGCCTCAGATGAACTGGGTAGTGGAGTTGGGAAATCCTGCACATATTTCAAAACATTAGGAGCACCATGACTGTATATAGGAACAGCTTTCATAAGCTACCAGATTTCAATAGTTAACCTTGAATATTGTGCATTTCCGTTAGATCATCTTTGAACTGAGATAGGCCATCTGGAATTTCCGCCTTTATAGGATCTCTTAATGAATATCGATTGCCATTTTCATCTATTGATTCTCTTTTCGTTGTCCATATTAATGAATTAAAATCAACAATGGCTTTTGTAAATTTACACATCTCTTCATAGTCATTACTCTGAACTGGAAACTTTTGTAAATGAATACTTTCTTGAGAATACATAGTAGTCCATAGTTTATCTGTAATAAATGGACAAATAGGAGATAATAGTAATAATATAACTGAAAAGCATTTATGCAGTGCATATAATGCAGAATACCTATTTCTTTGGACTTGATCGTTGTATGCACGTGATTTTACTAACTCGAGGTAGTGAGAAGCGAAAATATTCCAGGTAAAATCTCTTATTTGTGAAGCTGGAGTAAAAAAATTATATTCCCTATACCCTTTGATACATTCAGCTATCAAATTTGATAATTCCCCTAAAATCCACTTATCTGAAGGCAATAAATCAACTTCTACTGTTTGAATGAATTCAAATGAGGAAACAAATCTTCCAATATTCCATAATTTCGTTAGAAATTTTTGTGCCTCTGAAATCTTTTGTTCAGAACACCTAAAGTCCTGACCATGATTTGCCTCAATTGCTGACCAGAATCTAAAGGTATCTGCTCCATATTTACTGATTACAGGAAATGGATCAATCACATTTCCTTTACTTTTGCTCATCTTTTCTCCATATTCGTCTACCCCGTATCCCATAATCCAGACATCACTCCAGGCAAGCTTTTCTGTCAATTGATAACATCGTAACATTGTGTAATATAACCAAGTTCTTACAATGTCTTTTGCTTGAGGCCGTATTTGTGTTGGATATGTTTTTGTAAAAAAAGCTTCATCTTTACCATATTTGGTTACAAATAGAGGAGATATACTAGAATCCATCCAAGTATCAAATGTCCTTTCATCACCTATGAACTCATTATGACCACATTTGATACACTTATCAAACGGGGCTTTATCTTTCCACGGCCTGTAATATTTTCCGGGTTCAGGGAGCATTGGTTCCTTGCATTTATTGCAATACCATATTGGAATTTCTGTGCCATAAAATCTCCTTCTGGATATAGGCCAATCTATTGCAACCGAGTCTAGCCAATTTAACAATATCTGTCTGTGAGATTCGGGATAAAATTTCAGAGTAGATGCAAATTCTCTAAGCTTGGGAAGATAATCAAGCTGTTTAATATAATAATCCTGCATCGGGATTATCTCTACTGGGGATTTACTTCTCTCGCACATTGGTATTCTATGGAGGATCGATTCATGCTTTGCAATATATCCACCATTTTCTAAATCATCAATAATTTTTTTTCTTGCATTATCTATTGAGAGGGTAGAATAAATCCCTCCATTCTCACTTATTTTCCCGTATTGATTTATGGCTACAATTTCTCTTAAACCAAATTCTCTAAAAACTTGTACATCATTAAGATCTCCGTAGCTGCAAACCATCACAACTCCTGAACCAAATTCTGATTTTGCGGAATGATGCGGTAGGATTTTTACTTCTCTATTAAATAGAGGCAAGATAACTTCCTTGCTATGCATTTTCTTATATCTGGTATCGTTCGGATTAACTATAACGCATTGACATGCAAAAATCAATTCAGGTCTGGTAGTAGCAACAATCAAATCTTCATTTTCATCCTTTAACCTAAACTTCAAATATACCAGCTCCGTCTTCCTTTCTTCATACATTATTTCGGCATCGGCAATTGTAGTTCCACAGCTTGGACAATAGTTATTTGGTCGATTTGCAGAATAAACAAGTCCTTTTCTCCATAAATCAATAAAAGTACTCTGTGTTAACGTGCGATATTCAAGTGAATCTGTCCTGTAATAGTCCTCAAAGTTCGCACTTAGTCCGATACTCTTCATGATTTGGATCATTTCTTTTTCCAGATCATCCAATGAAATTCTACAGAGTCTAAGAAATTCTTCTCTATCAGTCTGTCGCATCCTAATCTTGTGTTTCTTTTCAGTGTAAATCTCAACTGGCAGTCCATTTCTGTCTATACCAATTGGAAAATACACATTATTGCCAAACATTCTTGCTGTTCGAGCTATCATGTCAATCTGTGCATAATGTGCCGCAGCTCCTATGTGCCAGGGCCGTCCTGATGGATAAGGAGGTGGCGTATCAATTACAAAATTCTTATTTTCAGATACTTTGAAATAATAGATTTTCTTGTCAAGCCAATTTTGCAAAATGGCGTTTTCAATATTCGAATTCCATATTTTTTCATCAATTTTTTGTTGCATCTTTAGGTTAGAACTAATCCACTAGACGGCTTCTATTTAAGTTCATGCTTCGGACTAATCAAAAACTTGCTATCCGATCCGTAAGGATATTGACTCATCATGATACCTGTTTTATCATAAATACAATTGCTATTTACCTAATATTCGCCAGAATATGTGCCCCTTTATTCACCCCCTCGTAAATATAAACACCTAGAGCTTCTACGTTTGGAGGCATTTTTGGGGAAAGTAGTTTTATAATTACGGAGGAAAGATTCTCCACCGTTGCCTCTCCGGGCATGAGAAAGGTTGTATCTTTAGGAAGTTGTAGATTGAAAAATCCACGGGGACCATTAAATGATACGTAATAATGAAGACTATCTTCTTTGTAAACGTATTTCTTGTTGATAAAGAACTTGTGATCCAAAGTTGAAAGGGTATCTTTAATGATTCTCTTTGCATCACCAAAATCGATAACTAGATTATTCACCATTTTTCCAATGATCTCTACCATAACCGTAGAAGTGTGACCATGTAGTATAGAGCATTTTTCAACGAGAGGTAAGATATGAGCATAGTCAAAAGCTAGTGATGAATCTTCCAAAAATATAGAACCGATCTGATCTCCTTCGGAATCAACAAAGGATATTGTTTTGAAATCGTCAGATTTTACACCAAATTTTGATTTACCAATCCCTATGATATCAAGATCAGGATTATTCTTTTTTATCTCATTGAATTTCTCTAGGTCTTGCGCCGAATCTAATATTTCAATATACTTGCTATCAATCTTAAAATCAACAAGGACCTCGTTTCCATTGGTTAGCTTTAACTTAAAATCATACTCATAGTCCTGCTCTAAAAATGAAAGTAACCTTGAGAAAGATAATTCCGTCTTGCTCCTTAGCAAGTTTCCCTTACCATCGATATACTTGAGATCTTCATCCAGAATTATCTTCTTCATTTATTTTAATTCAAAGAATCCACATATATACAAGTTACTTTTCACGTTTAATCAATTTCAATGGCTCCGACAAATATTCATCGTATTTCCCACAATCGAATCCGTCTTTTTCATTTCAAATCAAATTCATAAATGCTCTTAAATGTCAGGCAAATCAGAACGAATTAGTTACATCTACCAACTATCTAGGTAGAGATAACTTTGCTATTTCTGATCTAGGAGAGAAACAATTAGTCTTCACTTTTTGCCGTTTCGACGTATTGTAACATTTATCATATATAAAATATTTTATCTAATTTAGATATCTCTAGATACTCCTGACTAGTAAATCTTGTTACTATTACAAATATGATCCAAATATATCATACGTTACTGTTTAATCACGTTAGAATTCACATCAATGGATTTGAATAAACAATTTTTATTAATGTAGCAAATATTTTAGAATAGTAGAAAAAATCTCATTTTGGATGGAAATTGTATTCGCTATTCTTGGTTTAGTACTAGTCATAATATCAGAAGTCAGAATTTGAAATGCCCATAATAATAAAGACATAAATGAAATTATTTTTGATTATGATATATTGTACAATTCCGACCTAATTGAGGCATTGTTTGCAGCTGTATCTGACAATTTGAGAGGAATAGACAAAATTGGGATTGCCTTTTCAGGTGGGATAGATAGTACATTACTTGCTATAATTTGTAAAAATATGAATATCGATACTACATTATTGACTGTCGGTTTTCCCGAGTCTAATGACATAGAGTTTTCAAGAATAATAGCACGGAAAATCAACATGCATCACAAAGTTTTAGAAATAGATAAAGATCAGTTTTCAGTATTTTCTAAAAAAATAAAAAATAAGATGACTTGTAGAAATTTATCTCATATTGAAAACTGCATTGCATTTAGTTATGTTGCTCAATTGGCAAGTGATAATGAATTGAATGTCATACTTACTGCCAACGGTTTTGATGAACTGTTCTGTGGTTACAATAAATTCAGATTGATATTTAATCAAGGCAATGATACTATTAATGAGACTATTGAATCAAGGATCCTGAATGAGCTAGAATTAATTACAGAAATAAAGCAGGTAGTAGGAAAATATGACGTCAGTATCATCCAACCTTTTCTCTCAAAGGGATTCATTTCTATTGCAATGAAGTTTCCTATGTATAACAAAATAGTCAGCGATGATGATTTTTTAAGAAAACATATAATTAGAAAAATTGCGTTGTCTTTTGAGTTACCACCAGAGGTAATTATAAGAAGAAAAAAAGCTTTACAATACGGTTCTCTAATCCACAAAAATTATAAAAGAATAGATTAATGGATTTTGTATTTCTTGCTTATCTGTTCGGTCCTTTTAATGACATTCTTTATTATTCTTGTCGATGCAGCCAGATGAGAGTTTGCATCAAATATTATTCTCAATTCGTTCTTGTTTAAATATTCTCCAATAGAAGGATCTTTTGTTATCGCATCTTTAAAGTTCCTGTCATCGGCTAGGGTTTCAAAAGCAACTCTTTGTATGCTATCATACGCTTTCATTCGCGGAATACCCTTCTTTACTAGGGCTTCAAGAATAAACTCTGCAAAAATTCTTCCCTTTGTCTTATTTATATTATCTAAAATTCTTTGACTGCTTACTGTTAATCCTTCAATTACTCTTATCATATTATTTATCATTTCGTCTAATAGAATGACGCCCATCGGAATAGTAAATCTTTCATTCGCGGAATTTGAGAGATCTCTCTCATGCCAAAGTGAAATATTCTCTTGAGCGATATTTGAAAAGGATCGAAGTATTCTTGCAAGTGATGATATTCTTTCACTCTTTATGGGGTTTCTCTTCACTGGAACTGCACTACTTCCCAATTGTCCTTTTTTGAATGGTTCTTCAACTTCTCCAATTTCAGTTCTTTGTAAATTTCTAATCTCTGTTGCCATTTTGTCCAAAGAACATCCTATTAACGAAATTATGAATTGAACTTCTGCTAGTCTTTCTCTAGGTATTACTTGTGTAGCTGCCTCTATTGAATAAAGTCCAAGTGCTTCGGCTACCTTGTCTTGCACATCCAGAGCCTTTGATCCCATCAACGAACCTGTTCCAACCACTCCTAATGTTTTACATAAAAGAAATCTCTTCTTACCCTCTTCGATCCTTTCTATGTGATATGAAAGTTCGTTTGCCCAAATCGCAAATTTTAATCCAAAAGAAATTATACTTGCATGTTGACCATGAGTTCTTCCTACAGAAGGTAACGAGTCATATTCTCTTACCCTATTTATTAATAACGAAATTAGCTTGAATATTTTTGGTTCAATTATTTCAAATGCCTCCTTTAACTGCATTGACGTAGATGTATCTACAACGTCATTACTGGTTAATCCGTAATGTATCCATGGTCTTGTTGAAGGTGAACAATATTCGCTTATTGCCTGCACTAACGAAGCTGTGTCATGTTCACTTATAGATTCGAGTTCTTTGATCTTTTTTATTGTGATCTTATTTGATCTTGCTATCCGCGCTATTTCTCTTGAGGCCTTTAGAGGAATCATGCTGAGTTTGCCTTGAGATAATGCAACTTGTGCTTCAAAATCGAGCTGATATCTGAGGCGATTTTCTTCTTCAAAAATTTTCCTTATTTCGTTGCTACCGTATCTTCCAGAATCAATAGGTAAAATTGGCATCTACTTTAGGAATTAGTAAACGTAAAATAAATATTATTATTTTTTGATAAAAAAATTCCAATTAATATTGAGCTAGTGTATAATTTCAACAAAATTATAATCCAAATTAGAATATTTTATTCTTATCTCAGAATAATATTTATAATGGAAAACTTTACAATCCGCTAATGAATCGTAGTTTACTACTGGCAAGCTCACTGATAGC
>Ga0233417_10000034_pt1 | contig 38464 bp, 38 predicted proteins | sample Sed_MG_FD_189023 | JGI IMG/M metagenome (GOLD analysis project Ga0233417, IMG submission 189023) | Sediment microbial communities from Lake Towuti, South Sulawesi, Indonesia - Sediment_Towuti_2014_0.5_MG | ecosystem: Environmental > Aquatic > Freshwater > Lake > Sediment | place: Indonesia... | reverse complement strand
CATGACCTTCGGCCGAGCCGTCGCTCCGGCGTTCGAAGGTGATCCCCGCTCGTCGGGCGGCCAGTCGCGCAACGGCTGGTGACATCGCGGCCGGGGAGGTGTGAGACGGAGCGGAGCGCGAGCGCGCGCCCGCTCCGCCTCGTGCAGCGCACTACTCCATGATCGAATCGAAAAACGTCCCGGCCTGCTCAACTCCACCTTCCACTCCGCACACCATCAGGATCAAGCCGGTCCCAGGCATGTAGGCGGAGCTCCCGCGATCACCCTGACCGTTCCGGTCGATAGGTCGACCACGATCACGAAGTGCGCCCTGATCCGATCCCCGGAGGGGTTCGTCAAGATGTCGGTAAGTCGGAACATCTCGACCTGGCCGTTGAGGACATACGTGTCCGTGCCGCGGCCGACGAACCCGGTCGGACTCGTCGTGATCGTCCTCTCGCTGTACGCGACGATGCGACCGTCGTGGTCGTGAACAGACGTCGTTCCGGCGATCGTGACCGCGTGGATATCGCCGGTGCACGGGTTCACGTCGTCGAAAACGAATTCGAACGGCGACGCGGTCGGCGGATCTGCCGCTGCGGGAACGGCAAGGGCCAGAGCAACCACCGTTAGGGCGAGCGCCCCGAGCACGGCCTGCCGGGCTTTCATAGATACCTCCTTCGGGAGTTTCGCTTGTCGACTCCGATGCTTGACGGAGGAGGTTTCAGGTCCGTTTCAAGTGTGCGACACCTGGAGCGGCGAGACGGAGCGGCGCGCGTTCGCGCGCCGCCCCGTCTCGTGCAGGGCACTAGGGAACGGTAAGGAAGCCCTCGAAACGGGCGACCCACCTTGAGCCCTGATAGAAATGGGCGCTGCGCCCACCTCCGGCGATCCCTGCGTAGTCGCCTGTCCCGCGGACCACCTTCCACTTACCGATGGCGATGCCGTCTTGGAAGCCGTTGTGATCCAGGTCGTGCCCGAGTTCGACCGCCTCGGTCTGCTCTCGAATCACGAGGCTTCCACCCTTGCCCGTGAACGTCCAGACGTTGTGGTAGATCTCCACCGTTTGGCCCTCGCGCACCACCGTCTTGTCCGCGGGGGTCGAAGGCGGATTGCTGCCGATGAACGTGCCCGAATCGCGCTTCAGCGCCCCATCCCTTAGCGGCGTGAGCACGCCCTTGCCGCTTGGCGCGATCGTCACCGTCAGCGCCACCCGCTGCTTCGCGCCTGCGGGGCCTGCCGCGGCAACGGAGCTCAAACTGACCGCCGCCGCGAGCGCGACGAGCACGACATAACGGACTTTCATGGTTGCCTCCTCTCGCTGCCCTCTGTCGAAGCCGATGATCGAGCCCATCTGTTTCAGGGCCGTTTCAGCCGCGCAACAGGCTGTTAGCGTCCCGGCCGGGAGAGTTGGCAGATGGAGTACCGGATCCTGGGACCGCTCGAGGTGTGGGGCGCAGGCGGCGAGGTCTCTCTCGGCGGGCCGAAGCCGCGCGCGCTGCTCGCCGTGCTCCTCCTCCACGCCAACGAGGTCGTTCCTTCCGACCGGCTGATCGACGAGCTCTGGGGCGAGGACTCGCCCGAGGACGCTGCGGCCGCGCTGCGGGTCAACGTCTCGCGACTTCGCAAGGCGCTTCCCGACGGCGTGCTGGCAACCCGGTCACCCGGGTACGTCGTCCGGGTCGAGCCCGACGAGCTCGATCTCCACCGCTTCGAGCGCTTGGTGGACGAGGGCAGGAGCTTGCTCGCTCGCGGCCTCGCCGCCGACGCGTCGAAGCGCCTCCGCGACGCGCTTTCGCTGTGGAGGGGCGCGGCGCTCGCGGACTTCACCTATGAGAGCTTCGCCCAGGCGCCCATCGCCCGGCTTGAGGAAATCAGGCTGGCGGCGGTCGAGCTCCGGATCGATGCCGACCTCCTCCTCGGTCGCCACGACGAGCTGGTCGGGGAGCTCGAGGCACTGGTCGCCGAGCATCCGCTCCGCGAGAGACTGCGGAGATACCTCATGACGGCGCTGTACCGATCGGGTCGGCAGGCCGAGGCGCTTGAGGCCTACCAGGATGCGCGCCGGGCGCTCGTCGACGGGCTCGGGATCGCCCCGAGCAGTGCGCTCCAGGAGCTGGAGCGGTCGATCCTGCGGCAGGATCGCGCGCTCGATGTCGAAGCACCCCCGACACGCGTTCGGGAGGTCGTGGAGCGGGCCATTCTCGTCGCGATCACTGACGAGAACCGGGTCGACGCGCTGCTTGCGGTAGCCGAGCCGCTCGTGCGACACCCGTCTCGGGTCCTGATCCTGGTCAGGCTCGTGTCGGACGCAGCCGAGCTTCAGGCGACGTCGGCCTGGCTCGAAGAGCGTCGGTCTGCACTGGAAGCGCGCGGTGTCGAGGCCCGTGCGGCCTCGTTCACATCGACGGAGCCGGGTGCGGACCTCGCGCGACTCGCGACCGAGCTCGACGTCGACCTTCTGCTCGCAGACGCTCCCGAAGACCTCCTGTCCGAGGGAACTCCCGACGAGCAGCACACCGCCGTGCTCGAGGAGACGCCCTGTGACGTGGCACTGCTCGTTCCTCGGGCCGTGACGCTCGGGGGCCCTGTGCTCGTCCCCTTCGGAGGGGCCGAGCACGACTGGGCGGCGGTCGAGCTGGGGGCTTGGCTTGCGCATGCCGAGCAGGCGCCGCTCCGGCTCGCAGGGACCGACGCGGTGCCGGAGCAGGGCAAGCGCGACGCGAGCCGCCTGCTCTCCCACGGCGCGCTGGCCGTCCAACGCGTCCTGGGCATCTCGGCCGAGCCGCTTCTGACCCCGCCCGGCGAAGAGGGCATGCTGGAGGCGAGCCGCGACGCCGGTCTGCTCGTCGTCGGACTGTCGACGAGGTGGCACCGCGAAGGCCTCGGCCAGGCCCGGCTCCGGCTCGCGAGGGAGGCCGTCCCGCCGACGGTGCTCGTGCGGCGCGGCCTCCGCCCCGGCGGACTTGCGCCGCCGGCGAGCCTCACCAGCTTCACCTGGTCGATTCGGCCCTGATCGGGCAGCGGGCTACCGGCAGGCCGGCTCGTAGGGCCGTCCCGGGAGGAACTCATTCCATTCGTCGCGCGTCAGCGTCCGATTCGCGAGCTTGCAGGCACGGCGCGCCCAGGACGCCGGGTCGATGTCCCAGACGGCTCCTTGGCCGTTCTCGTATGTCGTCAGCAAACGGCGGCCGTCGGGGGACAGGTCGAGGCTCGTCCTACGGCTGCCGGCCGTGAGTCTCGGGCCGATCTGTGCCCCGCTCGCAACATCCCAGAGGGACGCCACGTTCTCCCACCCGGAGACGGCGAGGATCCGGCCGTCGGGGCTGAACTCCATCTCGCGCGCTCCGGTTCCAGCCTGGTCGAGCTCGTGGAGGAGCTTCCCAGTGCGGACGTCGACAAGGCGGACAAGTGTTCCCCAACCGCCCACCGCCAGGGTGTCCCCGTCGGGGCTGAGCGCGACGGCCCAGTCAGGCGCGTACGGCTGGCCCTTTACGGTGAGCACGGGAGTGCGCGATTCGACATCCCAGACGTCCGCACCTCCGTTCCATCCGCGAGCGGTCGCGATCATCTTCCCGTCCGCGCTGAAGGATGGATCACTGGAGTCTCGGGCTCCGATCTCGCCGAGACTGGCCCCGGTTGCCGCGTCCCAGAGCTTCAACGCGTCCCCGCCCGTCGTACCCAAGTCGCCCGACGACACGGCGAGCATCTTTCCGTCCGGGCTGAAAGCAACGCCCTCGCCGCTGAGCTTGCGCAGCCGGCCTCGCGAACGGACATCCCAGAGCGTGAGAGCGCCGTCGTCCGACGTAGCGGCGAGTCGTCGCCCGTCCGGCGAAAAGGAGAGCGACTTGACCTCACCGCCGGTTTCGAGCAGGAGCGCACCGAGCCGTACGAGCCGGCGCGCATCCCAGAGCGCGATGCCCCGCTCCCTGAGGCCGACCGCGATCAGCCGGCCGTCGGGGCTGAATGTCCCGGGATGACCGTCCTCGCCGGTTGCGGAGATCCGATCATGCGTGAACGTGAACAGGCGTCCAAGCCCTCGCGCCCCCGTCAGGTCCCAGGCGATCGCGGTTCCGTCGTGGCTCACCGTGTACAGCGTCTTCCCGTCTGAGCTAAAGACGGGCTGCTGGACGGAGTTCGAGTGCCCGCGCAGCGTCTCGCGGGGAGTCGCCGACTCGACGTCCCAGAGGGTCACGGTCCCGTCGAGGTTCGTCGACACGACCGTCTCACCGTCCGGGCCGAACAGCACCCAGCTCGGGCGCCCGGCGGAACCACCGGTTGCACTCGTGACCTTCCCAGTGCGCACGTCGACGAGCTGGACGCCACGGTCGATGCCGACCGCCGCGGTGAGGCCGTCCGGGCTGAGCGCAAGCGCGTGCAGGCCGGTCTCGATCGCGACTGTCCGCTTCTTCTTGCCGCTCCGGAGATCCCACCACGCCAGCTCGCCGTCCTCGGAGGCTGTGACGAGCGAGCGGCCGTCCGCCGTGAGGACGAAGTGAGGAGACTCATAGTCGAAACCGACGTAGGCGCCGACGAAGGCTTCCGGCTCGATCGAGGGGCCGATCGGCTTCAGCGTGCCGGCGTCCCGGATCGTGATCTGCGCATCGGCTCCGCCCAGGCCCATTGGCGGGCCCGGCGGGACGACGACGACGAGCCGTGACCCGTCTTCTGTGAAGCCTAGGCGCGCGGCGACTCCACCGACGGCCGACTCGGCCAGCTTCTCACCCGTGCGCGCGTCGACGAGGCGGACGCCGCCGCCGCCGACCGCGAGGGTTCGCCCGTCCGGGCTGTACGCAGGGCTCGCGGCGAAATCCAGTCGCAGCGGATCCCCGATCTGCTCGTAGGTTCGGGTGTCGAAGAACAGGAGCCCGCTGCCGAAACCAGCCACGGCCAGCGTCTTCCCGTCGGGGCTGATTGCAAGTGCCCTCAGGCGGCCGGTCCCGTGCATGATCCCGATCGCAGCGGGCGACTTCCGGAGGGTGGCGAGCAGGTAGCCGCGGGTCTGGGGCGAGTCGTCGATCGCCACCGCCTGACGGGCGAGGAGGAGCGAGAGATCGAGGTCCTCCTCGACGAGCGCCTGTGCCCCCAGACGCTGGGCGAGCTGGGCGGTCTCGGCGTCGCGCGCCCCGCTCCGTTGGACGGCCGCGAAGCTCGCGCCGGCGACTGCCGCGACGAGAAGAACCGCGACCCCAGCGAGCAGGCCCCGAAGGCGCCGGTTCGTACGCCGTACGCGCTTCGTCTCCTGCTCGGAGGCCTCGCGGCTCTGGGTCACGAACGCACGCTCGAGCTCGTTCAGCTCGAAGGCATGGTCGGTGCTCCAGTCGAGCGCAGCGGCGAGGCGGGCGCCACGGTAGAGCTCGCCCTGGTCGCGCCCTCCCGCATCCCACTCGGTTGCGGTTTGCGTGATGTGACGGCGAAGCCGGCGGCCTTCGGCGTCCTCCTCGATCCACTCGCGCAGCCGCGGCCATTCGCTCAGGAGGGCCTCATGGGCGACCTCGACGGCGCCCTCGCCGAGCGTGACAAGGCGGCTGTCGGCGAGCGTCGCGACCACGTCGGCGACGTTCTCATTGCTTTCGAGGTCGAGCTCGTCGAGGGGAGCGCGGCGGCGTACGGGCACCTCGCCCGCGCCGTCGCCGACCAGGCGCAGCATGACGGAGCGCACAAGCGGCTTGCGCTCGTCCGGGAACCGGGCGTAGGTGCCCTCGGCCAGCCGCGCGACGGCGCCGCGGACGCCGCCGGACTCGCGGTAGGAAGCCAGCGTGAGCGTGTTGTCCTGCCGCTTCTGCCAGAGCTCGAGCAGGGCGGTGGACAGCAATGGGAGCGCGCCCGGCTCGCCCTCCACGTCGTCGACGAGCGCGTCGGCAAGCTCCGGCTCCACCCGCAGCCCGACGCGGGCCGCGGGGAGCACGATCGCGCGCCGCAGCTCCGAGGCCTGCATCGGTCCGACCAGCACCTGGTTCGCGCCCAGGAGCTCGGCGAGCTCCGGGTAGGCGGCGAAGCGCCCGTAGAAGTCGGCGCGCAGCGCGACCACGACGACTGCTCGACCGTCTGGATCAGCAGCCGCGCGGGCAAGGGTGTCGGTGAAGGCGGCGCGGTCGGCGTCGGAGCGGCAGGTGGTGAACAGCTCCTCGAGCTGGTCGACGGCGAGGAGGAGTCGTCCGTTGGCCGGCAGCGTGTCGAGCGCCTCGGCGAGAGGATCCTTCGCGCCCGACACGAGCACCCGGCGAAGCTCGTCCAGCGGCCGCCCGCCGGGTCGCAGCAGCAGACGCCGCCAGCTCTCGCTGCCCGGGAGGACTCCTCCGGCGAGGGCCGGAAGCAGACCGGCGCGGAGAACGGACGACTTCCCGCTGCCGGATGGGCCGACGATGCCGAGGGAGCCGGCGCCGACGAGGCGGGCGACGAGCTCGGCGACGAGCCGCTCGCGGCCGAAGAAGTAGTCGGCGTCGACAGGCTCGAAGCTCGCGAGGCCCTTGAACGGGCAGATTCCCTCAGCGGCCACAGCCGCTGGTGTGGCGGGGCCCGACAGCGCACGCGCCTGCTCGCGCACGAGCTGGAGGTCGCTCACCTTGCCGGCCAGCTCGGCCTCGACGTCGCTCAGGTCGCTTCGGCCGGCGGCCGCTCGGGAGGCGACGTCCGCCAGCAGACGGCTCGCTTCGTCGGCCGCGACCGCCAGCGCCGCCCGAACGAGCTCTCGGCAACTCGGGTAGCGCTCAGCGGGATCCTTCGCCAGCGCCCTGGCGATCACGGCGTCGAGCGCAACAGATAGCTCCGGCCGTACGACGCTCGGCGGCGGCGGCTCCGTCTCGAGGTGCGCGAACACAACCGCGAGGTCCGAGTCACTCCGGAACGGCGGCTGCCCGACCAGACACTCGTAGAGCACGCAGCCGAGCGAGTAGACGTCCGCGCGCCCGTCGATCTCCTCCCCCCCAATCTGTTCGGGGGCGACGTAGTCGATGGTGCCCATGAGGTGGCCGTCGTCGCCGAGTCCGGCCTCCTCGGAGACCCGCGTCGTCAGGCCGAAGTCCGCGAGGTAGACGTGGTCGGAGCCGTACGGGCGGGCCCCCGTGTCGAGAAGCACGTTCGAAGGCTTCACGTCGCGATGCACGAGACCGCGCGCGTGGGCCGCATCCAGCGCGCTCGCCACCTGGGAGAGGATGCCGATTGCGTCTGGAGGGTCCAGACGGCTGCGGTGGAGACGGTCTTTCAAGTCGCGCCCCTCGACGTAGCGCATGGCGATGAAGAGGAGGTCCCCGGTCGTCCCGGCCTCGTAGATCGGGACGATGTTGGGATGGTCGATCGAGGCGGCCAGCTCCGACTCGCGCAGGAAGCGATCACGGAACGCTTCGTCCTCGGCGAGGCTGGAAGCGAGGAGCTTGAGCGCAACCCTACGCTTGAGCCGCAGATCCTCGGCGAGATAGACGACGCTCATGCCGCCGACACCGAGCAGCGACTCGATCCGGTAGCCGGCGAGCTCGGTGCCGACCCGCGGGTCGTCGGTCACATGCACGTGCGCATCCTCACTTTTTCCGGCTCCTGTGGCAACGGGGCGACTCGGGAGCCTTGTACGGAGCCGGCGTTTCAGGACCGTTTCAGGCCCGTAACCGGGCTCGCACAGGCGTTCTCAGGGGTCGTTCCGAGCACCCGCGGCGGGCTCGGCTACCCGACGCGGATCTCGGGCTGGAGGTCACGATCGAGGATCGAGGAGAGCCTCACGACTTCCGCGACCAGCGCGCGCCGCGGCGGCGGCCCTGCTTCACGGAACCACGAGATGCCAACCTGCTCACCGTCCAGCTCCCAGGTACCGCTCACGACGCCGCCCGCGACGACGACCGGAGAGATCCAGCCGGCCTGCCTGCTCACCGCAGCCCGCCGAGCCGCCGGTACGACTCGACCGTCCGCGGTTCCCGGGCCCAGCACGTACTGGTCGAAGCCCGGCAGCAGCCGAACCGCCTCGGTGGGCGCCGTCGAGGCGAGCTCGTCGAGATCCTCGGCCAAGACGTACGCGTGCTCGCCGTCCATCTCGACCTCGGCCAGACGGTCGCCGAGCCCGCTGAACCAGGCCCGGAGCCGTCGTTTCCCGAACCAGCCGCCCGCCAGCCAGTAGCCGAAGGCGTCGGCCGCCGCCGGGCCGTAGGCGCCGAGGTAGCCGGCGATGGCGACGGGTGCCGCCTCGTCGGGATCAGGGATGCCGGCCCAGCACGAGGACGCGGCCTGGGGCAGCAGGAAGGTCACACGGGTCCCGCGGCTCGGTCCGTGGCACAGGTCGCCCTGCCAGGCGAGCGGCTTCAGGAGAGTCCCCCAGCCCGAGCGGAGCGCTTCGCCCACGTGCTCAAGGCCGGGCCTGGCGACGATTGCCGCCACCAGCTCCTCCCGCGTGAGGCACGTGCCGTCGAGCGCCTCGCGAACCGCACGGCGAAGCGTCTCGATCTCCCGTGCGGTCACCCCGAAGTAGCGCTGCCAGCTCGGCCGCTCCCACGAGCGTCCGGAGGCCATCAGCGAGAGGAACGCTCCGGCGTCCTCGGGCGTGAGCAGGTGGAGGGCGCCCCGCATCGCCCAGGTCTTGACGAGCCGACCTGCCGAGAGGGCACGGCCCACCTCGCCCGGAAGCGACGTCTCGCGCCGGACGCGGACGGCGAGCTCCGCGGACGAGGCCACCTGCGCCTGGACGCCGCAGAGACGGCCGACCACTCGCGCGACGGAGAGGGAGCCGACGGGATCGAGCAGCTGCCGCTGCATCCGCCACGCGAGCGCCTGCCGCCATGTGATCTGCAGGGCCATTCGCCGAGCGTACAGTCACGCTCCGGGAGCCTCCTCACGGCGGCTCTCGAGGACGATCTCTCCCACAGTTCTGGTTGACATGACCATAACCTGGTGCTAGGGTAAGAGTCATGAAGACCAGAACTACCGACCCGAGCGTTCTGCCCGACTACGACCCCTCGCAGTTCCCTGCCTTCGCCGTGACGGTGGACGTGGTCATCCTGACGATGGTCGAGGGCCGGCTACAGGTGTTGCTCGTCCGCCGCGGCGTCGAGCCCTTCCAGGGGATGTGGGCGATCCCAGGCGGCTTCAAGCGGCCCCTCGAGACCCTGGACGAGGCGGCGCTCCGCGAGCTTCGTGAGGAGACCGGCGTGGACGGGACGACCTTGCTCCGTCAGTTCGGCGCGTACGGCGATCCAGGCCGCGACCCGCGGATGAACGTCGTGACCGTCGCCTACCTCGCGGTGCTCCGAGAGCTCGGCGACGTCGTGCCGGGCACGGACGCCGCCGGCGCAGCGCTCGTCCAGGTGTCGGACGTGCTCGACGGGAAGCTCGAGCTCGCCTTCGACCACGAGCGGATCGTGCGGGACGCCGTCGATCGCGTTCGTGCCGACATCGAGCTCCGCGGCATCGCCACGGCCTTCGTCGGCCCGACCTTCACCCTCGCCGAGCTCCGTGCCGTGTACGAGGCCGTCTGGAGCGTCCACCTCGACGCGGCCAACTTCCGCCGAAGCGTGCTCTCGGAAGACGGCTGGGTCATCCCGACCGGCAGGCGAGCCCGGCCCGGCTCGACCGGCGGCAAGCCGGCCGAGCTCTACCGCGCAGGACGGCTGTGGAGCCAGGGCAGCCCGATCCGGTTCCCGCAGCAACCCGACAAGAGGAAGGGGAGAGAATGAGAGCAGTCGTGTTCGACCGCTACGGGCCGCCCGAGGTCCTGCGGATCGAGGACGTCGAGCAGCCGACGCCGAAGGACGACGAGGTCCTCGTCAAGGTGCACGCGACGACCGTGACCCGCACGGACTGCGGGTTCCGCGGGGCGGAGCCGTTCTTCACGCGGATCTTCACGGGCCTCCTCCGGCCGAAGTTCCGCACGCCGGGCATGGAGCTCGCCGGCGAGGTCGTCGCGATCGGAAGCGACGTGAAGGAGTTCGTGGTCGGCGACGAGGTCTTCGGTCTCCGCGGCCATGGCGCGAACGCCGAGTACGTCTGCGTCCGGGAGGAAGGCGCCCTGGCGCACAAGCCCGAGACCGTGACCTGGGAGGAGGCCGCAGCGGTCAGCGACGGCGCGTGCATCGCACTCGCGTGCCTGCAGAAGGGCGACCTCCGCGAGGGAAAGCGAATCCTGATCTACGGCGCCTCCGGATCGATCGGAACCGCGGCGGTCCAGCTCGCGAAGTCCTTCGGCGTGCATGTCACCGCCGTGTGCGACACCGCGCGGGTCGAGCTCGTGCGCTCGCTCGGCGCCGACGAGGTCATCGACTACCTGCACGAGGACTTCACGCGCAACGGCGAGACCTACGACGTCGTCTTCGACGCCGTCGGCAAGCACTCGTTCCGGCGGAGCCGCGGCTCGCTGGAGAACGGCGGCATCTACATCTCCACCGACCTCGGCTTCATGTGGCACGTGCCGCCTCTGGCGCTCGCCACGAGATGGATCGGCGACAAGAGGGTCACGCTCCCGATCCCGAAGTACACGAAGGCGGACATCCTGTACGTGAAGGAGCTGATCGAGGCCGGCAGGTACCGGCCGGTCATCGACCGCACGTACCCGCTCGAGGACGTGGTCGAGGCGACCAGGTACGTCGAGACCGGGCGGAAGACCGGGAACGTCGTGCTCACCCTGAACGGAGCGGTCCGCTGAACGAGATCGTGCTACGAGAACTGGCCGTTGCGCGGATGGCCGAGCGCGTGGCCGACGCGGGACGCGAGCGACTTGCGCGGCGAGCCCGCGATGCGCAAAGCCGGCACGCCGACAGCCGGTCGAGATGGACGACGCTGGGGCAACTCCTGGCCGTCCGGCGCGAGGCTGCCGCGAGATGAAGGCCGTCGTCCACGACAGCTACGGGCCTCCGGAGGTGCTCCGCGTCGAAGACGTGGAGCGGCCGGTGCCGAAGGACGATGAGGTTCTCGTCCGAGTACGCGCCACCACGGTCACCCAGACGGACTGCCACATGCGCCGCGCGCGGCCGTTCGTCTGGCGCTTCATGCTCGGGCTTCGTCGCCCGAAGCGGAGGACCCTCGGCCTGGAGCTCGCCGGCGAGGTCGAGGCCGTCGGCGCCGCCGTGACCGAGCTCGAGATGGGCGATCGCGTGTTCGGCATGAGGAGCGGCGCACACGCGGAGTACGTCTGCATCCGCGAGACCGGCTTCCTGGCCCGGATGCCGGCGGGCATGACGTTCGAGGAGGCGGCGGCGGTCTGCGACGGCGCGAACCAGGGGCTCGCCCACCTGAGACACGCGAAGGTCGGCGAGGACACGCGGCTCCTCGTCTACGGCGCCTCCGGCGCCTGCGGAACCGCGGCGGTGCAGCTCGGGAAGCACTATTTCGGCGCGCATGTCACCGCCGTGTGCAACACGAAGAACGTCGAGCTCGTGCGCTCGCTCGGAGCCGACGAGGTCGTCGACTACCTGCAAGAGGACTTCACGACGAACGGCGAGACGTACGACGTCGTCCTCGACGCCGTCGGCAAGCACTCGTTCTTCCGCTCGAGGCGAGCGTTGGCTCCCGGCGGGCGCTACGCGGCGACCGACCGGTTGTACAACGTGCCGTTGGCGCTCCTGACCGCGCGGAGCAAGAGGAAGGTCGTGTTCAGCACGGAGTTCCAACCGAGGAGAGAGAACATCCTCCTCCTCACGGAGCTGATCCAGGACGGGCGCTACCGGGCGGTCGTGGACCGCACGTACCCGCTCGAGGAGGTCGTCGAGGCGACGCGGTACGTCGAGAGCTGGCAGAAGGTGGGGAGCGTCGTCCTCACCGTCACTCCTGGGGGCTGATCTCCGCGCTTCGGGCTCTCTCGAGGCCGTCGAGGATCAGGTCGAGCACCAGGTCGAACGCTCCAGGCTCGCCCCGGCCGAAACCGGACAGATGCTGCTCGGCGTGCTCGCGCAGGTAGGGAAACGCGTCCTGCGGGAACTGACGGAAGAACGCCTCCGCGAGCTCTGCGAGGTGCTCGTCGTCGACGATTCCGTGGCCCAGCTGCCACAGCGTGAAGCCGAGGATGTGCGCGTCCAGCGCGTGGAACGCGTGGTACGTGACCTCCGCCGAGAAGCCCGCCTCGCGCAGTCGACGGAGCATCCAGTCGGCGCGCCGGACGAGGACGGGCACTGTCCTCGCGGGCGACAGCGCGAGCTCGCAGGCCCAGGGATGGCGGCCGAGCACCTCGTGGGCGGAGACTGCGCTGCGCCGAAGCGCCGCTTTCCAGTCGCCCTCCTCGGAAAGCTCGATCTCGCTCATCACGAGATCGGTCATCCCGTCGAGGAGGTCGTCCTTGTTCGCGACGTGGTTGTAGAGCGACATCGCCTCGACGCCGAGCGCCTGGCCGAGCTTCCGCATGCTCAGGGCGTCGATGCCGCCCTCGTCGGCGAGCGTGACGGCTGCGCGCAGCACGCGCTCCCTGCTCAGCGGAGTGCGGGTCACGGCCTCGGTGTCGATTCGAGCCATCGCTTCCCTTGACAAGCTTACGCCGTATGTTGTAGCTTACGCCGTATGCTTACACTGTATACAGCCTGGAGGACGGGATGACCTCGGCGACGGACGAACGTGAATCGGTCGAAGCCCTACACGCTGCAACCGCGAAGAAGAGCGTCATGAGAGCGGCCGTCCGGGAGAGGTACGGGGAACCCGATGTGGTCGAGATCCGGCAGATCGAGAAGCCGACGCCGGCGGACGACGAGGTGCTCGTCCGTGTGCGTGCCGCGTCGGTGAACATCGCCGACTGGTACGGCGTCGTCGGCAGGCCCCGGATCGGAAGGTTCGCGATGGGCCTCTTCAAGCCGAAGGAGACCCGGATCGGCATCGACTACGCGGGCGTCGTCGAGGAAGTCGGGAAGGACGTCACGGAGTTCCAGCCGGGCGACGAGGTGTTCGGCGGGCGCACGGGAGCGTACGCCGAGTACATCGTCGCGAAGGCCGCGCGCGCGATCGTCCACAAGCCGGCGAACGCGTCCTTCGAGGTCGCCGCCGCCGTTCCGGTCGCCGCGATCACCGCTCTCCAGGCCCTCCGCGACAGGGGTGGGCTGAAGCCGGGGCAGAAGGTGCTGATCCAAGGCGCCTCCGGCGGCGTCGGCACGTACGCCGTGCAGATCGCGAAGGCCCTCGGCGGCGAGGTGACCGCCGTGTGCAGCACGCCGAACGTCGAGATCGCGCGGTCGCTCGGCGCCGACCGGGTCGTCGACTACACGATCGAGGACTGCACGAAGACGGACGAGCGCTACGACCTCCTGATCGACATCGCCGGGACCCGGCCGTTCAGGCGGCTCCGCCGGGTCCTGAAGCCCGATGCGCACGTCGTCGTCGTCGGTGGGCCGAGGAAGAGCCGCCTGCTCGGGCCGCTCGGCCATGTCATCAGGTCGAAGGTGGCATCCATCTTCGTGAGCCAGAAGACGACCTTCTTCGTCGCCAAGTTCAACAAGGAGGACATGGAGACGCTGCGCGAGCTCCTCGAGGCGGGGAAGATGACCTCCGTCGTCGACAGCGTCTACCCACTCGACCGGATCGCGGACGCGCTCGACCGGATGGGCCACGGGCACCCCCGCGGCAAGATCGTCGTCACGGTCTGAGCCCGTCCGGGCGATCGCGTTCGGGAGGCAGGTGCGCGTTAGGATCGCCCGCATGCACGTGTGGCTCGAGGCGGCCCGGGACCGGATCGCGGCGGCAGCGGAGGTCGAGGCGGCGACACTCGACCTGACCGACGACGACGTTGCGGCCTTGCTCGAGCTCGCGCGGGCGGCCGCGCATGACAGCGGGGATCGGCGGAACGCCCCCCTCGCGTGCTTCCTCGCCGGCGTCGCGCTCGGCCGTAACCCGGACGCCGAGCTCGAGACGCTCGCCCGCGAGGCTGCCGGCTCGCAGGGGTAGATGAGGTTCGAGCTCGTCCTCCCCGCCGAGCACCGGTTCGCACGGGAGTAGCCCTTGGCGCTCGACATGCCCGTCGTCTGGACGGAGTCCCACCGCCGCCATCGCCCGGAGCGCGCGGTCTTCGTCGGCGTGGCGGTCCCGACAGACGAGCTGCCGGCGCGCGTCGAGGCGATTCGCTCCGCGCTCGCAGACGCCGGGGCCGCGATCGTTCCCGCCGAACCGCATCCAGATGACACGCTCCTCGCCGTCCACGACGGGGGGCTCGTCGGGTTCCTGCGCGGCGCCTGGGAAGAGTGGTCGCGGGTCGGAGTACCGGAGGATCTGGGTCAGCGCGACGTCGTGGGCTACATCTTTCCCACCCCGGGGTTCCTCGGAGAGCAGGAGGCACGCGTGCCCGCGGCGCCCGCCGCGCGGACGGGGATGTACGCGTACGACACGATGACCGTGGTCGGCGAGGGAACCTGGGAAGCCGCACGCGCGGCGGTCGACGTCGCGCTGACCGCGGCGGACCTCGTTCTCGGTGGCGCTCGGGCCGCGTACGCCTGCTGCCGGCCGCCCGGCCACCACGTGACGCGCTCGGCATTCGGCGGCTCGTGCTACCTGAACAACGCGGCCGTCGCCACCCAACGCCTGCGAGAGGGCGGTGTCTCACGCATCGCGCTGCTCGACATCGACGCTCACCACGGAAACGGCGCCCAGGTGATCTTCCGGGACGACGAGGACGTTCTCACCGCGTCGGTCCACGTCGACCCGGCCGCGGGAAGGTTTCCGCACTTCGTCGGCTTCGCCGAAGAGAGCGACGGCGCCAACCTCAACGTGCCGCTCGAGTCGGGGTCCGGAGACGAGCCGTGGCTCGCAGGCGTCGACCGCCTCGTCGCGGCCGCACGGGAGCACGGGAGCGAGGCGCTCGTCGTTCCGCTCGGAGTCGATGCAGCGGCCGAGGACCCCAACTCGCCGCTCGAGGTGACCGAGGCCGGCTTCCGCGAGGCCGGGAGACGGCTCGGCGCTCTCGGTCTCCCCACCGTGCTCGTGCAGGAGGGCGGCTACGTCCTCGAGACGATCGGCGTCCTCGTCCGCGCCGTGCTCGAGGGCTTCGAGAGCGCGGCCTACCAGCCCGGCGGCGCAGCGAGGTAGACGCGGGTCCTCAGCCCTCGCAGCGAGTCGACGAAGGCTCCGTCACGGACGGTGAGGGTCCGCGTCCCGCCGACGACTCGCACAGCACCGGCCCCGAGACCGGGGACTCGGATCCGCACCGTCGCTGGGTCGAGCCAGGAGTTGACCGCGATCACGTAGGTCGCTCCGTTCAGGCGCCTGACGCCGGCCCGCACCGGGGTGCCGGCGGGCGTCACCGTCACGTCGCCCTCCTCGCCCACCAGCGCCGGAGCGATTGCGACGATCTCGCGGCTGAGCCGCCCAATCTCCTCCCGGATCGGGTCGGACCACACGTCCGGAAACCAGCCGACACCGCGCGCGCCGCCGGCGATCGCGAGCCAGGTCTCGGCGCGGACGATCGCCGGGCTGGGGTCGAGCCCGGGGCACTGGGACATCGGCGCCGCCTCGATCCACTGGTCCGTCGGCTTCCCGCGCGCGAGCGCGACGAGCTCGCGCTGGGCCTCCGACGACCACGCTGGCAGGAGCCGAGACCTGCCAGCGGACCATCGCCGAGTAGGGGCCCGGCTGGACGCCCACGACAGCGACGGAGAGCGGAAAGGAGGCGGCGCCGGCGGCGCCGGGAAGACCGCCGAGGACGAGCACGACGGCGAGCGCGAGCACGGGAAACGGAAGGGCGCGCATGCTCTTGTCATGGAAGCACGGCCGACGCAGGACGAGGTGAAGGCCTTACGTTTGGCTCATGACTCGTGCCCGCCCGGCTCGCCGACCCGTGTTGCTCTACGACGCGGAGTGCCGGCTCTGCCGGTTCGCCGCACGGGCGATCGTCCGGCTCGACCGCGACGCGGAGCTCGCCGTCCTCCCGCTCCAGGACGACGACGCCGCCGGCCTTCTCTCTCGGCTTCCCGAAGAGGAGCGGCTCGCGAGCTGGCGCCTCGTGCGGCCGGGCGGCGACATCGCCGGGGAAGGGCGAGGAGCTCCCGAGCTCCTGAGCGCGCTCCGGCTGACGCGGCCGATCGCCCGGCTCGTGCAGCTCGTTCCGCCGCAGGCGCTCGACGCGACGTACCGGCTGGTCGCCGGGAACCGTCGCCGCCTCGGACGCCTCGTTCCCGACGGACCGACGCCGCGACGCTTCCCGTAGCGCCCCGGGCGTCCTACGCTTGTGGCATGGCGCCTTCCTACCTCGAGCTGGGCACCTCGGAGATCCGGCGCCGGGCGGCGGAGGCGTTCGAGCTGCTCGGCCCGCGCTGCCTCGTCTGCCCGCGGCTGTGCAGGGTCGACCGCCGGGCCGGCGTCGCGGGTCTCTGCGCCGTCGGCCGGTATGCCGTGGTCGCGTCCTGGTTCCCGCACTTCGGGGAGGAGGACTGCCTGCGCGGGCGGCGCGGCTCGGGGACGATCTTCTTCTCCGGCTGCAACCTCCGCTGCGTCTTCTGCCAGAACTGGGACATCTCGTGGGGCAACCTCAAGGGAGTCGTCGCCACTCCGGAGCGGCTCGCAGCGATGATGCTCGAGCTCCAGGGCCTCGGCTGCCACAACGTCAACTTCGTCACCCCGGAGCACGTCGTGCCGCAGGTGCTCGAAGCGCTCCCGCTCGCGATCGAGAGCGGCCTGCGGCTGCCCATCGTCTACAACACGTCCGCCTACGACAGCCTCGAGAGCCTCCGGCTCACGGACGGCGTCGTCGACGTCTACATGCCCGACTTCAAGCTGTGGACGAACGAGGCGTCCCGCCGCTATCTCAGGCGCGCCGACTACCCCGATGTCGCGCGCGAGTCGATCCGCGAGATGCACCGGCAGGTCGGCGACCTCGAGCTCGACGAACGGGGGCTCGCCGTCCGCGGCGTGCTGCTCCGCCACCTCGTCATGCCGGGCCTGCTCGAGGAGACCGAGGCGATCCTCCGCTTCGTCGCTGAGGAGCTGGGGACGGGCTGCTACGTGAACCTCATGGCGCAGTACTACCCGTCAGGCCGGGTCGGACGGGACGGGGAGTTCGCCGAGATCGACCGCCACCTGTTCCGCGAGGAGTACGCCCAAGCCCTCGCGCTCGCCGAGGAGCTCGGCCTGCGGCTCGACCCGCGCGGTCGCGCCGAGGGCCGGCAGCTCGTGCGGGCCGTCTGAGACTGTGCGATCTTGCATGACCGCGGCACGCCAGGCCGTCGAGGACCTCCGTGACTGGCCCGGCGACCGCTTCGGCCACCGAAGCCTGCTCGAACGGGCGTGGGAGCTGCGGGAGAACGTCCGCCCCTGGGACGCCCTCTACGTCGCATTGGCGGAGGCGCTCGATGGCACCTTGCTCACGCTCGACGCGCGCCTCGCTCGGGCGAGCGGAGTTGGCTGCCGGGTGGACGTGGTCGGCGAAGGCTGACCTCGTCCGCGGAGCCGGGTTCAGGCTCCGGCGACCTCGCGCTCGAGCGAGGCGACCGAGAACGGCGTGCCCGAGGCTTGCGCGACCAGGCGGTCCCAGCGGACGGACAGACCGGGCGCGAAGAGCCTCTCCACGAGGATCCCCGCAGCCTCCGGCCGGTCGACGAGGCCGCCAGCCTCCTGGACGAGCGCGTCGTGGAGCTGGAGAGCCACGATCGAGCCGTAGAGGTACGTGTGGTAGTAGACGGGAGCGGTTGCGACGTGGATCTTCGCCGCCCAGTCGGGCGCCCGGCGATCCTCGGGCGGCGTGACGTGCTGGTGCCGCCGGACGAGCTCCCACCAGATCGTGTCGAGATCGCCGTCCGGGTCGGCGTACAGAGCCCGCTCGAAGCCGTTCATCACCAGCACCCAGCGGGTGAAGAGGAGCAGCTCGGCGACGCGGGTGGCGCGGAGCCTGGCCTCGAGCCGCTCCGCCTCGCCCGGCTCGATCCCGAGGACGCGCTCGAGCCAGTCCCGCCGGCCGGCGAGCGAGCCGAAGAGGAGCGCCGTCGCCTCGGTGGTGACGAGATGGGTGTCGCGCAGGGCCCACGGCAGGCTCTCGTCGAAGCCGAGGTCGTAGACGCCGTGGCCGAGCTCGTGGAGCATCGTCTCCGCCCAGCTCTGGTTCGGCACGACGTTGGCGAGCACCCGCACGTCACCCTGCCGATCGAGGTCGATGCAGAACGCGTGCTGACACTTGCCGGGCCTTGGGTAGAGGTCGCTCCGGTCGAGGATGCCGTCGACCTCGAGCCCGACGCGCTCGAACGTGCGGCGGGCGAGCGCGACGACGTCCTCTCCGGCGAACAGGTGGTCGACGTCGACGCCGCCGTCTGGCGGGACCTCCTGGAAGAACGGATCCGCGTAGTGCCACGGGCGGAGGTCGCCGACGGCGCAGCGAAAGCGCTCGGCGAGCCGGTCGTCGAGCTCGCCCTTCCACTGCGCGAAGGGCTCGGCGGTGACGCGGTCGGTGGCGGCGAGCGTGGCGGCCAGCTCCTGCTCGTCCATCTCGTTCGTCGCGAGCGAAAGGGCATACCAGTCCCGGTGGCCGACGGTGCGAGCCGCCTCGTTGCGAAGCCTGGCGAGCTGGCGTACGTCGTCCGCCACGGCGGCGCCGACCGTCTTGGACGACTCCCAGGCCTCACACCGCTCGCCGAGGTCGTCGCTCTCGCGGAGGATGCGCCTGATCTCGTTGTCGCCGACCTCGCTTCCGCGGACGACGGCGCGATGGCGGGCGTAGCGGGCCTCGACCGATGCCTCGAGCTCTGCGATCCGGACCCGCAGCGGGTCCGGGATCTGGTACCGGAGCATCCGGTCGTGGATCAGGTCGAGCCGCCGGCGAGCCTGAGGATCGCCGTTCCGTGCCCTCGTCCTTTCGATCGCACGGAAGAGCTCGCGGTCGGCGAGCTCCGCCGTGAACGCGAGGTCGGTCTCGACCCGGCGGCGCGCGCGCTCGTCGGTTGCCTCGACGTTCAGGTCCCACCAGGCCAGGCCGCGGGCGTGGTCGAGCGGCTGCAGCCGGCCGTCGACGGCGTCCGCGAGTGAGCGCGCGTCGTCCACCGCGCGCGAGGATACCGCCGCCGATACCCACTACGGCACGTCTACGGGCTCCGGTCGACTCAGGACGCCAGCGCGCTCGGGAGACCCTCGAGCCGTCCTTCGGCCTCGCGCCGCAGCGTACGAGCCGACTCGGCGTAGATGTCCCAGTGCGGCGCATAGTCGGGCGTGAACTCGACGGCTCCGTTCAGCTCGAGGACGACCCAGCCTCCGTGGCCGTCGGGCAGGAGGTCCACACCTGCGAGCGCCGCACCGGTGACGCGCGCCGCGTCGAGCGCCAGTGCCACCGCTTGGGGCGGCGGCTCGGAGAGGCTTCGCCGCACCGCACCGAGAGCGACGTTCGTGCGCCACTCTCCCTCGGCCGCGATGCGGTTGACCGCTCCGACCACTCGACCCGCCGCGACGACGATCCGGATGTCGTACCCCTGAGGCTCGACGAGGCGCTGAACGAGCACGCCGTGCTCCCGGTACCAGGCACGCCGGCGGACGTCTCGTAGCGTCGCCTCCAACGAGCGAGCGTCATCACATCGATGCACGTCCTCGCCCCAGCTGCCGAAGCGAGGCTTGAGCACGACCGGCCCACTGCAGACCGGCTCGGCTCTGCCTTCCCGTATGTGCGCAGTCCACGGATGCGCGATCCCGTGACGGCGCAACAGGCGGGCCGTCAAGAGCTTGTCGTGCATGGCGAGCAGCGCTGCGGCATGGTTGAGGACGGTCACGCCTCGAGCTTCGAGTGCACCGAGCGCCCACAGCCCGTCGTCCACTCCGTCGAGCGTCCGGCGCACGTCGAGCCGGCCGAGCGCTGCATCGCCGGGACGGAGCGCCTCGAGCGCCTGTTCCGGCCTCAGCTCCGTCCAACCTGGGTCGGACGCGGCAGCGCATAGGGCTTCGTTGGTCCGCGTGGACCGAGCCGCGATGAGCCCGAGACGCATTCGGTCAGGGTGACGGGCAGACCCTGCCCTCGGCAAGCGGGTTGGCCACGCTCCGCCCGCAATTTCTCCATACCGTCACTTTCGGGTGACCAGCCGATCACCTCGGCGGCGATAGCGTTCAGCTGCATGCCGGACGCCACGTTGGAGAAGATCCCCCTGTTCGCGCAGCTCCCCGCCGAGCGTCGCCACCAGCTGGCCGGCGTCTGCTCCCAGATCGACGTGGAGACGGGAGCCACGTTGATCCAGGAGGGCGACTTCGGGTATTCGATGTTCGCGATCGTCGACGGAACGGCCGAGGTCACGCAGGACGGAAGGCACGTCCGGAGGTTGGCGCCCGGAGACGTCTTCGGAGAGATCGCGGTTCTCTCGGGTGGGCGGCGCACGGCCACGGTGGTGGCGACGACGCCGATGACGCTGATCGCCGTGTTGAACCGCGACGTGTGGCGGCTGGAGCGCGACGCCCCGGACGTCGGCGCGTCGCTCCGCAAGACGATCGCCGACTGCATCACGAGCTGACAGTCCTCGTCGAGCGCAGGAGCTGGCCGAACTCCCTCGGGGACGCCCATCGTGCCTCGTTGAGCCCCAGCGACGAATCTTCCCCGGAAATCGACCACTCCTACCCCCACCGAGGCGTCGCGCACAGGCAACGTCACGTCGATGCGACGAAGCCTAGGCCCCCTGCTCTGCGAGCTGCACGCGCACACGCGCTGGAGCGACGGGGAGCTCACCGTCGCCGAGCTCGTCGACTTCCACGGCCGGCGCGGGTTCGACGTGCTGTGCGTCACCGACCACGTCGTCCGGGAGGACGATCCCTGGAGAGAGCTCGACGGATGGAACGGGCGCGCCGTCACCGAAGAGACGTGGAGCGCCTACCTCATAGAGATCGAGGAGGAGGCCCGCCGTGCCCGCGAGCGATACGGCATGCTCGTCGTCCCGGGCCTCGAGCTCACGTTCAACCACGCGGATCCACGAGAGGCCGCGCATGCGGTCGCAGTGGGTCTCAGAAGCTTCGTCTCCGTCGAAGACGGGATCGAGGAGGCGATCGAGACGGCCGCCGAGGCCGGCGCCGCGGTCATCGCGGCGCACCCGAACGGGAGGGGGCCGCAACCGATGAGCACGCGCCTGACGCAGCGCTTCGCCCACGACGAAGCGCTGCGGAGGCGCGTGCACCGGTTCGAGCTCTTCAACCGCACGCAGCTCTTCGGCTGGGTCGCCGAGGCGGGGCTCTCCGGAGTCGCGTCCGGCGACTTCCATCGCCGGGAGCACCTGAACGGATGGAAGACGCTCGTCCCCGGCCCGAGCGAGGAGGACGCCTTCGTCGAGCATCTGCGCTCACGCCGGCCCGTGTACCTTGCCCGGCTCGACTCCGACGCGCGCGCAGCCGCCTGAACCGGCGCAGTGGCGTTCGGGCATGGCGCCCTAGACCTGGATGCCGCCGCGGGTCGCGGTGGCGGCGTCGGGTCCGGGCTCCGCGACAAGGGACGCCTGCTGCACGTCGGAGCGGCTCGTCGCGCACTACCAGGCGCGCGTCTTGGAAGCGCTCACTCCCCGAACAGGCCTTCACCAGGCTCACTCGATAGCGACACCACACCATGACCCATCGCGGGGTGGACATGTGAGAGGACCCGTCTGCCAGTCGACCGCGCCGCACGAGATCGAGAGCGTCCCGCCGAGGCCGGTCGCTCTCGATGCACCGGCGAGGGGGGAGCCGACAGCGGCTCCCCCCTTCTCCTTCGACGTCTTCACCGGTTGATTACCCCGCGGTCCCAGTCGTCGATACACAATGCACGGATGGTCACGCGCGTCCAGACCGAGCCGTTCGAGACCCTCCTCAACCGCGAGCTCTCGCACCTCGAGTTCCACGGCCGCGTCCTCGAGCTCGCAGAGGACGAGTCGCTCCCGCTCCTCGAGCGGGTCAGGTTCTGCTCGATCTTCTCCTCGAACATCGACGAGTTCTTCCAGGTGCGCGTCGCCGGCCTCCTCGGCCAGGTCGAGTCCGGGATCGCCATGCGCTCCGCCGACGGGCTCACGCCTCAACAGACCCTCGCGCTCATCCGGGAGCGGTTGCTCGAGCTCACGAGGCGCCAGTCGCGATTGTGGCGCCGTGGGCTGCGCAAGGAGCTGGCCGCCGAAGGCATCGTGGTCGGCGGGATGGAGGACCTCGGCGAGAAGGAGCTCGCAAGACTCGAGCGCCACTTCCAGCGGGAGATCTTCCCCATCCTCACGCCGCTGGCGGTCGGGCCGGGGCAGCCGTTCCCCTACATCTCCGCCCTCTCGCTCTCGCTCGCGATGTTCGTCGCCCACCCCGACACCGGCGAGGAGCGGTTCGCGCGGGTGAAGATCCCCGAGGGCCTACCGCGCTTCCTCGAGGTCGACGCCCGCGGCCTGCACGTGCTGCTCGAGCAGGTGATCGCGCACTTCCTACCCTCGCTCTTCCCCGGCGTCGAGATCGTCGAGCGGGCCGTGTTCCGGGTCACTCGCGACGCGGACTTCGAGGTCTCCGACGACGCCGACGACCTCCTCGAGGCCGTGGAGAGCCAGCTGCGCAAACGCCGCTTCGGCGACGTCGTGCGGCTCGAGGTGAGCGCGTCGGCCTCGTCCGAGATGGTCTCCCGGCTGACGCAGGGGCTCGGTGCCGACGAGGCGCAGGTCTACCGCATCGAGAGTCCTCTCGATCTCGCCGACCTCGCGGAGCTCGCCGACCTCGAGCGGCCGGACCTGCAATACGAGCCGTGGGTGCCTGTCGTCCCGCCCCGGCTCCAGACCGCACAGGGCGATTCGACGAGGATCTTCGACGAGATCCGGCGCGGCGACCTCCTCGTGCACCAGCCGTACCAGTCCTTCCGCGGGAGCTTCGAGGTCTTCGCCCAGGCCGCCGTGCGCGATCCTGACGTCATCGCCATGAAGACAGCCGTGTACCGCACGAGCGACGACTCGAACCTGATCGGATCCCTCGTCCAGTGCGCGGAGGACGGCAAGCAGGCCGTGTGCCTGGTGGAGCTGAAGGCTCGCTTCGACGAGCTCCGCAACATCGAGTGGTCACGGGCACTCGAGCAGGCAGGCGCGCACGTCGTCTACGGCTACCCGGACATGAAGATCCACGCGAAGATGACGCTGGTCGTCCGGCGGGAGGGGGAAGAGCTGCGCCGCTACGTCCACATCGGGACCGGTAACTACCACGCGGCCACGGCGCGCATCTACGAGGACATCGGGATCTTCACCGCGGACGAGGACATTGCCGCCGACGTCGCCGACCTCTTCAATTTCATCACCGGGCTCGGCCGCCCGCAGCGCTTCCGGAAGCTACTCGTGGCGCCGTTCACGCTGCGAAGCGGCCTCGTCGACGAGATCCGCGAGGTGGCGAAGGCAGCCGCGGCCGGCGAGCCGGCGCGCATCCGCTTCAAGCTGAACCACCTGGTCGACGCGAAGATCGTGAACGAGCTCTATGCAGCCTCGCGGGCGGGCGCGGAGATCGACATCGTCGCGCGCTCGAGCTGCGCTCTGCGGCCGGGCGTGAAGGGACTGTCGGAAAGCATCCGCGTGCGCTCGATGGTCGGGCGCTTTCTCGAGCACAGCCGCATCTACGCGTTCCAGGCAGGCGAGCGCTCGCGCATGTACATCGGGAGCCCGGATCTCCTCAAGCGCAATCTCGACCATCGGATCGAGGTGCTCATGCCGGTCGAGAACGCGCGCGCGCAGCGGGAGATCGACGCGATCCTGGAAAGCGCCATGGCCGACGAAACGAACGCCTGGGTGCTCGCACCCGACGGCACGTGGTCGCGACTGACTCCAACAAGGCCGGACAAGCCGTATTCCCACCACGAGGCGTTGATGCGGCGTGCACAGGCACGAGCACGGCGCAGGAACCGCGCTCGTCGTGGCGGCTGAGCCGGAGTCGGCCGACGCCGCAGAGAGAATGCAGCCCGTGAAGGTCGCGGTCATCGACATCGGTTCGAACTCGGCGCGCTTGCTCGTCGCCTCCGTCGGCAGGCGCGGCTCGATCAAGCAGCTCCGGCGGGAGCGCGCCTACCTCCGCCTCGGCGACGACGCGTACCGCCTCGGACGCATCGGCGACACCAAGCTCGAGGAGACCGCCGCCGTCGCGCGTCGGTTCGCCCGGATCGCCCGCAAGCAGGGCGTCGAGCGGCTGACGACGGTCGTGACCGCCCCTGGGAGACAGGCGTCCAACGCAGAGTCGCTCCTCGACGTCATCGCCGGCGCGACCGGGGCGACCGTCGAGCTCCTGAGCGCCGAGGAGGAAGGGCGGCTCGCCTGGGAGGGCGCCGTTGCCGGCATGGCCGCGACCGCCGGGTCGGTCGCGGTCATCGACCTGGGAGGGGGCTCGTGCGAGGTCGCGGTCGGCAGGCCCGGCGAAGGCGTCGACTGGGTGCGCTCGCAAGACGCCGGCGCGCTCCGCGTCACCAGGTCGCTCCTCGGCACGGGGCCGTCGTCCGTCAAGGACGTTTGGGTGGCACGCGACGACGTGCGCGGGCTGCTGGAGAGCGTAGAGCCCCCGCCCGCCGACCGCGCCTACGCAGTCGGAGGGACCGCGCGTGCAGTCGGGCGTCTCCTCGGCAAACGCTTCGACGTCGACGATCTCGATGACCTCGCGTTGCGGCTCGTCGTCGAGGGCGTCGAGCGCACGATCGCGGGGACGTCGATCACACAGGAGCGCGCGCAGACTCTGCTCGGGGGAACGATCGTCCTCGCCGAGCTGGCCGACCGGATCGGGCGGCCGCTCCGCGTCGGCCGCGGCGGCCTGCGCGAGGGCGCAGTCCTCGCCCTGGCCGGGGAAGAGGCCCTCAGCGCCCGAGCCGCCTGAGCATCCGCGCGCTTGCGACCCACCGGAGGATGCCCGACCCGGGAGTGAGCCCTACCGGCGCCTCCAGACAGGCGACGCCTGCTTTTCGGAGATCGATCCGAACGACTTGCTCGTCACCTGCAAGGAGCAGCGACGCGAGCTCGGAGAGGCCCGGCTGGTGCCCGACGAGCGCGAGCGACGCCCCGGCCCGGTGACCGAGCGCCGAGAGGCAGTCGGCCCCGGACGCCGACGGCGCGAGCTGTTCGAACGCCTCGGGAGCGGGCCACCCGAGCTCCTCGCTGAGGATCTCCGCGGTCTGCCAGGCGCGCGCGTAGGGGCTGGATAGCACGCGCTCCACCTCCACACTCAGCCGCCCGAGCCCGGCGGCGGCCGCGCGCAGCCGCTCCGTCCCGTACGCAGTCAGCTCCCGCCTTGCGTCGTCTCCGGCGCCGCGCGGTTCGGCGATCCCATGTCGGACGAGGTACACCTCCACGCCGCCGATCGTATGCAAGGGAGCCGTCCGCTCAGGCGGCTCGTGGGACCCTGCCCGCCGGCCGTGCCTGGGCGGACCGGATCTGGCTCGAGCGGAGCTCGAGCAGCTGCGCGACGTCTCGTGTCGGCCGCCGCAGGTCGGTGAGCAACGGCCCGCCCTGGAGCGGAAGCGCCGCGACCACGCTCGACTCGACCTCGGCCACGAGCACGGGGCCCGCGGGAACGCGGCGCTCGCTCAACTCCGCGAGCGCGGAGAGGACGCGCCGGTCGGCCGCCTGCGCCTCCCGGATCGTGACTCCGGGGATGCTTCGTCCGGGGGCATGGGCGGCTGGAGCCGGTCGCGGGCCGAGCGCGCGCAGGAGCGCACGGAGCCCGCTCTCTCGATTCGGGTCTGGTCGGTCGAGACGCGGCCGCGTCAGGCGAAGCTCGTGCAGCTCGCGGTGCACGATCTCGAGATCCCGGGACAGGAGCTGCTCGATCATCGCTAGCCTCCCTGGTCGTTCGGAGCCAGCGTAGGCAGCTAAGACCTCGCCCGTGTGGCCGGGTGGTGCCGTTGCGGCATCGACGCTGTGTACGGAAAGCCCCGCTCAGGCGGGCACGCCGGGCCGGATCGCACGCTCCTGGCTCGTCGGCGAAGGGAGGTAGGCCGTGGGAACGAGGATCTCGCCTTCCCGCTCGAGGATCCACGCCGCGCCCTTCTCGCAGGTCACAGCTCCACCGAAGAGCCCCTGGAAGACCTCGCGGTGCGTACACGCAAGCGAGGCCTCCGGGAGCGAGACGAGGAGCGCCCACGTGTCGTCGAGCGGTGCGTCCGGCAAGAGCTCGTCGCGGAGCTCGACTGGAAGGCCGCGCGCGAGCGCGAGGCCACGCACCGTCTCGACGCAGCGGGCGTGCGGGCTTGTGACAATCCGGTCGAGGGCGAAGCTCGCGAGGGTCTCGGGCAACATCCGTGCGTCGGCCCTCCCGAGCCGGTCGAGCCTGCGGGCACGGTCGAGGCTCGCCGGCGAGAGGCGCTCTCCCGCACTCGCGTGCCTCAGCAGCAACATCCGTTCCCCATGGCCCCGAGTCGCGGCATTCTCCGCGTTTCTCCGTCTCAGGTCAAGCTGCTTACTCGAGGCCGTCGAGGACCGCGCGGTCACGCTCGTATGACAGCAGGCCGCGCGCCTCCTCGGGCCGGACCCAGACCGCGTCGTCCACCTCGTGCATGAACAGGAGTCGCCCTCCGATCGGGTGCATGAGCCAGTACCGGACCTGCTTCGGCCTGCCCCGAGCGTCGACGTAGCTCGTGCTCGGAAGCTCGCCTGCAAGCTCGCAGCGGAGCCCGGTCTCCTCCTCCACCTCCCGCACCGCGCACGCCTCGTCGGTCTCCCCGGGCTCGGCCTTGCCCTTGGGGAACGTCCAATCGCCGTACCGTGGGCGGTGCACGACCAGCACCTCGATGCCGCCGTCTCGGCCCCGCGCGACCACGCCCCCAGCGGCGCGGATCACGGCCGCGCCTTGCTCGCCCGCCGGTCGAGCGACGCCCACGCGCCCGGCCACTCCTTCCTCGCCTCGCGCCGCCGCGTCCGCTCACGCTCGAGGAGCTCGACAGCCGCCTGCTTCACCTCCGGCCGGCCCTCGGCCCAGGCCCGGATCCGCTGCTCCGCCACGCACGCGTCCTGGTGCTCGCCGAGCACGTCCTGGAGCGCTTTCGCAGCGGAGACGAACCGACGCCCGGGACCGCCGAGCTCGGGCTCGGCGAGCTCGGCCGCATACCGCGCCCGCTTGACCTGGATGCGCGCAGCGTGCAGCTCCTCGTCGCTCGACGAACGCCCGAGCCGCCTGAAGGTGCGTCGCGTTCGCTTGAACTCGTCCCACCAGAGCCGGGCCAGGGTCGCCGTCGCATCCGGGTCCCCGACCGGCTCGGCGGCCTCCAACCGGTCGAGGAGGGCGAAGTAGCGCTGCGCCCCGAGGGCCTCGACCGCAGCGCGCCGGGCAGCGTCGTGCTCCAGCTGCAGCGCGTCGACGAGGGCGCGCGCCGTGTCCGCCTCCCGACCGATCGCCTCGATGTCGGCGCGGATGTGCTCGAGCAGCACGTCGAGGTCGCGCGCCGGCCCGAGCTCCGACCCGAGCCAGCCGAGCTCCGCTCGCAGCGCATTCGCCCAACCCCGGTCGAGAAGGGGACGCGCGGCGCGCAGGAAGGCCCGCGCGCGGCGCGTTGCCACCCGCATCTGGTGGAGGTCCTCGGGGTCGCTGCCGAGCCGCGTACCCGGGTCGTGCGCGAGCAGCCGGTCGTACTGCTCGACGAGCGCGACACGCAAGGCCTCGAGCGGAGACGCTCCCCGCGGAACGCCCTCCCGCTCGGCCGGATACTCGAGGCCGAGCGCGCGATACAGCTTGGGCGTGAACGTGCCGGTCTCCGCGCCTGCCGTGCGAACGGCGCTCTCGATCCGCGCGAGCGCCTCCTCGCCTCCGTCGAGGAGCTCGACCTCGAGCTCGCGAAACCGCGCGGTGATCCGCTGGCCGTCGAGGACGGCCACGGAGTCCTCGACGATCTCGGCTCCGCCCACACGCACACGCTGACGCCGGGTTCGAAGCCGCGCGACACGGACGAGCTCCGCCCCGCGCAGGTAGGCGGTCAGAAGGTCGAGCAGCGCGGCCGGCGGGCGACCGGGCGGCCCCTGCTCCTCGAGCTCGAGCCGCGCGGCGCCGTGCGGGAGCTTCAGTTGCCAGAGTCCGACGCCGTCCTCGAGGCGGTGCCGGAACGTGATGCGGTGGCGGGTCAGGCGGAGGTCGGCCGTGTCGTGGTACGTCGAGACGAACGTTCGGGTCGGGAGCTCGCGCCCGAGGGCGGAGAGGCGGAATCCCTCGCCGGGGACGAGCTTCAGCTCACGCTCGACGGTCTCACGCATTCGACGTCCCAGAGTAGTGAGGATCGCGAGATCACGAGTCTCGGACCGACGACGGCTCAGGGACGTCGGTCGCCGCCGGCGAGGATGCGTCCTGCCCGCGCACGAACGCGTAGGCGAAGCCACCCACGGCCGCGCCCACGAACGGCGCGCTGAGGTACACCCAGAGCGAGGTCGTGACCCCGGACGCGATCGCGGGGCCCAAGGAGCGGGCAGGATTGAGCGACGCACCGGACACCGGCCCTCCCGCGAGCGACGCGAGCGCGATGGTGCCCCCGATCGCCAGAGCGGCGGCTTCGCCGACCGCGCGGACGTCTGTCGCGACGGCCATGATCACGAAGAGGAGCATCCCGGTGAGAACGGCCTCCCACAGGAACGCCTGTGCCTGCGATCCCGAGGGCGTGGTCGCTCCAACGTTCGCGACGTCGCCGAGCGACGCCCGAAGCATCAGCGCGGCGACGACGGCACCCGCCGCCTGCGCGGCCCAGTAGGCGGGCATCCTGCCCCAGGGGAAGTGGCGGGTCAACGCGAAGCCGAAGGTGACGGCCGGGTTCAGGTGCGCGCCGGAGACGTGCCCGGTCGCGTACACCATCGCCATGATCACGAGCCCGAACGCGAGAGCGACGCCGACACCGCCGAGGCCGCCGAACTCCGCCTCGACCATGATCGCGCCGCACCCGACGAAGACGAGCGCGAAGACGCCGATGCCTTCCGCGACGAGCGATCGGGCAAGCGGGTGATCCATGGGCTCAGGCTGCGAGCAGGTCGCCGACCCGTTCGAGCGCACCGGGGGCGAGCACGTAGTAGGCGTACGTGCCCCGCTTCTCGCGCTCCAGGAGCCCGGCCTCGACGAGCTGCTTGAGGTGGTGGCTGACCGTCGGCTGCGCGATCCCGAGCGCCGGCTGGAACTCGCACACGCACACCGCTTCACCACCCGCGCGGAGGAGGATGTTGATGATGCGGAGGCGATGGCGGTCGGCGAGCGCCTTCAAGAGTCGCTCGAGCTCCGCCGCGTCCTCGGGCGAGAGGGTCGAGCCGGCGAGCGGCGTGCAGCACTGGACGAGCGGTAGCGAAGTCACGCCGGCCATGCTAATCGACCGTCGTCGATGAGCCGGAAGATCACCACATATTTACAGCGATCGATATTGATCGCTGCCGATGGTTCTGCGAAGATCCCGCCATGCACCTCGGAGGTCGCCCGTGACGGAGATGCTCGACCCCGTCACCCGGGCGCACGTCGAGAAGGCAGCCGAAGCGCTCCAGGACGAGTTCGCGGGGGTCTTCTCCAGGGAGACGATCGAGCGCTTCCTCGCGGAGTCGGTGGACCTGCTCGGCGACTCGAAGATCGCCGTCTTCGTCCCCGTGCTCGCGCACCGGTTCGCACGCGAACGGCTGAAGGCGCTCGGCCAGGCCGACGGGCTGATCGCGAAGGAGCAGCCGGAGGTGCTCTTCGTCTGCGTGCAGAACGCGGGCCGGAGCCAGATGGCCGCGGGCCTCGTCACACTTCGCTCGAGCGGGGCCGTGCACGTTCGCTCGGCGGGATCCGATCCCGCCGAGCTGGTGAATCCACTGGTCGCCGAGGTGATGGGAGAGATCGGCATCGACCTCGCAGAGGCGTTCCCGAAGCCGTTGACGGACGAGGTCGTCCGTGCCGCCGACGTCGTGGTCACGATGGGCTGCGGGGACGCCTGCCCGATCTACCCGGGCAAGCGGTACGAGGACTGGGTCGTGGCCGATCCGGCCGAGGCCGGGTCGCTCGACGAGGTGCGCGCGATCCGCGACGACGTCGACTCGCGGGTACTGCGTCTGCTGGACGAGCTCGACGTCCTGTCCGCCTGACCTCGCGCACATCCGGCTCAGGCTCCCGAGAACGACGAAGGACGGCCGGAAAGCCGTCCTTCGCGGTCAGGTTGGAGGGAGGGAGGGTTCTCAGGGCGGCCGCGGGGCGGGGCCGAGCGCGGGCTGTCAGCCCCCCTCGAGCTGTCGGCGCTTCCGGCCGGCGAAGACCTTCGCGAGAATGTTCATCAGCAGGACGAACGCGATGAGGACGAGCGCGGCCGCCCATGCGGCAGCTTGTTCACCCGGATCGGGAGATTCGGAGAAGACGAAAATCGTCACGGGGAGCGTCGGCAGTGCCTCGGTGACATTGGTCGAGATCTCGCTCGCGGCGATCGACGTCGTGAAGAGGAGCGGTGCGGTCTCGCCGGCGACACGCGCGACGGCGATGACGACCCCCGTCAGGATCCCCCCGATCGCCGCCGGAAGGATGATGTTCCAGGTCGTGCGCCACTTCGTGACGCCGAGCGCGAAGCTCGCGTCGCGCAGGCTGCGCGGGACCACCTCGAGAATCTCCTGCGTCGCGCGGGCGACCATCGGAAGCATGAGGATCGCGAGCGCGAAGGCACCGAAGACGGCGCTCTGACCGTTCCCGACCACGAGGATGCCGAAGACGAAGATGCCGACGACGATCGCCGGAACGCCGTTGAGGACGTCGAGGACGATCTTGAGCGAGCGGGCGACCTTCGGGCCGGCGTACTCCGAGATGTAGATCGCGACGAGCACCGAGATCGGGATCGCCATGATCATCGCCATGCCGACGATCAGCGCGCTGCCGACAAGCGCATCCGCGATACCGCCGGACTCGCCGAAGAGCGGCCGAGGCTTCGTGAAGAAGTCGACGCTCAGCTGGCTGAAGCCCTTGTAGACGAGCGTCCCGAGTACGACGAGCAGGATCCCGCTCGCGAACACGGCCGAGCCAACCGCGAGGCTTCCGGCGACCTTCTCGACGATGCGGCGCCGACGAAGCCCGTTCGAGCGAACGGTGATGTCGAACGGATCGACGCCCGTGAGCTCGCTCACACCGCCCTCCGCGCGCGCTCGAAGCGAACGACGATGAACTGCGCCAGCAGGTTCGTCACGAGCGAGATCACCATGAGGATCGCGGCCAGGTACAGGATCGACGAGGCCTGCTCGACCGACGTGGCTCCGACGTACTCGGACGCGATCTTGCTCCCGAGGGAGTCGCCCGGCTCGAACCACGAGGTCGGGATGGCATTGCGGTTGCCGATGGTCTGGTTGACGGCGATCGCCTCGCCGAACGCCCGTCCGAGGCCGAGCAGCACCGCCGCCACGATCCCCGGCGCCGCGTAGGCGAACATCACGCCGCGGATCGCTTCCCACCGCGTCGAGCCGAGAGCGAGCGCGCCGTCGGTCAGCTCCTGCGGAACGCGAATGAACAGCTCGCGGCAGATCGCGGAGGTGATCGGGATGATCATGATCGTCAGAACGAGCGCCGCGACGAAGATCCCGGACTGGCTCGGATCGCCCGAGAAGACGGGCAGCGCGCCAAGTGGAGTCGCCTGGATCCAGGGCTCGAGGTTGTCGCGCACCCACGGGCCGAAGACGAGGATGCCCCAGAGGCCGAGCACCACGCTCGGGATCGCTGCGAGGAGCTCGACCATCGTTGCAATCGGTGCGGCGACCCGTCTCGGTGCGATCTCGGTGAGGAAGAGGGCAATCGCGATCGACAAAGGGGTCGCGATGAGCAGGGCGATCCCGGCTGTGACGACCGTTCCGTAGATGAAGATGAGCGCGCCGAACTGGTTCTTAACCGGATCCCACGCCTCGGTCCAGATGAAGCTGAGCCCGAAGCTCTGGATCGCCGGCCACGCGAGGTCGAAGATCTGCCACGCGATGAGAACGAGCAGGACGCTCGCCCCCAGCGAGGCGAGGATGGCGATCCCCTTGAAGAGGAGATCGCCTAGCCGGATGCCATGGCGCCGGAGGTCGGAGTCGACCTCCGGCGCCGCATGTTCGAACGTCGTCAACGGACTAGGACTGGATCTTCTTGATCTCGCGGTAGACGAACGCGTCCACCGACTTCGTGAGCGGCACGAAGTACAGCGGCGGCCCGAACTTCTGACCGGCCGTGACGGCCCAGTAGATGAACTTGCGCAGCGTCGCCGCCTTGGCACCCGAGCTCGTCGGGACGATGACGTACGTGAACGTCGAGATCGGGTAGGCCTTCTTGCCGCACTTCGCCGAGGGATCGACGATCTTCAGCTGGTCGAGATTCGTGACCCTGGCCGGAACCTCGCAGAGGGCGGCGCTCACGCCGCGGACGCCCGGTGAGGCATTGCCACCGGCGCGGTTCTTGATGAGCGCGAACGGGATCTTGTTCGCGATCGAGTAGGCCGCATCGGCGTAGCCGATCGCGCCCTCGGTCGACCGGACGATGCCGGCGACGCCTGCGCTACCGCGCGCGCCCGTTCCGGCCGGGAAGTTGACGCTCGTCCCCGACCCGACCTTGCTCTTCCACTGCGGGCTCACCGCGGAGAGGTAGTTCGTGTACGCGTAGGTTGAGCCCGAGCCGTCCGAGCGATAGGCCGGGGTGATCTTCGTGCTCGGCAACGTCACGCCCGGATTCAGCTTACGGATGGCCGCGTCGTTCCAGGTCGTGATGTTGCCCAGGTAGATGTTGGACAGCACCGGCCCGTCGAGGACGAGGCGCTTGCTCAGACCCGGGACGTTGTACATGATCGCCATTCCCGCGAGCGCCCACGGAATGACGACGCACCCCTTGCAGGCGGCGAGCTGATCGGGCGACAGCGGCGCGTCCGAGGCGCCGAAGTCAACCGTTCGCGCCGTGATCTGCGCGATGCCGGCGCCGGAACCGGTGCCCGTGTACGTGACCTTGATCCCGAGCGCGCTGTCGACCGCCGGGATCCACTTCGAGATGAGCGGGAACGGGAACGTCGCCCCGGTCCCCACGAGCGACGCGGACTGCTGTGGCGTCGCAGACGCCGTTTGCGTCCGTCCGGCAAGGGCCGCGAGTGCGACGACCGCGAGCAACGCAAGGCTCGCGGCAAGGATGCGCTTCATAGCGGTGATACCCCTTTCACTCCGATTCGCTTGGTGCCTGCCCCGACGTCATTCGACGCGGGTCGCTTCGCAACGGTTAAGGACTGAATGTCTCCTCATGGTCAAGATCTGGTGACCGTCTGTCGTAGGTCAGTGCGAGGAGTCGGTGAACTCACGGAACTCGCCGGTGACGAGGAATGCGGTCTGCTCGCCGATGTCGACGGTGTTGTCTCCGATGCGTTCGAAGCACCGCGCGACGGTGATCTGCCGCATGCCCCACTCGAGCGCCGCGGCGTCGTCGATGTATGCGAGGACTTCGTCGAAGACCTGCCGGTTCGCGCGGTCGACGAGCTCGTCGAGATCGTGCAGCGTCCGGGCGCGATCCGCGTCGCGCAACGCGAATGCGTCGAGCGCGACTCCGACCATCTCGACGCAGCGCTCACCCATGTCGCCCAGGCTCTCGATCACGTCGTGCTTCGTCTCGAGATGGCTCGACAGCTTGGTGAGCTTGGCGATCGTGACGCACTGATCGCCCATCCGCTCGACGTGGATCGCCGAGTGGAGCAGTGCGAGGACAAGCCGGAGATCGGTCGCCACCGGCGTCTGCCGTGCGAGCACTTCCTGCACCTGACGCTCGATCGCCAGATACCGCGAGTCGATCTCGTCGTCGTAGGCGATCACCTCGTCGCAGAGCTCGAGGTCTTGCGTCCGCACCGCGTCGACCGCGGCGCGGATAGCGCGGGTGACGGCGTCGCCGGCCTCCTCGAAGCTCGCCTCGAGCGCGTCCAGATCGGCCTGGAGCTCGGTCCTCACCCGAACCGCCCTGTGACGTAGTCCTCGGTCCGCTTGTCGGACGGGTTCGTGAAGATCTTCGTCGTCAGGTCGTACTCGACGAGGATGCCGTGGCGTCCCTTGCCGTCCTCCCGAACCTCGACGCTGAAGAACGCCGTCATGTCCGCGACACGCGCGGCCTGCTGCATGTTGTGCGTGACGATCGCGATCGTGTAGTCGAGCTTCAGCTCGTGGACGAGGTCTTCGATGCGCGTCGTGGAAATCGGGTCGAGCGCCGAGGCCGGCTCGTCCATGAGGATCACATCCGGCTCGACTGCGAGGGCACGTGCGATGCAGAGCCTCTGCTGCTGACCTCCGGAGAGGCCGAGCGCATTCTCCTTCAGGCGATCCTTGACCTCGTCCCAGAGCGCAGCCTGCACGAGCGTTCGCTCGACGCGCTCGTCCAGGTCCTTCTTCATGCCGAGCATGCGGGGACCGAACGCGATGTTGTCGTAGATCGACTTCGGGAACGGGTTCGGCTTCTGGAATACCATGCCGATCCGTCGGCGAACCTCGACCTTGTCCACCTCGGGGGCGTACAGGTCCCGGCCGTGGTAGAGGATCTTCCCCTCGATCGTCGCGCCGGGAATCTCGTCGTTCATGCGGTTCAGACACCGGATGAACGTGCTCTTCCCGCACCCCGACGGACCGATGAAGGCGGTCACGGCATTCTTGTGGACCGTCAGCGTCGTCCCGTCCAGCGCGAGCGCTCCGCTGTAGCGAACGGCCAAGTCCTCGACCCGGAAGACCGCCTCCCGCGAGCGCACGTCCGATGCTGCAGAGCCTGCTAACTCTCCGATCCTACGGCTGTCGAGCGCAGGTGCCGTCGTCGTCTCGTCCACGAGCGTCACAAGCACCGCTTCTGGTTCGCGGCCACGGCACCAAGTCTCGCGGTCGGCAGTGGCAAGCCGTGAACCGAGATGGTGAACATGTGGTGTAGATTCGGTGGAGCTAGTGGGCAGGGAACTCGCACCGCACCTCGAGGCCGCGACCTGTGGCGCCGTACGCCTCGACGCTCCCTCCCGCCTGCGTGACCACGTGCTTGACGATGGCGAGCCCGAGACCCGTTCCGCGGGATGCCCGCGCACGATCCGAGCGGTAGAAGCGCTCGAAGAGACGTGGAAGCTCCGACTCGTCGACCCCGATCCCGTCGTCGCGCCCCGAGAGGACGACCCCGTCGGCCGGCAGGCGTGTGACCTCGAGCGTGAACGTCGAGCCCGGCCCCGCGTACCGGACCGAGTTCTCGGCGAGGTTGAGGGCGACGACCCGCAGCATGCGCGGCCGCACGGCGAGCTCGACGTCCGGCTCGCAGACGAGGCGGAGCGCGACACCCGCCCGGTCGGCGCGCTCTCGCAGCTCCTCCAGCGCCTCCTCGAGCACGGGCTGGACCAGCGTGGCGCCGAGGGCGACGACGCGGGCGCCGGACTCCAGCTCGCTCAGGAACATGACCTCGTCGATGAGCTCGGTGATGTGCTCGACCTCGCGCTGCGCCTGCTCGACGAGCTCCCCGACGTTCGCGCCTTGCAGGGTCGCCGTCTCGAGCAACGTGAGGAGGCGGGCGAGCGGGGTCCGCAGCTCGTGCGAGACCGCGGCCGTGAATCCCGCCCTCAGCTCCTCGTACGCAGCGAGGTCGCCCTCGCGGGAGAGGTACACGAGCCGCTCGCGACGGCCGTCGACCTCGTACGGGACCACGTGCGGGACGAGGCCGAGCTCGCCGCTCAGCAGCTCGGGTGGCAGGGGCTCGCCCTCGCGTACACCCTCGAGCGTCTGTCGCGCCCGGCGGCTCGCGGCGAGGACGCGGTTGGCGTCGTCGAGGACGACGACGGCTTCGCGGCTCTCCTCCACGAGCCTGCGCCCCCGAATCGCATCCGTGTCCACCGTTCGGGTTCTAACAGAAGCTTGGGAACGCCATGCCCGGCTGCCATCCCCTTCGAACAGCGACGGCCTCGATCCGGGCGTACACCAGAACGAGTCTTCGCTGCGTCTGACGAGAGATCGTGGACCGCAAGACGGTCCGTCGCCGTGGACACGATGACGAGCGACCCGGCCGAGGGCGAGCGCTCGGACGCCGACGCGGAGGCCGACCCGGGCTCCGTGCTCCTCTTCACCATCCGGTTACCAGACGTCAACCGCCCGGCGTCCCCCGGCGGTGCCCTCGACCGCCACTATCGTGTTGCCGGATGGCCAAGGTGCTGATCATCGAGGACGACGACGTCATCGCCCAGGGCATGGCGCGGCATCTCGAGTCCGCCGGCTTCGACGCCGTCGGCGTCGCGAACGGCGAGACGGGCCTCGCGCGCCTCCGGTACGAGCGCCCGGACGTGTGCGTGCTCGACCTCATGCTCCCCGGCATCGACGGCTGGCGGGTGATCGAGCAGGCGCGGGACGAGGGGATCGGGACGCCCATCATCGTCGTCTCCGCGCGCGGGACGGAGCACGACCGGGTGCACGCCCTCGAGATCGGCGCGGACGACTACCTGGTGAAGCCGTTCTCGATGAAGGAGCTCGCGGCGAGAGTGCGCGTCGCGGCCCGGCGGGGGGTTGCCGCCGCCGAGCCGCAGCGCGGCGACGCGATCGAGATCGCCGAGCTCCGGCTCGACACGGACAACGTCCAGGCGTACGTCGACGGAGAGAGCGCCGAGCTGACGCCGACGGAGTTCCGCCTCCTGTACACCCTCGCGCGCGAGCAGGGCCGCGTCCTCACCCGCGACGAGCTGCTCCAGCGGGTCTGGGGGAGGCGCGCGACGCACCGCGACCGGACCGTGGACGTCTTCGTCCGCAAGCTGCGCGAGAAGATCGACCGCCGCGCGCCCCGGCACGCGTTCATTCACACGCGCTACGGGGTCGGCTACAAGCTCGAGGCGCAGCCGAAGCCGTAGGGTTACGGGGTGACCGTGACGGTCGCCGAGTTGCCGCTCACGTTGCCGGCCGCGTCGCGCGCGCGCACGTAGTACGTGAACGTCCCGCGGCCCGGCCGGTCTGTGTACGAGGGGCTCGAAGAGGAGGCAACGAGCACGCCGTTCCGGAACACGTCGTACGCGACGACGGCCACGTTGTCGCTCGACGGGCTCCACGTGAGCGCGACCCTCCATCCCTTCTGAGGGCTCGCCGCCAGGTTGGCAGGAGTCGTCGGCGGCGTCGTGTCGCTGCTCGCCTGCGTCGTCACCGTCGCCGAGACGCGCGTGCCCGTGTTGCCGGCGGCGTCGAACGCCTCGACCCCGAACGTGTACGTCGTCGAGGGCGAGAGCGCTGTGTTCAGGTACGAGAGCGCCGTCGTCGTCGCGATCTGCGTCGACCCGCGGAAGACGCGATAGCCGGCGACGCTCACGTTGTCGGTCGCCGCCGGCCAGCTGAGCTGGACCGAGGTCGAGCTCGGCGAGGTCGCGCTCAGCGACGAGGGGCCGACCGGAGGCGAGGTATCGCCGCTCGCCTGCGTCGTCACCGTCGCCGAGACGCGCGTGCCCGTGTTGCCGGCGGCGTCGAACGCCTCGACCCCGAACGTGTACGTCGTCGAGGGCGAGAGTGCGGTGTTCAGGTACGAGAGCGCCGTCGTCGTCGCGATCTGCGTCGACCCGCGGAAGACGCGATAGCCGGCGACGCTCACGTTGTCGGTCGCCGCCGGCCAGCTGAGCTGGACCGAGGTCGAGCTCGGCGAGGTCGCGCTCAGCGACGAGGGGCCGACCGGCGGCTGCGTGTCGGGGGTCGGCGAGAACTGGATCGAGACCACCGCCGTGCTGGCTCCCACCGATACGGTGGTGATCGAGACCCCGGTCAGCGGGTCGACAACGGTCTGCCCGGGGGCGAGCGCCGCGTCCGAGAAGGTCGTCGTCGCCGGGGTCGCGTCCACGAGCTTCGACTGCACGAGGCTCGACGTGCCCGGCGCGATGCGGATGGAGACGCCGTTCACGACGGGATCGGTCGGCGCGAAGTTGTCGAAGGTGCCCCACGGGCGGCGGTACTCGAGGTTGAGGTACGTGCCGTCACCACGGGCGACCCTCAGCAGCCGTGGCGTGTTCGCGAGCTCGGCCGCCGCGAGCGTGTACGACCCGCTCGCAGTGACGGTCTGCACGTCGCCGAACCAACCCAGCTGGGTCCGGTGCCAGTTCACGTGGTGCCGAGTCGACGCCGAGCCCATGATCGTGAACGGGTCGCCGTACTCGCTCTGCGTGCACGTGCCGGAGAAGGTCGTGCGGACGCTGCCCGACATGCAGGACAGCGTGCTCGCGTGGTGGACGCCGAAGTTGTGGCCGAGCTCGTGGCCGACGACCCGAAGGGTCATCGCCCCGTTGATCCAGCTCGACGTGCCCGGGAGGTAGGCCAGGCCCGCCCAGTTGCAGCTCGACGCCTGAGGGAAGGCGTAGACGACGTACTGGTAGCTCGAGAGCGGCACGGCTGCCGCGGTCGCCTTGGTGCGCGCCTGGTTGGCCCAGGTCGTGTACTGGCAGCCGTCGTTGGTCGAGTCGATCGTGAACCAGCCGTAGACGTCACCCGTCAGCGAGAGCTGCCCGTACGAGGCGTCCTGGTAGTAGGCATTCACCGAGCTCGCGCCGTCGAAGACGACTCCTCGCACGAACTCCTTCGTCCAGGGCTGGCTCGTGTTGTTCGGGAAGTTGAGGAGGAGGACCGCGACGCTCTTCGTTCCCGCGGCCGCCGCCGCCGTCGCTTCGGCGACCGCCTGCACGTTGCCGTCGGCCGCGAACACGTCGCCGCGGCGCTGCCCGTTGGCGCGCACCTTCTTCCCCGCGAGCACCTGGACGGCGGAACCGGCGTCCGCGAGCGGG
>Ga0233417_10000032_pt1 | contig 38729 bp, 35 predicted proteins | sample Sed_MG_FD_189023 | JGI IMG/M metagenome (GOLD analysis project Ga0233417, IMG submission 189023) | Sediment microbial communities from Lake Towuti, South Sulawesi, Indonesia - Sediment_Towuti_2014_0.5_MG | ecosystem: Environmental > Aquatic > Freshwater > Lake > Sediment | place: Indonesia... | reverse complement strand
TATCGGCATTGAGAGCAATAGTTCTTGGTTTAATTTTTGTTCCACTCGCCATAATTGGCGCATTATGGAAAAAAAATCATATCTATACTATCATAAGGTTTAGAGATTATTTCGATGATCAAATGATTGTCTTAGATTTCGATGAAAACATAGAATCGGCTCAATCAGTGATCTACAAGAGGATGTTGGAATTCAGAAATACTAAGAAATTCTAAACGCAATTATGGCGCGATCCAGCTAAGATTAAATTATCCCATAATACTTTACATTATCAAGCCGGCCATAGTAATAGGGTGCGACCCGGTCCCATTCCGAACCCGGAAGTCAAACCTGTTATCGCTGCTGTGTTACTGATCTACGTGAGTGGTTGGGAAGCAGCAGTGCTGGCATTTTAATATCTTGACGTTTTTGCATGCAATACCATACATCTTACCGTGTCATCTCTTCACCAAAGTGCACTTCGGAAAGCAATTTCTGTATATTCATGGCAATGTTGTCAAGGAATTCATATAGAAAGACAAATTCTCTCGGATGCCATATCCTACATTCAATCAAGCATGCCATGTTAACTACGCGAACTGAAACGGTTCTCGTAACTTCAGAGCAAAGAGCCTGAAATAAAAAATCTTTGATGCGCCGGTCTTTAGTCAATCTCGACGCCAAAATGCTATCGCTCCAACCAGCCTCATTCACCCGACCCTCGGTTAAACTGTAATAGAGCTTTGAATTCAACAGATTTTGATGGTTCTCATCATTTTCTATCAAATCCTGATTTTGAACAAGACAATAAATGTTATGGAATGGACCCATTCTAACAACATCTTCGGAACCTACGTAATCGATGTTTCCAGAAAGCATTCGAATAAACCCATCTCTATTCCCCAACCACTTTTCAAAATAGGGTTTGTATTTTTGTGGTATGTCAGAATCAAATTGTCCAATTCTACACTTTATGTCATCCAAACCCAATAAGTCAATTATTTCTTTAATTTGAAGAATTGGCAAGGATAAAATAATTGTTAGTTACTGTATTGCAGTTCAATTTGTTGCTATGACGCATTATGATTCGCAATAAATTTGACAATTGTTCTGATACCAAAACCAGTAGCTCCTTTTGGATTATATGTCTTTTCTTTGGTACCTTCCTGGTTCCAGGCTGTTCCCGCAATATCTAAATGCGCCCATGGAATATCATCAACAAAGTAGGACAAGAATGCGGCAGCAGTAATAGCTCCTCCACCTCTCCCTCCAATATTTTTTATGTCTGCATTTGAGCTTTTTAACTGTTCTTTGTAATCATCAAATAACGGGAGCTCCCATATTTTTTCACCGGTTTGCTTTGAATACTCAAGAATTTTCGTTACCAATTCTCTGTTATTTCCCATCAATGCCGCAACATTTGAACCAAGTGCTATTATTGCTGCACCCGTCAAGGTCGCCATATCAATAATCAATTGGGGCGTAAATGTTTTTACTGCAAAGGCAAGTGCATCTCCCAAAATAATTCTGCCCTCTGCATCAGTGTTTAGAACTTCCACCGTCTTACTGTTATACATCTTGATGATATCTCCAGGTCGATAAGAGTCACCTGAGGGCATATTCTCTACCGCTGGTATTATGCCAATCACATTTGTCTTCAAATCAAGATCAGATATGGCTTTCATTATACCAATTACATTACATCCGCCACATTTGTCATACTTCATCTCCTCCATCTTTTCAGAAGGCTTGATTGAAATTCCGCCTGTATCAAATGTAACAGCCTTGCCAACAACAACTATTGGTTTGTCATTTTTCGCAGATCCTGTATATTCTATTACTATTAGATTGGGTGCACTAGAGCTTCCTCTACCTACTGCTAATATGCCTCCAAATCCACACCTTTCCATTTCCTTCTTTTTAATTACTCTTACCTTAATCTTTGAATTCGCCGATAATTTTTCAGAGAAATTTGCAAGAACCTTTGGAGAACAGTCATTTGGAGGTAAGTTACTAATGTCTCGAGTGAATATTACCGCATCAGATAGTACTGAGGAGGACTTGATGCTATTTTTAATGGCAGGTAGATCTTTTCCTGTCAAGATCCTAACTTGATCAAGTTCAGTTCTATCTTCATCCTTCTTATAGTTACTAAATGAATAATCTGATAATTTGATTCCTTCCACTATCGCCGATATGTGTTCGTTATCAATGTCCTTGAATGGAATAATTACAAATTCATCCGCAGCCAACTCCTTCGACTTGTTGACTACTTTACCAGTCAGATTCCTTGTCTTTTCCGGTTCCAAATTTTTCTTATCTCCAATTCCTAAAAGTAAAACACGTTTAATGTTAGATCCTGCAGCATTGTGAATTACACTCATTGAGCCTTCCTTTGCAGTAAATTCTTTTGATTCGACTATCTCTCTAATGATAGGATCAAAGTCATTGGTAATATCTGATAATGACAAGGTTGAGACTTCATCCGTAAAGACATAATTCACCAATAGTTTTGTTCTCAATGACGAAATATTATTTTCAGCCTCAATAACGACCATGTTCAAAATCAGAAGTATACTTTATTTTAAAGTATTGAAGATTTCACATATGGCTAGATTTCAAATTATGGCTTACCAAAAGCTCGGCGAAATCAAACAAGTAAAGAAACAAAAAAGCAAGGCAAGAAATATGGCAATATAACTACATGACATCATACAAGAGTCTAGGGACTCTAATGTGATTATTGTTATCAATACTCTTGATCGATAATTTTGTAAGAATCAAGGATAAAAATGTAGGACATTTATTAAATATCTATAAGTGTGAGTATTGTCAAATCGATAAGAAGAGATATGGTCAATAAAGTCAACAAAGTCAGTCTCAATCTTCTTGATATTCCATCAGAACTTGAAGATTTTATGAGAAATGATACATACTCCTTACTAGTGAAAGGGCCATCGGGATCAGGAAAAACTACATTTTCTCTCACCATTCTACATTCATTAAAAGCAAAAAACAATTTTTTCTATATTTCCACTAGAGCTTCTCCAAAACAAATCTTCGAACAGTATCCATGGTTAAGAAAGTTCGTAAAGGAACCAAGTAGCGATATTGACAGTCCTGATGTTGGACAAAATCTCTCAGCTTTTGAAGATGCTCGATTAGACGAACCTGAATCACTCTTTGAAAGAGTTACTAATCAGTTGATGGATGTAAAGAACCCAGTTATAATAATTGATAGTTGGGATTCTGTTGCTTCATTGATGGACAGAGAAGCCAGGTTAAACAATGAGAGAGTGCTTCAAACTTGGCGAGAACGAGCAAGGGCAAAGTTGATTTTTACAACCGAAGAATCAGTAGAGTCTAGTCTGGAAAATATTGTCGACGGTGTAGTGGAATTAAACTATGAACTTAATGACGGAATACGGACAAGGAGTTTATTTCTAAAAAAACTTAGAGGAATTCCAATAAAAAGATCGGTTTATTTCTTTACTCTAAAAGATAGAATTATGCAGTGTTTTCATAGCTATGATGCTAGAGATTTCAGAATAATGCCTAAGGATAATATTTCAAGAGGGAAGGAATCTCATAAGCAAACATTGCAGTCAGGGTATCACGACCTTGATATTTATTTAGGGAACATTTTACCACAAAATGGATTGATAACTATTGAAAAGGATGATGTGATATCTAATGATACAATAGTATTATTTTTGAACGATCTTTTACAGAATTTTTCTCGAATGAATTATTCCTTACTTCTGGATTCGGCACTGGGACCAGTATTAGCAGACACGTACAAATCTAAAAATAAAAATCAGAAAAAACTTTACCTGATGGAAGAACCTGATTTGCAAGAAAAGTCATCTAAGAATGATTTGAAAAGAAGGAATACCTTTTACAAGCATGTAGATACAGCAATTTCAGGACACCAAACTAGTGAAAAAATCGTCTCTATGCTGGAATCAAATTCCATGGCCAGCTTAGCCTCAGATACTTCAGATATTGATAATTATTGCAGATACATCAAAAGGAAATTTGAACTTTCATTTTTGATTCTAAATTCAAACAATAATCCTGATAAATATTATTCATTCTCCGATATTCATCTTAAATTCATACTAATTTGTGGAACACTTTTCTTGAAGTGTACGACACCTGCTTCGGCATTATTCGGAATTAAGGTTGCTAATTCGATTCCTCAAATCCAACTAGATCATGTTTTGTAACTTCATATTGTATGGTTCTTCTTCAGCGCTTTCTTCTAATGATATTGGTAGCAAATGCATCATTTGTTCATAATAGTCTAGGAATGTAGCTCCTTTATCTGTAACTTTATAGACCATTTTTGCTCCGTTACTATTTTCCATTATAAGACCAAAATTCAAAAGAGAATCAATATAATTTCTGCATTGATCATTACTTAACATTGCCTTGTACATTATTTTAGTTCTGGTTTCCTCTCTTGTCGCAGATCTCAATATTGCTGCTATGACTCCATACTTACTCCTATTTTTCATTGCCCAATAACTGAAGTTATACAATATAACTAGAGTGAAACTATTAAATAGAAACTTAAATGACTAGATTCAACTACAAAAATAAGAATAAAATTCTAATCTATTTATTTATTCCATTCTTGTTCCAGAAAAAAAAACTGCTAAATGTTCGATTAAATTTCCACTAAAATTATTTGATAATTATTCTTAAACACATTTGCCTGCCTTATCCATATTATTTTGATTAAGCACACAATCCGTCATGACTGGTTTGATCTTTTGAAATCTTATTTTTCCCTTATTTATTTTTCCAGAATTCTGCATTGTTGTTGTTTTGGATTCCATTAACGGTACATGGTCGCTACAGACTAGGCCAATCATATACTCTTCATTGTCTGATACTATAGAAACAATATGAGCAGGAGGGATATTACAGATTCGACCTTTGATCATTATGGAACATCTCTCTGGGACCATGTCTTATTCATGAATTCTGAGCCAATAGATGTTATAACCCTTTGTTTGTATTCTAAAAAACTACACTAAAATATTAATATCATATACTCCAGTGAAAAAATGGAAGCTAATTTTCGTTCTTTTTTGCTTGCTGACCGTCTAAAATGTTCTTAATTTCCTTACATCTTTTTCTTAAGGAAACTGTAGAAATATCTGCTATTTGACATACTTCAACTTGGCGCAAGAATTCATTGCAATCCTGTGACGCAATATAAATAATAGCTCCTGCAAAAGCACGTGGATTTTTTCCAATTGAAATTCTGCTGTGTTGAACAAGCGAGTAAATTCGCAATGCCTCCCTTTTTGTTTTTTCTGTAAGTTTTAATCTATTTGAAATTAGTGTCACATAATCAATCCCTTGAATAACAGGGATCTTTAGTGATAGTTCCTTTAAGATCAATTTGTAATGTGACATTATTTCCTTGCTTGGAATATTACAAACATTAGCGATATCTGATATTGTTTTTGGTATTGAAATTTCTCTACAGGCCGCATATATGGAAGCCGCAACAAGTGAAACAGTAGATCTCCCTTTTGCTAATTTTCTAATAGCAGCTTTGCGATAGATGTATGCCGCATTTTCCATTACTGCCGGACTAAGGTAGAGCTTATCCCCAAAATTATTGAGGTATTTTAAGGCTTTATCCAAGTTCCTTGAGATCGAATCATTGAGTTGAGATCTATTATTCCATGTTCTTAATCTTTGAATTGTTTCTTTTTGAACTGGATCAAGCATTTTACCACGACCATCAGTATCACTTAATCCAATGAGAGTAGAAAGACCCTTGTGGCTTACAGTCAGTGATTCAGGCATTCCTATACGGGCTTTATCCTTATATTCGCCTTTCTCAAAATAAGGCAAATCATTAGTGTAGATTTTTTCATTTGAAACACAGCCGCAAGTACTACATACATATTCACTTGAGAGTACGTCCAAAACAAGAGTATAACTTTTACATTGATTGCATTGAATCCTGTTAGTCGCACTTGATTCAAAATGTTCGCTATTCCTAATTTGTTTACTGTTTTCTAAAGCCATCTATACTATTTTTTAGCAGATTCTTTTATTATCAATAGTTTTTCTAGAAATCAGAGATTACTAGTTGATACACGTATAGATCTTAGAATTCAAACGCAAATATCGATATTATGTAGAATTACGAGGAAAAATCGTATTTTTCTTTCTTAAATAAGAATCTATAAATGTTTAGTTTAGTAAGAAGAATCAATTATAGATGTTAGTTTATGAAGTTTACTATTTATAGTGGACAAATATCGCTAGTATTAAATTTGCTGAAGCATAAGTCCTTTTATTGATTTTTCCGACTTAATAAAATCACCAATTTTTTGATACATTCAAGACCTTCATATACTATCTTGAAAAATAATGTTACTTCTAATACTATCTTTAAGTAAGCATTTAATTTGATTTTGACACACTGTTGTCAAATTAGATTAGTATCACTAACATTACTTCAATTAGATAATGATTCTTATGTAACTGTTTTGCCAAATAGCGTTCTTTACCTTTAATATAAACGTATGATAAAGTAGAACGTTATATTGTAAGTAATACTAGAAATTTCTAATAATTGGGATAGTTGGGCTTGCTTGACACTGCAAGGGAAAAATCTATGGATATTTGTATCTAGTAAAGTGTAACAATTATATAATTAGTTATACTACTAATGCGCGATGAAAGATACAAGACTATTAAAAATCCTTGTTCAAGAAAAGGCGCTAGTAAAATTACTAAAGACAATTGGATCCGGGAGAGAATACCCCACTAGAGAACTTTTAACAAAACTGGGTGCATATGGATACGGTCACAAGCTACTCCTTAAAGCACAAAAGCGCGGATTAGTCGATAGAAAGACTGTCAAGAACAAAGTGTTCAACAGACTAACTAGCGACGGCAAAAAAATAGTAAAAATAGCGAAGGAAATTGGAGTATAAAGGAACAAATCCTCCAACTTTTATTTTCTGAATTTATTTTAATACTGAAGATAATTCTAAAATTTTATCATACCAAGAATCGGATTTTACTACTCCGCTTGATATCAATATCCCTTCCGCTCCAAGTTCAAGAGCTTTTTGTACATCGGTTTTATCTACGATACCAGCTCCACACAGTACCTTAACCCGCTGTGAGATTCTCTTTACCATTTGTACAGAATCTGTTATGATCGAAGGGTTAGCTTTTGACACTGCAATACCCTTTCCAATAAGTTCTGGCGGTTCTATGGCCAAGTAATCGGGAGAAAATTGTGCGAGAGCCTCTACTTCTTGTAAATCATCAGCGCAGACTATTGAAATCATATCTAATTTTCTAAGACGTTTTACCAAATTACTAATCTGTGTATGTCCTGTCTTGTGTTCGCTATGGTTGATTATGGAACCTACCGCCCCGTGGGATTTTACGATTTCAGGTATGCTGAAGCCAGTTGTTGCTCCCAGCGGCGCATCATCCACATGCTGGCTTATTATTGGAAGATTTGTTTCTGATAGGACCATAATGCTAGATGCCGGAGGAGCAATGATTATTTCCTTGTGATTTGATAGGAATACTTTCTTTGCTTCTTCAGCAATCTTTAATGTTTTATCACCAGAAATCTCATTGTAATTTTTGAGATTTATTACTAGTGGATTTACAAAAGTGAACATAACAAATTTTAGGAGAGATCTTCAAACTTGCTGTTTAGTTTTTCTATCCTAGCTTCATAACCCTTGTTGTACTCTAGTTCATCTGGAACCAGTGTAGCCGGATGGATAAACCCTTGATTTCTCATGATCATTGCTCTTTCTGATGCCCATTGCCTTTGGAGGTCCCAATCTGCAGTTCCAAAACCATCATGTGGACCTGTAAGGATTCCATTATGCATACTAAATACAAGACATGACACAATTGGAATTGCGTAATTCAAACTTGCCGCAGAGTTGAGCTTTACTGGCATCAATGGCATATGATGACTACCTCTTGTATTTCCCGCAACATAGTGAGGATCATTGAAAGCGCTACCTGCTTCTTCAGTTGCTGGGAAGTTTTTCTGTGTTCTTACTATTGCTATCGGATCATCTTTACCAACGTAGGTTCCTGCTATGTTATGCAATCTATCCGTTGATGCAGAGACTATCTGTTCTCCTTCAGATGACAAGATCGAATGTACCACATATCTTCCCGGATACATCAAAGCTGTTTCTAATTCCGGCTTGTCTCCCCATAGTTTTAGTCCTGCAATTTTACCTGTCATGACATCCATAATCCTGAACTTGACCCCTTCAGCTAATCGTTCATTTATCAATAAACCTGTACTGCTTCTGGCGTCCACAAACATTCTCCAGAGTGGGAAATTAAATGCACCAGGTTCTGTTTTATCAGCAGCAAAAACACAAAATACTTCACTTGGTCTTTCTTCAATATCTATTTCAGCTACACCCGGACCCATACCTCTTACGTTTCCAGAAAATGCATCTTTCAACAAATCTTGTCCTGCTCCATACAACCCTTGTTCCTTTGCAACTTTGGTTCCTTCTGTGAAGGCATCCCAGGCCATTTTATGAATTTCTTTATTATCTGCACCTCTTGTGTGAGTCATAATTATATGTATGTCGTCACCCGTATACCCAATGTAATAGTCCAGTAACAGTTTAGAATTCTCCTTTACTACCTTGTTAACCGCTTCCACCAATTCATCGCTCGGTCTTGTATGACCACCAATGGCTCCAATATCCGCTTTTATTGCAGAAAGTGTAATTTTCATATTCCGTAGACTATTAAATAAATGGAGTTTAAAATTCTTATGATTCAAGATTTTCTTTATTGTCGTATGGTTTGAGTTTGCATGGAACGTAATAATTCAATTCGCTTCAAGTGAATTGAATTAAACAAAATGAGGCTTAACCTTTATTCGTATAACCAGCAACGAACAAATCCATTTTTATCATTAATTAAGGGCGGATCATTACGGCACTTTTCCTTAGCATATGGACAATTATCAAAGTACTTGCATCCAGCCTCTCGTACAAATGGCTCTTGCGAATTTTCTGATACTTCAAATCTCTCTGACTTTCTGTCTGGTTTTGGATGGATATTTTCCTTTTCTTTGAGACTAGGAATTGATGTTACAAGTTTTTCAGTGTACGGGTGTTTTGGTTTTTTATAAATATCATAGGATTTTCCCAATTCGACTATTTGTCCGCGATACATTATGGCAATAGTTTCTGATACTTCTGATATGACTCCCAGGTCGTGGGAAATGAATACTATTGACATATTGAGGTCTTTTTTTAATTTTTTTAAGAGATTGATAATTTGTGATTGAACCATGACATCCAACGAAGTTGTGGGTTCGTCTGCTATCAATATCCTGGGATTCAGTAACAACGCCATTGCTATTGCAACTCGTTGCTTCATACCACCACTCAGTTCGTGTGGGTATTTTTTGGTTATTGAAGGTTCTAATAGCACGCTTTCCAAAGAATCAGAAATAACATTAAAGTCATCCCTAGAGTAACCATGTTGCTTCAAAATTTCCTTCATCTGTGATCCCACAGTAAAGACCGGATCCAACGAATTAAGCGCGCCCTGAAAGATCATTGAAATTTCCTTCCATCTGATATTTTTATCAAATTCACTATCAGATAGATTAGTTATATTTTGAGTATCGAGAATAATTTGACCATCGACTATTTTGCCTGGAAAGGGAACTGAACGTAAGAGCGCCGCTCCCAGAGTGCTCTTACCGCATCCAGATTCGCCCACAATTCCTATCGATTCGTTTTTTGCTAAACTAAAACTAACGTCGTCAACTGCTTTAACATTTCCAAATTGTGTGAAATAATGTACTTTTAAATTATTCACATCAAGAGCAAAATTCAAACAATTCTTTATCGATCATAACCGTATAAGTATCTATTTTATCGAATCCTACCTTGTCCAACAGAACCTATTGGACATATATATGGTAGAAATAGTAGACAACCTGGTGTTTAGTTGAAAGTACCCATTTGCATTTTTGATGCCAAGACTGGTGTTTTATGCCCAAAGTGTGAAAGCAGGCTGAAAAATGGGGAGCTGTCTACCATCGATGTAGAATCCTCTATTAAACTTATCAAACTTTCACATAAGAATCAGGATATAGATAAACTAAATTTAGTAGGTTCTCAGAAGATTGATGAGGACTATGTATTGATTTTGAAGGATTCAAATGTGAGCCACATAAACTCCGATGATGAGCTAATGAATTCAGTCGAAAAGGAATTCAATGGAAAAGTATGGTTTGTGGAAGCAAATAGTTCGATTAGAAGATTTCTTGAAAATCTTTTCTTCCCAATTAGGATATTGAAAACAAACATGATTTGGTTACCCGACGGGAATCAAGTAACACAGGTTACTATTGAAAGTAAAGATTATGAAAAATTCTTTAACATAATTGAGAAAATAAAAAAAATTGTTAACGCAGTTAGAAAGGTAGAGCTTGTTGTAGAGATCGCAGGAAAGTAAAGGGATGAATAATAATGATACTTTGAAAAGAACATTTGCTGCCTTAATTGATAAGAACAACATCGGTCAAAATCTGATGTTTGTAGGTTGGATTGAAGATTTCAGAGATATGGGGAAAATTGGATTCATAAGTGTTCGAGACATGACTGGGAACTTTCAAGGGGTTGTTACCGGAGAATTATTGATTAAATTTAGAGAAATACCAAGGCAGAGTGTTGTGATCATCCATGGAGTTATTCAAGAGACTAGGGCAGAGAGTTTTCAGGTTGAAGTTAAAGTAGAAAAAGTCGAACTTTTGTCGAAGGCAGCAAGCCCTCTTCCAATTGATCCGACTGGAAGAATAAGCTCATCATTGGATAAGAGACTAGATTCCAGAGCGCTAGATTTAAGAAACTTTAGAATTTCCAATATTTTCAAGACAAGATCGAATGCACTTTATCTGATTCGTAAATACCTGTTCTCTAAAATGTTTGTTGAAGTTAACACTCCAAAAATAATTGGAAGTGCTACGGAGGGCGGTGCAGATCTTTTTGATTTCGAATATTTTTCAAAAAAGGCATTCTTGGCTCAAAGCCCGCAGCTTTACAAGGAACAACTAACTTTGGGGCTTGAAAGAGTATTTGAAATTTCACCCTATTTTAGAGCTGAGCCATCGCATACCGTAAGACATCTTACTGAATTTGTAAGTGTGGATTTGGAGGCGGCATTTCTGGAATATGGTGATGTTATGGATATCATTGAAGATTTGGTTATCTCAACAATAAGAGATCTTTATACTAATCATAGTAACCAAATGAAATATTTTGGAGAAAGTCAGGACATTTTGCTTGACAAAATACCAAGAATAACGTATGAGAAGTGCCTTGAGGACTTGAAAAGTTTGGGGGGAAGAATAGAATTCGGTGAGGACCTTTCCGATCCAGCTTTAAGGAAACTTGGCGAAATCTATCCAAAATTCTATTTCATAGTTGATTGGCCAACAAAACTAAAACCATTTTACATACTAGAACATGAAAAAAAGCCTGAGCTCTCAATGTCATTTGATCTGCAATATGGATATCTTGAAATTGTTTCTGGAGGTACTAGGGAACACGATTCTGCAAAATTGAAAAATAAGTTAAAAGAAAAAGGACTAAACCCAAGAAGCTTTTCAGACCATTTACAAGCATTTGAATGGGGTATGCCTCCTCACTCTGGATGTGGTCTTGGCTTTGATAGGTTTATGATGATCCTTACTAAATCTACAAACATCAGAGAAGTTGTTCTATATCCTAGAGACACTCAGAGACTTAGTCCTTAGATATCTCTATCTTAATTTCTTCCAAGGAATCATCTATTAACAAGTGGGCTTTGTATGTAGAACTCAATACCTCATATATGAGCCAAATCACGGGGTTTATCTTCATGAAAGTTAAATCGGTATTAGATGGATTAGTCCCAACCAAATGTGAATGGAATACACCAATAACATTCAATCCATTTGCAGATGCCCATTGATAAGCCTTCATCACTTCATCTGGATCCATATTAAACGAATATTCTGAGTGAGCTTTATTCTCCATTCTTTTTAACATCTTCACACAGTATTCATTAGCGACAATATTTCCCAAAAGTAGAGAGCATGATTCATAAGGGAAATCCTCTCTTGTGAAGCGCTCCAGAGTATCGATTTGGTTTTCAGTAACTAGTAATGCCAAGTCAGACATGATTAGTTCTCCACATTACTATTTAGTAAACTAGATCTTGTGTTAGAGTCAAATCGACGATCTTGTTTAGAGTATGGTTCACATACAAGTTCTTTGTGCACTCACATCAGAACATGTCTATCCTACTATTATTTTTCCCTTCATGTGCGGATGCAAAGTACAGAAATAATCATACTGCGACTCCTTAAGGGTCATAGCATCCAGAATGAATGTTGCGTTTGGTTTAATAGTCTTTGAATCAAATGCCTTGCCATCATCGATTAAACTTGTTATCGTATGAGGAACATTATCATTATTTGTCCATTCTATTCCCCCATCTTTTGGAACCGTGACATTAGCAGGTTCAAAGCTTGGATTTCCTGGTGCTGATGAACCGGGAAGAATAGCAGTCTTGACTGTGTTTGTGATATTTCTATCAGGAGGGGTTTGATTTTGAACCGGCTCAGCGTTGTCGATATTTTCTTGCTCAGCTTTTGGTGTAACTAATCCGAATACATAAAATGTAGATCCACCGACTACTGCCGCCATTATGAAGATTACCGCGATTGCCTTAAAGTAAGGCGTCCTCTTGTATGACGCCACTGTAAGTACAGTAGCAGGTATTGATATGATGAGCATCAATCCAATATATGCAGTGATACTTGGTATTCGAGTACTAACCGTTATGGCAGCTGCAAGACCAAAGGTAACTAGAAAACCTAAAGTAATAAATGTCGCAGATTTAGCTTTTCCTGAAGTTGGAAATCCATCCTTGAAAATTCCGGCAGCCAGAAATATTAATCCGATAAACATGGTGAGTATACTCACAGCATGCATTCCTTCAGTAAATGTATGGGCAATCCCTGAAAGTGAAATACCGACCCCGACAATACCTATTGATGTAAGTCCTATCCCTGGAGTTATAAGATCCCAATCAGACATTCTTTAGTACGTGAACTCAATCTCACATAATTAATCTTTTCTTGTACTTTAGTATGCTAAATTGGATTATGCCAAGGACTACTATCTCAGGTAGAACAAATGAGTTCGTTTTTTTAATTATCTACCATATCACAAAGGGGTTTGAAATTTCAAATTAGACTTTTAGAAAAAAAATCATCTGAAAATTTTTTGAATATTATGTCAAAGCACTTATATTCAAGCAAGACAACTTTACCATCGTATTTACGAATATGAGGGAATAAAATGCCTAATACTGGTATAGTAAAATATCATGTTAAACTTAAATTCGAAGTTGATGGGATAGTAGAGAAGGCCGACATAATTGGAGCAATATTCGGTCAGACAGAGGGCTTACTAGGGCCTGAGATGAATCTGAACGAGCTGCAGAAGGTATCAAAAGTTGGCAGAATTGAGGTAAATGTCGATACCAAATCCAATACAACAAAAGGTGACGCTTTGCTACCGATGAGCACTGACATATCCACCGCCGCATTAATATCTGCTGCAATTGAGAGCATAGATAAAGTAGGCCCATTTCAGGGCAAGTTTCTGTTAGTAGGAATAGATGACATAAGAGCTATTAAAAAGAAAGTTATCGTTGATAGAGCTAAGAAAATAATCCAAGAATGGGCTACAAAGACAATTAGTGAAGGTGAAGAAATGTTGCGCGATGTATATGACGCAAGTAAACCAGGAAAACTCACTGCCTTCGGGAAGGCTCAGCTTGCATGTGGCACCGGAGTGTTCGAATCCCCAGTCATCATTCTTGTCGAAGGACGGGCTGATGTCATTAATCTTTTACGGGCAGGATTTGACAATTCTATTGCCATCGAAGGTGCTAAAATTGATGAAACTGTAGTTAATTTGACATCTGGAAAAAAAGTTATTGCATTTCTAGATGGAGATAGAGCCGCCGACTTGATTTTAAAGGAATTAAAAGGCCTAGTCAAAATTGACAAGGTTCTAAGAGCTCCAACTGGTAAGGAAGTGGAAGAATGCACCCCGTTAGAAATTACAGAAATACTAAAGGATGTTATTGAACCAGCTGACGAACAATTCGAAGCTCCAGTTCAGCATCAGAAAACAGTAAAGAAAACAAAATCATATGAAAATAATAATTCAGCTTATCAGGAGCCATCTAATCTGAACAATGGTGAAAAAACAAACGATGATCCTCAAATAACGTCCGCAGTCAGGGATGTCTATCCTCAAATTAATGAAACTTTGGAAGCAATGATCCTGGATAATTCGATGCAGGTGTTGTTAAAGGTACCCGTATCAGAAATAATCAAGAGATTGGATACCTTAGAAGGAGCTAGATTTTTGGTGATGGATGGTATTATCACTCAAAGGTTAATAGATGCTGCATACCGGGCCGGAATAGAGTATGTGGTAGGACATAGAATGGCCGAATTGAAAAAATCACCAGAAATCACAGTGAGGACCTTTGATCAGATTGGTATTGGCAACTAAAGAACGATGCAAGATATAAAGTCTGAATATGTAATAACACTAGCCAAACTACTTCTTAAGGGAGCAAAGGATAATTTTATTGAATTCACAAGTACTGATATTGGAATTGAAATAAACAAATCACAACAAGCAGCTTCTAAGGTAATTTTGGAACTACAGGAATTAAAATATGTGGAGCGCGTCAAGAAAGGTCACGGTTACCTAATTAGAGTAACAGATGAAGGTTTTTCAACTGTAAAAAAAATGTCAGAATTCCTTTACATGGCGTTAAATTCATCACCAGGAAAGGTACATTTCAGTGGAACTTTGGTTTCCGGAATGGGCGAGGGTAAATATTACATGAGTCTTGATGGATACCGTAAGCAGTTTGAAAAGAAGATAGGCTACATACCATTCCCCGGCACTCTTAATATTCGAATAGTTGATCCTTTGTCTTTAGAAAATAGAGGAAAAATTGAAAGTTTTCGTTATCATTTTGTAGATGGATTCAGCGATTCTAAGCGAACATACGGATGGGTCAAGTGTTATCCTGTTATTCTCAATGGGAATGAAAAGATTCGTTCAGATCTGTTAATACTTGAAAGAACACACCATGACAATAACATGTTAGAAATTATAGCTCCCGTTAATATCAAAAAAGTACTCAACTTAAAGAATGGAGATGATGTTAAGGTAACCTTGAAGACATCAGATACTAGAACCGAATCAAATATCATAAATTGATTGACCCAGTTCTTCCTTTATTTGCGTACTCTTAGTACCAGGAATTGGGGTGTTCAAGCGTATTATTCTTGTATTTATCCCTCTTTTTGCGCAATTGACTGCTATCTCCTTTTCTGTATGGATTTGATCATACCCCAACGCAATGATGTCTGGTTTTACAAATTCTACAGTATCATATAGCGTGCCCTCTCTTCCAATAATTGCATAATCAACATATCTTATCGAAGAAACTAGTTCTTTTCTAAGATTTTCGTCATGATATATTTTTCTCTGTTTGTTTATCCTAAGTGCTGTGGAGCTCCTTGCTACTACCACGACTAGGACGTCTCCCTGTCTTTTGGCATCCTTTAATGTGTGAATATGTCCAGGATGAACAATATCAAAAACTCCTCCAATCAATACAACTTTTAGTAAACCTCTTCCAATGAACGTCAATCTGGGTGGATCAGAATTTTCCACAAAGCCATTTTTTATCATATCCTTGATTTTTAAATTAAACATATCCTCAGATAAGGCGGTTCGATTTTTTAGAAATTCTAGGGGTGAAATTTCTGGTTCAAGCGTAGCGACATAGATGGCTGTCAGAATAGCTTTGTCTGAAGGTTCTATCATGAATTTGACATTATTAGAGTAATAATGTCTATTTAGTTCTATTCTCAAGACATGGTGTTCTTCAAACAAGAAACTCAGCCTAATAACATGACATACAATTTTGGCTCTGTACTTGTATTTGTTCACCTGCTGCCTTAGCTCAGAATTTATTTACATGCGCGGCCTTGAATCGTGGAGTTCAAACTATGGTCAGGATCCATGATTATTTAGCAAGACTAATATCTAAATAATGTAAACTAAGAAAAACAGTAGATGACAATATCGCAAGTAGGTGCATATCCTTTGTCAAAAGGCATTAAAATTTCGACTGTTGGCGGCAAGCAAACTGCAAGTGGAACTGTCTTGATAAAGCGTGGATTTGCTCATATGCAAAAGCATGGTGTAATAATGGACGTAACGAATGTTGAACAAGCTCAGATAGCTGAGGATGCGGGAGCAGTTGCGGTAATGGTTTTGGACAAACTCCCTTTTGATGTGCGAAGTGCTGGGGGGGTCGCAAGAACTGCTAGCGTTAAAGTAATCCAAGCAGTGATAGATTCAGTGAGCATTCCGATTATGGCCAAGTGTAGGATCGGTCATTTCTCTGAAGCCAGTATACTTGAGGAGATAGGAGTTGATATGATTGACGAGAGCGAGGTGCTTAGCCCCGCTGATGAAGTTAGGCATATCTGGAAGTGGAACTATACGACGCCATTTGTGAATGGTGCGAAGAATTTGGGAGAGGCCTTACGAAGAATAGATGAAGGTGCCGCAATGATAAGAACAAAAGGAGAACCCGGCACTGGCGATGTTTCACAGGCAGTAACTCACATACGTATGGTTAATAATGAAATCGGTAAATTGATGGGAATTTATGATAACAACGATGATCAAGAATTAATCAAGATATCAAGAGAATTACAATCTTCTCTTGAAATAGTTAAGGAGACTGGTAGGCTGGGGAGACTTCCTGTCGTAAATTTTGCTGCGGGAGGAATTTCCACACCAGCAGATGCGGCCTTACTTATGAATCTGGGATGTGATGGAATTTTTGTGGGATCCGGGATATTCAAAGCAGAAGATCCTCTTGAAAGGGCCAAAGCCGTTGTTATTGCGACTACCTATCATGATGATCCCAAGACAGTCCTTGAAGCACAAAAAATGATTGATGAGAAAAAATCAATGCTTGGTCTAGATACAAAGAATTTGGATTTAAGGATGCAAGAAAGAGGACCTACAATATGAATGATGAGTTACTAATTGGAGTACTGGCTCTTCAAGGCGATGTCGAAGAAAATATCAAAGCAGCAACTGATGCTTTGGCAGAAATGAACCAGAAAGGAAAAGTAATCTCTGTTCGTTACGCTGAAGAAATTATCAAAATTGATGGATTAATTATTCCTGGCGGTGAAAGCACTGTGATGGGTTTACTAATTGCGATAAAGCATGGATTGCTAGACTCGATAAACAAAGTTCTACAAAAAGGATTACCAATTATGGGAACATGTGCAGGTATGATTGTTTTGGCTAAAAGGTCTTATGATAGAGTCGTCGGTAATAAGAAGCAATTATTGTTAGGTGCATTGGATATTGAAGTAGAGAGGAATTCATTCGGGAGACAGTTTGATTCATTTGAATCAAATTTAGAAATATCTGGAATTGGGAACGATTTTAGAGGAATCTTTATTCGTGCGCCTTCCGTGATTTCAGCAGGACCGAAAGTTCAAATCTTGGGCAAATTTGATGGGAAAATAGTGGCTGTTCAGCAGGAAAACATTATTGGAACCTCATTTCATCCAGAATTATCTGGTGATAATAGAATGCATAAATTGTTTATTGAGTCAATAGCAAGATGGAAGAAAGCAAATAACCACTGATAATAATTTTAAGAAATTTCTATTTCATTCGCATCAAATTAAGTGCAGAACCAGCTTTGAACCAGTCTATTTGTGCTGAGTTGTATGAATGCGCTAGCATGATTTCTTCATCATTAGCCTTACTGTGATGGATGATACCTCTGAGGCTTTTGCCCTCTTCGAAATTTTGAAGATCCAAAATGCTGATTCTGTCATCCTCTAATATCTTTTCATAGTCTCCAAGATTTACGAATCTAAGAGCGAGTACTCCCTGTTTTTTTAAATTAGTCTCATGTATCCTTGCAAAACTTTTTGCTATCACAGCACAACAGCCTAAATAGCGTGGTGTCATTGCAGCATGTTCTCGACTGCTGCCTTCTCCATAGTTGTTGTCCCCGATTATTACCCATCTTATTCCCTTTTCCTTGTATTCGCGTGCAATATGCGCCAACAATTCGATCTCTTGATTTAGAGCGTTCTTACCTTTTCCAACTTGATCTTGGTGGAAGACATTAACTGCGCCAAGGAGGAGGTTATCGCTTATCTTGTCTAAATGACCTCTGTACATCAACCACGGCCCGGCAGGTGAAATATGATCAGTAGTACACTTTCCACTAACCTTAACTATAATCTGCATGTTTTCAAAGTCTTTGCCGTCCCACCTAGGAAATGGTTCAAGTTTTTGTAACCGGGAACTATTTGGATCAATGAGCACTTCTACATTTTGATACTCATGAGAGGGAGGAATGTACACGTCATGATTAAATACAAAACCTTTTGATGGGATTTCTGGTGCAACTTTGGGTGGGACTAGCTTAAATTTGGAACCGTCCATAGCGGTGAGCTCATCTGTAAGTGGATTAAATGAAAGTCTGCCTCCTAAAGCTAATGCAATTATTAATTCTGGACTTCCAATAAAGTTCATTGTTTCTCTGCTCCCATCATTACGGCCGGGAAAATTTCTATTGTAGGATGTTACAATAGTATTTGGCACTCCTTTCTTAAGTTCAGATCTTTTCCACTGTCCTATGCAAGGACCACATGCATTAGCCAGTACATTTGCTCCGATATCCTTTAGTGCATCCATCTGTCCATCCCTATCAATAGTGCCACGAATCATTTCCGATCCTGGTGTGACTTGAAGTGGAATCTTTACTTTTACTCCCTTTGATTTGGCTTGGATGGCAATATCCGATGCCCTTGACATATCTTCATATGATGAATTTGTGCAGCTCCCAATCAATGCAACAGAAATCGTATCCAAATAACTATTCTCTTTAACATCGCTTGCCATTTTGGAAATGGGCCTTGCTAGGTCTGGCGTATGAGGACCTACTATATAAGGTTCAAGTTTTGAAAGATCTATCTCTATCAGTTGATCAAAATAATCGAGTGCATTGTCTCTGCTTTTTGCGATCTGTTCTTCTATCTCTTTGTCAATTGTAAAAAAATCTCTGTGTTTGTTTGCTAGTTCGGCTATATCTTCACGTCTCGTTGCCAGAAGATAATTTTCCATTTTTTCATCATAGGAAAAAAGAGAGCAAGTCGCACCAATTTCTGCTCCCATGTTTGTAATGGTCGCCTTTCCAGTACAGCTAATGGTCCTTGAGCCAGGACCAAAGTACTCTATGATTGCGTTGGTTCCGCCATAGACAGTAAGTTTGGAGGCTACGTAAAGAATGATATCCTTTGGTGATGCCCATCCATTTAGTTTACCAGTTAGGAATACTCCAATGCGTTTTGGATAAAGAATCTCCCATGACATTCCAGACATCACTTCTGCAGCATCCAGACCGCCCACTCCTATTGCGATCATCCCAAGGCCACCAGCATTAGGTGTATGTGAATCAGTACCTATCAGCAATCCTCCTGGAAGCGCATAATTTTCAAGAACAACCTGATGAATTATGCCGGAACCTGGTTTCCAGAATCCAATTCCGTATTTTCTTGAAGTCGATTCAAGAAATTTGTATACTTCATTGTTTTCGTAAAGAGCTAGCATAGTGTCAGACTCACCGCCGGTCCTTGCTTGAATAAGATGATCGCAGTGAACTGTAGTCGGAACGACTACACTATTGAGACCTGATTGCATGAATTGTAGCAGCGTCATTTGACCAGTTACATCTTGTAATGCAACTCGGTCTGGATCTAGAAAGATGTAATCTTGTCCAGGTCTAATCTCTTTATTTATATTTGAATCATGAATGTGGCCTACAAGAATTTTTTCGGACGCGGTAAGTCCTCTTCCTAGGATTTTTTGATACTTGATAACATTTTCATGTAATCTTGTATAGGTGTTAGAAATTAGGTCCAGAGAACCGCTTGTCTCCATACACTATTGATACTTTATTTCATATTTAATTATTCATAATTTTTATCATGAAAAGGTACTAATTAAAAATATTAGGATCTGCTTTATTTTCTTAGAGCAGAAATCATAACTTAAAGTAATTGTCCAATTGCCCTTTAATCGCAATGGTTTATCCGTACTTACGATTCATGACATCATTTAATTGTTCTTTTTATAGATATCAAAAATATTGACTTAATTTCTGATTATTGTAGGTTCATTTTACTTGAAGGTCAACGAATCGACAAGAAACACATTGTATCAATTCTTCAAAAAAAAAGAAATCATTCTTATTTTAATGCGGGAGGTGGGATTTGAACCCACGAACCCCTAAAGGACAGGATCCCCAATTTATAAGATCTTAAGTCCTGCGTTTCCAAATCTTAAATTATTTGGCCAGGCTCTACAACCCCCGCATGAATCAATCAGATTTGATAAGGAGATGGTAATTAAACGTTATAGCAAGAGATCATGCGATTAAGTCTATTTATCCGGTTAAATAAATTGAATTTTCAAAAGAAAGTTATTTCAAATTGAATTTTTCGATGCAATTGAACCTTAATTCCTAACTACTGCAAAAGATTATTTTCAAGCTATGTTGCTATAATCCATAAGCAAACCTTGCATCCAGGACACGAACATACGGAATAATGAAATTGGTTTTCTGTGTTTACTTTCCAATATAGAACTCCATTTCGGGATTAGAACTCTCTTTTTTACATTCTGGACACTTTACCATGTTATTTAATTGGAATCTTTTCATCAAGATATACACTGATATGCGAATAGAATTCTAGAAATTCTAATTCCATTTTCAACGGTTTCAAATCCTTGTTGATTATTTGGTCCTACTCATCTGGCAACTTGTTTTTTTGGGTACATACAATATAAAACCCTAGATTTGTTGTATGTCTAGTTTTCAATGCGCCTTGGTAGCTCAGCCTGGTAGAGCGTTGCCTTGGTAAGGCAAAGGTCCCGGGTCCAAATCCCGGCCAAGGCTCTGTTTCGTAATAATCATATTAATTTCAAAAGTATGATTGCTTAATAATAGGCTCCTCTATAATTTCTCTTTTTTATGCGAATGTAGATTTCTTAGTTTCTCATGTAATTGATCAATTGATAATGTAAGTCCAATTTCTTTTGCATATGGCTGTCCTTTTGTAATTGCTTTTGCAATATTTGTTACAAACTCCATGCTTATTTTTGGAGGTAACGGTGCCTCAAATGGGTCCACATGAGCATCTATGATAACAGGTAAATCGTCTTCCTTCATGGCTTCATGGATAACCGGCTCTACATCTTTGATTTTTGTTATTGAATACCCTTTCCCACCACAGGCCTCTGCAATTTTGACGAAATCTATCTGTGAAAATTCAATTCCATATTCAGGATTACCAAGAAAAGCCATCTGTTCCCATCTTATCATTCCCAAGATCTTGTTATTCAATATAATGACCTTAATGGGAAGATGATATTGAACTGCAGTAGCAAATTCACTCATTAGCATTGTAAAACCTCCATCTCCAACGAAGGCAACACTTTGCCTGTCTGGAAATGCAATCTTGGCTGCAATTGCGTAAGGAACACCGCACCCCATAGTTGCAAGAGTTCCAGAACCAGAAAATTTCATACCACTTTTTACATTCAAAAATCTTGCTGCCCAACATGTGTTGATTCCGCTGTCGACTGATATTATCGCGTTATCATCCAATTCGTTTGATACCGCAGCAGCAACAACTTGGGGCTTTATGGGTTCACCTACTCGACTGCTTTGCTCCTCCAGAATATCATTCCATTTTTTCATTGCGCCTTGTTTCGATCTTAGAAATTCTTCACTTGTATTGTTTGTATGCATATCTGTCCTTCTATCATGGAGTAACGGAATTAGATCCGACAATACTTGTTTTGAATCACCTATTAAGCCAATTTTCACTGGATATCTCAATCCAATTTTTTCAGGTTTAATATCAATTTGAATGCCTGTTGCCTGTCCGGGCCTTGGGAGATATTCAATATAAGGGAAGGATGTTCCTATCATGAATAACGTATCACTTTCAGACATTGCATCACTTGATGGCTCAGTACCAAGAAAACCAATTCCTCCCAAGCTATATGGATGATCATCAGGAACGACGGCTTTTCCTAACATCGCCTTAATGATAGGGGCGTTTAATTTCTGTGCAACGGTAATTACTTCTTCTGAGGCATTCAATGCTCCCTGACCCACCAGAATCACAATCTTGTTTCCTTTATTCAGAATTTCAGCAGTTTTTTCAATTAGATTCTTATCTGCTGATGTAGGTGTAACAAAAATATCCGAAGTGTGACCTGGAACTTTGTGTCTGGAATAATGACCTTCAAGTCTTTGTTCCTGAACATCATTTGGTATGTTAAGATGACTGACTCCTTTACGAACAAAAGCTGTTCTACAAGCAATGTCCACTGCCATTTCTGCCTGTCGCGGTGAGCCTATCATGCTGTTATAAACTGAAACATCAGAAAAAAGATTCATCAGGTTTACATCCTGTTGAAAGCTTGAATTCATCAAATCCATGGATGTTCCTCCTGTAATAACAATTATAGGTGTATTGTCCGCTTTGGCATCATACAAGCCGTTTAGAAGGTGTATTGCACCAGGACCTGCTATCGCGGTACATACTCCAAGTTTGCCTGTATATTTTGCATATCCGGCGGCCATTAGGGCAGCAGATTCCTCATGTCTTACTAAAACGAATTTTATCTTGTCCTTCCTTACTCTCAAAGCTTCTATGAATCCATTTATACTATCGCCTGGAATTCCAAAAACAACTTCTACATTCCAATCAAGGAGTGCTTCAGCAACTATATCTCCAGTCTTGAGGTCCTCATATTCACTCATATGGTAATATTGGTTCTTATTTCTAATAAATCTAAATACACACGGTATTCAATCTTTGAATCTCGCAAAGTATACTTGCATTCAGGGTATTAGATTTTATCGAGGTTCGTCTCTGACGAGAATGGAACTAAAAATGTCTGCATCAATTTCCATATGTTTTTATCAAACATTCTGATTACAATATATATCCAATGAGATTATTCTTTGGTTCTATTTGGAGTATCTAAATGGCTCTTAAAATGAGGTATCTTGAACTCAACCGGAAAATAAGAGATGTGAGAATGCTAGCTATACAGGGTATAGCTGAAGCAGGGTCGGGTCATCCGGGTGCATCTTTTTCGGCCGCTGAGATTATGGGAGTTCTATATTTCCATAAAATGAAACATAATCCAAGTAATCCCTTATGGGAAGAAAGGGATTATTTTGTAAACTCCAAAGCACATTCTGCACCCGGATTTTATGCTGCATTAGCAACAGCCGGATACATTGACACGAAGGAAATAAAAACACTCAGAAAGCTTGGTTCACGATTACAAGGTCATCCAGTAAGATATTCAGAACGCCAAAAAGATCACAGTTTTCCCGGGATAGAATACTCGGGAGGCTCTGAAGGAATAGGTCTATCCGTCTCAATTGGCATTGCACTTGCAAAGAAGAGAGATGGTCAAAAGAACAGAGTTTATACTTTGATAGGTGATGGGGAATCAAATGAAGGGCAAATTTGGGAAGCGGCAATGGCTGCCTCAAAATTTAAGCTCGATAACTTGGTAGCTATCCTTGATAGGAACAAAATTCAGCAGGATGGGTTTACAGAAGAGATAATGCCACTGGATCCTGTCAGAGACAAGTGGGCTGCATTTAATTGGAACGTAGTAGAGGTAAACGGACATAAGATTGAGCAAATAATAGATGCGCTGAGCAGGGTTGAAAAAGTAGAGGATAAACCTTCAATAATAATCGCAAATACAACCAAGGGAAAAGGAATTAAGCATATGGCGAACAATCCACAATGGCACGGAAAAGCACCTCCAAAAAAACATGTTCCAATTTTACTCGAAGAACTACAAAGCGAGATCCTGATTGCGCCATCAATTATTGCTGGCGAACCAGAGAATTACGAAGAGAAGGTGAGAAGAGCTGAGCGAGCAGGTGCAGACCTTATTCACTTGGATATAATGGATGGTAAATTTGTACCGACAACTTCATTTTTTGCAGATACTATAAAACACTTGAGAAAAATCTCAAGCATTCCTTTTGATGCACACTTGATGATTGAGAAACCAATCAATCATGTCGAAGAATACATAGATGCAGGGTGTGATATTATTACAGTTCATGTTGAGGCTTGCAGTGAATCAGAGTTTGTTGAAATTAATAAAATGATACTTAAAGCAGGAATCAGTCCTGGTATTGCGATAAATCCTGGAACTCAATTTCCGTCTTGGATAATTGAACATCTTGATAACATAGATATCATGATAGTAATGTCAGTGAATCCTGGTTTCGCAGGTCAAAAATTTATTCCGGAGACTTTGGATAAGATGGCTGAAATAGTTAAGACTTTGAAAAGTAACAACTATAAAGGATTTATTGAAGCAGATGGAGGTATTGATGCAGCAACCCTTCAGCAGGTTTTTGACGCCGGTGCCAGAATTATGGTAGCAGGCAATGCAGTATACGGTTCCCCTGATATCAATTCAAATATTATCCAGCTGAGACATAAAGCCAATGTTGCAATTGAAACAAAGTTATTAGAATTGGCAACAATCAATGACATAAGATCTGATTGGATTAAATCTCGTAAAAACATGCTTATACCTTTAGCAAAGGAACTTGGAATCGAGGAGGATCTTCATGCAATTAAGTGACAAAAATATTATTTCCGACATGCGCACGGCGTACGGAAAAGCGCTGGTGGAGTTGGGATTAAAGGATCCGAACATTGTGTGTGTCGGAGCCGATACTACTGATTCTTTAAAAACAAAACTATTTGGCGACAAGTTCCCAAACAGACTTCACAATGTTGGGATTGCGGAGGCAAATCTTGTTTCTATAGCAGCCGGATTAGCTATTGCAGGTAAAGTCGTTTTTGCTAGTACCTATGCTGCTTTTTTGCCAGGACGATGTCTTGACCAGATTAGGAATGCGATTTGTTATCCATTTCTTAACGTAAAACTAGTAGTATCACATGCTGGGCTTACCGTTGGTCCGGATGGTGCTTCACATCAACAAACAGAGGACATTTCTACGATGAGATCAATTCCTAACATGCGAGTACTTGTTCCATCAGATTCTATAGCAGTAAAGAATTTGATTCCACTATTGAGTTACACTCCAGGGCCATTTTTCATGCGATTAGCCCGTCCTTCTAATTCCAATATTTATGATGATGGTTTTGAACAATTCGATATTGGTAAAGGTAACGTTATTAGAGATGGTTCGGACATTACACTGATAGCCTGTGGTTTAATGATTTCAAAAGCGATTGATGCAGCACTAACACTTGAAAAAGAGTACAGCGTCTCATGCAGAGTAATAGATATGTATTCTATCAAGCCAATCGATATTGAGTTAATATATCATGCAGCAGTAGATACTGGAGCAATTGTTACTATTGAAGAGCATAGTATTATAGGAGGATTGGGAAGCGCAGTCTGCGAAGTTACCGGAGAAAATCATCCGGTCCCTGTAAATAGAATGGGTGTGGGTGATACTTTTGGGGAATCGGCCAGAGAGACTGAGATAGAGTCACTCTTAAGCAAATATGGTTTGAGTTCTGATCATATAATAGAATCTGTTCTTAAAACAAGGAAAAGAATAAAGAAATGAAAATTTTTCTTGATACAGCAAGTATCGAATCCATAAAGAAATTTGTCGACATGGGTATTGTCGATGGAATCACAACCAATCCTACACTGATTTCCAGGGAGAAAGGACATCCCGAGGACATCATGCGGGAAATAGTAAAAATTGTGAAAGGTCCAGTAAACTTGGAGGTTGTTGCGACAAAAAGTGAGGAAATGGTTGAGGAGGGATTAAGATTAAAAAAATTTGGCGAAAACGTTATTGTAAAGGTCCCCATGACCGCCGATGGGTTAAAGACAGTAAGAAAACTGGCCGACGACAAAATAAAAACAAATGTTACCTTGATTTTTTCATCAAATCAAGCACTATTGGCTGCCAAAGCTGGAGCATCATATGTTAGTCCATTCATCGGAAGACTTGATGATGCTGGTCAAGAAGGAATGACAGTAATTAAGGAAATTGTCCAGATTTTTGGAAATTACAGTTATCCTGCTGAGGTTTTGGTTGCTAGCGTGAGACATCCCATTCATGTAATAGAAGCTGGCATGTTGGGAGCGCATATTGTTACTCTACCGCCTGATATACTAGGTAAAATGCTAACCCATCCTCTCACTGATAAGGGCCTGTCTCTTTTTCTTTCAGACTGGGAAAAAGTAAAAAAAGAACATAAATACACGATTTGAATTTTGTTCTGTATAATTTTTAGAGGTAGAGATGAGCGATTTAAACCTGTAAAAGTGAGAGAACTTTTTTTGGTATTTCATCCAACTTGCTTACAACCAGAGTCCTCTCATATTCCAAGTATTTCAAATTTAAACCAATGTTGATTGCGTTATTGACTGTTTTTCCAACACCTACTGCAACCATGTGAATTCCATTCATTTTGTAGGCCTTGATTGTAGATCGAACCGCATTATAATCCGAAGGTTCACCGTCAGTTAATGTTATCATAATGTCTGGTTTGTATGTTTTCATAAATGGTAACAATAGATTGTAAATTTCTGCTAGCGGCGTTCCGCCGCTTGCTTTGATCTGGGCCAAATTACGCGCATTCATTGAAGTCCATTTGACATCTGGGTGTTTTATTACCCAACAAGTCACTTTCTTGTTTTTGGTACTAAACGCATAAGCAGAAAAATTGACATTCAAAAATTTTAAAGCTTCGCAGAGTGCAATCGTAGCTTTTTTATATTCTAACTCATATTCATCTATACTACTGGAATGATCTAGCAAGAGTGCAATTTTAGTGTCAATTGTATTTTTGAAATCTAAGAGAAATGGCTTTGGTTGAGAATCTATTATTGATTCTACATCAATTTCATCTCCCGTAATATCGTGTATTTCTCTCCATCCTCTTTTCCAAGATCTAATGACAGATTTTAACTTTGTAATCAAGTCGTTATCATAAATTATGCTCTCATCTATATCAACACTATCTGGAATCTCAAGTCCAAATTGTTCCATTGTAGAGTAACCTTTATTGTCCGTTTTTTTACTTTCCTTTACCAGACTTTCATATTCCTTTAATATTGGGGTCCCCGTGAATATGTCTTCTGTGGATTTTTCCGTGACTCTATTCCTAATCTTTATTACTTTCTCTATTTCTTTGAGTAGAATCTTTTCAGTCATTGATAGGCCAATTTTACTTCTAAACGTAACAATTGGGATTGTGAAAAGAGAATCTATTTGAAGTGTTTTGATTATTCTAGGAATTTGACGTTCTATCCATTCAGTCTTATGGTTACTTTTTATTGATTCATCAATTACTTCTCTGGCAATGTTTACAGCACTTTGAACTCTATCTGATTCTGAGCCGAACAATTCACCCTTGATGTAACCGGTTAGAAGAAATTGAGAGAATGCTTCCACAATCTTGTGCTTACCGTATAATGAATTCAACAAAGGTCGTGACAGCCATGAAATACCTTCATTAAATATTATCTCATTTTCCATACCTCTCCATTCTCTTAGACCCAAAATTTCTATCCTCTTCATTTCAATTGAGTTGAGAATGAATCCAAAGGCGTGGTCGTTACTAAGGACCCTTGTCGAGCTCGATAATCGCATTGATTCATGCCACAACGACACACGCCACTGGCGATATTTTTGAAATTCTGTCCCATTATAGTATCTTAGCGAAGGCATGTGAATCGTATTTTTTTCTAAATTTGTTTCGGGAGGTTTGTCTTCTATCATCAAAATAGTTGCCTTATTGTTTCCAGACCATCTTCTAGATAGAAACGTTCCTAGATTTATCAATACATCATTTCGTAATGAGAAATTTTGAACATAAGAAAATGACATCTTATCACGCAAAAATCGACGTTATCATGTCCATTACCTTTCTGTATTCAACTTCTCCCCATTGATCATAAACATTAGCATATACTACTTCGGCCGCTTTTATGGGAGATACTTTGTTTGATAACAGTTTTGCAAACGCTATTGATTCTCTGATGCTGGGACTATAATAGAGTTCCTCTAGTGAAGCTGCTTCTCTTAGGCTATTTGCCAATTTAAGTGCGTTGTCGATATGTCCTTCCTGAGATGAATCAAAATTTACATGGTATTTGATAATTTGCTTTTCAATTTCCTTAGGGGGATATTCAAGTCTTAGTCTTACTGGAAATCTACTTAGGATTTGTGGCGGTAGCTCCTTTGTACCTTCATGCGAAAGTGGGTTGATTGTAGCAAATACAAACCACTTTTCCATTGCGTTGATTACTTGGCCTTCAGCCTCTTTCAATACAATTTGTCTTCTGTCATCAAGTGCCTCATCAAGACGCAAAAGTACATCAGCTTCTGCTGCATTTAGCTCGTCAAGATATAATATTCCGCCGTCTCTCATGGATTTGATCAATATGCCCTCTACAAATGTAACTTCTCCATGGTTCATGGTTTTAGTTCCAACTAGATGAGATTCACGTGTTCTTAAGCTAAAATTAATTGAATATAGAGGCTTTCCAATATTAGAGGCAAATTTTCTAACCAGGCTGGTTTTTCCAGTTCCTTTTGGTCCTATTATAAGTACAAAAAGGGATGAATCGTATGCTTTTTTGATTACTTCAAAGGAATTATTCCAATCAAAATAGTTAGAGTCGGCAGAGTGTGCTGTCATTTATTATCTATTTTTAGAACATGTAAATAAAAACTAACTGTTAATTTTCAATTTGACCTTAATATGGATTTTTTATCATTCAGGTAATCCGTAATTAGAATTCTGTCTATTTCTGCCGGGTTTATATAATAGGATCTACCCTTGACATATTTTTCTAACTCGTTTACATAACTTAACAGCGAGTCTTCCTCGCTCACCATTATTGTGTCAATATCAATTCCTAATTTATGACATTTTCGTGCCTCCAGAATTGTCTTTTCACCAATATACTGATCGACCTGTCTGTATCTGTAACATAAGTAAACTAATTTTCCTGATTTAGTATCAAGTGATAATTCCTGTTTCTGTTTGACCGAATTTAATGATTCGTTATCGGGAGTATAAAATTGGGAATATGGCCTTTCACACAATATCTTGTTCCTTTCCTGTTCAGTGTCTATGAAGCATGCGCTGGGATGACCATCTGTAACTAGGACAATTTTTCTGTTGACGCTAGTTTCATTCTGAAGTATTTTCTTCGCTAGTCTAAAGGCAGCCTGATAATTAGTATAATGCATAAACCCCATTCCTGATTCAAATGTCCTAAGATATGGTATATCATATGGTGATACTTTTGAAGCAAGAGCCCCAAAACCAACTATGTGGATTGAATCTGAGGGAAAAAATTTTTGATTCAGTAAATACAGACTCCATAATGCCTTTTTTGCTGCCTCAATTCTACTCATATCTCCGAACATTGTTGAATATCTCATTGTAGAACTCAGATCGATACAGTATACAACAGCAACACTCACATCTCTTTTTGTCTCATAAATTTCCAAATCGTCAGGTTGCAGATCGATTGGTAATTGGATTGATGATCTAGATCTATACCTTCTTTGAATGGCATTCAATATTGATTTTGGAACATTCACTATTCTTAGATCATCAGATGGTTCATATTTTTTTGTAGAATCTAGATTTAGTGAACCACTACCACTGAATGTGGTTTCGTGCAATCCAATTGTACCTTTATTAAGAGCTCTTATTACGTCTTCCAACAATTTTCCTCCAACAGCAAAAAATCCTTTCTTACTCAACCATTTTCTAGAATCTTTGATATACCCCATTTCCTGGAGTTGGGCTATAATCGACGATTCAGTTCGACTTGATTCAACATCATCTTGTTCACTTTGGTTATTTTCTTTTTCCTTTTTCAAGTTCTGTAGCTCTTGCTCAATTTCTTCTAGTTTTGGCTGATCTTCTTTCATTATCTCCTTGCCCAAGACATTAAGAAAATCATTTAGCAAGCCTTTTGGAATTGATTTTGAAGGTGCCTTATCTTCCTTTTCTTCGAGAAAGTCTATGATATTATAATAAGTAAATCTCTTGATGCTGTTACTATTTGTGGACATAAACTCCTTCCTTTCTGTCCAATATTGGTGGATCAGTAAACCTAAGCCCTTCTATAATTAGTTCAGTTACTGATGAAAGATACTCAGGATCTTTAGTATCCTTGATACTATGAACATTTATTGAATTTTCCAGTAGAGATTCTTCAAAATGTTTTTGATCTTGCGAAATATTATTTATTACAATGTCCATTATTTCCTTTAATGAGCTAAATTTACCGACTTGTGATTGGTAGCTATTTGGATTTTTGGTGTTATCTGTGATGTCCTGCGATACGTGAAAGGTCTTATTAACTTTAAATTCATTCTTCAGGTTCATCAGTTTTTCAGGAGGCACATCAATTACATAATAAGCGCACACTTTCTTAATTGCTTCGGATATTATGACATCCAAAATATTCATTCGGTTTTCATAACTATCGTCAATTTCTGACAGTTCAAATTTTGAAGTTTGACGGATTGAATAAATGTCACTAAAACGAGGAACGGATTTAATGTTATTGATTATACCTCTTACTCGTTCGGCTTCTGATATCAAGACTTCTAGAGAATGAATAGACATTCTCACACTTACTCCCTTTTCATGATTTATTTCTGGATGGTCTCGAGCAATCCTTGTAATTTCTGCCAATGTTCTTAGCATAAATATTGGTAACACTACATTGCGTGAATTTGGGATTCTTGCTTCTTGAACCATTATCATCATTTCGTCGTTAACGTTTTGCGGATATCTAGTAATTATGTGGCTCTTCATCCTGTCATAAAGTGGTTCGATAATTTTGCCAGAATGGGTGTAATCAATTGGATTTGCTGTCGATATTATTCTTGTATCTGGTTTGAATATAACAGGATAGGAGCCGGTAGTATAGATTCCTTCTTGTAAGACACTCAATAAGGCTACTTGTTTTCTCGGATCAAGCACTGGCAATTCATCTATACAAAATACGCCGTGTCTAGCCAGAAGCAACTGACCCGGAGAGTATGATTCCATATTGTAAATCTCCACTCCTCTCTTTGCTATTTTTATAGCATCTATCTGACCAACAAGATCCTTTACAGAGATGTCCGGTGTGGCGAGAAGATACTTGTAACGACTCGGTCCGTCAATCCAAACAATCTTGGTGTCCAGTCTGTTATTCCTTATGTTATCCTCAGTTTCGGTTGAAACATAAAATTCAGGTTTTGATCTGGTGATCTCTTTGTCGTCTAGTAACGACACAAGCTCGTTCTCTGGAATTAAAGTCGGTATGTCGTTAGTAATAGATCCTTCAACTATCGGAATAGGCGAAAGTAAATTCTTGGCAACTGTCTCCGCAATCTTAGTCTTTGCCTGACCAATTTGACCCACAAGCAATATGTCATGCGAAGAAAGTATTGCTCTATTGAGCGAAGGAATTATGTCATCATCATAACCAATGATTCCTGAATACGGAAACTGCTGTTCCTTCAGTTTTGTTATTAGATTTCCTCTAAGTTGATCACTAACGGAGGTGTGCTTATAATTGATTGATAGTAAATCTTCAAGAGTTTTTATTTTGGTATAGTTTTCAGGTAGACCATATACTGTTTGCTTATAATCGGGATTTGAATTATAACTTTTATGAACAATTTCTTTAAAATTTTCAGAAATCAATTATTCCTCATCTCGATCTACCAACAAATTTAAAGCTTTCAAAGCATATTTTGGTTTCGTCATGCCGTATTTTGTAACCGTAAACTTCCTTTGTGCTGTATTTGTCAGCATGGTTTTTATTTCGGAAAATGATGGACGTAAATATTGTCGATAACTGAATATAGGCATATCTTAAGAATAGCAGGCAAAGACATAGAGGGCAGCAAGAAGATCATTATCGCCCTCAGTCATATTAAGGGATTGGGTTATAATTTGTCCCAAGTAATATTACAATCATTAAATATCAATTCTAACATGAGAATAGGGTTCTTGACTGAAAAAGAGGTGAATGATATTGAAGCCGCTATAAAAAATCCTTCTTTGATAGGAATTCCAAGCTGGTATCTAAACAGAAGAAAAGACAGTGATACCGGTACAGACAAGCATTTACTAACTTCAGATCTTGATTTTACAATTTCAAACGATATTGAGAGAGAAAAAACAGTCTATAGTTGGAGAGGCTATAGGCATATGTTTGGACTCAGAGTCCGGGGCCAATGCACTCGCACTACCGGTAGAAAGGGCGGTGCAGTTGGAGTAAAGAAAGTAGCATTGAGACCTGCAGCTGGTGGCGCTGGCGCTCCTGCAGAAGCAAAGGAAAGTGGTGCATCTGCATCCGCAGCTGAATCCACTTCTGAGGCATCTGCTCCGAAAAGTAGTGTACCTAAATCTCCTGAAACCAAAGAATAGTGAGGAAGAATGGGAGATCCGAGAAAATCAAGAAAAAGTTTCAGACGGCCAAGGAGAATATGGAATTCTGACCAATTAAATTCGGAATTGTATATTATCGGTTCTTACGGTCTCAGAAATAAGAGAGAACTATGGAAGGCTCAGACAAGAGTAGCAAACTTCAGAAATCAAGCAAGAACGCTATTGGCGTTGACCCTTGAAGACAGACAGGAAAAGGAATCACTCCTTTTGTCATTCCTAAATAGACTGGGTCTAACCAGTACTGCATCATTGGATGATGTTTTGAATTTGAAAATTGAAGATATACTGGAAAGAAGATTACAAACTATTGTCATGAGAAAAATGGGTTTAAAATCTCCATTACAGGCAAGACAAGTTGTGATACACGGACATGTATCTATTGGTAACAGAAAAGTGAACTTACCGGGATATTTGGTAAAGAAAGAAGATGAATCAAAAATACTAGTTCACATTGAAGCACCCAACAAGGCAGCAGCAGAAGTTGCCGCTAGTTAGTAACTATAATTTTTATTCACTATTTGTGGATATTTCATCAGCAATATCAATAGTATCTATTTTTCCATCTGAATCCATATCATAACCCTGAACTACAATAGCCCAATTGTCATCTTGATTGAATTTCTTCAAGATTTCATTTCCGTGATTTGTTAACGCGATAATAGCTGATTTAGTTCCTGCTGATCTTACCCCCGCGATAATCATGATGTTTACCTTCTCCGAGAAAGGATTTCTTATTTTTGCGATCAAACCATGATTGTCAAGTGTGTGGGTTCTTCCTTGAGGGGCTATAAGTCCCGACCAGAAATTGGATTCATCAAATCGTATAGGCAAGTATCTGTTGAACTCTGAAGTTATAATGTTTGTTCCAGGACCACCAATAGATATAATATTTTCTGTTTTCGAGATTTTTTCTGACTTTGCATCGACATCCAATTTTATCACGAAATTTTGTGGTAGGGAACAAAAACCACCCAAGAAAAAAGCAAGTTGCGCTGCATAATGACCATCCCTTGCAGAGGATCTATATGGACCATGTGGATCTGGGGCACCCACTACAATCGTCCCGTCGAACAATCCATCATTAATAAAGTCATCAAAAAATGTCAGTACTTTCCTATTTATCTTTCCACTACCTGCAGTTTCAAATTTCCTTTCTCCCCAATCCATTTCAATTCCAAAGGCCGCGTACTCTGTTTTGTAAAGTTTTGCAGTTCCTCCTCGCACGAATGATGTTTCAACTTGACCAATTGCTTTGATTGTCAGTAGTTTCCTTATGTAATAATATGCACTTTGTTCGTAAATCTTGAGTTCTTTTGCAATCTGCGCAGGATACATGGGCTTGCCTGCCAGAAGATTGACAATTTTCCATGCAATGGGATTTGAAAGAACACGCATTTCACTTGGTTTTTCCAGAATTAATATATCTTTTGTGAGTGTATTTTCATCTGTGGTATAGACAAGGCTTTTCTTATCCATCACCGACACATTTACCTACTATTATATATTAATCTTGTCCGGTATGCAAACTTGCATAAAATGGAAAAAATGTACTATGGTCAAAGAACAATCGACTACCATAAAGCGTTATAAATTATCTTATAGCGGTAACTTCTAATGTTAGTAATTATTTTAAACCAAATAAAATTGTAGAATAGTGTTATGTGTTCAATAATTGGATACAAGGGCAATGAACACGCTTCAACCGTATTAATAGAAGGCCTCAAAAAAATGGAGTATAGAGGATACGATAGTGTTGGTATTGCGACAATTAAGTCAGGTAAACTCTTGATACGTAAAGGAGTTGGTAAGGTTGCAGAAGTCAACAAGTCTTTAAGACTTGATGAATTACCCGGAAAATTAGGAATAGGACATACACGTTGGGCGACGCATGGTGGTATCGTTGACTCTAATGCACATCCTCATCTTGCATGCAATTCGACAATCGCTGTTGTCCATAATGGTATAATCGAAAATTACGATGAATTGAAAGATGAACTTTACAGATCTGGTCATGAATTTAATAGTGAAACAGACAGTGAAGTTATTGCTCATCTGTTAGAGGAATACTTTGAAATTACAGGTGATATTCGATTATCAATGATCTTTACTTGCAAACGACTAGTTGGTTCTTTCGCATTTGTGGCTGTGTTTAATTCGTCAACTTTATGCGGTGCCCGCTATGATGAACCACTGATAGTAGGTGTTGGTAACGATGATTATTTTCTTTCTAGCGACATTTTAGGGTTCTTAAACCACACAGACCGTGCTATTTTTTTGGACAATCGTGACATTGTTGTAATTAATGATAGTGATATCTCTTTTTTTAATTTTGATGGTGATAGGATTTCAAGAAAAATAACACAAGTTGCTTGGGAGTTAGGTGATGCTGACAAAGGAAAATATTCACATTATACCTTAAAGGAAATTCATGAACAGCACCAAACAATAGTAAAGAGCATTGATCAGGACCAGAAAAATTTGGAAAAATTCTGCGAAATCATAACAGGTGCCAACAATATATTTATTACTGGAAGTGGAACAAGTTACCACTCAGCATTACTTGCAAAACAAATTCTCGCGAAATCAAAGATTCACGTAGAACCCATAATGTCAAGCGAATTTCAATATTCAGCTGATTTACTAGACAAAAATTCAGTTCTATTGGCAATATCTCAAAGTGGTGAAACTGCTGATGTAATACACTCGGTAAAATCTGCAAAGAATAAGGGATCTAAGGTGCTGTCGATAGTAAATATCCCGACTTCTTCACTTGCTCGATTAAGTGATGCTTATCTCGAAGTTAATTGCGGTCCTGAAATAGGTGTTGCCGCTACCAAGAGTTTTACAAGCCAGATTGCACTGTTATACTTCGTTGCAGACTTGATAGGTAAGAAATCAAATGGGATATTCGATAGTAAGGATGTTTTGACTAATGCGGTGAATCAAGTACTGGAATTGGATACGCATATTGAAAGAGTTGCAAATCAAATAAAAGAATCAAAGGATGTGTACATTCTTGGTAGATCTCTACATTTTCCTATCTGTCTAGAAGGCGCACTAAAAATTAAGGAATTGTCATATATCCATGCCGAAGGAATGGCTGCAGGTGAATTAAAACACGGCCCTCTTGCACTAATAGATAACAATAGCATCGTAATTGTCCTTCATCCTGATGATTCTACTTATGTGGATACATTATCAAACATTCATACCATAAAATCAAGAGGTGCAAAAATAGTTGGAATTTCAAATAAAAAGGACGAAATATACGATTACCAAATTACTATTCCCACAATAAGCGAATCGCTCTATCCTCTGATCGAAGTAGTCCCGCTGCAGCTTTTGGCTTATTATTTGTCCATTTGTAACAATGCAAACCCTGATTATCCGCGTAACCTTGCAAAATCCGTTACAGTAAAATGATGGTACCATAAATGAATTGAATATGAAGATGGGACCAGTCAAATAATATTTCATACTACAATATTTTCAATATTCTTTTCGTATTCATCTTCCAACTTTCCCAAGAAAATGTCCTTGTCAAGGGATCCATTTAATTTCAAAAGCAATGTCAATAGCGCACCCCCTGACCCTACTCCTTCTTTTACAACTCCCTTATTATACATTAGTAAACCATTTTTTGTCGATTTGTCTAGGCCCGGATTTACCGACAAAATAGGCACATCGGAAGAAATGGATCTTACCAGAAAATCTAAATCAGAGTTCTCATCATTAGTAACATATGAAGTGGTCCCTACGCAGATTTTATCAAGTGGAACTTTCAAAGAAGTCATAAGCGCAAGAACCGCTGCCATTTGCGTTCCTCCTGCGAGCATTACTCTAGATCCAGATTGGATTACCCCCGTTCCGATTCCGGCAACTGCTGGTATCATTGGGTCGCCAAGCAACGATACTATTTTGAAGGGATCTTTCAAATCTGACATATTGCATTTTTTGAGAGCCTCTTTTACAACTCGGATTTTCAAATCATGCGGATTTGTTGGCATACTACTACTTATTTTATAATTTGCATCAATCCCAAACCCTGTCAATACTCCAAGAGCCGTAGTTGTTCCCCCAGGAATACTCTCACCTAATACTACCAAGTCATTTGACTTTGAAAGTTGTTTACCTAGAACTTTGCCGTAGTCATAAGCTTGATGGATCTCAAAGAGTTGCAAAGCTGCTTCATGTTGGATATTTTTTCCGTAATTAATTCCAAATGAAACATACGGGACTTTCGGAGCAATTTTAGAACCTGAGTTTACTACTAAACATGGTATTTTTCCAAGTAACAACGCAGTTCTTGTCAATAAAGCTGGAGTTGGTATTCCATCCGGTGTGGCTGGTACTCCAGTGATTGAAAAACATCTTCCGTGAAATAGAAATTCAGCATCTGCTGGTGATGTGTATTTGATAAGATCCGGATTTGCACCTGCAAAAGTTATACCTGGGACTTGACTCGTCTCTGTATATGAAATAGTACACACAAAAATAGGGTTTGTGGTTAGAAAATTTTCAATCACGTTACTCTTTTGGGAACTTAATATATCAAATTCTCTGGACATATACTATTCATCATTTACCATATATTTCAAGAATGCCTCTTTAGATTTGAAATTAAGCATTGGGTTGTTTGTCCTTTCATCTAGTATTGTTGATGTCGTTGTCATCCCGTAATTGTGCCCCGGATAAACTACTAACGAACCATCTAACTTTGCAACTCTTGATAGACTATCATACATATCTTCTGGACTACTTCCAGGAAGGTCCACTCTTCCGATATTTCCCACAAATAATGTGTCCCCTGTTATGATGGATTCTTTATTCATTATTAGACAAACGCTATCTTCAGAATGGCCCGGAGTATACAGTACCTCTAATTCCACTTGTCCAATATTGATAATCTCTCCGTCTCTTACTGATCTATCCTTTCTAAGGGTAGATTTTTCATGCTGGATAATAGTAGCTTTTGTAATTTCTGCTGCTTGGTCATTTCCTAGAACGTGATCAAAATGTGTATGGGTGTTAATGATGAATTTTGCGGAGATACTATTTTTCTCTAAAAACTCAAATATTCTTTCAAGATCCCATGAGGGGTCTATTATAGCTCCAACTTTTTCTTGTTCATCATAGATGATATAACTAAAATTTTGCATGTTTCCTACCGGAATCTGTACTATACCCAAATTCAGACAACTCCTTGTTCAGATTCGATGGGTATTCCAATTTTTTCAAGGTGAAGCTTGCCGACGTATTCTTTATTAATTGTCAAGCCTTTTTTAATTCTATGAAAAGTAACAGTAGCATCAGCTCTTACACATTTTTCATGAAAGGATCCATCATTTGGATCTAGTCCTGAAGGGATATCGACTGATACAACATAGGTATTTGAGTTGTTAATCAAATCAATTGCAGATGAAAACGGTTCTCTTATTTTCCCCTTTATCCCGGTTCCAAATATGCCATCGATAATTATGTCTAATTCTGAAACCTTGCGCCTGACTAGCTCAACAACATTTGGCCCTGTGAGGATTTTTATTGATTTCATTTTTTGAATAACGCCCCAATTGATCATTGTTTCTTCAGTTTTGATGTTCTTAATATCGCCCAAAATTACTAACGTAACTTCAATCCCGCCCAAAGATGACAAGTGTCTGGAAGCGACCATTGCGTCTCCACCGTTATTACCTGTCCCGCAAAATGAAATTATTTTTTTACCTGCAAATGTCGGGCCTTTTTCAGATACAATGAAATCAGCTAATCCATGTCCTGCATTTTCCATCATAAGTACCTTTTTCATTCCAAAAATTGAATGTGCGTTGTCCTCTATGCGATACATTTGTTCAGAAGTAACAGGCTCCTCTTCTGTGGTCATGAATTGTTAGGTGAATAAACGAGAAATAAAAATTATGAGCTAATTATCTGAGATATTTTCAAAAAGGCATTACATAGTCCTTCAAATAAATTTTTCTTGTCTGGTCATTTCTTATTTCGTAAGTACTGCCATCATAGG
>Ga0233417_10000031_pt1 | contig 39406 bp, 41 predicted proteins | sample Sed_MG_FD_189023 | JGI IMG/M metagenome (GOLD analysis project Ga0233417, IMG submission 189023) | Sediment microbial communities from Lake Towuti, South Sulawesi, Indonesia - Sediment_Towuti_2014_0.5_MG | ecosystem: Environmental > Aquatic > Freshwater > Lake > Sediment | place: Indonesia... | reverse complement strand
CCCGCGCATATCAGCCGCGACCACCGCGTCGACGAGCTGCCGGGCGCTCTCCCCGCCGACGAAAAAGGCCTGCAAACGCAGGCCTCCTTCGCGTGCACCTTGACAAACCTCACTCCATATCAGCTCTGTGGAATGGAGGCTTTGGCGGCCTCGAGCATGTCGCCCGAGATGGCCTCGATGATCTCGGGGCGATCGAGGAGTCGCCGCTGCTGCTCGGGGGAGAGGCGGTTTCTCACGTAGTGATCCTCGAGGATCTCGTCCAGCGAGCGACCCCTGTCGTGCTCGCGGATCACGTACCGCTCCACCTGCTCCTCCGCGGACCCCCGCTGGAAGAGAAACGAGAAGAGATTCTTGAACACCGCCACGTAAAGCGATTGTATCCCTGGCATGAGGCGCAGCTCGCGTGAGGGGCGGTACGCGGAACGGACGCTGGCGGGCGTCGACCACGTCGGCGAGGAGGAGCGGATCGTCATCTGGATCGAGCGGCGGCCGGGGTCGGTCTGGGCGGTGGGGCGCGCCGTCAACCCTCATCTTCGCGACTCCGACGAGCCCCGTCCGGAGGACGTGATCTTCGAGGGGTACGAGCTCGGGGACGCGCTCGAGCGCGCGAACGAGGCGCTCGAGGACGACATCAGCGTCCTCGAGGGTGACGGGCTGCCGGCCGACGCCAAGCCGTTCACCCGGAAGGAGGTGCTCCCCGTCCTCGAGCGCTGGTTCTTCAACCGCTGACGCAGGGGGTCGCTCGGCGCTCCTCGCCCGGTGGAACGGGTCTTCCCGCGTGCGGTTGTCGCGTCGCGGGTGAGGGAGCCGGTGCTAGCCTCGGGCGCCTTGCGGATCCGCGTCGGACACAGCCCTGACCCGGACGACGCCTTCATGTTCTGGGCGCTGACGACCGACCTGGTCGACACGCGGGGACACGAGTTCGAGCAAGTCCTCGCCGACATCCAGACGCTCAACCAGTGGGCGCGCGCTGCGCGGCTGGAGGTGACGGCGATCTCGCTTGCCGCCTACCCCTTCGTGCAGGAGGACTACGCGCTTCTGCCCCACGGCGCGAGCATGGGCTCCGGGTACGGGCCGGTCGTCGTCGCCAGGACGCCCCTGACCCGTGAGGAGCTCGGCGCGCACGAGATCGTCGTCCCGGGAACGCTCACGACCTCGTTCCTCGCGCTCCGCCTCGCCCTCGGCGACTTTCGCTACCGCGAGCTTGCGTTCGATCGTATCCCCGAGGAGGTCGCCTCCGCGCGTGCGGACGCCGGGCTGCTCATCCACGAGGGGCAGCTCACGTTCGAGGACTACGGCCTGGCGAAGGTGCTCGACCTCGGTGAGTGGTGGCTTCTCGAGACAGGTCTGCCGCTGCCGCTCGGCGTGAACGTCGTGCGCCGCGATCTGGACGAGCGGGTTCAGCACGAGGTCTCGGCCGTGCTCCGAGAGGCGATCCAGTGCGCCCTCGACAACCGGTCGGAGGCGCTCGAGTACGCGCTCCAGTTCGGACGCGGGATCGACGCCGCCGTCGCCGACCGCTTCGTCTCGATGTACGTGAACGAGCTGACGCGGGACTACGGAGACGAGGGTCGCAAGGCGGTCACGGAGCTCCTGCGCCGCGGAGAGGCGCTCGGCGCCTTCCCGGCGCCGGTGCGGATCGACTTCGTCAGCTAACGTCGCGCGATGCGCCGAGCCGTCGTGCTCTCGGGCGTCCGCACGCCGATCGGCCGCTACGGCGGCGTGCTCGCGAGCGTCCGGCCCGACGACCTTGCGGCGGTCGCGCTCGCCGCCGCGGTCGAGCGGGCGGGCGTCGAGGCCGGCGCGATCGACGACGTCTACCTCGGCTGCGCGAACCAGGCCGGCGAGGACAACCGCAACGTCGCGCGGATGGCCGTGCTACTCGCCGGGCTCCCGGAGTCGGTCGCAGGCGTGACGGTGAACCGCCTGTGTGCCTCAGGGCTCTCTGCGGTCGTCTCCGCGTGTCACGCGGTGATCGCCGGAGACGCGGAGGTCGTGGTCGCGGGGGGCGTCGAGTCGATGAGCCGCGCGCCCCTCGTCGTGGCCAAGCCGACGGCAGCATTCCCGCGCGGGAATCAGACGGCCTGGGACACGACCCTCGGCTGGCGCTTCCCGAACCCGCGCCACGAGGAGATGTTCCCGCTCGAGTCGATGGGGGAGACCGGCGAGAACGTCGCGGAGCGCTGGAGCGTCTCGCGGGACGATCAGGACGCGTTCGCGCTCCGCTCCCAGCGACGCTGGGCGGAGGCGCACGCGGCCGGCCGCTTCGCCGACGAGATCGTCGCGGTCGGCGACGTCACCGTCGACGAGCATCCCCGGCCGCAGACGTCGGCGGAGGCGCTCGCCGGGCTCGCGCCCGCGTTCCGCGCCGGCGGCACGGTGACCGCCGGGAATGCGAGCGGGATCAACGACGGCGCCGCAGCCCTCGTCGTCGCGAGCGACGAGAAGGCCGAGGAACTCGGGATCGACCCGCTCGGAGCGTTCGTCGGCTCGGCGGTGGCGGGGGTCGACCCGCGGGTCATGGGCATCGGCCCCATCCCCGCCGTGCGAAGGCTCCTCGAGCGCACGGGCCTCGACGCGCGCGACCTCGACCTCGTCGAGCTGAACGAGGCGTTCGCCTCGCAGAGCCTCGTCGTCATCCGCGAGCTCGGTCTCGACGAGGAGCGGGTCAACGTCAACGGCGGCGCGATCGCGCTCGGCCATCCGCTCGGGATGAGCGGTGCGCGGCTCGTCGTCTCGCTGCTCCACGAGCTCCGGCGACGCGACGGGCGCTACGGATTGGCCATGCTCTGCGTCGGCGTCGGGCAGGGCGTCGCGGCTCTGTTCGAGCGATCGCCCTAGGCGGCCTGCTGCGCCGGGAGCCCGCGATTGAGGAGTGGCTCGCCCTTCCGGCGCTGTCGGCGGACGACCACTGCGACGGCGACGATCCAGACTGCGGACAGCGCCGCGTAGACCGGAGTCCGGATCGAGCCCGCGACGTCGTAGGCGTCGAAGATCGTGCGGGAGTTCGTGATCAGGATCAGTCCACCCACTGACGCTCCGAGGAGCGAGGGCGTGACGTGCCGCACGAGCCACGCGGCGAGAGGGGCAGCGGCGACGCCACCAACCAGCAGCGCCGCCACGTATGTCCAGGCAATCCCCTGGGAGCCGAGGGAGACGAGGAAGCCGATACTCGCCGCCAATGCGACGAGGAACTCACTGGTGTCCACCGAGCCGATGACCTTGCGCGGCTCGTACTTTCCGGTCGCGAGGATCGTCGGCGTCGCCACGGGTCCCCAACCCCCTCCGCCCGTGGAGTCGATGAACCCCGCACCCAGGCCGAGCGGCGCGAGGTAGCGGCCCCGGACGTAGCGCCGGCCGCGTGGCCGCGGGGTGTCGAACAGCGTGAAGCGGCAGATGATGTAGACGCCGATCGCGAGGAGGACCCCGGCCATCCACGGTCGGGCGAGATCTGCGGAGATCGAGCTCAGGACGACTGCGCCGAGGAAGGCCCCGATCGCGCCCGGAATGCCGATCCTCCTCACGGTACGCCAGTCGATGTTCCCGAAGCGCCAATGCGAGACACCCGACGCAGCGGTTGTGCCCAGCTCGGCGAGATGAACCGATGCCGACGCGGTCGCGGGAGAGAGACCGGCCGTGAGCAGCAGTGTCGAGGAGGTCGCACCGTACGCCATGCCCAGCGCTCCGTCCACGAGCTGTGCGAGGAACCCCACCACGATGAGCACGATGAGCGTCGGCACTGAGTCTCCCTATTTTGTATTGTCGACAAACGCTGTCAAGTATGCTGACCTCTCAGCCTAGAGACTGCCTCAGCGTCACGTCAAGCGACAACGGTCGAGGAGGGCCGAGCGATGTGGGTGTCGAGACGAACGGACTACGCGACGCGCGCGATCCTCGCGCTCGCGCTCGAAGGCGGCGGGCCCCTGAAGCTCGAGGAGCTCGCCCGGCGGACCGCAGTGCCGCAGTCGGTGCTCGAGCAGGTGATGCCGACCATGCGAACGGCGGGGATCGTCCGCTCCGAGCGCGGCCCGTCGGGGGGCTACCGCCTGAACCACAAGCCCGACGAGATCACGCTCGAGCGGATCGTGCGGCTTTTCCAGGGCCCTCTTGCACCGATCAGCTGCGCAACGCGCCACAACCCCGAGCCGTGCCCCATGAGCGTCGGCTGCACCCTCAGGGGTGTCTGGGAGGAAGTGCGGGACGCGACGATCGCGCTCCTCGGCGGCGTGACCTTCGCCGAGCTTGCGGGGCGGGCGGGGGGACCGTGGGTGGGTGACCCGAGCCTGATCGCACCCGTCCCGAACTCGTCCACCGGGGGAGCGACCGGGTAGATTCACGGCAATGGCCGTCGCGACCGACCGCGAGTACGGGCTCTTCATCGGCGGCGAGCTCGTCGAGCCCGTGTCCGGCGACGTGCGCGAGCTTCGGGAGCCGGCGACCGGCGAGCCGCTCGCGCGCGCGGCGATGGCGGGCGAGACCGACGTCGATCGCGCGGTCGAGGCGGCGCGGGCCGCGCTCGACGGAGACTGGGGACGAACGCCCGGGACGGAGCGCGCGCGCCTCTTGCACGCGCTCGCCGACGCGATCGTCGGCAATCGCGCCGAGCTCGCCGAGCTCGAGGCGCGCAACGTCGGCAAGGCGATCTCCTCGGTGAAGGCCGAGCTGCACCAGGCAGCCGAGAACTTCCGCTACTACGGCTCCGCGATCGCGGCCATCGGCGGCCGCTCGAATCCGATCGGCGGCTCGCTCCTCTTCTACTCGCTGAAGGAGCCGGTCGGTGTCGCGGGGCAGATCGTCCCCTGGAACTACCCGCTCATGATGGCGACCTGGAAGCTCGCGCCCGCGCTTGCCGCCGGCTGCTCGGTCGTGCTCAAGCCGGATCCGCAGACGCCGCTGACCGCGCTCAGGCTCGCGGAGCTCGCGACGGAGGTCGGCTTCCCGGCGGGAGCCGTCAACGTCGTCCCGGGCGACGGGCCGACGACTGGGGCGTACCTCGTCCGCCATCTGGGCGTCGACAAGGTCGCGTTCACGGGCTCGACCCGGACGGGTGGCGAGATCATGCGGCTCGCCTCCGACCCGGTGAAGCGGGTCACGCTCGAGCTCGGTGGCAAGAGCCCGAGCCTCGTGTTCGCGGACGCCGACCTCGAGAGCGCTCTTCCCAGCTCGGCCTGGTCGATCTTCTACGCGGCGGGACAGAGCTGCGAGGCACGCTCGCGCATGCTCGTCGAGACGTCGCTGTACGAGGAGGCCGTGTCGCGGATGGCGGAGTACGCGGCTGCGATCCGCGTCGGCGATCCGCTCGATCCGGAGACGCAGATGGGGTCGCTCATCTCGGTGGCGCATCGCGAGCGGGTGCACGGCTTCGTCGAGCGCGGAGCGGCTGGGGGCGCCGAGGTCGTTGCCGGCGGGATGCTTCCGGACGGGCCGGGCGCCTTCTATCCCGCGACTGTCGTCGCGGCGCCAGGCGATTCCGAGATCGCCCAGGAGGAGGTCTTCGGGCCGGTCGTCACCGTCCTCCCGTTCGCGGACGAGAAGGACGCCATCCGGCTCGCCAACGACGTCCGCTACGGTCTCATGGCGACGATCTGGACGGGCGACCCGGCCCGCGGCCACAGGATCGCCGCGCGCATCGCGTCGGGCACGGTGGGGATCAACATGCCGTACACCGCGTTTCCGGGAATCCCGTTCGGCGGGTACAAGCAGTCGGGCTTCGGACGCGAGCTCGCGCTCGAGACCCTCGACCTGTATCTGGAGACGAAGAGCGTCATCGTCTCCACCGGCACGCGGCCGATCAACCCCTTCGGGCTGTAGCGCCAACGCCGTATCGGTGGGCGGTGCTCGCCGCCGGGACGACGGCGCAGACCGGCGCCGCGATCTTCGGGATCGGGCTCCCGGTGCTCGCGCCCTCGCTGCAGGAGCAGTACGCGCTCACGATCGGAGAGGTCGGGCTCCTCCTCGCGGCGCCGTGGATCGGCGGAACGGCGACTCTTCTCCTCTGGGGCCTGGCGGCGGACCGCTTCGGCGAGAGGATGGCGCTGGCGGTCGGTCTCGGCGCGAGTGCCGCGTGCCTCGCCGCGGCTGCCTTCGCGACGAGCTTCGGCGATCTTCTCGTACTGCTCGCCGTCGCGGGTGCGGCCGGCTCGAGCGTCCAGTCGGCGAGCGGGCGAGCCGTCATGCAGTGGTTCGGGTCGAGCGAGCGTGGTCTGGCGCTCGGAATCCGGCAGACGTCGATCCCGCTCGGTGGGCTGATCGCCGCGCTCGTCCTCCCGGTGCTGTCCGCCGCGGGCGGGACCGAGGCCGCATTCCTCTTCCTCGCCGCAGCGAGCGCCGCTGGCGCGGTGGTCGGAGCGGTCGTGCTCCGGGCGGGACGCGCCGTCTCCGACGGACTCGAGGTCGACTCGGTCGCGCTGACGCTGCGGGACGCGCGGCTCTGGAGGCTCTGCCTCGGAAGCGGCATCTACCTGTACGCGCAGACCGCCGTGATCGGGTTCGGGGTGCTCTTCCTCCACGAGGAGCACGGGCTGTCGGAGCAGTCCGCGGCACTCGTGCTGGCGGCGGCGCAAGTGCTCGCGGCCGCGTTTCGCATCGGCGCCGGGTGGTGGTCGGATCTCCTCGGATCTCGGATCGTCCCGCTCCGGCGGGTCGGTCTCGCCGTCGCCGGGTCGATGGTGGCGACCGCCATGCTCGCCGGCGGTCCGCTCCGGCTGCTCGTCCCGGTGGTCGTCGTCGCCGGAGGGCTGGCGATGGGCTGGAACGGGCTCTCGTTCACGGCCGCCGCGGAGCTCGCCGGTGCGGCACGCAGCGGCGCCGCGATCGGCTTCCAGCAGACCGTGCTGTCGGGGATCGGCGTCGCTGCGCCGGTTCTCTTCGCTGCCACGGTGTCCGCAGGCTCGTGGTCGCTCGCGTTTGCGGTCGCCGCACTGTTCCCGCTCGCGGGGTGGTACGCGCTCCGTCCTCTCCGCGGCTACTAGGCTGACCCCGATGCGCATCCTCGACCGGCTCGACGAGCTGTACGCAATCGGCGGTGGGCCAGGGGCGAACAGGCCGCATCCGTCCGCCGCCGAGGACGAGGCCCACGCGCTCGCGGCGAGCTGGCTCCGTGAGGCCGGTCTCGACGTCGAGGTCGACCGCCACGGCAACCTCTTCGGCCACGCGCGCGACGGACGACGCGTGCACCAGTCTGTTGCAAGCGGAGGCGGGGTCTGGGTCGGCTCGCACCTGGACACCGTTCCGCGGGGTGGACGCCTCGACGGAGCTCTCGGCGTCGTCGCCGCGATCGACGCCGTCGAGCGCGTCGGAGCCGGATCCGTGGTCGTCTTCCGGGGCGAGGAGGTCGGCTGCGTCGGAAGCCGCGCGCTCGTCGCGAGCGGTGATCCGCTGCCGGGCGCGTTCCTCGAGCTGCACATCGAGCAGGGGCCCGTGCTGGCCGCGGCGGGGCTCGCGCTCGGCGTCGTCACCGGGATCGTCGGGTACGCGCGCGGCGAGCTCGTCCTCGAGGGCTCCGCCGGTCATGCGGGCACCACGCCGATGGCCGTGCGGCGGGACGCGCTCGTCGCCGCGGCGGGCGAGATCCTGCGCATCCGCGATGCCGCGCTCACCGTCGACGGCGGGGTCGCCACCGTCGGACGGCTCGAGGTGGAACCGGGGGGCGCCAACGTGATTCCCTCGCGCGTGCGGCTGAGCCTCGACGTTCGCGCGCCCGACGGGGAGCGGCTCGACGCGCTGGTCGCGACGATCGGGTTCGCTCCGGAGTACCGCGTCGAGCCGGCTCGGTTCACGGGTCGAGCTCCCGACGCCGTACGCGACGCGGTCGCGGCACGCGGACTCGAGGTGGTGGCGCTCCCGTCGGGCGCGGGGCACGACGCGGGGATACTCGCTGCGGCAGGTGTCGCCGCGGCGATGCTCTTCGTCCGGAGCCTCAACGGCGGCGTGAGCCACTCGCCCGACGAGCTCTCCTCCGACGAGGATGTCGCGCTCGCGGTCGACGTGCTCGCCGACGCGCTGGGGCGCCTGGTTACGTCTCCCTGAACGAGATGTCCTGGGCGCCGTCCCAGAGCATCCGTCGGCCGAGCTCGCGCAGGTTCTCCGTGCCGTCGGCGATCGTCGCGAAGTGGTTCCCGGCGAGGGGTCCCGCCTTGCTCGCGAACGCGACGTAGCCGTACGCGAGCAGGAGCTCGGTCTCGCTGACGCCGCCCGGGTAGAAGACGAGCTCGCCTGGACTCGGATAGCTCGTCGCGTTCTCCGGTCCGATGCCGACGTCGAGGTCGCCCATCGGGATCCACCCGCCCTCGCCCGACCAGCGGACGTGGATGATCTTCGAGTCGAGCGGGAGCAGGCCGCGGAAGGCTGCCACCGTCCTCGGCGCCGCGTCTTCCTCGAAGCGGGCCGTGAAGTCGAATCCGCCTGCGGTTATCGCGAGCACCCGGCGATCCTACTTTCCCGCTACCGACGAGACGTACGCCGCGACGTCGGCGATCTGGGCCTCCGTCAGCGTGCCGCGAAACGGCCGCATGAGCCCTTTCCCGTTCGTGACCCGCTCGACGACGAGGCTCGCGGACGGCCTCGCGGAGTCGAGGCTCGGCCCGACGCGCCCCGTCGCGTTCGCGTCGGCAAGGGTATGGCAGGCACTGCAGCCGGCCGAGTCGAACACGGTCTTGCCCGCCGCCGCGTCGCCGGTCGCCTTCGCGCCGGCCTCCTCGTTCGGCTGCAGCCAGACGGCGAGCGCCACGACGCCGACGGCGGCCGCGGCCGGAATCCACCACGTCCGCGTGCCCGCGTGCCAGCGGTTGAAGAAGACGCGCAGGAGCGCGGTCAGCGCCATGACGGCGACGAGCACGAGCCACGCCTGGTCGGCGCCGAAGGTGAACGCGAAGTGCCCCGCGAGCATCGTGAAGAGGACCGGGAGCGTGAGGTAGTTGTTGTGCACGGATCGACCCTTGGCCCGCAGCAGCGGGGCCGGGTCCGGCGCGCGGCTCTCCTCCATCGCCGCGACGAGCCCCCGCTGAGCGGGGATGATCACGAAGAAGACGTTCGCGACCATGATCGTCCCGAGCATCACGCCGATCTGGAGGAACGCCGCCCGCGGCGCGAAGAGCTGTCCCGCTCCCCACGCAGCCAGCGCGACGAGCCCGGTTCCGACGACCGCCAGCGCCGCCTCGCTCCGCTCGCCGACGGTCCGGCAGAGGACGTCGTAGACGAGCCACGCAAGCGCGATGCCGGCGAGGCTGATGAGGATCGCCTGCCACTCGGCGAGGTCGGCCACCCCGGGGTCGACGAGACGAACGTTCGCATCGACGTAGTAGAGGAGCACGAACAGCCCGAAGCCCGAGAGCCAGGTCGTGTAGGCCTCCCACTTGAACCAGTGGAGCGGCTCCGGCATCTCCGCGGGGGCGAGAGGGTACTTCCGCGAGTGGTAGACGCCGCCGCCGTGCACCCCCCAGAACTCGCCGGCGACGCCGGCCTCGGCGTCCGCTCGCTGCTTCGGGGGCCGCAGCCCGAGGTCGAGGCGGACGAAGTAGAACGACGCGCCGATCCACGCGATCCCGGCGATCACGTGGAGCATCCGCAGGCAGACGTCGAGGACGTCCTTCAGGTACGGATCCATCGATCCCTCGCGATCGCGACGAGCTCCCGGCAGCCCGTGTCGAGCTCCTCTCCCCGCGTGCGCCCGATGCGTGCGCGGAGGACGTCGAGGATCTCGCTCTTCGGCCGGCCCTTCACGAAGACGACGAAGCGGAAGCCGAACGCCTCCTCGTAGGCGCGGTTCAGCGCTGCGAGCTCGGAGAGCACGGCCGGGTCGGCGTCGGCGCCCTGCTCGGCGGCCGAGCGCGCCGACAGCCTCTTCCGCTCACCGACCGCCGGATGCGCATCGAGGGCCTCGACCTTCTCGTCGTCGGAGAGCGTCTCCAGCACGCGCTCCGCGTGTCCGAGCGGGTCGTCGATCTCGGCGAGCCGCTCGACCAGCCGCGTCCGCCCCTCGAAGAGCTCGGCCAGCTCGTCGACGCTCAGCTTCCTCGGTAGCTCGTGCATCCGTAGGGCGAGACGAGGAGCGGGACGTGGTAGTGGCCCGCGACGAGCTCGACCTCGAGCTCGACGCGCGTGAAGAACGGGGAGGGCGGCCAGAACACGATCGCGTAGCGGCCGGGCTCGATCCCGTGCGCGAGCTCGCGGACGCGTCCGTCGCCGTCGGTCTCGTCCGAGGCCACGACGTCTCGCTCCCGCACGAGCTCGACGCGGACGCCCCGCGCGGGCTTCCCGCTCGCGGTGTCGAGCACGTGCGTCGAGACGGAGACGCTCACGGCGCGAATCTTCGCGCCTGGGCGCGATGGTCGCGAGCGATCGCCTCCTCGTCGGCGCGGACGAGCGCTCCGTCGCGGACGACCTCGGCGCCGCCGACGACGAGCCGGTCGACCCGGTGCGGGGCGGAGAGGACGAGGCCGGCGACGGGGTCGGCGGCCCCGCCGAGCTCCAGCACGTCCGTCCGCCAGACCGCGAAGTCGGCGCACTTCCCCGGCTCGAGCGAGCCGATGTCGTCGCGTCCGAGCACGGCTGCGCCCCCCCGAGTCCCGAGCCGGAGCGCGTCGCGCGCCGTCATCGCCCTCGGTCCTCCCCGGCCCCGGGCGACGAGCAGGGCCTGCTTCACCTCGAACAGGAGGTCGCTCCGCTCGTTCGAGGCGGAGCCGTCGACGCCGAGGCCGACGCGCAGGCCCGCATCGAGGTAGTCGCGAACGGGTGCGACCCCGGCGCCGAGCCGCAGGTTCGAGGTGGGGCAGTGGGCGACGCCCGTGTGCGACCCGGCGAAGTCCGCGACGGCCTCCGCGGAGAGGTGGACGCAGTGGGCGCACCAGACGTCTGCGCCGAGCCAACCGAGGTCCGCGAGGTACTCGGCCGGCGTGCAGCCGTAGAGCTCGAGGCAGTACGCCTCCTCCTCGACCGTCTCGGCGAGGTGGGTATGGAGCGTGAGTGCGAGCTGACGTGCGAGCTCGGCGGACTCCGTCATCAGCCGCTTCGTCACCGAGAACGGTGAGCACGGCGCGACCGCGATCTGGACGCGCGCGCCCGGGCCACGCTCGTGCAGCTGGGAGACGAGCTGCTGGGTGTTCGCGAGCACGGCGTCGATCTCCTCGGCGAGCTCGTCCGGCGGCAGGCCGCCGGCGGAGACGCCCAGGTCCATCGACCCGCGGGAGGCGACGATGCGCACGCCGAGCTCGCGTGCGGCCTGCACCTCGGCCTCGATGAGCCCGTCCCGGCCACGCGGGAAGACGTAGTGGTGGTCGAAGACGGTCGAGCAGCCCGAGAGCGCGAGCTCGGCGAGCCCTGCTCTGGCGGCGGCGTACTCGGACTCGGCGTCGATTCTCGCCCAGACGGGGTAGAGCTCGCGCAGCCAGGTGAAGAGGTCGGCCTGCTGGGCCCGTGCGCGCGTCAGGGTCTGGTACAGGTGGTGGTGGGTGTTCACGAGCCCCGGCGTCACGACGCGACCGTGGAGGTCGACCCGCGTGTCCGCTCCGGGCTCGGCCCCCGAGCCGACCGACGCGATGACGCCGTCCTCGACGAGCAGCCACCCGGTCTCGTGCTCCGTGCCGGCCTCGTCGCAGGTGACGATCCAGCCTCCGCGGTAGAGCGTCCTCATACGGTCAGCGGGACGATCTCGAAACGGTCGACGTCGACGAGCCCGCGATCGGTGATCTTGAGGTGCGGGATCACCGAGAGCGCGAGGAAGGAGAGCGTGAGGAACGGCGTCGCTCCCGTCCAGCCGAGGCTGCGCGCGGCCTCGTTGCAGGCGCGGCTGTGGGCGACGACCTCGGCGAGCGGCGCGTCGGAGAGGAGGCCCGCGACGGGGAGCGAGCATTCGGCGAGGACGCGCCGGCTCTCGACCGCCACGATCCCGCCGCCGAGCTCGGCGAGCCGCTCGACCGCGGCGACCATGTCGTCGTCGGTCATGCCGACGACGACGACGTTGTGGGCGTCGTGGGCGACGCTCGAGGCGAGGGCGCCGCTCCGGAGACCGGACCCGGAGACGAACCCGAGGCCCACGCGGCCCGTGGCATGGTGGCGCTCGAGGACGGCGATCTTCGCAAGATCGAGCGCGCTGCTTGCCACCGCCAGCCCGCCTTCGACCCGGGGCTCCCTGGCCAGCGACTCCGTCACCACCTGATCCTCGATCAATCCGATCGCACGGGCTGCGCCCCCGCTCCAGGGGATCGCGAGCTTGGCTGCGTCGAGCTGCCCGATGCGAACCGTCTGCCGCACCCAGTCGGGGATCTCGACGCGCGGAACCTCCTCGATCGGCCGGCCCCGCTTGAGAACCACGTCCGGCAGGAAGCTCACGAGATCGGGCAGGACGAGGATGTCGGCCTGGCAGCCCGGCGTGATCGCTCCGTGGTGGCGAAGACCGTGGCAGAGCGCCGGGTTGAGCGAGGCCATCACGAGCGCGTCCTCGGGCGAGACGCCCTCGGCGACGGCCACCCGCACCATCCCGTTGATGTGGCCCGAGTCGGCGATGTCGTCGGGATCGCGGTCGTCGGTGCAGAAGGCGATGCGCCCTGGCCCGAGCTCTGCCACGAGCGGCAGGAGCGCCTTCAGGTTCCGCGCCATCGAGGCTTCGCGGATCAGGAGCCACATCCCCGCCCGGATGCGCTCGCGGCCCTCCTCGGGAGTCAACGCCTCGTGGTCGGACCGGATGCCTGCTGCGGCGTAGGCCTGCAGCTCCCTGCCGAGGACGCCGGGCGCGTGTCCGTCGACGTGCTCGGCGCCCTCGAGGCCGAGCTTCGCGAGCTCGACCGGCGACCCCGAGATGACGCCGGGGAAGTTCATCATCTCCGCGAGACCGAGAACCCGCGTCCGCCGCATGAGCGCCTCGAGGTCGCCGGGGGTCAGCGGTCGCCGAGGAGACTCGAAGGGTGACGCCGGGACGCAGGACGAGGCCATGAAGTAGACGTCCAGCTGCAGGTCCGAGGTCACGTCGAGCAGCCAGTGGACGCCGTCGACGCCGAGCACGTTCGCGATCTCGTGCGGGTCGGCGACGACCGCGGTCGTCCCGAGCGGCAGGACGAGGCGCGCGAACTCGTCGACCATGAGCTTCGGGGTCTCGAGGTGCAGGTGCGCGTCGATGAACCCCGGGACGACGTACCGCCCGCCCGCGTCCAGGGTCTCCGGGCCCTCGTAGCTCCCGAGGCCGGCGACGAACCCGTCCGCGACTGCGACGTCGACGTCGAGCCACTCGCGCGTGAACGCCGAGAAGACGCGCCCGCCGCGGATCACGAGATCGGCCGGCTCGTCCCCGCGCGCGACCGCCAGCCTCCGTTGCAGCGCCTGCATCCCGCAAGCGTAATACGGAGTTCCCCCGATCCCTCCACCTATTCGGCGGGTGGATGCTGTCGTATAGTCGGCCGGTCGGTCGGCAGGCGAGACAGGAGGAGCAGATGAAAAGGACGAGGGTGGTCACGGGGCTCGTGCTCGTGCTCGCCGCCGTCGGGCTCGTGCTCGCCGGCGGGAGCGCCGCGAGGTCGCAGCAGGGGCCCTTCAAGGCAGCCTGGATCTACGTCGGACCGCACAACGACGGCGGCTGGTCGCAGGCACACGACGAGGGCCGGATCGCGGTGCAGAAGGCATTGGGCTCGAAGGTCACAACGACCTACAAGGAGAACGTCCCCGAGGGACCGCAGGTCGCGCAGGTGATCGAGAGCCTGATCCGCGACGGGAACAAGATGATCTTCGCGACCTCGTTCGGCTTCCAGTCGGCGATGGTCGCCGCGGCGAAGAAGCACCCGGATGTCTACTTCGAGATGGCGACCGGAACCGCGCAGTCCAAGAACATGGCCGAGTACTTCGGCGCCGGCGAGGACTCGATCTACCTCTCGGGGATGGCCGCCGGCGCGGCGACGAAGAAGGGCGTGATCGGCTACATCGTCCCCTTCGCCATCCCGGAGGTCATCCGGCACGCCAACGCCTTCGCGCTCGGTGCCCAGGCGATGAACCCGAAGGTGAAGGTGCGCCTCGTATGGACGAACTCGTGGTTCAACCCCGAGAAGGAGCGCAAGGCGGCGGAGAGCCTCGTGGCCGCCGGGGCGGACGTGCTGGGCCAGAACGTCGACAGCCCCTCGGCGGGACAGTACGCGGAATCGAAGGGGATCCCGTGGGTCGGCTACGACTCGGATGCGCGAAAGTTCGCGCCGAAGCAGTGGCTGACCGCCGCGGTCTACGACTGGAGCGTGTACTACATCCCGCGCGTGAAGGCCGCGATCAACGGCACGTGGAAGACCGGCTTCTACTACGGGACGATCAAGGACGGCTTCACCGACATCGCGCCGTACGGGCCGAAGGTGACGGCCAAGACGAAGGCGGCGATCGCGGCGAAGCGGAAGGCCCTCATCAAGGGCACCTTCTACGAGTTCACGGGCCCGATCTACGACCAGAAGGGGAAGCTCCGGATCCCGAAGGGCAAGCGGCCGGCCGTCTGCTGCGGGAAGCAGACGCTGTACGGGATGGACTACCTCGTGAAGGACATCGTCGGGAGCGCGAAGGGCTGATCGGGTGGAGGAGGCCCGCACTCCTCTCCTGACCGACGGACGAACGGGAGGCGCCGGCCACGCCGGCGCCTCTCCCGTCCTCGCCGTCTCGATGCGGGGGATCACGAAGCGCTTTCCCGGCGTCGTCGCGAACGAGGACGTCGACTTCGAGGCCGAGGCCGGCGAGGTGCACGCGCTCCTCGGCGAGAACGGCGCGGGCAAGACGACGCTCTCGAACGTCCTCACCGGTCTCTACCGGCCCGACGAGGGCGAGATCGAGGTCTTCGGCGAGCGGGTGCGCTTCGAGGCCCCGCGTGACGCCATCGCGGCGGGCATCTCCATGGTTCACCAGCACTTCCGGCTCGTCGCTCCCTTCACCGTCGCGGAGAACGTCGTGCTCGGCGATCAACGCGTCGAGGGGCGCTCGTTCGTCGTACACCCGCGCGCGATCGAGCGGCGGGTCTCCGAGCTCGGCGAGCGGTACGGGCTCGACGTCGATCCGCGGGCCAAGATCTGGCAGCTCTCGGTCGGCGAGCAGCAGCGCGTGGAGATCCTGAAGGCGCTCTACCGCGAGGCGCGGATCCTGATCATGGACGAGCCGACTGCGGTGCTCACGCCGCAGGAGGCCGAACGGCTCTTCGAGACGCTGCGGGCGATGGCCGGCGAGGGGAGGACGGTCATCTTCATCTCTCACAAGCTGCACGAGGTGCTGGCCGTCGCCTCACGGGTCACGGTGCTCCGCGGTGGGCGCAACGTCGAGACGGTGCCCACGGCCGGGGCGACGCCGCGCTCGCTCGCGGCCCTCATGGTCGGCAGGGACGTGGTCGAGGCACACCGTGTCGAGAGAGCTCGCCCGGCCGGAGAGGTCGTGGTGGCGCTCGAGGACGTCTCGGTCGCCGGTGACCGCGGGGGGGTCGCAGTGAAGGGCGTCTCGCTCGAGATCAGGGCCGGCGAGATCGTGGGCGTGGCCGGCGTCGCGGGGAACGGGCAGCGGGAGCTGGCCGAAGCCGTGACCGGGCTCCGCGCCCTCCTTCGCGGCGTCGTCCGCGTCGACGGCCGCGAGCTTCACTCCGGGGACCCGCGGGCGGCGATCGCCGCCGGTGTGGCCTACGTCCCCGAGGATCGGCTCGGCACCGGGCTCGCCCCTTCGCTCAGCATCGCCCAGAACGTGGCTCTCAAGCGCTACCGGGACGCTCCCGTGTCACGGGGCCCGATCATTCTCCTCAGGCGGATGCGGGAGCTCGCGCTCTCCCTCATCAAGCGGTACGACGTCAAGGCGCCAGGACCGGAGACGCCTGCCCGAAACCTGTCGGGCGGGAATCTGCAGAAGCTCGTCCTCGGACGGGAGTTCGAGGGCGAGCCGCACGTCCTCATCGCTGCACAGCCGACGCGGGGGCTCGACGTCGGCGCGATCGAGACCGTGCACGGCTACCTCCGCGAGGCGGCGTCCCGAGGGGTCGCGGTGCTCATGGTCAGCGAGGACCTCGACGAGCTGATGGCGCTCTCGGATCGGATATTGGTGATGTACGAGGGCGAGATCGCCGGGGAGGTGGATCCCGAGACGGTGAGCGTCGCGGAGATCGGGCTCCTCATGGCGGGAGGCGGCAGGTGAGGTTCGAGCGTCGGCTCGTGCAGCCGCGCTGGCTCTCGGTCGCTGTCCCGATCGGCTCGGTCGTCGTCGCCTTCGGCCTGATGGCGATCGTGCTTCTCGCGACGAGCCACGACCCGATCGCGACGTATCGCCGGCTCTTCGACGCGGCCTTCTTCGCGAACGGCGCGCTGACGTCCACGCTCGTCTTTTGCACGCCGATCGTGTTCACGGGCCTGGCCGCCGCGGCCGCCTTTCGCATGCAGCTCTACAACATCGGGGGTGAGGGGCAGTTCTACTGGGGCGCCATCGCCGGAGTCGGGATCGCGCTCTACCTCGGCGACCAGGGCGTCGAGTCGACGCCGGTCTTCGTCGTCGCGATGGTCGTCGCCGGAATGCTCGCAGGAGCCGCGTGGGCGGCGATCCCCGGCATCCTCCGGGCGTTCTTCAAGACGAACGAGATCATCACCTCGCTGATGCTCAACTACGTCGCCGGGCTCGTCCTCACGTACCTGATCATCGACTCGAAGTCGTACTGGCGAGACCTCGAGAGCTTCGAGGGGCAGACGTTCCCGCTGGGGAAGAGCATCCCGGAGGAGGCGAAGTGGCCGAGCTGGTCGCTCGGCAGCGTCCTCGTCCCGCTGGGCTTCGGCCTCGCGATCGTGGTCGCGGTCGTCCTGTGGTTCGTCTATTCGAGGACGCGCTTCGGGTTCGAGCTGCAGGTGATCGGCGACTCGCAGCAGACCGCACGCTTCGCGGGCATGCGGCTCCGCCGGAAGATCATCGCGGTCATGGGCATCTCGGGCGCGATCGCGGGCATCGGGGGCGCGAGCTACGAGGGCGACTTCGCGTACCAGATCGACCCGACCGGCCTGCAGTCGTCCTTCTTCGGATACACGGGCATCGTCGTCGCGGCACTCGCGCGGTACAACCCGATCGCCGTGGTGCCGGTCGGCTTCCTGCTCGGCGGGCTGCAGAACGCGGGCTATACCTTGCAGGGCGCCGACTTCCCGTCCGGCCTCGTCGGCGTGATGCAGGGGCTCATCCTCTTCTGCGCCCTGGGCGGCGAGGTGCTCGTGCGGTACCGGCTTCGCTTCGGGCGCAGGGTGGTCCGCGCAGAGCGTCCTGCGGAGGCCACGCCGTGACGTCGCTCGTCGCCTCGGGCGTCAACGACAGCTTCGTCGTCCTGATCCTGGGGTCGGCGGTGCTCTACGGAACGCCGCTGCTGTTCGCGGCGCTCGGTGAGCTCCTGGCGGAGCGCTCCGGTGTCCTCAATCTGGGAGTCGAGGGGATGATGCTCGTCGGGGCGGTCATGGGGTTCTGGGCCGTTCAGACCCTCGATGTCGGAGGCAGCGTGTCACTCGCGGCCGCGCTCGTCGTGGCCGCGGTCGCGGGAGGGCTCATGGCGCTCATCCACGCGTTCCTCGTCATCACGCTCCGCGCGAACCAGATCGTCTCGGGCCTTGCCCTGACGATCTTCGCGGGAGCCGCCGGCCTCTCCTCGTACCTCGGGAACGACCTCGACCTCAGCGGAGAGCCCGCGAAGCACTCGTTCGCGCCGCTCGACGTCCTCGGACTCGGCGACGTGCCGGTGGTCGGCCCGATCGTCTTCGACCAGTCGGCGCTCGTCTACCTGTCGTGGGCGTGCGTGCTCGCCATCGCGCTGTACCTGGGGAGAACTCGGCCGGGGCTCAACGTCAGGGCGGTCGGGGAGTCTCCCGCCACGGCCGATGCGATGGGAATCGGGGTGACGCTTCACCGCTATCTGCACACGGTTGCGGGCGGCGCCCTCGCGGGGATCGGCGGGGCCTGCTTCAGCCTGCAGATCACGCCTCAGTGGGTCAGCGGGCTCACGGGAGGCGCCGGCTGGATCGCGGTCGCGCTCGTCATCTTCGCGTTCTGGCGGCCGGACCTCTGTCTCGTCGGCGCCTACCTCTTCGGCGCGTTCTCCGCGCTGCCGCTGCTGCTCCAGGCGCGCGGTTGGCTGACCGGGGTGCCGGCGGAGGTCTTCATCGCGCTCCCCTACGTCATGACGATCGTCGTCCTCGTCGCCGTCTCCTCGGGTGCGGCCAAGCGGAGGCTCGGGGCTCCGGCTGCTCTCGGGATCCCCTACGTGCGCGAGGAGCGGTAAAGCGTCGTCGTGGTGGACGTCCTGACCCCGCGCTCGCTCGCCGAGGCGCTCGTCCTGAAGGCCGAGCACCCGGATGCGCTCCCGATCCAGGGCGGGACGGACGTCATGGTCGCGCTCAACTTCGACCGGGTGCGGCCCGAGCTGCTGCTGAACCTGACCGAGGTCGAGGAGCTCGGCGGCTGGTCGGGGGAGAACGGCACTCTCCGGCTCGGCGCGGGGTTGACGTATGCCGAGGCGATCTCAGGCCCGCTCGCGGAGGCTGTGCCTGCTCTGGCGGAGGCCGCTCGCACGGTGGGCTCGCCGCAGATTCGCAACCGCGGCACGATCGGCGGCAACCTGGGGACGGCCTCGCCGGCGGGCGACGCGCTTCCGCCCCTGCTCGTCGAGGGCGCCGAGGTCGAGCTCGCGAGCGTCAGAGGAGCGCGGCGACTTCCGCTCACGCAGTTTCTCGTCGGCGTGAAGCGGAACGCGCTCGCCGCGGACGAGCTGATCGTGGCCGTCCACGTCTCGCCGAGTGGCCAGCCGCAGACGTTCATGAAGGTCGGGCCACGCAACGCGATGGTCATCGCCGTCTGCTCGCTCGCGGTCGTGGCCGACCGCGAGCGCCGTGAGCTCCGCGCGGCCTTCGGCTCCGCGGCGCCTGTGGCGACGCTCGTCGTCGCTCCGCTCGACGACGCGCGATCCTTCGCGGAGCGGGTCGCCGCTGCAGCAAGCCCCATCGACGACGTCCGCGGCACCGCCGCCTACCGCCGCCACGCGCTGCGCGTCCTCGCCGAGCGCGCGCTCGAGAGGTGTCTCGCGTGAGCCGCGCTTGCAGCAGACTGCTGCAAACTCGCTCGCGCCTCCACTGCAGGGGCGATCAGACTGCTTGCAACAGACTGTTGCAAGCGGCAGTGAGGGGGTGGGCGTGAGGGTCGAGCTGACCGTCAACGGCGCGCGCCGCGAGGCCGACGTCTGGGCGGGCGAGAGCCTGCTGACGACGCTGCGCGACCGGCTCGACCTGCCCGGCTCGAAGAACGCCTGCGAGCAGGGTGAGTGCGGCTCGTGCTCGGTGCTCCTCGACGGCGTGCTCGTGTGCTCGTGCCTCGTGCTGGCGGCGCAGGCGGACGGGCACGAGGTCGTCACCGTCGAGGGCCTCGGTGCCCGGGACACGCTCCATCCCGTGCAGGAGGCGTTCGCCGACGCCGGGGCCGTCCAGTGCGGCTTCTGCACGCCCGGCCTCGTGGTCGCGGCGGCGGACCTCCTCAGTCGCGTGCCGGATCCGACCGACGACGAGATCCGCGAGGCCCTGTCCGGAAACCTCTGCCGCTGCACCGGCTACCAGAAGATCCTCGAGGCCGTGAGGCTGGCGGCCGCGCCATGAGCACGGCCACGCGCACGCTGCCGAGAGGTCGCGCCGAGTCGAGGACGCGACGCGCCGACGGCGTCCCCAAGGTCACCGGCGAGTTCGCGTACTCGAGCGACCTCCACGCAGCGGGGATGCTCTGGGGCAGGACGGTACGCAGTCCCCACCCGCATGCGCGCGTCGTCTCGATCGACGTCTCCGGCGCGCTCACGCTCCCGGGCGTGCACGCGGTGCTCACGCACGAGGACGTCCCCGGCCGCAAGACGTACGGGCTCGAGTTCCCCGACCAGCCCGTCCTTGCGATCGACCGCGTGCGCTACTTCGGCGAGGCGGTCGCGATCGTCGCCGCCGACGAGCCCGAGCAGGCGCGTCGCGCGGCCGCGGCCGTTCGGGTCGAGTACGAGCCCCTTCCTCCCGTGAACGACCCCGAGCGGGCGACCGAGCTGGAGCCGCTCCACCCCGACCGCCCCACGATGGGGCACGGGTACCGCGACGACCGGAGGCCGAACGTCGTCCGCTCCATGGTCATCCGGCGCGGCGACCCCGACGCGGAGGGGGACGTCTCGGTCGAGGGGATCTACGAGCTCGGTCAGCAGGACCAGGCGTTCCTCGGGCCGGAGTCGGGCCTCGCGATCCCCGACGGGGAAGGCGGTGTCGACATCCACGTCGCGACGCAGTGGCTGCACGTCGACCGTGAGCAGGTGGCGCCCTGTCTGGGACTCGAGCCCGAGCAGGTCCGCGTCCACCTCGCCGGCGTCGGCGGCGCCTTCGGTGGGCGGGAGGACCTCTCGATGCAGATCCATGCCGCCCTGCTCGCCCTGCACACGGGGAGGCCCGTGAAGATGGTCTACAACCGCGAGGAGTCGTTCGTCGGCCACGTCCACCGCCACCCGGCGCGGATCTGGGCGGAGCACCGCGCGACGCGCGCGGGCCAGCTCGTCGCCGTGCGCATGCGGATCCTCCTCGACGGCGGCGCCTACGCCTCGAGCTCGACCGCCGTGATCTCGAACGCCTGCTCGTTCGCGGTCGGGCCGTACGCGGTCGACAACGTCCTCGTCGAGGGTCTCGCCGTGTACACGAACAACCCGCCCTGCGGGGCGATGCGCGGCTTCGGCGCCGTCCAGACGTGCTTCGCAGCCGAGGCCCAGATGGACAAGCTCGCCGCCGAGCTCGGGATCGACCCCGTCGAGCTGCGGCTGCTGAACGCGCTCGAGCCGGGCGGCACGCTGGCGACCGGGCAGGTCGTCACCGGCTCGCTCCCGACGCGCGAGGTCATCCGCCGCGCCGCCGCCATCCCGCTGCCCGAGCCGGAGGAGCTCCCGCGCGACCCGATCCGCCTCCCCGGTGGGGCCGGCAACACGACGCGCGGCGAAGGCGTCCGTCGCGGCGTCGGCTTCGCCGTCGGCTTCAAGAACATCTGCTACTCGGAGGGCTTCGACGACTTCTGCTCCGCCCGGGTTCTCCTCGCCGAGGACGGCTCCGCCGAGGTGCACTGCGCTGCGGCGGAGGTGGGTCAAGGTGTGTCGGACGTGATCCTCCGGGTCGCCCGGCTCGAGCTCGGAACCGACGAGGTCGTGCTCGCTTCGGGCTCGACGACGCGCGTCGGCTCCGCCGGCTCCGCCTCGGCCTCTCGGATGACGTGGATGGCGGCGGGCGCGGTGCGGGACGCGTGTCGTGCCGCGCTCGAGGAGCGCGAGCGGGTGGGCGGCGGCGCGGTCGACGTCGAGCGCGTGTACCGCCACCCGCGCACGTTCCCGCTCGACCCGGAGACCGGGCAGATCGTGGACGGGCAGGCGCACGTCGCGCTCGCGGTCGCCGCGATGCGCGTGGTCGCGGAGGTCGACGTCGAGCTCGGCCTCACCCGCGTCGTGTGGATCGGGACGGCGCAGGACGTCGGCAACGCGCTCAGTCGCACGGCTGTCGAGGGGCAGATCGAGGGCGGGACTGCGCAGGGCCTGGGGCTCGCACTGATGGAGGAGATCCGGACGTTGGGCGGCGTGATCGCCAACGCGAGCTTCACCGACTACCTCATCCCGACCTTCCTCGACATGCCGCCGGTCGTCTCCGACCTCGTCGAGGACCCCGAGCCCGACGCGCCCTACGGGGTCAAGGGTGTGGGCGAGCCGCCGACCGTCGTCTCGACCGCGGCGATCGTCTCGGCCCTGCGCGACGCCACCGGGCGCGAGCTGACGCGCGTCCCGGTGCGTCCGGACGACATCGTCGGGCTCTGAGCCGCTCCCGGCTCCGGTCTGCACCCGCGGTACGCGCTCGAGAGCCCGTTCCTGGCGCGAGGCACGGGGTGGTGCAATCGTCACTCCCCACCAGGAACGTCCCTGCTGAGCACGGTCGCGGGCTCCCAGCTCGCGCCGGGAACGAGGGCCGCGGGCTACACGGTCGAGACTCTCATCGGGCGCGGAGGCATGGGCGCGGTCTGCCGCGCCTCCGGGGAGGGACCGGGACGCACGGTCGCGCTCACGGTGATCGCCCCCGAGCTCGCTCAAGATGAGCGCTTCCTGCGCGAGTCGCAGATCGCCGCCTCCCTCGACCACCCGCACGTCATCCCCATCGACCAGGCGGGCGAGGAGGCGGGAGTCCTCGTCCTCGCCATGCGCTTCGTGGAGGGGACGGACCTGAGGAGGCTGCTCGCCGAGGAGGGCGCGCTCGAGCCGAGACGCACGCTCGAGCTCCTCGCCCAGGTGGCAGACGCCCTCGACGCCGCGCACGCGAAGGGCCTCGTCCGCCGCGACGTCGAGCTCTCGAACGTGCTCATCGCCGAGGCCGCCGGCCGACGCTGCCGGATCACCGCGAGAGGTCGTCGAGCAGGGCGCCGAGCAGCCGGTAGAACCGCTCGGTCGACGAGATCGACAGCCGCTCCCCGGGAGCGTGAGGGCCCTCGATCGTGGGGCCGATCGCGAGCATCTCGACCCCGGGGAGCTTCTCTCCGATGACTGCGCACTCGAGCCCGCCGTGCACGACCTCGAGCCCCGGCTCGCGACCGAAGAGACGCGTGAACGTCCGCCTTCCCGCGTCGAGGAGCGCCGAGTCGGGGTCGGGCCGCCAGGGCGGGTACGAGCGGACGACCTCCACCTCGGCTGCTCCGAGCCGTCCCGCGGCCTCGAGCGAGGCCACGACCCCATCGAGCGCGGACGGGCTCGCGCTCCGGGTCATGGAGGCGAGCGTGAGCACCTCCCCTTCGGTCGTCGCGACGTTCAGGCTGGTGCTCGTCTCGACCGAGCCGGGAGCGGCGGGGCTCATCGCGATGACTCCGGTCGGGATCGAGGCGAGCAGGTCGAGCGTGCGCAGCGAGACCGTCGGATCGGCCGCAGTCGGCACGTGGGCCGCCTCGATGGAGACGGCGATGCGGTCGTCCGTGCCCGCGTGCTGCTCCCGGATCGCCGCAGCTTCGGCGTCGACGGCCGCACGGAACGCCGGCTCGGAGTCCGCCGCGATGACGAGCGTTGCCAGCGCCTCTCGCGGGATCGCGTTCCGGCTCACGCCGCCGTCGAGGCTCGCGAGGCGGAGCGGCACGGTGCGGCTCGCGGCTGTAAGGGCGCGAGCGAGCGCCTTGATCGCGTTGACGCGGCCGCGGGCGATGTCGCCGCCCGAGTGCCCGCCGCGTGCGCGGTCCAGCGCGACGGCCAGGCCGACGCATCCCTCCGGGACGGGCACCGGTGCGAGATCGAGCCGGATGAAGGTGTGCGCGCTGCCGGCGCACCCGACGGTGAGGGCCTCGTCGCTCGTGCCGTCGAGGTTGAGGAGGATCCGCCCGTCGACGAGAGCCGGGTCGAGCGCCTTCGCGCCGTCGAGGCCCTGCTCCTCGGAGACGGTGAACAGGAGCTCGAGCGGGCCGTGCGCGACCCCGGGGTCGTCGGCGACGGCCAGGGCCGCCGCCACCCCGATTCCGTTGTCGGCGCCGAGCGTCGTCCCGTTCGCCAGCACCCAGTCCTCGTCGCGGACGACCTCGATCCGGCCCTCGCGCGGGTCGAAGGGGCTGTCGGGGTCGCGTTCGCAGACCATGTCGAGGTGCGACTGCAGGACGACGGTCGGCGCTCGCTCGCGACCCGGCGAGGGGGGCACGGCGACCACGACGTTGCCGGCCTCGTCGAGGCGCGTTGGGAGGCCGTGCTCGTCCGCCCACGCGAGGACGTGCGCGCGCGCCTGCTCCTCCTCCTTCGAGGGGCGCGGGATCTCCGTCAGCTCGGCGAATCGCGCCCACACGCCTTGGGGCTCGAGGCCGGAGAAGGCGGACTGAGTCATCGGTCGATCGTAGTACCGGCGGTCTCGCGTCTGGGGGTCTCGCCGGGCAGCGGAGCGGGCTCCGCCGGGCGAGGCTCCCGCCGGACGACGACCGCGACGGACGTCAGCACGATCGTGGCGCCGACGACGATCGAGGTCGTGAGCGACTCGCCGAGCACGATGGCGCCGAGGGTGATCGCGATGACCGGGTTGACGTAGGCGTACGTCGCGACCAGCGAGAGGGGCGCGTGGCCGAGCAGCCAGACGTAGGCCGTGTACCCGACGACCGCTCCGAAGGTGACGAGGTAGGCCCAGCCCAGGATCGAGCGCGCGGAGAACGCGGCCGGATCCGGCTTCGAGGCGAGTCCCAGCGGCAGGAAGACGAGACCGCCGATGCCCATCTGGTACGCCGTTGCCGTGAAGGCGTCCCGCGGAAGCGGCAGGCGCGGCGAGAGGAACGACGCGGTCGACCAGGCGAGCGCCGAGAGCACGACGAGGACGACCCTCCAGGACCCGACGTCTGCGCTCGGGCGGACGAGGAGCGCGACGCCGGCGAAGCCCGCGGCGATGCCGAGCAGGACCGCCGTCCGGGGCCGGTCACCCGTCGCGATCCGGAACACCGCGACCCACAGAGGCACGGAGGCGATGACGAGCGACGCGAGCCCGATCGGCACGGTCTGCTCCGCGAAGAAGAGCAGCGTGTTCGCGCCGATGAACGTGACCCCGAGGCACGTGACGGCGGCGAGCTCGACCCGGCCGATCCTGAGGGCCCGTGCACCCGCTCGAAGCGCGACGATCGCGGCGAGGATCGCGCCGGCGGCCACGAACCGCGTCGAGACGGCGAAGAGCGGGGGCATGGTCTCGACTGCGAGGGCGATCCCGAGGTAGGTCGAGCCCCAGAGCGTGTAGACGGCCCCGAGGGCGACCCAGACCCTCGTGCGTGCGCTCATCTCAGCGGCGGAGCGTCAGCGCCGCTCCGATCGCGAGCAGGGCGATGCCGACGACCCGCGGCCACGTGACCGGGACGCGCTCGACGCCCAGCCAGCCGTACCGGTCGATGAGTGCGGCGAGGCCGAACTGGGCGGCGACGATGAGCGCGGTCGTCGCGACGACGCCGATCCTCGGGCCGGCGACGGTGACCGCGAGCACGATGAAGACGCTCATGACGCCGCCGACGAGCTGCCACTTGGGACCGGCGAGCGCGTCGCCGACACCGGCGAGGGAGCGACGCGCGACGAGGAGGATCGCGAGCGCGACAGCGCACCCGACGACCGCCGCCGTCGTCACGGCCTCGATGCTTCCGACCCGGCCGCCGAGCCGTCCCTGGACGGCGATCTGCACGGCTCCGCCGAGGCCCGCGGCGACGGCCAGCAGGGCGGCGAAGGCGGTCGAGCTCATTGCGCGGACGCTATACGCTCACGACGTCGCCGACGAAGGGAGCGCATCCGTGATCCGAGTCTTCATGGTCTACGAGGAAGAGCCAGATCCCGAGCGGTACGCCGAGCATGCGGAGCTCTGCCGCCGGGTCGAGGGCGGGACGTTCAGGCACGGGAAGGTCTTCGGCGCTCCCGGCGGGCCGCCGCGGTTCCCGTACTACGCGGAGTGGGAGTTCCCCGACCTGGACGCGTTCAAGGCGGCGGCGCGGACGCCGGAGTTCGCCGAGACGGGCGTCGACGCAACGGCCATGGGGATCCCCTTCCACGTGCACTTCGCAGACCTCGGCTGATGGCCGAGCCGAGGCATCCGCATCCGCGCGACCCGTCCGAGCTCGGCTTCGAGACGATCGTGTACGAGAAGGCGCCGCCGCGCGCGACGATCCGCCTCGATCGGCCTCACGTCCTGAACGCGTTCGACTTCCAGATGCTCAGGGAGATCGCGCGGGCCTGCGAGGACGCCTCGTGGGACGACGCCGTGCGCGCGGTCGTCGTGACCGGCACGGGCCGCGCGTTCTGCGTGGGCGCCGACCTTCGCTCGTGGGACGAGGACCTGCTGGGACGTCCGAGCGAGTACTGGAAGTGGTTCGGCGCGTTCAAGGACATGCACGACCGCCTCCGCGAGGTCGGGAAGCCGACGATCGCGCGCATCAACGGAATCGCGGTCGGCGGCGGGAACGAGCTGCAGATGGCCTGCGACCTCGCGGTCATGGTCGACACCGCCTTCATCCGGCACGTCGGCCTCCAGCACGGCTCGGTCCCGGCCGGGGGCGCCACCCAGTGGCTGCAGCTCATGGTCGGCGACCGGCGCGCGCGCGAGATCATCCTCCTCTGCGACGAGGTCCCCGCGCCGCAGGCGGAGGAGTGGGGGCTCGTCAATCGCGCGGTCCCGGAGGCCGAGCTGGACGCGGTCGTCGACAGCTGGGTCGAGAAGCTCGCGGCCAAGCTGCCGCAGACGACGCGCTACGCGAAACAGCAGCTCAACGTCTGGCGTGACCTCGCCTGGCATCAGACGGTCGGTCACGCACGCGACTGGCTCGCGCTCTCGATGCTCGGCGAGGAGGCGCAGGGAGCCGTTCGGGCGTTCCTCGATCGTCGTAGGAGCGAGTAAGGTGGGGCCGTGACCGACGTCGTGCTCACGGCTCGCCAGGGCGCCGTCCTCACGATCACGCTGAACCGGCCCGAGGTCTACAACGCGCTCAACCGAGCGATGCACGACGGGCTCGCGGGAGCGCTGTCCGAGGCGGCCGATCCCGCCGTCCGCGCCGTCGTCCTGACGGGCGCGGGGCGAGGCTTCTGCGCCGGTCAGGACCTCCGCGAGTTCGAGTCCCTCCCGGGCGGCGTCCAGGCCGCGCTCGAGGAGACGTACCACCCGAACGTGCGGCGGATCCGCGCGCTCGAGAAGCCGGTGATCGCGGCCATCAACGGTGCGTGCGCCGGCGCCGGGCTCTCCCTCGCGTGCGCCTGCGACGTCCGCATCGCCTCCTCCGAGGCGAGCTTCGTCCCCGGCTTCATCGGGATCGGCCTCGTCCCGGACGCGGGGAGCTCGTGGTTCATCCACCGCCTGCTCGGATTCTCGCGCGCCTTCGAGTGGATGGTCTCGAACCGGCGGCTGAGCGCGGACGAGGCGCTCGTCTGGGGGCTCGTGTCCGAGGAGATCCCCGCCGAGCGCTTCCAGCGGCGGGTGGCCGAGCTCTCCGAGTGGCACGCCGCGCTCCCGACCCGAGCGGTCGCGATGACCAAGCGGCTGTTCGAGCGCGCGTACACGGCCTCGCTCGAGGAGCAGCTCGCGCTCGAGGCCGAGCTCCAGCAGGCGGCGACGGAGAGCGAGGACTTCGCCGAGGGCGTGCAGGCCTTCCTCGAGAAGCGCGTCGCCGCCTTCAAGGGCCGGTAGGCGGGACTCCTCGGACGCCGGAGCCCGGCGGCGCCCGGGGTACGGAGCGCGAGCGCGGCTCACCGACCGTCGTCTAAGGTCGCGGCGATGGACGTGCGGACGGTGGACTACCACACGGGCGGCGAGCCCTTCCGCATCGTCACCGGGGGCGTCGAGCCGCCCCGCGGCGCGACGATCCTCGACAAGCGACGGGACGCCCTCGAGCGACTCGATCACATCCGGCGGCTGCTCGTGTACGAGCCCCGCGGGCATGCCGACATGTACGGCTGCCTCGTCGTCGAGCCGAACGACGCCGGCGCGGACCTGGGCGTCGTCTTCTTCCACAACGCCGGCTACTCCACCGCCTGCGGCCACGGGACGATCGCGCTGGTGACGTGGGCGCTCGACGAAGGCATCGTCGAGCGCGGTGATGGGGAGAACCACGTCGTCGTGGACGTTCCCTCGGGGCGCGTGGACGCGTGGGCCCGGGTCGAGAACGGCCGCGTCCGCTCGGTGCGCTTCCGGAACGTGCCGGCGTTCGTCTGGGCCGAAGGCCTCGAGCTCGGAAGGCGGAAGGTGGACGTCGCGTTCGGTGGGGCGTTCTACGCCTCGCTCGAGGAGCGCGTGGAGCCCGGCGAGCTCCCTCGTCTGATCGAGCTGGGACGCGAGCTGAAGCGGGAGATCGAGTCCTGGCAGGATGTCGTCCACCCGCTCGAGCCCGAGCTCCGTGACGTGTACGGCGTGGTCTTCTGGCAGGAGGAAGGGGAGCAGCCGCTCACGCAGAGAAACGTGACGGTGTTCGCCGACGGCGAGGTCGATCGCTCGCCCTGCGGGAGCGGGACGTCCGCGCGCCTCGCGCTCCTGGAGCGCGCGGGGCGGCTGGCGCGTGGCGCCGAGCTCCGCCACCTGAGCATCGTCGGGTCGGAGTTCCGCGCGCGGGTCGTCGGCGACGCCGATGTCGCAGGACTTCCCGCCGTGGTCACCGAGGTCGAGGGGAGCGCCTACCGCACCGGCGAGCACGTCTTCACGCTCGAGCCGGACGACCCGCTCGGCGAGGGCTTCCTGCTGCGCTAGTAGGAATCGATCTCCTCTCCGGGGCGTTTCACGCCCCGTGGGGTTCGCCGCGGAGATCGAGGAGGTCGTCGGTCGCTGGGACGGCGTGACGACCGAGCCGCACCGCTTCGGCGGGGTCGAGTTCCGGGTCGGGAGGCGCGAGCTCGGCCACCTCCACGGCGATCGCCTCGCGGACCTCCCCTTCACGGTGAAGGTGCGGGACGAGCTCCTCGAGGCGGGGCGCGTCGAGCGCCACCACGTGCTTCCCCACACGGGCTGGGCGAGCCGGCGCATCCGCGACCAGGAGGACGTCGCCGACGTGATCGAGCTCTTCCGCCTCCAGTACGAGCGCGCGACAGCCAGTCCGCGGCGCTAGGACTCGGCGCTCAGGAGCCGGACGATCTCCCCCTCCTCGGGGAAGCGGCCTTCGGTCTGCTTCGAGAAGACGAGCACGCCGTCGGCGAGGACGTCGAACTGCCCCCGCCCTCCGGGCGTCGCGGTTGCGCTCGCCGCGGTCTCGGACTCGATCTCGGCCGCGAGACTCGCGGCCCGGACGTCGTACCCGCTTCAGGTCGGGCAGTAGAGGACTTCGACCGTCACGTCTCCCACCCTAGCGACCGGCCTCGGGCGCCGATCAGCCCACCTTCTCGACGATCAGGAGGGACGTCGACGACGTGCACCCAGAAGGCCTTCATCGTCACGTTGGGGACGATCGCGACGACCTCTCCGTCGAGCCCGTTCAGGAACTGCTCCAGCGCCGCTCGGTCGCCCGTCATCGTCGTGTCGAAGCGGTGCACCCGGTACACCAGCACCACCCTCCCTCGGTGTCGGATCGCTCGTCGACCTCATGCTCCCGGAGCGGCCGCTCCCGCACATCGGGGGCGACGCTGAGAGCGCCGCTCCTGGTCGTCAGCTCCGGCGAACGGGGTCGGCGACGGTGCTCAGCAGCCCCTCGACGAGCGCGCGCACGCGCTCGTCCTCGAGGCCGCGGCAGAAGCAGGTCGTGCGTCGCCGGAGGACGTCGTCGGCGCTCCGCGCCCACTCGTGCGTCGCGGCATACCTCGCCTGCGCGAGGATGTCGGGCCCGTCGGGGTGGATGCGCTCGAGCAGCGAGGGATCCTCGGCGGCCGGCTCGAGCAGCTGTGCCGCGTGGCTGCCGTACATCTCCAGCAGGTGGCTCCGAACCTCCGGATCGAGCTCGGCGGGGAGCGAGACGCCACCGACACCCACGGCGCTCGGAAGAGGCCAGGGACGCGTTTCGAGCCGATGGAGTCCGAGATCCGACCGAACCCTCTGGAGCGCCTGCAGGGCGATGCGGCGGTACGTCGTGAGCTTCCCGCCGGCGACGTTCAGCATCCCCCCCGGGCTCCGGGAGAACACCGTCTCCCTGCGCGCGCTCACGCTCTCGCCCTCTCCTGCGGGGAGCACGCGAAGACCGGCGTACGCCGCCTTGACGCGGTCGGGGGCGACGACCTCGGCCGGCAGGCCGACGGACGCCTCGCCCAGGATCTGTGCGACGTCCTCCTCCGTGACGCCGACGTCGCGCGGGTCGCCGTCGTGCTCGACGTCGGTCGTGCCGAGGAGGAGCATGTCGTACCAGGGGACGGCGAAGGTCACGCGCACGTCGTCCTGCACGAGCGTGACCGCTGCGCCCCACGCCTCGTCGAGCGGGACGAGGACGTGGGCGCCCTTGCTCAGCCGAACCGACGTGCCGAGGCGCGGATCCTCGAGTCGCCGCACGTGATCGACCCACGGCCCGGCCGCGTTCACGACGACGCGCGCTTCGACTGCGATCTCGGCTCCGTCGGCGCGCACCTGCGCCCCCGAGACCCGTCCCCCCGTCGTGCGGAGCGCGATCACCTCGGCGCCGTTGCTGACGCAGGCCCCGGCCTCGGCGGCGGCGCGCACGTTCTCGAGGCAGAGCCGCGCGTCGTTCGTCGTCGCGTCCGCGTACAGCGCGCAGGAGCGCAGGCCCTCGAGGCGGAGGGGCGGCACCATCCGCGCCGCCTCGGTCGGCTCGACCAGCCAGTTGATGCGGGAGCGGGCGAGCAGGGAGTAGAGCACGATCCCGCTCTGGACGAAGGCGGGACGGAACGGCCCGTCCCGGTACAGCGGGAGGAGGAACGGCGTGCGGTGCACGAGGTGCGGCGCGACGACCTTCGTCAGGATGCGGCGCTCCTGGTGCGCCTCGCGGACGAGGCGCACGTCCCCGAGGCGGAGGTAGCGGAGGCCCCCGTGGATGAGCTTCGACGACGCGCTGGAGGTCGCTCCACCGAAGTCGCCGGCCTCGACGAGGGCCACGGCGAGGCCGGCACGCGCCGCGTGCGCCGCGATCCCGGCCCCGATGATTCCGCCGCCCACGACGAGCAGGTCGAACCGTCGGGCGCCCAGTCGCTCGAGCGCGTCGTTCCGGCTCAGACCGGGAGCGGGTTCGCCCACGCCTTCCTCCCTGACGCGTCGACGACCTCGACGCGGACGTGTCTCGCGGACGGTGGAACGTCGAGCCGTGCGCGGACGACGAGGCCCTCCCCGTCGCACTCGAGCTCGCGGCCCCCGTGGCGGTAGCCGAGGCGTCCGACGTTGACGGCCGCCCCCGTCGCGCGCCCCGAGACGAGCGTGACCGACCGGCACGGAGAGCAGCGCACCTCCACCGACTCGCCCTCGAGCCGCACGTCGTGGATGAGCGGTCCGGTCGACGAGTAGAAGGAGCCGCCGGCGAGTGCCTCGAGCACTGCGGACCGCGATCGCTCGGGCGCTCGAACCCACGTCCACGCGAGGTCCGAGTCGTAGCCCGGATGGTGCGAGTCGTCGGCCGCGATCGCGGGACAGAGCCGTCCGTTCTCGAGCAGCTCGTCCCAGTGGACGGCCGACAGACCGCGGCCCACCTCGAGCTCGCAGCCGGCGTTGTAGACCTCGATCCCGACGACGTTGGCCGGGAGCTCGAGCCCCGGCGTCACGCCGGTCCAGTACGGGTGCGCCAAGTACGAGACCCCTCCGCGGGCCTCGATCCAGTCGGCGGTGGCCTCGAGGTCGGCGTGCGTCTCGGCGAGCGCGTGGAGCTCGTCCTCGGTTGCCGCGACTCCGAACCCGAGGACGTGACCGTCACGAGCGCCCGGCAGGATGCAGTTGAGCTCGACGCTCGGGATCACGACGAGCCCGTCGACCGAGCCGTCCGCGGTGATCTTCCAGTGGTCGGTGATCGCGAGGACGTCGTAGCCGGCACGGGCGTAGTGCCGCCCGAGGTGTCTGGGAGCGAGCTCGCCGTCCGATCGCGTCGTGTGCGCGTGCAGCGCGCAGCGGAGCCAGCGTCCGTCGCTCGTCCACGGATGGGTCATCGCCCGCAAGAGCCTACGCGCGGCCTCGGGACGGCGCATCCGGATCCGGTCGCGGCTGCCGCGTGTCCTTCACTTTGCAGGTGGGCGCGCATCTGAATACGATCGCGCTATCCGATCCGAGGAGGTGTGTCCGTGGACGATCACCAAGAGCAGGAGTACGAGTTCTGGCGTCGACTCGAGGAGGAGCCACTCGACCGGCGCAAGCTCCTGAGACGCGGCCTCGCGGCGGGAGCAGGTCTGACGGTGTTCTCGCTCTCCGATGTCGCGCTCGCCACGCGGGCGCGGGTGCTCGCCGAGCCTCCGCTGCGCGGCCGGGCGGTCCCGCTCAAGGAGATGATCGCCGAGGCCAAGAAGGAGGGGCGCCTGAACACGATCGCGCTCCCGCCCGACTGGGCGAACTACGGCGAGATCATGTCCACGTTCACGAAGAAGTTCAAGATCCCGATCACCAACGACAACCCCGACGCCTCGTCGGCGCAGGAGAACCAGGCAGTTCGGTCGCTCAAGGGCGATCCGCGGGCTCCGGACGTCCTGGACGTCGGCCCGTCGTTCGCCATCGCGGGCGCCACCGAGGGCCTGTACGCGAAGTACTACACGACGAACTTCAAGAAGGTTCCGCGCGCGATGAAAGACGGCCGGGGCTTCTGGGTCGGCGACTACTGGGGCGTGATCTCGTTCGGCGTGAACACGGCCGTCGTCTCGAACGTGCCGAAGACCTTCGCCGACCTCTTGAAGCCGGAGTACAAGAACAAGGTCGCCCTCAACGGGAGCCCACTCACGTCCGGCTCTGCGGTCGCCGGCGTCTTCGCGGCCGCGCTCGCGAACGGCGGCTCGCTGAACGACATCGGTCCGGGCATCGACTTCTTCGCGAAGCTCAAGGACGTCGGGAACTTCATCCCCATCCAGGCGACGCCGCAGACCATCGCGTCGGGGCAGACCCCGATCGTGCTCGACTGGGACTACCTCAACCTTGCGTACATCAAGGAGTTCCCGAGCGCGAAGATCAAGGTCGCGATCCCGCCCGACGGGATCTACGGGGCGTATTACTGCCAGGCGGTCAACGCGACGGCGCCGCACCCGTGGGCCGCGCGCCTCTGGCAGGAGTTCCTCTACTCGGACCAGGGGCAGCTGCTCTGGCTCAAGGGCTTCGCCCACCCCGCTCTGTTCACGGACCTGGTGGGGCGGAAGGTCATTCCGAAGAGCCTGCTCAACGCCCTCCCGCCGGCAGGTCCCTACGCGAAAGTGAAGTTCGCGAGCCCCGGCCAGCTCAGCAAGGCGAGAGCGGCCATCACCACCGATTGGCCGAAGAAGGTCGGTGCGTAGCCCCTGACCTCGGTCGCCCAGACGGAACAGAGTCTCCGGCCGGCGAAAGCCGGCCGGAGACGTCCGCTGGCCTGGCTGGGAGCGGCGCCGTTTCTCCTCTACGTCTCGCTCTTCCTGCTCTTGCCGGCGGGGCAGGTCCTCCTGGGAGCGTTCCGGGACACCGGGGGCGGCTGGACGCTCGACAACATCCAGTCGCTCGTCGACGAGCCCTACCGGACCGCGTACCGCAACAGCATCGAGGTGAGCCTCGTCACTGCGCTCGTCGGCGGCTTCCTCGGGTTCATGATCGCCTACTCGGTGATCAGGCCGGGGACTCCCCGCTTCCTCCGGTCGACGTTCACGACGTTCTCGGGAGTGGCAGCCAACTTCGCGGGGATCCCGCTGGCCTTCGCCTTCGTGGCCACCCTGGGCACGATCGGGATCGTGACGCAGTGGATGACCGAGCGGCTCGGCTGGAACCCCTACGACCACGGCTTCTCGCTCTTCTCGAAGACCGGCATCGAGCTCACGTACCTGTACTTCCAAATCCCGCTCATGCTGCTCGTCATCTCGCCCGCGATCGACGGGCTCCGGCGGGAGTGGCGGGAGGCCGCCGCCAATCTCGGCGCGACTCCTGCACAGTTCTGGCGCCACGTGGGGATCCCGGTGCTGACGCCCTCCCTGCTCGGCGCGATGATCCTGCTCTTCGGCAACTCGTTCGCGGCCTACGCGACGGCCTACGGCCTGACGGCCGGCGGAGTCCAGCTCGTGCCGATCACGATCGGCTTCTTCTACACGGGCGACGTGCTCTCGAATCCGCACCTCGGCGAGGCCCTGGCGCTCGGGATGTTCGTCGTCCTCGCCGTGATGATGCTCCTCTACATCCCGCTCCAGCGGCGTGCCTCGAGGTGGGCGCGATGAAGCGGCGGATCGCACCAGGGGCCGTGCTCTGGATCCTCGTCGGCGCGGCGTACTTCCTCATCCCGCTGATCGCGACCCTGCTCTTCAGCCTGAAGAAGCCCACGACCGGGACGTGCTGCACGCTCGCGAACTACGGCACGATCCTCCACGACCCGGCATTCTGGAAGGCGCTTCGCATCTCGTTCGTGATCGCGCTCGAGACGATCGTGGTAAGCCTCGCGCTGCTCATCCCGACGGTCTACTGGGTGAATCTCAAGCTGAGGCGCCTCCGGCCGGTCATCGGCTTCCTCGCGGTCGTCCCCTTCGTCGTGCCGCCGATCGTGCTCGTCGTCGGCCTGCTCGCCCTCTACCGTGGCGCTCCCGACTGGTTCTACGCGAACCCGTACGTCTTCCTCCCGGCCGCGTACGTGATCCTCGCCTTCCCGTACATCTACTTCTCGCTCGACGCCGGGTTTCGCGCGATCGACATCCACACCCTGACGGAGGCCTCGCAGAGCCTGGGTGCGGGGTGGTGGACGACCATCACGAAGATCATCGTTCCGAACATCAAGACGGCGGCGGTCGCGGGCGCGCTGCTGACGCTCGCGATCGTGATGGGCGAGTACACGATCGCGAGCCTGGCTGCGTTCGACACGTTTCCGATCTACATCCAGTACATCAACCAGAACAAGGCGTACGAGCCCGCCGCACTCACGCTGATCGCCTTCGGCATCACGTGGGCGGCGATGGTCACGATCGCCATCGGAGGGCGGCGGCGGGCCTCGGCGATGGCGGGAGGCGCGCACTAGGCAGCCATGGCCTCGGTGGAGCTCAGCGCGTTGCGGCGTGTCTTCGGAGAGGTCGTCGCTCTCGACGGCATCGACGTCTCGATCGAGAGCGGGGAGTTTCTCTCGCTGCTCGGTCCGTCCGGGTGCGGGAAGACCACGGCACTGCGACTTATCGCGGGATTCGATCAGCCGACGTCCGGTCGCGTGCTGGTCGACGGCAAGGACGTGACCGACGTCCGCCCGAACCGTCGTGGCATGGGCATGGTGTTCCAGGCCTACAGCCTCTTCCCGAACATGACGGCGGAGCGAAACGTCGAGTTCGGGCTGAGGATCCGGAGGGACAAGAAGGACGACCGCCGTCAGCGGGTTGCCGAGCTCCTCGAGCTCGTGGGCTTGACCGACGCGGCGAAGCGCTATCCCCACCAGCTGTCGGGCGGCATGCAGCAGCGGGTCGCGCTCGCCCGAGCGCTCGCGATCGAGCCGACCGTGCTCCTCCTCGACGAGCCGCTCTCCGCTCTCGACGCGAAGGTGCGCGTCCAGCTGCGGGAGGAGATCCGGCGCATCCAGACCCGCCTCGGGATCACGACGATCTACGTGACCCACGACCAGGAGGAGGCGCTCTCGATCTCGGATCGCGTCGCCGTCATGTCGAAGGGCCGCATCGAGCAGATCGCGGCGCCGGCGGAGATCTACGGAGCGCCGGGAACACCGTTCGTCGCGGAGTTCGTGGGGACGATGAACCGCATCCCGTCGACGATCAAAGATCCCGAGCGCGGCGAGCTCGACATCGCGGGTGCGGGTGTCGCGGTCGACGCCGCGCGCGGCAGGCGGCGCGGTGAGCTCGTCCTGCTGCTCGTCCGGCCGGAGACCGTGGAGCTCGTGGCGGCCGCCGACGGAGGCGGGCTCGTCGGCGAGGTCGTCTCGCACACCTTCCTCGGTTCCGTGACGCGGGTGCACGTGCAGACCGGCACCGACGACTGGAGCGCGGATCTCTCGAGCGAGCGGGCGAGCGTGCTCCCGGTCGGAGCACGCGTGCGCATCGCGTTCCCCGCGGGAAGCGCCCAGCTCCTCAGTCTCGGAGAGAGCGAAGCGTTGCCAGCAGCAGATCTGGACGATCGGTGAAGATGCCGCCGACCCCGAGCGTCGCGAGCTCGGCCATGCGGGCGGGATCGTTCACGGTGTAGACGGTCGTCACCAGCCCGAGCGCCGTCGCCCTGGCGAAGTTCCGGCGGGTGAGGCGCGGCTCGTGGAAGCCGACGCCCCATGCGTAGCGTGCGGCGCGCCGAACCGAGACGCCGTACCCGACGTGCTGGAGGACGCGCCGCCAGCGAACAGCCTCGAGCGCTCGCCGCTCGAACGAGACGACGATCGCGTCCTCGGGGAGGAGGCCGACCGCGCGGCGAACGACGTCGTGGCGCCGGTACCGCCACGGGGTCTTCAGCTCGCACATGATCCCGATCCTCCCGCGGAGGAGCTCCACCGCGTCCTCGAGTCGAGGCTCGCCCCCGCGAGGCGGGTCGTGGCAGACGACGAGCGACCCGTCCCGGGCCGCGTGCACGTCGAACTCGACGTAGTCTGCTCCGACCTCGATCGCTCGTTCGAACGCCGGCAGTGTGTTCTCCGGGAGCTCCCAGGACGCGCCCCGGTGCGCGATCACGAGCGTCATGCGAGCAGGCGCCGGACGACGCCGACCTCGAGCGCCCCGACCAGCTCGCCGGCGGCGGCGAGCCGGTCGGCCGAGTGGGTGCCGAGAACGCCGACGCAGCGCAGCCCGGCGGCCCTCGCGGAGGCGACGCCCGCCTCCGTGTCCTCGAAGGCGACGACCTCGCCCGGGCGCAACCCCCCGTCGAGCAGCGAGACGGCGCGAAGATACGGCGCCGGGTCCGGCTTGCCGTGCTCGACGTCGTCGGCGGCGACGAGGACGGTGACGAGCCGTGCGAGACCGGCGCCCTCGAGCACCGGCTCGATCTCCCGCCGGAACGCTCCCGAGACGACGGCCACCGGGACGCGCTCGGCTGCGTACGTGACTGCGGCGCGCACTGCCCGCGGGATCGTCTCCCCGTCGCCGGCGAGCTCGAGGTACCGCTCGATCCGCTCCTCGACGAGCGCCGCGAGGGCGTCGCCCTCCACCCCGAGCCACCTCCCGATGATCGTCTCCTCGGAGAGTCCCGCGAGCGTGTCGTAGTAGTCCGCCTCGGACAGGGGGCGACCGTGCTCGGCGAAGAGGTCGCGATAGACGGAGAAGAGGATCGGCTCGTCGTGCGAAAGCGTCCCGTTGAAGTCGAACGCGACGGCTCGGACGGCGCCCATGCGGCGTGCAGCCTACCCGCCGCCCGACCCGGTGTCTGACACCGAGCGCCCGCAAACCCGCATGTCTACGAGGTGTGGTGTCAGACACCGGGCTCGCGCGCGCCGGAAGTCCGGCATGCTCCCCGGGTGCTGCTCGCCATCGACCAGGGGACGACGGGGACGACCTGCCTCGTCGTCGACGACGAGCTTCGGACGGTCGGTCGCGGCTACCGCGAGATCGAGCAGCACTTCCCGCAGCCGGGCTGGGTCGAGCACGACCCGGAGGAGATCTGGGCGAGCGTTCTCGTCACCGCCGGAGACGCCCTCGCCGAGGCGCGCGTCTCCGGGGACGAGCTCTCGGCGATCGGGATCACGAACCAGCGGGAGACCACCGTCGTCTGGGAGCGGTCGACCGGGCGTCCGGTCGAGCGCGCGATCGTGTGGCAGGATCGACGCACCGCCGAGCGCTGTCGCCAGCTCCCGCGCGACCTCCTCCGCTCTCGCACGGGCCTCGTTCCCGATCCGTACTTCTCCGCGACGAAGCTCGAGTGGATCCTGCAGCGAGTCGGCAGACGGCAGCGAGAGCTCGCCTTCGGGACGATCGACTCCTGGCTCGTCTGGAAGCTGACCGGCGGGGACGTGCACGTCAGCGACAGGACGAACGCGTCGCGGACCCTGCTCTACGCGCTGGACGAGGACGACTGGGACGAGGAGCTGCTCGAGCTCTTCGGCGTGGAGCGCGACCTCCTCCCCGGGATCGTGCCGTCGAGCGGCCTCGTCGGGGAGGCGAGCCTGCTCGGCGCGTCTGTTCCGATCGCCGGGATCGCCGGCGACCAGCAGGCCGCGCTCTTCGGGCAGGGCTGCTTCTCGCCCGGCGAGGCCAAGGCGACGTACGGCACGGGAAGCTTCGTGCTCGTCAACGCCGGCGACGCTCGAGCCGAGCCACCCGCCGGCCTCCTGCGAACGGCGGCGGCGGTCGCGCCCGGAGCCGCTCCGCAGTTCGCCCTCGAGGGCTCGGTGCTCGTCGCGGGCGCGGCCGTGCAGTGGCTCCGCGACGGCCTGGGCCTCGTCTCGGAGGCCCACGAGGTCGAGATGCTGGCGGCGGAGGTCGACTCGACGGAAGGCGTCGTCTTCGTCCCGGCGCTCACGGGGCTCGGCTCCCCCTACTGGGATCCAGACGCCCGCGGTCTCGTCGCCGGCCTCACGCGGGGCACGACGCGGGCGCACCTCGCGCGCGCCACGCTCGAGGCCATCGCGTTCCAGGTCGCCGACGTCCTCGAGGCGTACCCGGGTCACGTCGACGTCCTCAGAGCAGACGGCGGAGCGACGGCGAATCGCCTCCTCATGCAGTTCCAGGCCGACCTCCTCGGCTGCCCCGTCGACGTCGCCGCCGACGCCGAGACGACCGCGCTCGGTGCCGCCGCGCTCGCCGGGCTGGCCGTCGGCACCTGGCCGGACGTGAATACGCTGCGTCGCCACCTGCGGCCCGGCGCACGCTACGAGCCGGCCATGAGCCGCACCGAGGCGCGCGCGCGGCGGGACGAGTGGCAGCGCGCCGTGCGGCGGGCGCTCAGCCGCGCTCCGACCTAGCCTCCGCGCCGCATGTCGCTCGCAGCGTTCGCGCTCGCACTCGGTGCCGCCTTCCTCCACGCGCTCTGGAACCTCCTCCTCGCCCGCGAGCGGGACCCCGAGCCGGCGACGGCGGTCGCCATCTGTGCCTCGGTCGTCGTCTTCGCCCCGGTCGCCGCGCTGCGGTGGGACGTCGATCCCAGGGTGTGGCCGTTCGTCGCCCTGACCTCGCTGCTCCAGCTCGTCTACTTCTCGCTTCTCGCCACCGCGTACCGGCGCGCGGAGCTGTCGTTCGTCTATCCGATCGCGCGCGGCCTCGCCCCCGTGCTCGTCCTCGTGGTGGGTGTCGTCGCTCTCGGGACGGGCGCCAGCGCGGAGCAGGCGGCGGGTGTCTGTCTCGTCGGGGTCGGGATTCTCCTCGTCCGGGGCCTCGGCCGCGAGCGCGACGCGGTGGGCGGCATCCTCGCCGTCGCGATCGCGTCCTCGATCGCCGCCTACACGCTCGTCGACAAGTCGGGCATCAGGTACGCGCAGCCGGTCGTCTACCTGGAGCTCGCCATGCTTCCGACCGCGCTCGGCGCCCTGCTGCTCGTCTCGCTTCTTCCCTCCGGGCGAGCTCGATTGCGTGGCGCGATCCGCCCGGTGCCCGCCGTGGCGGGTGTCGTCTCGTTCGTCGCCTACGTCCTCGTGCTGGCTGCGCTGCAGCGGGCTCCGGCGGCCTCGGTGGCCGCGGTCCGCGAGACGAGCGTCCTCGTCGTGGCCGCTCTCGCCGCGCACACGCTCGGCGAGCGCGTCGGACCCGCGCGGCTCGTCGGCGCCGCGGTGGTCGTCGTGGGAGTGGCGCTGATCGTCCTCTGACCGGGCGGGAGACCGGAACCCGCCGCCGTGCGGGCTCCGGTCTCGCGAGGCGCCCGCGCCGCCCGGCCGGCTGCCGGGGCCTCACCGGGTCACGACGAGCTCAGCCGAGCGAGACGACGACCGTCTTCGGCTCGGTGAAGGCCTCGAGCACGGACGTGCCACCGACGCGTCCGACGCCCGAGCTCGTGCCTGCGCGGCC
>Ga0233417_10000029_pt1 | contig 39529 bp, 33 predicted proteins | sample Sed_MG_FD_189023 | JGI IMG/M metagenome (GOLD analysis project Ga0233417, IMG submission 189023) | Sediment microbial communities from Lake Towuti, South Sulawesi, Indonesia - Sediment_Towuti_2014_0.5_MG | ecosystem: Environmental > Aquatic > Freshwater > Lake > Sediment | place: Indonesia... | reverse complement strand
CGGGTGTCAGAAAAAGGTAGAAAGGTAAACCTGGACAAGGTATTTTTTACCAAGGACCCAAGGAGCGCCCTTATTTATGCTGGTAGGGCTGTGCAGTCCTTTGGCGGGGGAACTCCTACCGTATATCAGGTTGAACCTCAGGGGCCGATTTCTATTGTTAATGATGACCCAGGTACTACCGTTTTTTATTCTCCCTATGCCAAGGTCGTTGGTAAGGTGAAAATCGAGAAGAAAAAAAAGAATAAAAATAAATAAACGCCGTTAGAGAAGAGAGAGTGTTGACTTTAAAATTGGTCTCTGATAGAGTACTTTGCATGACCATTTCAAGTAATGATTCTCTCGGTGACCGCATGAAAATGTATGAAGGTGCCTTCAAAGGACAACTTCCTATTCGTATGCCGGTTATTCTCCGTGTAGACGGCAAGGCTTTCCATACCTATACAAAAAACTGTTCTCGGCCATTTGATGACTCCCTCATCGAGGCCATGAATAATGTAGCCATTGCTCTGTGTTCCAATATTCAGGGAGCACAAATGGCCTACGTGCAGTCGGATGAAATTTCTATTTTCATCCACGGATACAAAAAATTTAACTCCTGCGCATGGTTTGACAATGAAATCCAGAAGATGGTTTCGGTGAGCGCCTCGATCGCCGCTGCTACCATGACAAAGGAATCCCCAAACATTTTTGGTAGGTTTCTTGAGTCCGGAGACTCTGACTTGGATGCTATACGTCCGGCCTATTTTGACTCCAGGGTATTTGTTCTCCCGGAGTCCGAGGTCTGCAACTATTTTTTGTGGAGGCAACAGGACTGTTCCAGAAACAGCATCCAGATGCTTGCTAGGTCCCTGTACTCCCACAAGGAGTGTAACAACAAAAATAGCTCAGAGCTTCAAGAAATGTGCTTCCAAAAAGATAAGAACTGGAACAACATTCCTACCCAACATAGGAGAGGGCGGGTTATTTTCAAGGAAACCTATACGGTTTCTATTGCCGGAAATGAAACGGGAGTCCTCAGGTCTAGGTGGACAGTTGACAATGAAATCCCGATTTTTTCAGAAAACCGGGATTATATCAACAAATATCTAAAAGTTCTGGAAGAGTAAAATAAACAAAAATATTACCCACATAGTTATAGGTTATGGGGTAATAAATGCTAAAAAAGGTAGAGAAGCTAGGGTTTTTGTTTGTTTTTGGTCTTCTTGTTGCCGCAGTAAGCGGCTGTATAGTTCGCAACTCTCCGCCGGTACCCTGGACTCCATCTGACGCTGGTCCTATTGTTTTCTCGGATGTAGAAATCCACCCCTGTGACATGGAAGACGACGGGACCGACTCTGATTTCTTTAACTGCGGGATGTGTGACAACGTGTGTGACTCTGTGGTGACCGACAGGTGTGTTTTTGGCACTTGTATGTGTGGCCTTGAGGACTCGTGTGGCCCAACGGAGGAGTGTAGATTTAATTCCTGTCATGAATCCGACCCGCTTGGGGAAGTGTGCGAGTTTGACGACGAGTGTGCTGCAGGATATGCCTGTCTCCGTGGGCATTGCTCTTTTGTGAGGTGCGTTCCAGAAGTTTGTGACTCCGTAGATAATGATTGCGATGGAGTCATCGACGGGACAGTTGACAGTCCTATTTCTAGGTGGTGTTGGGATGACTTTACCCCAGCCTCCACTTCTGAGCTTTTTCCTCCGTGTGAGAGAGGAGTACAGGTGTGTAACATGGGTTTGTGGGAAGAGTGTGTAGGAGGAGTACAGCCAATTCCAGAAGTCGGTCTTCTTGCTTGCGACGGGGAAGATAATGATTGCGATGGGTGTGTAGACGGTTACCTAACAAGTTCTGGAGAATGTGCTGAACACCTTGTTTCTGGTTATGACGTTGTGTTTGCTATAGACGTTTCTGGTTCCATGCTTGGAGCAATAAATGCCGTAAGAGATGCGGTGGATATGTTTAGTGAACTTTATAGGTCAGATCCGGGTTTTAAATTTGGAATTGTATTGTTTCCTTCTGAGACGAGGGATGGATACCCGGAGGTATTTTTGCCATTGTCTCCTTTTGCAGTTTTTGAAACTGCCCTAGCTATGGTTACCACCACCGGGGGTGGCGACGAGCCAAGCTATGATGCCGTTACAATGCTTGGAACAGGCGACCTAGCGATTGGATGGCGTAGGAACACCATCAGAATTATTATTCTATTTTCGGATGAATACGCCCAGAGTTATTCTAGTCCGAGAAATACAGAAACAACCATGTGCGAGTCCCTAACTCACGGAGAAGTTCTTGCCGTGTTTGAGAACCCTTCATTTTTTGATGATTTTGACCAGTGCGGAATGGTGTTTGCGCTTAGAAGAGATCCACTTACTATGGTAGATGATCTTTCTGGTATTATTTCTGACCCATGCACAAGCACTGAGACTGGGATGAGTTCTGCTCCCTAAATCTATTTGACCTTAAGAGCAATAAAACATATCCTCGTCCTTTATCTGCCACACGAAAAATAAAATATTTTGATATTTTTCCTTTAGCCTTAGGACTTCGGTCACGCAATCATCTCTGTCATCAAAAAACTCAATAATATCCCATCCACCTTTGGCAATCTGTTCTTCAATCCATCTTGCCTTGTGGATGCCGTTATTCTGCCCTGGGGGGATTCCTAGTCCGTGAACCGGTACAAGTACCCCATGGTCCCTAAAGTATTTTTCTAGGGGCTTCTGGGAGCTTCTCGCCGTAAGGATATGGACGTTTTCTGGACCGAGGGAGTACAGGCGGTCTAGGAGAGTTTTCCAAGTCTTGTGGATTGGCCTTGGATTTTTTAGGTGCTCTAGGTGGGAAAAATCATAAATATCTCCAGGTTTAGGGGAGTATTTACTCCAATCCTTTCCATTTAATTCGATAATTGTTCCATCCTCGTGTGTAATAATAATGCTGTGCTCATCTGAGATAACAAGGGTGTCATCAAAGTCCATTATTACAAGCTTTTTTTTGTTTTTCATAACACACGGGTAAAGTTAGCCTAATTACCCTTTGTAGAAGATTCTAACACACCGAGGAAATAAGTAAATGGCTACGTTTATGACCACATTGCGTCCTACCCCGTTTGGGTTTTTCGATGCAGACCCAGCCTTTCAGGCTGATGCCGACAAGGTAGTCGTGTTCGTTCTCCGTAAGCTTGGTGAGGATGTTCTGTCTGTAGAACTCACGAAAAAAGAAATATGGGCTTGTTTTGAGGAGGCTACTCTTGCCTTTAATGCCCTTATGATAGAATATCAGGCAAAAAGTAACCTTACTAGCCTTCTTGGGTCCCCAACCGGCTCCCTAAATAATCAGACCAATTTCTCACAGATAAATCTTACAAATACCTACGTTAGACCTACTCTTGAGTTCCTGGTTCGACAGGCAGAACCATATGCGGCAGAAGTTGGTTATGGCGGAATTCAAGATACATACTCTGGGTCTATTACCCTTACTGTTGGCAAGCAAGACTATGACCTTTATACAGAACTAAAGGACGAGTCTGGTACACCCATGGCATCCCTCATGCCGTCTGGGTCCACGGGCAAGTTGAAAATTCATGAGGTCTTTCACTACGCTCCAATTCAATATGTGTTTAACTCAAATCTTGCAAGCAACTTCATAGCCCAGGGTCTTCCGGTTGAGTCCTATATTCCCGATACCAGGTTTTATGTTCTTCCTTTGTTCGAGGACGTTCTTAGGGCAGGCATGTTAGAGGCAGCCTCTAGGGTAAGACGTTCTCACTACTCTTACAAAATAGCTGGTAGGTTTATCAGAATCTTTCCGGTGCCAAATAACCTTGTTCCAAGTTTTAATGACAAGTTGTGGATAAGATTTTCTTATCCCATGTCCCCTGCACCCTCTCTGCTGATAACCTCTTCCTTGTCAAGCTCTGTAACTCCCTCTGGAAGCGTAAACGTCTTCCAAACGTTCCCTGATGGCAGCATTTTTGGTGTCAGCAACCCCGCAAACGTGCCCTTCGGATTAATTGACTACAAGTCCCTAAATCCTTGGGCTAGACATTGGATTTATGAATACACTCTTGCGCTTTGCAAGGAACTTCTTGGTCTAATCAGAAGCAAATTCAAGAATTTCCCAATTCCTTCCGGCGAGCTTCAACTCAATGGCGATGAACTTATGTCTCAGGGAAGAGAGGACATGGATAAGCTCCTAAATGGAGAAGGAGGTCTTAGAGCCATATTGGACGGACTAAGTTATTCGAAACTTGCAGAACAAGAGGCAGAAAAGGCGGACAATATTATGAAACAAATGAAAATGTTGCCTGTCCCGCCTGAGTACATCATAAGAATGTGGTAGGTAAAACGTAACCTTGCGCCATACTTACCTTTATGGCGCAATTCAACTACAATGAACAAGCGAATTCTGGCGGTATTTATATAATCTTCAACAATCACAATTGGAGAACATATATTGGCAGTTGCAAAGTATTCAAAATAAGATGGAAGCATGGACATTACAAATCACTTTTAAAAGGCAAGCATCAAAACAAATTCCTACAAGCCGACTTCAATAAATGTAGACAATTTCTTGGCCACGACGATTTCCTAGAGTTTCATATTCTGGAAAACATGCCGAATTCAACCCGAGGCCAGAGACTTGAAATGGAAGAAAAATGGATTAAGGTCCACTTTGACAATGGAAATCAATGCTACAACCTCTGCGACAGAGCTATTTCAAGAGAAGGATTTTCTGCCAAAAATCCTGAGGAAACCAGAAAACTTATTTCTGAAAATACAAAAAAACAATGGTCCGACCCGCAAATAAGAGACTTGATGATAAAAAGACAAAAGGAATCTTCTGACCCAAATAGAATGAAAAAAGCTCTTGAAAAAAGATGGAATGGACCGGGGAACGAAATTCAAAGAAAAGAGGCGGCTGATCGCTCTAGAAAACGATGGCAGGAAAATCCACTCCATGTTCAAAAAGTAAAGGCTGCCCTAAGGGTAGGTAGAACAAGAGAAACCTATGAAAAGACGCACCAAAAAAATGTCGATGTTTTCAGACAAAAAACAAAACTTGTTCAAGAAATCAAAAATTTTGAAGGCAAAAAAGAAAATAAATCCAAGTTGTTTACAGCGGCAAATTTAGTTTCACCAGATGGCCGGATTATGTATGCCAATATCTTTAATCTAGGGGATTTTGCTCACCATATTGGAATAAGTGATTCTTGGAAATTGCAAGAAATTATTTTAGGTAAGAGATTATCTTATAAAGGTTGGTTTAGGGCAACATGTTGAATTTATTGGCAAATTATGACAACTCTTAAAACATTTCTACAGAACAAGTACGGCGCTTCCGACGACAAAAAAAGAAAAAAAGCCGATCTACAAAGCTCTTTTGAGGAATCTGACGTGGCTCTTTCTAGTCTTATTTTAAAAATACAAACAGACCCGGAACGTTCAGAGGATGAAGCTCAAGCTCTTGCATTATTTAGAAAAGCACTCCGAGAACTTAGGAAAGGAAGAAGGTATTTAAGATAAATGGCCCGTCTTTTCATTTCAAGTCGTGAAATTCACATGATAAACGACCTTACCAAGGAGTACATGAAAGATGTTATTGGGCAAACCATTAACTACTATCCCGTGTCTACCTTGAAGACTAAGATTCATCCCGTTTATAATGAGGCAGTACAGAAAATATTTGATAATCCTATAAAAGTTCCTGTTTTGGCAAACTGGCCAGACAATGCACCTAGGGCAAATGTTTTTGGTCTTGAGAAAACAGCCAAGCTAGAGGTGTTTGTTCATGCAAGGGATCTTATTGACAAAGGATTTACTTTGTACGAGGGAGACTTCTTTACTTTCGCAGATCAAGCATTTGAGATTACATCCTTTACTACTCTCGGCAATATTTTTGGTCAGGAAGAGTATGAGGTTGGGTACAAAATAATTGGGCAGGCTGCAAGACTTGGACAATTTGACCCCAAGAACTTTTTGGAGCCAAACAAAGACAGTGCCGGTGCATACGAGCAAACCACCGTCCAGAAAACTTTTGAACAGCAACGTGGTCTTGGGGAGACTGCCAAAGAGGGAGCAACTGGGGATGTCAGACAGCTTAGAGAGCGACTTGCGGACGATATGTCTGAGACTGCTCTTGGGGAAGGACCCAGAGTTGTCGGTGTGGATTCCGACAAGAAGGCAAGCTCCTTTTATAATGACGAGGACGACATATGAGTACCGAAATTTATGATACTCTTAAAGAAACTGTAAACTTACTCATTTTGGAAATTTTGGGCAAGTTTGATTTTGAGCAGTTTAAGAGAATTTCTAGAACAAACGAAAGACCAAAGTAACCAGAATACATTTGGGATATTCCGACAGCCGGTCAGGAAGCCCATCCAGAAATTGTCTACGCGAAGAAATTTTTGCCATTTCTTGGCAGTGGTTCTTCAAGAATAACTTTCGCTTTGTCAGGTGACAAAACTTTGAAAATTGCCAAAAATAATGCTGGAGCCGCACAAAATAAAGCCGAGGTTGAGGTGGCTCAAAAGCTTGGCCAAAACGAGCTGGTAACTAAAGTATTTGACTTTTCTCCAGATTTTAAGTGGATGGTAGCCGAAATTGTAAAACCTCTGGAGCCTAATGAATTTGAACAATTCATTGGGCTTGATAGTGATAAGTTTCAAAGATTGATGGATTGGTTTGAGTACAATAGAAGCTTAGAAGATTTTTGGCGTTGGAGAAAAGCTCAAATGGATAAGTTGGCCTCCGACATTGATAGATACCGGGATAATGCAGACCGAGCCAAACAACTTGGCGAAGACGAAGACGTAGAGATTTACATGGAAAGAATCGCAAGAGCAAATAGGCAATCCGACTTTCTAAAAAGTCTAAATTATCATTCGCCTATTATAAAATTTGCAAAAGATCTCATGGACGTTGCAAAAAAACTTGAACTTGAAATCGGAGACCTCGTAAGACTAGAACACTTTGGAAGAACGGTAAAAGGCAAAATAAGACTTTATGACTACGGCTTAACTAAGAGCGTTTTTGATAAACACTATAAGGCACAATATTAGGTGAGCACTACCATGAACACAACAATTAAAAGCTTAATAGAAAATCTTGTTGAGGCTTCTCTTGAGGAAGTTCTCAGAGGATTTAATCTGCAGAAGTTTAAAAGCATTTCCGCAGGAAGTGCTCGTCCTGAAACTAAGGAAGAAGAGGAGGATTTTGCCTGGGCACACAAATCTCACCCAGAAGTCGCCTATGCAAGAAAATATCTTCCAGAACTCGGCGAGGGAAGCAGCAGAATAGTTTTTGCCCTGTCTGGCGATAAAGTTCTCAAAATATCAAAAAACAAGGCAGGCATCGCACAAAATGAAGCTGAGGTCTCCATTTTCACGCACTCAAAAAATAATAAACTGGTAACAAGAATATTTGACTTTTCTCCAGATTTTAAGTGGATTATTTCGGAACTGGTTAAGCCTTTGGGAAGAGGAGAGTTCAGAGCCATAACAGGCATAGACGAAGACTGGTTTACTTATGGAATTTTAGATCAGGAATCCGTTGACCACGGTCTAGAAAGCAAATTAAAACGACTCAAGTCTGACGTTCCTAGAAGTCCTAAAATTCCTGCCATCCAGGATGTTTTGATGTCACCAGAGAAGTTAAAATTCGTGGAAGACATAATTGAAATGATTAAAACTCACAATCTTGTATATCCCGATGTTAATCCAAGTCACTTCGGCAAAACCATAAATGGAAAACTTAGGTTTTTCGACTATGGGTATACCGAAGACGTATACAGCAAATATTATTAAGGCTAATAGTCTACTTATTAATTGATGGTAACTTCCAACAGAGACACTAACGTCTCCCGGCACAATATTCCAGAACCAATCCCAGGGGAGTCCTTAGGGAATCTTCCCTCTGGCTACGGAGATGACCCAGCCGGGGCTGCATCTGAGACTTTCACAATTCCTTCTTGTGGTATTGAGGATTGTGACAGAGCTATGCACGCCCTGTTCAACGAAACCATTAAATTTTCTGTCCAAACATATGGCGGTGGCCAAAAGCCAATTTATCTCAAAAAGCCTGAGGTGATCTTCGCCACCGGAGAAAAATTTGCTCTTGCAAAGAAACTTAGACCACCGAGAGATAAAAATCAAGTTTTGTTGCTGCCGGCCGTGTCCATAAGAAGAACCGGGATAGAACAAGCCCCAGAGGATATAACTGGCAGAGGTATGAATCAGTTTACCGGGGACTTGGTAATAAAACGCAGACTTGCCCCAGAGGACAGAGACTACCAGACGCTCCTAAATAAATATGCCTTCAAAAATATCCCGGATCTACCAAATTCCACAAACATTAATAAAACCGAGAGCTTAAAGGATAGTAGGGATGTTCAGGCTGGGGTTCTTTTGGACTCCAACCTAGGACAGAATATATTCGAGGTGTTCGCCATCCCACAGCCTCAGTTTTTTACAGCCACTTATGAAGTTTTGTTCTGGACTTCCTATCATCAACACATGAGCTACATGATTGAGACGTTTTTGTCTTCGTTTTTACCGCAGGGCAGGATGTTCCGCCTTGGTACCGACAAGGGCTACTGGTTTATGGCCTATGTAGATGATAACCTTGCCTCTCAGGACAACTTTGATGATTTTTCGGATGACGAAAGAATAATTCGTTACAATTTTACTATGAGAGTAAAGGGATTTATCCTTGCCACCAATGGCCCAGCAAATCCAGTTCCAATTAGAAGGTATTTGAGTGCCCCAACGGTATTCTTTGAAATAGACGAAAGTCCAACCGGAGATATTTTGACCGAAAGGGACCTGTCTGTCCCTCCTCTGGAGAAATCTACAGATGACAAATTTATTTTAACGGATATTAACCAGGAGCAAAAAACAAAGCAAAAACCGACAACAGAAGAAAGATTTCTGTTTAAAAAGACATTTATTAATCCAATTACGGGGAAAAAGTCTATAAAATATATTAAAAAAATTAGCAGAAATCAGAGAAAGGGAGAGTCTGTTTACTCTGCCTCTGATATCGCGACCTTACAAGAGTTTTTGTTGAACGAACACAAAACATAAAAATTAGGAAACGACCTTATTCGCTCTAATTAAGTCAAGGTTGTCACCTCAAATATTATTTAAATCCTTAGAGGAATAGCAAATGCCTGAGCAAATTTTTAAAGCACCTGGATTTTTCGACAGAGAAATAGACCTAACTGTCGTTATACAGAATCCTACCGGTATCCCTGCCGGTGTTATCGGAATGGCACAAAAAGGACCAGCCTTTGTACCGGTTACAGTAGGGTCCTTTGCCGACTTCAACACTAAATTTGGCACCTTAGACGCCAAAATGCCAGCCCCATATGCGGTAAATCTATATCTTAAAAATAGATTTGCTCTTACGTTTGTCCGTACCCTCGGGGCAGGCGCAAACGAGACTGCCGCCGACATTGAGGCAACCAGAGCCAAGGGCATTGTCGTAAATGCCGGATTTAAAATCAGTGGCTCTACCGTAAACCAGGGAACTGACAGCAGACACAATCACTCCGTCCAGTTTATTACCGCTCGTCACGTTGTAACGGGTACTGAGGTAGCCGGCTTCCCAATGTTCTCAGACAATGACTCGTTCTTTACAACGGGTTCTGCCACGGACGTACACCTTTTGCGCGGTATGTTGTTCAGTGCCTCCGGCACCAGACTAATGGTTCTCGACTCAAATGAGTCCTTCGCAAACCTGGTAGACGACTTTGCTACCCCAGACTCCTCCAGAAAAATCAAAATAGCCATCTCTAGCTCGGCTGGGTCCTCCTTCGGTTCTACCGACGGAAATGCGGGCGTAAAAATCGTTACCGCTTCCTTTAATCCAACCAGTGATGATTATTTTGGAAAGGTTCTTAATACCGACCCGCTTAAGTTTGGTACAGAGAAACATCTTCTCTATCTTGACTTTGCCGTGGACAACGAAATTGCTATTGCATCTACCGGCTCCAAGTCTGTGTGCATCGCCTCTGGTTCTGCAAACGTTTCCCTAAATTCTGGTGACACCTCCATGATCTTTAGGGAGGCTTTTGGTAGATTCGACACCAGATACAAAACCCCATCAAGTCCGCAAATTATTTCTCAGCCATTTGGTCTTACGGAATATGACCTCTTCAGATTTGAGACTCTTGATGACGGCGAGTACGCAAATAGCAAGGTTAAGGTTTCTATCGCAAACGTGCAGGCATCCACGGATCCAAAAGATCCCTATGGCTCCTTTGCCGTTCTTGTGAGATCGTTTGAAGATGATGACCTCAATCCGGAAATCCTTGAACAGTTCAATGAATGCAACCTCGACCCAGACAGCGACAATTACGTTGCCAGAGTCGTTGGTGACGCAAAGGTATTTTTCAACTTTGACGTAGAAAACGAGGATGATCGTCGTCTCGTAAAGACAGGTAAATACCCGTCAAGATCCAATTTCGTTCGCGTGGTTATGTCGAGAGGCGTGGAAGACAAGATTATTCCAGCCAAGTCTCTTCCTTTCGGTTTCCGTGGGGTAAATGTACTTAACACGAACCCATTCCTTACAGATGCTACCTCGTCTTTCCCTGCGCTTACCCGCCTTGGAGCCTCTGGGGCAGTTGGTTCTACCGATAACAGACTTCTTCATGCCGTAGTTCCACCTCTTCCGTTTAGATTTAAGAACACAAGAGGTGCCATTACTTCCGCAATCGGCCCTGTTGGAACTCCTGGTCCAACAGAAATCGCAGACTCTCGTTATTACTGGGGCGTAAAAGTTACCAGAAACAACAACGATGTTCTGAATACCAACATAAATGGTGAAATAAATAATCTCGTAAGAGCCTACACGGCTTTTGAGGGTATTCAAAAACTTGACACCCTTGTAACCGGTTCTCAGGCCGACCTTTTCAATAACAACAAGTTTACTCTTTCTAGAGTTGCCCTTGGAAACACAGCCATTACAGACTTGACTGCCTCTGTGGATACCCACATGAAAGAAGCAGCATATCTTAGAAATGGTATGCCAAATCCAAGTGACTACAAAATAAATGACACCTACTTGAATCGTATTACCTTTGGAACCCTTCTCCAGACCGGAGACGCTACCACATTTAATCGTTTCTCAAACTACATGAAGTTTACTACTGTCATGTTTGGTGGATTTAATGGTCTCAATATCCTGGATAAAGAACAGGCATATATGACAGACAAGGGTACCTCTGCTGAAAACGGCGGTGGTTCTAACTCTTCCTTTACCTCTCCTGGATTTGCTACAAACCAGGCAGGTACATCCAGAAGAAACAACTCTGTGGCTTCCTACAGAATTGCCGGTAGACTTATTACCGACCCATTTATCAGCAACATAAATGTTCTTGCTGTCCCTGGACAGAGAGAGCCTCTTGTAACTGACTTCATCGGGGATGCTGTAAGAACCTATGGTCTCGCACAATATCTCGTGGATATTCCTTCCTACGATTCTGACGTTATCAGAGTTTTCGATGGTGACACCGGAAGATATGTTTCTGTAAACAGAACGGCAGACATGTTTGAAAGCCGTGCCGTTGACAACGTTTATATGTCCGCCTATTTCCCAAATGTGGTGGTAGAGGACACTGTAAACAACAATAGAAACGTTACGGTTCCTGCCTCGGTAGCAGCCCTTTCCGCTATCGGATTTAATGACAGGGTTGCTTATCCTTGGTTTGCTCCTGCAGGATTCAACAGAGGCGCACTCGACTTTGTAAAAATGTCTTCCGTTAAGGTAAATCAGCCTGAGCGCGAAAGACTTTATGCGGTAAGAGTGAACCCAATCATCAAACTTCCTGGGGAAAATTTCGTGATTTTCTCCCAGCAGACGCTCCAACAGGCAACTTCTGCCCTTCAGTCTATTAACGTCAATAGAATGATTATCTCCATTAAACAACAGATTATTGCTGCTGGAAATAGTCTCATGTTCGATCAACTCACCCCTGCAATTCGTCAGAGGTTTGTTGACCTGGTTAAGCCAATATTGTCCACGGTACAAATCCGCGACGGAATCGAGAGATTCGAAATAATCTGCGATGAAAGAAATAATACCGAGCAAGACAAGCTTGCAAATAGAATGAATGCAACAATTAAGGTAATTCCTGTAAGGGCAGCAGAGTTTATCGCAATCGACTTCATTATAACCAACTCTGCAATTCAGTTTACAAGCTAATAAAAATCCCAAAACAAAACTAGGAAAATACTTAGAAAAAACTCAAGGATAACAAAAAATGACAGAAATTTCATTCAAGTCAGCGGGTGTGTCCGCAAGAACAATCGACCTTACGGGGCCTACAGCCCTTCTTCCGGTCGGTATTCCTGCTGGAGTTGTTGGAACCGCCCAGAAGGGTCCTGCGTTTGTTCCGGTTACGGTTCCTACGGCTCAGGATTTCGTTGTAATTTTCGGAAGGACCACAGATGGTGCCACCCATGGACCTCTGGCTGTGTCTGAGTGGCTAAGAAACGCCCAGGCAGCAACTTTCCTTAGAATTTTGGGAATTGGAACTGGTCAAGCAAGAACAACTTCAGGGCAAAACAAAGGTAAAGTAACAAATGCTGGTTTTGTGGTTGGCGATCAGCAGCCACAGAGTACTCTTTCTGGTGCCCTTGGGTCCAACTCCTACGCTGTTACTTCCTCCGGTACCGACGTGGGTCCTCTCGGAAGAATGTACTTCCTCGGGGCATTTATGTCAGAATCTAACGGTTCTACATGGTTCTCTGAAGCCGGTCTAAGCGGTTCTGGTCTTCCAGTTGTAAGAGGTATGCTCATGGCTGCCTCTGGCGTGGTATTGTCGCTTTCAAATTCTGTCGGCGGAACAAATACGGCCCCAGACACCACTCTCCCTGCTGTTGCTGCCAACATCAGAGGATTCCAAACTGGTTCTGTAAATCTTTCTAGCAGCAAGCAAGAGTTTGTGATGTTCCTAAATGGTCACAAAGCCCTTGACCTTTCTTATCCAAACGTCGTTACGGCATCTTTCGATCCAACTGCCCCGAATTACTTCGGAAGCATTTTCAACAAGGATCCATTCAGACTAGAGCAAGCAGGTTATGTTCTTTATAACTGGTGGGACATTTACCCCTCCGTAGCTACCGTAACTGGTGCAGGAGCAGTTACTCCTAGCGTTAGCACGATGGAAAGAATTGCCTTTATCCTTACTGGCTCTCAGGCTAGAAACTCTGGTTCTACCACAGCACCAAATTTTGAGAACTTTGAGGATAGGTTCCGTACAGCTAGGTCTCCTTGGGTCACCTCCCAGCTTTTTGGTGGCAAGCCACAAAACTTGTTCAAGGTTCATACCCTTTCAGACGGCGCAGACTCCAATGGAAGATACAAAATTTCCATTGAAAATATTGCTCCAAGTCTTAGCGACACCTACCTCTATGGTAAATTCGACCTTCTCATAAGAGATGGTGGGGATACCGACAAGAGCAGGGAAGTTTTGGAGCAGTGGAGAAATCTTTCTCTTGATCCAAATGCTGACAACTATATTGCTAGAGTCATCGGCGACTACAACACGTTCTATAACTTCCAGGCTTCGGACGGAGAACAAAAGATTGTAGTTGAGGGTGAGTACCCAAATAACTCCAAGTATATTCGTATAGAGATAGCCTCTGGTGTAAATGACCAGAATGTAGACGCTACCGCCCTTCCTATAGGCTTCAGAGGCTCGCAGCACCTTATGATAAGCGGTACTGCTCCAATGGGTGCCTACTCCGATGCCGGAAATTTGATTGCAACTAATCCATGGTTTAAGCTTGCACAGCCACCGGTTCCAATGAGAAGAAACGTTTCCAGAGGAGCTTCTGGAAATACTATTGGCGACAGGCAGTTCTACTGGGGCGTTCAGTTTGAGAAAGTTATTTCTATTTCTGAGTCTAACGCCTCCTTTGTGCCAGATGATTCCATTGTCTCCTTTACAAGATATTTGCCAAACTTCCACACCGACTGGCAGAACGTAGTCGTAAGGGATAATGAGGACACGACGGACACGGCAGCCAATGGTATTATTGATGCCGACAGATACAACAACAACTTGTTCTCTCTGGAGAAAATCAAAGTACCATATATCTCTGCCTCGAATCTCCCAGACATGAACAACCTAGATGACTGGGTATATGTACGCGCTGGCGGTATCACCACGGATACCGTAAACTTCACAAAGGCTCTTACGGTTTCTGACCTTCAGGATCCAACAGTACGTCAGGCTGCAAAGTTTTCGTTCTTTGTAGAGGGCGGATATGATGGCGTAAGAATCTTTGATAGAAATACTCAGTACATGAACAATATTGCAGTTGTTCAGGAGCTACAGAACGGCAATCGTCTCTTGTCAAACGGCCCAACCGTTAAGGCATTTGAGAGAGCCCTGAGCGTTATGAACGACACATCTGAAATAGACGTTCAGATTTTGACAGTTCCGGGTATCCGCCACAAGTATCTTACTGACCAAGCTCTTGCTGTGGCAGAAAATAGATTTGATGCCATTTATCTTATGGATATCGAAGAAAAAGATACCCAGAATGCAACCATCGTTGGTGGACAAGACCAGATTGTCTCGGTAAGAAATACCGTAAACACCTTCAGAGATCGTGGCCTAAACTCCTCCTTCGGTGCTGCTTATTTCCCGAACGTCATCATTAGAGATTCGCTCTCCAATGTTATCAGGGAGGTTGCCCCGTCCGTGGCTGTCCTCGGTGCCTTCTCTAGAAATGATGCTGTGGCATTCCCATGGTTTGCTCCTGCAGGCTTTTCAAGAGGTGCTCTTGAGACCACACAAGAGGCTTCTGTTAAGCTTTCCAGAAACAACATGGACGACCTATACCAGGTTAACATAAATCCTCTCGTGGCTTTCCCTGGGTCTGAGGGAACGGTTGTCTGGGGACAAAAGACTTTGTTTGCAAGTCCAAGTGCCCTAGAAAGAGTAAATGTCAGAAGGTTAATGCTTAGCCTTCGTAGACAGATTCGTAAGATTGCAAATAGATTCTTGTTTGAGCCAAATAGAGAATCTACTCTTGCCAGATTCCAGCAGCTCTGTCAGCCGGTTCTCAAAAGAATCCAAGACCAGCAGGGCGTGGAAGCATATCTCGTGAAGATTGACACCACCACCACAACCACGGTGGATATCGAGAACAAGACGATCCGTGGAAAGATTTATGTCGTTCCTGTTCGTACCCTTGAGTTCCTTGATCTTTCCTTCGTTCTAACGAACAGAGGAAATTTCGACATTAGCGGGTGATAATAACTTATGAACACAAAAGTAAAAAAATCTGAAGCTCTAAATCTGGCCATAAAAGAGTCAGTTAGGGAAGCTATTGTTGAAAACAAAAATATCCAAAAGATAGTTTTAGAAAGCAGGCTTACTCTCATAAATGAAATGATAGAACTCAATGAGTTCGATTTTCTTAAGAGAGCAGGACAATGGCTTAAAAACAAAGCCTGGGGTGCAGAACAGGGCGCGAAAGACTGGGCTAGGAAAAATATCCTCGTGGACCCAGTTTCAATGATTGATGACCCAAAGCAGGTTGCCTCTCTCCTTGACAGAACCATCGCACAGGCAAACAAGGAAGTTGTTTCATTTAAGTCTGACACCCTTAAGACTTCCGAGTCAATAAACAAACTTCAGAACTCTATTTTTGATCTTCTTGGAAAGTTCGTAAACCTTCTTGATAAAATGCCGCCTGAATCCAAAGGCAAGTATGAAAGAGAAGTTATGCGGGTTGTGGCAACATTCTACAACGTTCTGATGGAAGAAAAGAAAAGAATTGAGGTTTATCTCTCTGCCCTTGCAAGAGAAGCAGGCAATCAGGGATATAACCTTGGAAAGTCCGCTACTGCCATGGCGGCTTACAGACCTGAAAGAGCCCCAAGAGTTGTGGGATCTAGGGTTGTGGACTCAGAAGATACAGAACCGGTATTAGCAGGAGCTAGAGCATAAAATGACATCAAACAACAACAAAAATACTGTAACAAAAATTTCTATTGCGGAACTCAGAAAAATGGTCAAGGAGGCTATTTCTCTTAATCTTTCAAAAAGACAAGGTGAGTCTGCTGCCGCACGCGCCAAAAAAGTCGAAGACGACAAGAAAAAGGCCAATGAAAGTGCGGGTGTTCAAAAAATCACAGTGGAACAACTCCGTGGAATGGTTAAGGAGGCTATGTCTCTTAAACTCAAGGAAATGGGCCATGAGTGGGGAACCGAGTTTGAGCCAGGGGAAGAAGAAATGATGTCTTCTACCTTGGGTACATCGGAAGAACCCGTAAAAACCCCAGAGGAAAGAGAAAAAGCCTATGATATCGCCATGGGTACACATCCTTCTGTTAAGGGATGGGAAGAAACCTCCAAGTCAGAGCTAGAACATGCAAAAACCATGTTGGACCGCCTTGGAACCACAAAGAGCGGTAGAGCTACTCTCAGAGGTCTTATTAAAAGACTTGAGGATCGTCTTGGGGTTCCTCAGGGTGAAAGACATTTTGCTGGAGATAGAGGAGAGGTTGATGAAGCAGGCTCGGCTTATGCGCCATCTAACCGCCCTACTCCTGCACGCCAGCCCGTTGGTCTTATGAAGCACGACCCTGCGCAAGCCAACCCGCCTGGTTCCTGGGTTGACCCAAAAACCGGAGATGCACTTACGCCGGCAGCGGGCCCAGGACCTAAAGGAAAACCACCTCAACCCCGGGTTGGTACTCCTGAATATTACGAATGGAAAAAGAAGTATGGCGGGTAAGACCTTAAGCCAAAAAGACATGTAAGAAACATATATGACTGGAACACCAAGAAAAAATTCTATCAAGGAACTTCGGCATCTCATAAGCGAGATGCCAGAAGGCTATCTTGCCAGCATGACCTGGGGCGTTATGCCCTCCGATGACCTTTTTGAGATTGCCCTTGCAGACGGGTGGCACATGGACCTAAAAGGTCAGGATGCCGTTTCTTTCAAGGTTGCCATGGAAATGGCAGGACTTAACCCTGAGATAGCTCAGAAGTCAATGTCTACGGTGAAAGGAATGAAGCAGGTTATTGAGGCCCTTGCAACTTGCGCATCTGAGGACCCAGACCTTACCGATATTTGCGAAAATGCCCAATCTCTTGCAGGCAGCATTATGGAAGTGCTTGGTTTTGAGTGGATTTGAGAAGAAACGTGCCCTGACTTAAATACTTAACTGTGTGGCACAATTCAACTATAATGGCTTATCAAAATCTTCCGGCCTCTACATAATCTTCAACAACCATAATTGGAGAACTTATATTGGAAGTTGTAAAAGATTTAAAACTAGGTGGAATACAGGTCACTTTAGTTCCTTGAAAAACAACAAACACCAAAATAAATTTCTTCAAGCCGATTTCAATAAGTGCAAACAAGAACTTGGACATGACGATTTCCTAGAGTTTCATATTCTGGAAAACATGCCGAATTCAACCCGAGAACAAAGGCTTGAGACCGAAGAAAAATGGCTTAAAATTTATTTTGATAATGGAAATCAATGCTACAATCTCTGTGATAGAGCGATATCAAGAGAGGGACATGGAACTAAAAATCAAGAAGAAACAAAACAAAAGAAATCTGCAGCGGCAAAGAATTTTTGGAAAAATCAAACAGACGAATATAAAAAAGAATATCGTGAGACTAGAAATAAAACTTTAAAATCTCAAGAGCATAAAAACATAGTAAGTGCCAATAGCACAAAAATTTGGAAAAATAAAGAACGTAGAAAAAAATATGGCCAAAAAATAAAAGAAAAATGGTTAGATCCTTCTTTTAGAAATAAATGTATTGGTAACCTTCAAAGAAGGTGTGTTTCTATAGAGCAATGGTCAAAAGACAAATCAACGCTGATAGCAATTTGGCCATCAATAAAAGAAGCCGAACTTAGTCTAAAAATAACAAATATCAGCAGAGTACTTTCCGGCAAAAGTCCTTCAACTGGCGGGTTTGCATGGAAATATAGTAATTCTGATAAATCTTCATTGCTCGAATATTTAAGAATAACCTAACAGGATAAAAAAATAATATGGCAACGACTCTCGATGTAACAGAAATGCTCCCAACAAAGTTCCAAAATATTGCTAAAAGGCAGTTCGTCCTAGCAATTGAGGGCGTGGATGCCTTCTTGGTTAAAACTGCCGCAAGACCAACGATTACCACGGAAGAAGTGGCAATTAACTGGATTAACTCAACCAGGTACCTTGCAGGAAAAACTACCTTTGGTAGCATGGCAGTGACCCTGCATGATGCCATCGCCCCTTCTGGTTCCCAACAGGTCATGGAGTGGATTAGATTGTGCTTTGAGTCCGTTACCGGTAGATCGGGTTACGCAGACTTCTACAAAAGAGACATTCAGCTTAAAATGCTTGACCCAGTGGGTACCGTAATCCAGCTTTGGGACATCAAGGGTGCCTGGGTGCAAGAGGCAAACTTTAATGACGTTACCTATGAAGGTAGCGACCAGACCGAGATTTCCTTGACGATTCGTTTTGATAACGCGGTTTTGAGCTACTAATATCCTTCTTTTCGTGCCTCGTTTGGGCATAGGTTTATCGCTATGACTATATTTTTGGTAGAAAGATGGAAAAAGCTTGCCGGAATTAATTCGGTCATTAAGGAAAAGCTTGTTCCTTACGAGGATGAAAAAATAAATCCAGAACTTTTATTTCTACAAAGCGACTCAGAAAGAGAAGAAGTTAGGGAAGCAATCCACTGGCTCATGCAGGAAGGCTGGTCTGACGAGGCAATTGTCAGTCTTCTGAAAAACCTCCTTCAGGACCCTGTGACAAGGGAAAATATTCTGGATTATGTTTGGTCCGAAATCCAAGCAGAAAAACAATACAGGGAAGAACGTGGCGGAGACCTAGATGAGGCCCTGCCTGGGTACGCGGCCAAAAAAGGAGGTTTTGACCGAAAGGCAGCCTGGGCCCAAAAAGGCGGGTATGAAGACCCTACTTCCTTAGAAGCTCCAGAGCCTCCATCCTCTACCGCCGCCCCTCTTTTCCCGGAAACGCAGCCAGAGCCCGGCGAGGACCCAGGAAAAACCATTGCCGGCCGACCCCTTGCGCAGCAGGCTGCCCTCGCCAAGGGAAAGGGACAGGAACAGGAGCCTATAACCCAAAATAAGCCTCCGTCAAAAGCAGACATTTCTGGGATGCTTGCAAACGCCTCCGAGGACCAACTTCAGCAAATAATGGCAATACTTGCCCAGCAAAAAAAACAATAACCTAATATGACTACCATGAAGATATCCCTCAAGCAATTAAAATCCATTATAAACGAAACTGTTAGTAAAAATTTATCTTCATCTGGTATTATCGGTTTGGTATCTGAGTCGGAGCAACCTGTAGACTGGGAAAACATGCGTCTTCTTCTTAAGATGGGCAAACTCAGAGGTTCATGGCTTGTTATAATGACCGCCCTGGAGGCAACCGGGGGAGATAAAGAAAAGGCGCTTCAACTCCTGAAAGCAAGTGTAGCTAAGTTAGAAAGTAAAATGCCCACAGAGAAACAAGATAAGCCAGAGGAAATGGCTTCCACAGAAGAACTTTCAGATTTTTCTAAACTTTTGTAATATTTTATCTATTTTTCATCCAGTTCGAAACTAAAAGACATTTGTATTTACTCCTGATACACTATTTTGTGAATCAGGAGTTTTTATTTTATGTCGGATAATTTTGGTAACGATGATGGCAACGGCGGTGAGGGAAGCAGAAAAGATAAAAATGCTATTTTTTCTGCCCCAGAGGACGTTGAGAAAAACTGGGCTATGTCCAAGGGCTTGGCCATGTCCAGAGAAGAAATTGTAAAAAGAGACTTCGGCCTGGATATTCCTACGGCTCTTGTTCCCCTTCCGAGCGGAGGAGCGATTTACCCCTCAGATAGTCCTCTCCACATGAAAGAGCATGTGGAAATTAGAGGAATGACAACCAGAGAAGAAGACATTCTTATGTCCAGAGCCCTCATCAGAAAAGGCACGGTTATAAGTGAACTTATCAAGTCCTGCATTGTTACCCCGGGTGTGGACGTACAGGGTCTTGTGGGCGGAGATAGAAATGCTCTCATGGTTTCTATTCGAATCCTCGGTTACGGGTCAGAGTACCAGGGAAGCATTGACTGCCCAAAGTGCGAGCACAAGAACGAAATTTCCGTCAACCTAAATGACTTGAATATTAAGCCATTGAAAGTTCAGCCGGTAGAGGCCGGAGTGAACAAGTTCGCCTTTACTCTTCCGCTGACCAAAAAGGAAGTTTTGTTTAAGTTCCTTACCGGAAGAGAAGAAGAGGAAATTCTTGCCGCACTTGAGATGAAGAAGAAAAAGGGAGTCCAGAACGACAACGTTGTCACCACAAGACTTCTCCATTCTGTTGTATCAATCGGCGGTATCTCAGATAAGCACAAAATATCTCAGTTTATTTCCTTTATGCCAGCCAGAGACTCCATCGCGCTTAGGCAATACATGGATGATGTAGAACCTGGTATGGATATGAAGTTTGACTTTACTTGTGGGTCATGTGGCCACTGGGAGGTAATGCCTCTTCCACTGGGGCCAAACTTTTTTTGGCCAAATGCACGAAAATCGTGAACAACTAATTCTTGAACCCTTCTTCAACCTAGCCTATTACTTCGGCATGGACTGGGTTACTTTTTATAATTTTCCAATCACCTATAGAAGATGGTTGATGAAAAGACTGAATGAGGAGTTCGAGAAGGCCAGCAAAAACAAAGAGCCCCCGCCAAGTAAGGCAGCACATCACAATTCACCTGATATCCGGGCACTTACAGGAAAAGTTAGACCACAAGTTCCTCACAAGCTTAGAGGCAAGCCCATGGTCTGATTTCAAAGTTTTCCAAGTTTATCCAGTCCCATGTAGGCGCTCTCGTATCCTCTCACCTTGCCCTCCTGCATGAGCTTTCTGAACTTATCCATGGGAATAACTTCGACCTTTACAAATTCGTTTGGGTCCAAGTCAAGTTTCTCAGTTTTTTTGCACCCAGTTATCATGTACATGTGCCTAATACCCGTGTTATACGGGGAATATTCTGGGGAGGATAAATGAACCGGTGGATTTCCGGTATACCCCGTTTCTTCTCTTAGTTCTCTTGAGGCTGCCTTCGCGGCGTCTTCTCCATCCTCAAGTCCACCACCAGGAAGTTCTAACATTATTTCTTCTGCACCAGGTCTAAACTGAGTAACACAAATAACCTGTTCTTCATCCTCGGTTATGGCGAAGACCTGTACAGAATGTTTGTCGTTGTCAATAAAGAAATCCTCTTCCAGACCATTTGGCATTTTTATGGTCTTGAGAGTAATGTTCTTCTCATAACCCGAGTCCTTGTCTCGGATTTTAATTTTCTTCCTCGAAAGAACTTTATGGCCTTTATTACCGTTGCCCATAAATAACTTTGTCAATTTCCTATTTTAACGATAACAACGTCCACGGCTCCAGCGGGCGGCGTTCCTACGTTGTAGACATAGTTCGCCCCTACTCTTCCTCTGTAAAGAATAGACCCGGTAGAACCCACAACTGTCGTTGTCATAAAGGCAGAGTCATCTACTCCATATAACATGGTTCCAGAAAACCAATTTGAAGATGTGGCATACAAAAGACTTGCAGAAATTCCTAACATGGCGCTAGCATTTTCTGTAGTGCCAGAAGGAGTAATTCCAAACCACGGAAATACCGAGTCTGACAAAACAAGCCAGTCTAATGAGCTTGAGGAACTTACAGACAAAGTATAACCTGTGAGACTGTAGCCGTGTTGAAGGGCTACGTCAGAAGATGGCTTGTTTGTACCTTTCCACATGAAGAGACTAGAAACCCCTTTGTATCCCGAGTCTCTTGGACAGCTAAGGTTACTTGCCCATCTTCCTTCGGTCGCGGCAATAGCAGGAAATAGTTCTATTTTCCCATTATATGGATTAAGGTTGACTCCAGAAATTGCATAGGACGATTGATCTATGCCTCCTGGTATTTGATAACCTATACCGTTTGTACCGATGTTTCCTGGGTTGCCGGCTAGATTTGAATATGAGAATGGTCCGTAAGTATTTTGCGAGAAAGAAGCGGTTTGATTCAACATGGACGAAAATCCTGACGTGCCATCACCAGGACCACCATTTAACAAAGCTCTTACGATCATTGGGAAATAGCCACAACCAGGAATCCTGAAATATGTTATATACGGGTCAAATCCTGTTACTCTTGAACTTGGTTCCATGCAGTCAAGCCAAAATACACCAGACGGATATAGTCTTGGCTGGGCAGCAGTTGAGGCGCTGTGGTAGTTGACAGCGTAAAACATATAGGGATCTGTGTTTTGTGCTGCTATGTGAACAACATGGGTACCAGAAGCTATTGTTCCAAATGGGTTGTTGACAAAGTTTGGAGAACTGTCAAGACCGTTTGACAAAATTACGATCTCTCCGTCGATTCTCATTACTGAGCCATCAGAAATTCTTCTCATTGCAGAAGAACCGGTTACAAGAGGCCCAGGGTACTGAGCGGTTACAGACCCGGTGAGGTCAAATCCGGTAGAAGAATATTTCACACGGTAAGTCTCCAGCGAGCTACCTTTTGCTACATGGTAACTTCTACTAGAGGAAGGCTGGGAAATAACAAACCAGGAGTTAAGCGGAATATTTGTTACAGAAGAAGTTAAAATGTCCTCGCCCTTCGCCCCAGAAGAACCATTCCAAGAGGCTGCTACATACCAACCCGCTGTCTTTAGAAGAGATTTCCATTTCCACAAAACAGAAGTAGCAGAAGACTCCGTAGTAAGATTTATTGTATTTCCTACGTAAAATCCCGTGTCTAGAGATGCCGTTATCCAAGCCATTTGTTATCCTTTTATTTAATTGTTAATTAATAGGCATCATACTTTATGCCAAACCATGGCATCACAGTTCCCTTGCCAACCATGGCAGTGTCATACAAAGAAAATACAGAGAATGTCATTTGTGTCGGCGTAAACGGAACGGCAGCAGGATGTGCTACCTTAAAAAGGGTAGAAATTCCCTTAAAGCTACTTGTTGCCAAGTTTGACTGCGAACAAACATAATACAAGGGTAAAAATACACCTGTTTTTGTTGGCGGTCTTCCAATTCCACCAGCAGTTATTATAGTGTCCTGGTTAAAGTAGTTGTAGGAAAGACCACCACAAATCGAGCCACTTCTTTGGTCTGTCTGACCTCTTCTAACCCAAGTCCACTTATTAAAGGAATTTATACCGGCAGAGGTATCTACCATGCTTCCAAGATTACCAATGTTATCAAGAGGAAAACTTGCGTTGTTAAACGATCTATAAACCACATACGGTTCTGTGTCGTCTGCATTTACAGTAAGAACTGGGTCAAGGCCGAAGACAGACATTACGTTAAAGCCAAACTGACCTAGAAGCATGAAACCATAGTTTCCAGTCGTTTGGGCTATGCAGTGCCAAATTGCAGTGGAGCCGTTTGATGCTTCTGCAAGCGCGGGTACGAACTGAGTGTAGGTTGGAAGGGCATCTGTGCCGCCTCCGCAAATAACAAGTTCATCTGAGCCTGTAATTGGACCAGGAGTATTTTTTGCACTCAGAGTTCCGGTTAGGGAAAATCCTGCTGGACTGTATTTTATTCTGGCAAATCTGTTGTGGTAGTTTGTTACAGTGCCTTCATTTGACTGCGAGGGAGGTCCAGCTTTTTGAATAGCAAAGCTTCTGCTAGAAATAGGATGTTTTAGAATAAACCACCCATGATCCGAGGTCATGCTGAGAGAGCTTGAAAATGGATCAGAATAAGTTCCGGTACTAGACCCAGAACCCCAGGCAGCAACTTGCCAGCCTGCTGTTTTTAGTATCGACTTTGCAAACCACATCGCTCCCTGAGCTTGTTGGTGGACAGTGGCACCTGTACCACCGGGTTCCTGGCCTATGTCCATATAGAAATGATATGGATTTCCAGTGTAGTAACCAGTATCAGAGGATTGCGTAACTATTTGATGAGTTATTGGCATTTTTATCTATGGAATTTTCGTATGTTTCTGTCATAATGGCCATTTTTGGCCCGAAATTCTTTCGAACCTAGCAGTTGTCATATTTTTTAGGTTCATTTTTTCTATTACGCTGTCAATCGTAGCACCAGGCTTCCTAAGCTCGTCCTGGAATGCCTTGGAGGCTACGATGGCATCTGCCACTGCCCGAAGCTCCTCAGGCTTACCACGGAGCTTTAAAAATGCTCCAGAGGCTATCTTCCCGGTAAGGTAGGCTGCCACTGCAGCAAAAAATATCTTTCCGGTGGTAGAAAGATTATAATAGCCCTCATTTAACTTTTTGTCGTAGGCTTCTCTAAGTTTTATTATTTTTGGGTCAACTGCCTTTGGACGATTTTGTAGATTTTTATCAGACATGTATCTAAACTCCGACTGCTAAGTAATTATGACGTGGTAAAGATTAAAGACAGAGCATTCCGTGGCTATAGATAATCTTGAAATAGCAAAACAGCTAAAAAAGCTCCAAGAGGAACTTAATGACCTAGTTGACGTACAAACTAAGTCACTTAAGTCTCAATTGGACCTTACAAAGCAGCTTGCAGATGCCCTAGGCCAAATTATAACAAACTCCGCCGGAACTACCGAAAATGCACAAAAAATGCAGGAAGCCCTAGGGGAAGCTGCGGAGAATGCGGAAAAAATAGGCTCTAAGGGGACTGCGGCTAGGTTCGCAGAATCTCTTAAAAAAGCTCATAAAGAAGGAGAAGGTCTTACTACCTCTCTCAAAAAGGCAGTCAAAACCATGCCAGGATTTACCGCCTTTGCTGGAATCTGGTCTGGGTTCACCGCAGGTATAACCGGTACCGTAAATTCCTTGAGATTATTTTCTAGTAGTATTTTGGATGCCCTAGAGGGACTTGGGCAACTAGCCGTAGCCGTCTTTACTTTTCCGTTTAGAATTTTGAATATTTTGACAGATTTTGCATCCCAGGGAGGAGGTGACAGCGGACTAAGGCAAGCCCTTGAGGACATTCGTAAGGAATTTGGCGACCTAAGAAAAACTTCGGCAAAGGCAATTATTGACATTTCCAGGAGCATGAAAGGCGAACTTGCAAACACGGGATTAAGTGTGTGGAGAACCTTTGGAAATCTCGCAGATCGACTTAAAACAATAGCTGAGTACGCCAAAAACATGGGCAACGTCTTCCAGGGAGTAATGCGAGAATTTGCTGCCCACGGAGAGGTTCTTGCCGCCTTCATAAAAGGCTTGCACCTCACAGAGGAAGGACAGAAGGCGGTAGCCACACGAGCTTATGCGACCGGTACAAGTATGCGAGAGCTTACGAGGGAAATAGCCAATTACTCCGTACAGCTTGGAGATGAATTTGGAATATCGGCGGCACAAATATCTCAGGACATGGGTGACATGATGGCGGATTTCCGAAATTTCGGAACCCTTGCTCCTGAAATTCTTGCAAATATTTCTGTTTATGCTAGAAGGCTTGGAGTGGACGTAAAAGGTCTCCTTGGAGTTATTGATCAGTTCGACAACTTTGAAGATGCCGCAAGAAGCTCTGCACAACTTACTCAGGCATTTGGACTTCAGCTTGACGCCCTTCAGCTTCTTAAGGCAGAGGACCCGGCAGAACGAACAGAAATGATACGAAAGGCATTCTTTACGGCTGGTAGGTCTATCGAAAATATGACCCGTCAGGAACGTGCTTTACTTGCACAGCAAACCGGACTTGAGGATAGTGCGCTTGACTTGGTGTTTTCTGCCAAAAACCAAGGCTTGAGTTATGATACCGTTAAAAAGAAATCTGAGGCTGCAAGGAAATCGCAACTTACTCAGGCAGAAGCCTTGCAGAAGGTCGCAGGAGCAATTGAGCGCCTGGTGAAGTCTGGAAGCCTTGGTGGAGGTGGGTTCTTTGAACGATTCTTCCAGGGATTTGAACGAGGAATACTACGAAGTAGGGAATTCCGAGAAATAATGGTAAATATCCGACAAGCCTTACGAGAAACCTATCTCGCTGGCATACGGGTGGGTCAAATGTTTGTTGACTTGTTCCCGGGCATAAGGCAATTGTTCAAGGGTCTTTCTGGATTGTTCGACAGATCAAGATTCAGGGAAATGACAAGAAACCTAAGAAATATCTTTAGGGAATTCTTTACATCTCTCACAAGCACCTCCGGCAGAGATTCCTTCAAAAACCTGATGGAACGCCTGAAGACAATGTTCTGGAATTACTTCAACGCCTCCAGTCCAGCAGGAAGAAATATATTGGACGGGGTAAGAAAATTCTCCAAGGCTGCAGCAGTTATAGCCGCCGGCTTGATACGAGAAATAGGTAATGGATTAACACAGGGCATAAGATTCATAACCGATGTTATTTCTGGAAGAAGAGAACTCGGTGGCGGAGCCGCTGCGGGCGGTGCCTTTGCCTTCATAATGGAATTGTTTGAACCAATTGTGGAAGCAATAAAGGAAGCCTGGCCTCCACTTTTTGAAGCTCTTAAGAATCTTTGGACAGAAGAAGTTTGGCCAAGAATAAGGGACTTCCTTTATGATAATGCTCTCGTTATTGCGGGAGTTTTGTTTGGCCCAACGCTCCTAAGGTCAATTGCAGGAGGTATCGGTGGTGCCTTTGCTGGGGCTCTTACAAAAGGATTAACCCAGGGAGCAACTACTGGTATATCGGAGTTCGCCTCTAACGACTCTATAAGAGGTGCTTTGTCAAAAGGAATAAGCTCTGTGTTTTCTAAAGGGGCTGGCGGCGCTTCTGCCGCCGCCATAACCGAAACTGGGGCTGCTGCTGCTGCTGCAAATGCGGCTCCAGTAAACCCGGCATCGAACGCAAGAATGGCAATGGTTGCCGGCGTGATGGCTATTGGTATGGTAGCAATAGTTCTTGGAATTTGGGCTATTGCGACAGCCATGAAGGAAAACAATATTTCTACCGAGCAAATGCTAGTTGCTGCTGGTGTGATGGGTGTTGCAGGCTTGGTAATGATTGAACTGGCTGCGGCTGTTGGAATTATATCTGCTGCCGGTGCCACCATCGCCGCTACTGGACCCGGCTTTATTGCTGGCATGGTAGGTCTTGGATTAATTGCCGGAGCAATGGGAATCGGTCTTCCTATGATCATTGGGGCCCTTAGCGAATTCTCCCCAGAGCAACTTGTCAAGGCATCCATAGCCATGGCTGCTGGTGGGGCATTCTTTGCCCTTGCTGCCGGAGTTCTGTTGGCTGCCGCAGGCGTGGGAGCATTTTTGCTCACAGGAGTTGGCCTGGTTGGTGTTGTAGCTGGTCTTGCCGCTATAAATGAGACAACCAAGGGAATGGTTGAAAACGTTAGAGAAATCATAAATGAAGTTTCCTCTCTTATTATTCCAGGGGACTTTGACAGAAAGTTTGATATTTTCTCTGAGGCCCTAACAGCCATTACTTCCTTTGGAGACATCGTAGCCAGAATTTCTGAGTCTACCTCTTTTGGATCCTTGGCTGGGTGGATAACCGGGGGAAATGCAGAAGATCAGATTTCTGTTCTCAGGGAACTTAATAATTTCATCCAGAACATGGGAACCCACATGATTGTTCTTGTGAGAAATATTCTTGAACAAGTTACTAGTCTTGAGGCCACGCCAGAAGCGATCCAGAGAGCAGAAATTTTTGGAACTATAATGGAAACTCTCGGCAACCTTATGACCGCCCTTCAAGGTCCATCTGAGGTTTTGTCTGCCGGCGGAGGTATCCTGTCCTCCATCATTGGTTCTAACGTCGCTGAAAATCTATCCAACTACAGCATCTTCATAGAGAACATGGGTATTTCTCTTGGAAATCTTCTTAGGGATGTAGCCGGGGTATTAACTGGTCCTCTTTCTAGCTTAGATGGTTCCGAGGAGTCATTTAAGGGTCTTGGGGTAATCACAGAGACTCTCGGAACTCTTGGAACTCTTGGCAGAAACATGATTACTGTTATTACCAGTAATTTCTCTCACCTGACTGGCGGAGATTTCACGGCACGTATTGCCGAGGTATCCGATGCCATCGGCACAATGATCGCCGGTATTTTTGAGGGCGGAGGTGGAGGACTTATTGGTTCGATAAGCGGCTTAATGACCGAACTTATAAACTCTCTAGGAGATATTTCCGAGACGGACGCTAATAGACTTACTACCGTAGCGCCTGTTCTTACAAAAGCCTTTGAGGCAATCTCGGGAATCGGAATAACCATAGGAGAAGTTTCCTCTCTCGCCTCAAGTCTTCCGGCAGAGGCTAGAGGCACAGCACTTGGCACAATAAATGCCATCATAGAAAATATGCTGACTGGGATTGCAGACCTTTCCGCAAGTCTTCTTGGAAGCATCAGGGAAGTTTTTGGTGGAATGACAAGAGCAGAGGCATCCTCTTTGAAAACGGGAGTTGAGACATTTAAGAGCATGATCGAGGCTATCTCTACTCTTCCAGGTGCCCTTCAGAGTCTTTATTCCCTGGTTAGCGAGGACACGGGTGGTGACTATACCAGAATTCGACAAAGACTTGGAACAATGATAAGTCTGTTTTATGAAACAGATGAGCCTGGCAATCCTGGTCTGCCTGAGTTGTTCAGGCGAATGGCTACGGCATTTAATGGTATTCCTGAGATAACCGGAAACCCGGCAGAGAAACTAGAAGAACTTTCCAAAAGCCTGGGTTCTTTGAATGAAATTTCCTCAGTGTCATTTACTGACATTGAAGCCCAAATAAGTGAAAATCTTAAGGCTCTCGAAAGTGGAGCATTTTTACATGTCGGCGACAATATAAGAGCTATGGTTGAAAGAGTTAATTCTATTGCCACCGATCTTGGATCCATCGAGCCGATTAATCTAAACACTAGTCTAAAAGCTCTTGCTGGAAGGTTGGGTCTTGGAGACAGTGAGGAATTAACTATTAGAAATAGAGATTTCAATATTGAAGTAAACGTAGAAGTTCACATAGATGCCCAGGAACTTGAAAGAGTTCTTGTAGAAAGACCCAACTCTAGAATAATGGCAACCGGTGGAAGAGGAGGAACATAACCGCCTATGACAACAAAACTTTTTGAAGAACTTAAGGAAACCCCGGAGTTCAAAAAAACACTCGAAAAAATGTCAGACGAGGAAAGAAGACTCGCGGAAAAAGCCTCTGAGGAACTTCTGAGGCATTTTGAGGAAAATATTCTTGTTCCTCTCAGGAATAGCCTAAAGAAATAGTTATAGCTTATGGCAGACCTGTCAGATTCCGACCCAAAGGTTCCACCGAGACCTTTACCAGATACCACCAAGTCAAACAACGGATTGCCGGAGTGGGGCGTGGATGACCTTGTTCCGAAGGAACGTAAGCGTCTGGGAGATTATATTGCCTATCAAACCCAGCAGGTTTTCAAAAACGAATATCCTATAAAAGAAGGTTCTGAGCTTTTTAAACTAAAGACAGAAACGGGAAATCCTGCACCAATAAATGACCAGGACAGAAATGCTGTAAATACCTACATGAATGACGTTGCCCAAACAGACTCAGGGCAGGTAGCTAGGTCTATTTTTGAAACCCTGAGCGACTCCGGGCTTCTTGACACAGACACTAAGTTTGAAATCAAAAAAGGTAAGTCCGACGACGATAAAAAAACTGGAAACGAATATTTCAGGGATATTGACCAAAATAAGGGAGAGGCAGAAATCCCACAGAGAATCCAGACAATCATGTTTCAGAACAATAGATTCTCTGAAGCAAATCCTGCCTTTGTTCCTGGTCAGGAAGAGGGCAGAGGAAATTCCATCGGCTCCCTAATCGTCCAGCCCAAACTTGGACAGCACATGCCAGGGAAGTTCCCGAAAAAAGCAGATGGGGACGGTGGGGACTACGTTTCGATTCCTATCGACAAACTCAAAAACTTTGGCCTTACAACGCTCTTGCAAGCCTCTGGAGAAATAAATGTCCCTACGGATCTCGATGACCCGGTTCTTGCTATGGGTGCCAGCGTATTGGCCGGCAATCCCGGTTTGGCAAGACTCGGACAAAGATTTCCTGTTACAAGATTTGATGGCGTAAAAATTCTAAATGATCTTGAGCCAACTCTTGCAAAGCCGCTTAGGGACTCGCAGCTTAAGGGAAATCCTATTTTAACTCATGGAAACGCAAACAACCCTCTCGTACCATTTTCTGGACTAATTGCCATTTCCTCGGTTGCGAGTGCTCAAGTATTAGCCCTTACCGTGACGGGAATGCTAAGGGCATTATATACAACCTTAAATGCCATCACCGAAGAAAGAAGTTTGGTAAATGGAGTTGCCACAAACCCTGGCAGCGGTGGTTCTATTTCTTCTGGAAGAAGACTAAGACTTGGAAATTATCTTGGCAAAAGAGATGAAACTGCAATTTATAGACCATATAAAAATTCAAGTGCCATTGATTTAGTTGTTACGAAATATCCATATTTTGAATGCGTGAACAAAGGCATTGCAGTTTTTTTTGGTGCAAGAACTCTACCACAAATTTCTTCTGTAAATGACGAAAATTTACAATTGTCCTCGGGATGGTATAATACGGTTTTTAGAAATCTTGTCAAAAATACAAACGACCTTTTGATTGATCTTTTGCCAGGAACGCCTCCTGTTGTTCGAGGGGCTTATGACGTTGATCCAAATCTTGCCGGAGGGACAAGCGGTTTAGGGTTTGATAGCAATCCGTCGGCAGTAAATTATATCAAATCTATAAACGGTTCTGTCATTTTGAAATTTATGAATATTATGGCCCTCATGGGAGAATCGGCATTTTTGTCAGAAAAAAATGCTACTTCTAGAATTGACGACATTAATGATGTTGGCGAGGGACCATTTGGAGAAGTTTCTCCTCGACTTGGTGTACTACATGCCAAAAATAGACTAAGCGACCAATTTGGCAACAAGCTTGCCTGGGCAAGCAACACAGTTAAATCCATGTATCTTTTACCAAGCGTTATAAAGCTTGCTGGTGAAAGATTCGATGGGGATACTGGAAGATACAGCACCCTTACGCCAAATAGAGGATTTAGAAATTCTGATACTGGTCGTCTTTCCTCCGAGGAAGTTCAAAGCATGGAGAACTACCTTGAGGCTGATTACCTGCCATTTTATTTTCACGACCTCAGAACAAATGAAATTATTTCTTTCCATGCTTTCCTGGATAACATTTCTGACAACTACACGGTGGACTACACCGAAAATGAAGGTTATGGAAGAGTAGGAAAAGTTCTCACCTATAAAAATACCAACAGAAGTATTAGTCTTGGATTTTCTGTGGTGGCAACAGGCCCGGATGACTTTGATGACATGTGGGTAAAGATAAACAAACTCATAACTCTTCTTTATCCGCAGTATACGCAGGGTAGGTCGCTTATTTTTGGAAATGACTCTTTTACCCAGCCATTCTCTCAACTTCCTGCAGCCTCACCACTTATTCGTCTCAGACTGGGTGATATTTTTAAGTCAAACTACAACAGATTCGATCTTGCTAGATTGTTTGGGCTAGCAAGTCCAGAGTTTTCTTTGGAGACTGAGGCTGACAGAGAACTCGCAACACAAACGGCCGAAAGAAGAGAGAGATTTCTAGAGGCTACCACCGAAATTTCCGAAAGAGCAAGAGCCGCACGGTGGGAAGAAGGAGACAAATTAAAATTAAGTCCTAATGGAGAAGATATTCTTCCATATTATTCTGTTCTATCTACCAGCGAAGACGATGGTCTTAGGGTTGCCACCGAAGCAAATGTTATTATTCTTGGACCGAGCGCAAACCAAGAAGAACCTCCATCTCTTTTTGACTTCAGGATTGAAGAACCATCTGTGGCTTCTGTTATTTCAGGAGATCCTTCTGGTACATTCAAAGCAAATGCAGCATGGCTTACTATGCCACCGGAAGAAATTGTAAGACAAGCGGAAAATAGAGCCGGTGAAGAACCAACTCTTAACGAGGCTGCCGACAGAGATGGAGAAAGGCAGGCAATTCAGGATTTCTTTAAGCCAGATGGCGAGGATGCAAATCCTATTTTCAAGTCTTTCGAGTCTGTTAGAGGTAGAGGTCTTGCAGGGTTTATTCGTTCCCTGAACATGGAAGTAGATCAGTCTTTTACGTGGGAGACTTCTGGCATAAATAACAGGGCACCAAAACTTATTAAAGTTTCCATGCAATTTGATCCAATCCACGATATACAGCCAGGTCTTGATCACAATGGATTTAACACGGCACCAATTTACAATGTTGGTGGCACCATGAAGCAGATCACAAGAAATTCACAAGCAGAAGTCAATTCTAGAGAAACGGACTATAAGACAAATACGCAAATAACAACAAATAGAACTTCTAGAAGGGAGCGTGCATAATGACACGTAGATACGCCAGAACACCTGTTCTCGGAATGGGTTTTAGCTATGGAACGAGTTATGCAATTCCAATTATCCGCAATAATATTGCAGTGGGTAATATACGCTTCGATGAAACCACCTTGGATGAGGCAGAAAGACTCGATATTCTTGCAGGGCAGGTTTATGGTGACTCTAGCCTTTTCTGGATTATCTCCGCTGCCTCAGACATTGGCTGGGCCTTGCAGGCTCCTCCCGGGACAAGAATAAAAATCCCAAAACTTCAGGACGTAATTAAATTTCTAGGGTAATTTGTGCCTAACGAACAACAAAAACTTTACACGAGCACTAACAGGCTAGCCAGGTTTTTTGGTCTTTATACCGCAAGAGACCTAGCTGGACGTATTGCTCTTGAGCAGATTCAAGGTATAGCGGGTGCCAACTCCACCGTGGCAAATTTTGACCTTCCCCCGCCTCCACAAGAAATTACAGAACTCGTTGCTGCCCTTGTGGACACTTCGGAGGGAAGTTACTTGGTAAGAGACCTTGTTGAGCACATGAACAACATCATGTCAACTGCCACTTCCTCTCCAGAAAGTAGCGACTCTGCAACAGGAACCGGTGGAATAACTGAAGGTGGTTCCCTTAGGGATAGAGTAAATCGTTTTGTGGAAATTGTAGGTCCAGAGGGAGCCACTCTCGACGGGGCTACAACTACGATTGACATGACGCAGGTTTTAGAAAACAGCATCATAAACAGTAATCCCAACAACCCTGACAAAACTATATCTCCACACCTTTCTGTCATCAAGGTAAACAATATAAGAATTACTCCAAGTTCAAGAAATATAAATGCGATTGTCGTCTTTCTAAATGGGATTCCAACGTTTGAACTTGCTAGGGCAGTGCCTTATCTTAATATTCAACTTCTTACTCCTGGAAGTCCAATTTCTCAAAATGGCAGACTCCAGAACATTTCTTTGTTCAGGTTCCTAGAGGGAAACGTTCAAGTAGACCCAGATTCCAGAAGTACCAGGTCAGTTCTTGCCCTTGCTAACAAGGTTATTAATACAGACTTTTTAGAAGGGGAGGAACCAAACGAACAAAATTCTACTTATACCTCCACGGGTATGGAAATTTTCACCTCCCCACAGACTCTTGTGAATGGCAATGAAACTTTCAACAATCCCGATAGAGTAAATCCAATTTTAGACAAGTTTCAACCTCTGATGACTCTGAAGGAGCTTCAGGTGGACGTTGCTCCAAGTACCGGCCTTATGTCGTTTAAGACAGCCAGACTTAGTTTTACTGTACACGATCGGTCTAGACTTTCAGAACTTGCTGGATTTATCCGCCCAGACCTTTACGCCAGAACCGAATTTCTTATTGAGTACGGGTGGAACCACCCAGAAGCAAATATATCCTCAGAGGGCATAACCAACCACTACGCCGAACTCATAAATGCTATGAGGTGTAGGGAAAAGTATGGAATTATAAACTCTTCCCTTACATTTCAGGATGGAGGACTTGTGGAGGTGACTCTTGACCTTGCCATGAGAGGAGGGTCCGACGTATCTTCCGAAGTTATTTCGACGGATGAGTCAGGAAACATAAATAGAATTCTTTCGCAGATCAGAGAGTTGTCAGAAGCTATTGGCGAGTACAGAAGAAGAATTTTTGGAACTGAGGCCGGAGCTTCTTCTACTGAAATCAGAGGCATACAAATTTTGGACGCCGCCGAGGACGCAAGAAATAACCTAATTCTTGATAGATCCATGCAGGACAATCTTAGGAATTTTCAAAATGTGCTCCGTAGAAGGTCTTCTGGAAGTGATGGAAGCGGGGCAGCAAGAGAGTTGTCTGATGCCCTCACAAGGCTTTATGAGAGCGCCAATGAGGATGGTAGCGGCTCTAGGTCTACTTCTGGCAGTGGTGGACTTGTAGGAGCCCTGAGGCGTTCTGTGCAGGATGCTGTGCAAAGAAAAATGAGAAGACTCGCTTCCGGGGAAGATCCATTTGCTAGAACGTCAGATAGAAATGGTACGAGATTGGCTGCAAGAAGAAATTCTAGAGGTGCAAGAGATACGTCAACAGAGAGAAGAATAGAAACTGAACTTAGAGACGTTCCAGAAGAAGTTTCTCTAGCCAAACTTATTGCTTTGTTTGTCGGCGAACCTCTTGCGATGACAGGAAGATTTGACGACATTCAGCTTGTCTTTTACCCGTTTAATAACGGAGCAGGATTTGCAAGAACCCTAAATATCGGAAGCTTTTCTGTTGACACGAGATATTTCTATGAGAATTTCCTTAGAAATCGTCTTGAGAGCCTGAGTCGGTCTTCCACCATGAATCTTCAGGATTTCTTGCAGTTTATTGCCACCACCGTTATAGATGACAATGCTGCTCCCTCCTATGGGTTATTTTCTAGCGCGAGAGGCGCCTCTCCTCTTTTTAGAAGAGTTTCTGTAGATGGCGGAGGTGTGACCACAGAAGCCACTGTGGATGCCGTGGAACTTCAAAGCAGCCTGGAAAGACTTCTTCGGGATGTTACCCCAGACGCCACATTTAGAATGCCGCAGGTTGACTTTTATCTGGAGACCTCCCCACAGAGAATTAACAGAGAAGGAGACTCCGCTGATGCTGGGGACCTGAAGACCATTCTGAAAATACATATTTTTGACAGACAAGCAACCTCCTATGAAACCCAAGGCGCTCTCATGGCAGCCGCCAGAGAGGAAGAAATAAGAAATATTTCTGGCAATCCTCATATTGAAGGTGGAGACGAGGGAGTAACCGAGTCACAAACAGAGGAATACAACAGAATTTTGGATGCTGCCTCAAGTGCAGGCTTTCTTGAAAGAATACCAGATTCGGAAATGTACAGAATTAGGGGTGGTACTCCGGTTCTAAAGGAATTCCTTAGAAGAACAATGCCGTATGTTATTTACGGGGCGCAAGGCACAACTATAAAACAAGCAAATCTTACATCCATCCAAGATGCAGCCCTTTCTACCGTAAACATGCTCCGGTCTTATCAGACGACACAACTTGAGCCAAACGGGGAACAACCGGGTGGTTTACCCCTTCAAATTATTCCATGTGAGTTAAATCTTACCACCTTTGGCTGTCCGCTCATTGACTTTGCTCAGCAGTTCTTTATTGACTTCCAGACTGGAACTTCTGTAGACAACCTTTATGGCGTGGTTGGAATTTCCCACAGAATTTCTTCTGGGGACTTCTCTACTGAGGTGAGACTTGCTCCTCTTGACGCCTATGGTACGTACCGTGCCCTCATCGAGCGTATAGGTAATGCTGGTCTTGCTCTCAGAGAGGAAAACAGAGGAACCACCTCCACTGTTACCGCCACCGGAGGAGCCACACCTCCAGGATAAAAAGATTTTCTGATCGTGTAAGCTGGAAGAGTAGTGTCTACTATCTCTATCCCAGAAAACATCGAAGAAATATGCAAAGTGTTTGGAAAACAGCTTCCAAACATAGCCCCGGAGTCATTTCAAAAAATGATGTGCCAGGTTGTGCCAGGTATGCCCATGTCAAGTGTGCCATGGCACAACATTTTACCTGAGCACTCTTTTGTGCAAGCTAAGGACAATTACGAGCACAAAGTACAAAAAATCATAGATGAAATTGGACCCGACATAAAATATTACGAGGAAATATACACAAAAACTAGTTCCGTTTTCAAGTATCTAAAACCTGCGAAGGTTGATGCGGTAAAACTAAAGCTATATTCCCTTAACGAGGAAAATAAAGTTCATCTGAGTCAGTGGCGACCAGATAAATACGGCTTTCTTCCTGTCCCCGAGTATTCCCTATGTGAGAGCGTTACCGGAAGGATGAAAATAAAGTCTGGTCCAAATATTTTGCTGCTTCCAAAAAAACTTAGAGATATTGTTACTAGCAGGTTTGGAAAAAATGGAAACATTTGGTACCTTGACTACGTTTCTCTGGAGCCAAGAGTAGCTCTGGCCATTAAGCAAATTCTAATGGCCTCGGAAAAAACTCCTCTTCCAATGGACATATATGCCCTGGCTTTAAAAACCCTCAAACTATCAAATGAGATATCAAGGGAAACCATAAAACAAATTGTATTGTCTCAACTTTATGGACAATCCAAGTCCACAATAATCGAAACATTGGAAAAATATAACGTGAGAGACCCGGATGAGGTTGTGGAGATGGTCAATGACTTCTTCGGTATCGACACTCTCCGCCAGTTCATTTTACAAGGCTACCAGAAAACCTCAGGAACTTTTCTAAGGACCTTCTATGGCAGACACCTCACACCAGAGGATGGAAAGCCTCACGCCCTTCTGAACTATTACGTTCAGTCAACGGCTGTGGATATTGCTCTCCTTGGCTTCGCAAAGATTCTTGAGAAACTTTCTGAGACCAAGAAAGCCTTTGATATCATAGTTCCAATTTTTATTCTACATGATGCACTTATTTTAGACGTTCACAAAGACGTTGAACATCTAATCCCTAAGTTGTGTATCCTGAATTCTGTGGGGGTTAAGGAAATCCAAGAACAAACATTCTGGATGACAGGAAAGAAATTATGATTGACCTATTTGATATACCCGAAGAAGTAAAAGAAAAAGAAAAAGAGCAAACGGACAATGATAAGAAAGCCGGAGTTGCTGTCTGGGAGTACAGAAATTCAGACGAGGACTTTGACAGACTCATTGTCATTAGTCTTCAGGGATTGCAAGACCAGATTCACGCTGGCACTCTTCTCAGAGAAGACCTTCCAAAAATTTTGTATGGAATGGAAGGTGCTATTAACGTGTTGAAAACACACTACAATTTGCACCCAAAAACCCCGGAATTCGACAACAAAAAACCTAATGATTTCATTATGTTAGACGAGAAAGATTCTTTAAAGAAGTGATACAAGAATAGTCTTGTATTCCATACTTATGATAGTCCGGTCAAACAATTTATACCGGTTTTTTTAGAAAGTGAGAAATAGTAACATGGCATATAATCTTGATTCAATTAAACAGAAAATAACATCGCTTGCAGGAAATCAGAAGTCAACAGACGCAAAGGCAAAAATAAACTGGGCAAAGTTCGGAATTGGAACCTATGACATAAGGTTCGTTCCGCTCACCGATGGAAATGGAAATCCTCTTGCTCAGCCTTTCTTTGAGGTTGCCTACTACGACAACAAAGACCTCGGAGACAAAAGATTTGTAGCCCCGAGCCAGTTTGGTTCCGCAGACCCGCTCAAGGAAGCTGCAATGGAACTGGCAAAAGACAAGTCCAGGGAAGCTTGGCTCGTCCGCAAAAAGCTTACTCCAAGAGAGAGATACTACGCTGGAATCGTTGTAAGAGGCGAGGAAGAGAAAGGTCTCCAGGTTTGGGAGATTTCTCCAAAGCTCTGCAAGGATATCTATGGAATTCTTGTACATCCAGATTACGCAGAGGAAGATATGTTTTCGATAGATTCCGGGTATGACTTCACGGTCACGGTATCTGCCACCGATAAAATGTTCAACAACTTCCCTGTAAAGGACATTAAGCTTCAGCCCCGCAGGAAATCCTCCAAGCTCCTTCCAAAGAAGGAACAGGTTGAGGCTCTGCTTAAGCAGGTTCCAAATTTTGAGGCTTATTTCAAGGCTCAGATAAAGTCGGAAGAGGAAATGATTGAGATTCGTGATAATTTCCTCGCTGTTCAGTCTGGCGAAGCTACCTCTACGGAAACCTCAGAGGGTTCTGTAAAAGCTGGTTCCTCCGATGAGTCTGCAAAGGCAGTAGCCGATGTAGACGCTGCTTTCAAGGATCTTGAGTGACACTTAGACTTTGAGTAAAGGCTATAGTCACGTCTTTTGAAAACAACAAATTGAAGTCTAAGTATTGAGTTTGGCTCCTGTAAAAGGGAGCCAAATTCATATGAAGTCCCTTATTCTGTAAAACCTGAGAATTATAAATAGGAAAAAAATTATGGCAAAAGCTACAACCACAGCACCTACCAATAAACCTTCAAACAACAATTCCACGGAGGATTTCTCCCAGGAACTTATTCGGCAACTAAACAAGGACCACGGTTCAAATATTGCATTTAATCTTGCATCTGATGATGCGCCCACTGAAATAAAAAGATGGATTTCCACCGGCTCTAGGCAGCTTGACTATATTATCGGCAACAGAAGAGGTGGCGGTTGGGCAGAAGGAAGAATTGTAGAAATCCAGGCTCAGCCCGGCCTCGGTAAATCTCATCTATGTTTTGCAGCCGCTAGGTCGGTGCAGCAAATGGGTGGCATTGTCGTTTATGTTGACACCGAAAATGCCACGAACATAGATAATCTTTCTGACCTTGGCATTGACATTTCGAAGAAGTTTGTTTTCGTGCAAACTGCTTGCACAGAGGAAATCTTGTCTGTTATCGAGAGTACGATTACCAAGGCAAGGTCAATGACAAAAGATGTCCCTGTCATCGTTATTTGGGATTCTGTGTCTCAGTCTTCTCCTAAGGCCGAGCTAGAGGGTGACTACGACCAGAATACAATTGGTCTACAGGCCAGAGTTCTTTCCAAGGGCATGAGAAAAATTGCAAACGTAATTGCAAACCAGAAAGTCTTGCTGATGCTCGTTTCTCAGCAGCGCACAAAAATTGGTGTCATGTATGGCGATCCCACAACTACCTCTGGCGGTATGGCTATTCCATACTCTGCAAGCACCAGAATAAAGCTAACTGGTGGTAAGCAGTTGGAGAAAGATGGAAACGTTATTGGTATCGAGGTTACGGCGAAGACCATCAAAAATAAAGTTGCAAGACCTTTCAGGGAGTGTACATTCCAAATCCACTTCGGAGTTGGAATTAAAGAGCATGAAAATATTTTTGACTTCCTGAGAGAGCATTGTGAAAAGAATGGTGCTGCTACACTTGAGGATGGCTCCACCGTAGAAGTCGAGGGAACGTCTGCCTGGAAGACTCTCAGAATCAAGGAAAAGGGCAAGGCTCCAATAGAAAAGAAGTTCCAGAAGTCAACCTTCGATGAAATTCTGGAAAACCCACAGTACAAGAAATATCTTGATGGCCTTATGGATACTGCTTATGTTATGAAGCCGATGCAAGAGGAACATGCCACTCTCAAGGGAGTTAATTCTGATTCTGTTGAAGAGGTTCATGCTGCTGGGGCTTTGAATAAGTCTGCGTGCGACCTCGCAGCAG
>Ga0233417_10000028_pt1 | contig 39938 bp, 42 predicted proteins | sample Sed_MG_FD_189023 | JGI IMG/M metagenome (GOLD analysis project Ga0233417, IMG submission 189023) | Sediment microbial communities from Lake Towuti, South Sulawesi, Indonesia - Sediment_Towuti_2014_0.5_MG | ecosystem: Environmental > Aquatic > Freshwater > Lake > Sediment | place: Indonesia... | reverse complement strand
GTCCATGCGCTACGGCGTGATGTCGATCCCGACGATGATCCTGTTCAAGAACGGCGAGCCGGCCGCGGCCGCAGTGGGCGCGCAGCCGAAGTCCATGCTCGAGCGCTCGCTCGGCCTCGCCGCCTAGCTGGTTCCTGGCGCCACCCGCCTCGGGGGCGTAACATGTCAGGGAGCAGGCTGCGGCCGAACGTGACAGAGACGCACTCCCGCGGTACTGCCTGAGGCTTCCCCCTCCCCCTCCCCTAGTCGAAGGGCCGGTTCGCCGGCCCTTCGGCGTTCTCGGGTCACGGGCGAACGCCCACCCACGTCGTCGTCCCGCACGGACGCCGACCGCGGCCGACGCCGCAGGGCCGAGGACGAGGCGTCCTAGCCCTCCCCGTCCTCCGCGCTCGACGTCCGCCACTCGCGCAGGCATGGCGCGAGCCACGTGAAGGCGATCTCCTCGTCGGGAGGGAGCTCGTCGCGCCCGAACCATCGCAGCTCGGCGACGTCGTCGGCCGGCACCGGCTCGCCCGCGCTGATACTCGCCTCCCACGCCAGGTTGAGGACCGAGACCGACCCGTCGTCGCCGCCGTAGCGATCCAGGAAGAACCCGAGGAACACCCCCACGTCGACCTCGATCGCGGCCTCTTCCAGGAGCTCTCGACGGAGAGCCTCGAGTGGCTCTTCCCCCTCCTCGAGAAACCCGCCGAGGGAGTCCCACATCCCGGCGTAGGGCTCGACCGCCCGCCGCGCGAGCAGGAGGCGGCCGGCGTCGTCGACGACGAGCGCGGAGACGGCGGGCACGGGATTGGCGTACGCGACGAACCCGCACGACGGGCACTCGACTCGACCGCCCTCGGCGGCGACCTCCGCGGCGCAACGCGGGCAGAACCGCCAGCCGTCGAGGGGCCCCATCGGGGTACCGTACCGCCGTGTCTCCGAGGCACGTTCCCGCATCCGTGACCGAGCTCTCTCGGGTTGGACTCTTCGCCGAGCTGCCGGGCGAGACGCTCGCGAAGCTGGCGGAGCGCATGCAGCGGGAGGAGGTGTCGGCCGGCACGGTGCTCGTGCGCGAGGGGGAGCCCGGTGATCGCTTCTTCGTCCTCCTCTCCGGTCTCGCCGGCGTCTCGCAGTCGTCGCGCGGCGAGCGCGGCGTTCTCCGGGCCGGCGATTTCTTCGGCGAGGTCGCGGTCACGATGCGCGTCCCCCGGACCGCGACGGTCACCGCGATGACGCCGTGCGTGGTCGCGAGCTGCGACGCGCCGACGTTCGACGAGCTGCTGCGCCCCCTCTTCGCCGACGACTGACGCCGCCTTCGCGTCCTCGCCGCTGCCAACGGGCCGCGGAACGGCGCACGCCGCCTCGGCGAGCTACGTGCTCGCGAGCTCCTCGAGCACCGTGTCCGAGAGCTGGGGCCAGGCCTCCTTCGCCCACTCGCCGAACTCGCGGTTCGTGAGAGCGGCACAGACGACGCGGGCGTCGGGATCGACCCACAGGAAGGTTCCCGTCCCGCCGAAGTGGCCGAAGGCCCGCGAGGAGGCCCGCCTCCCCATCCACGAGGGCGACAGCGTGTTCAGCTGCACGCCGAGGCCCCAGTCGAGCGGCTCGAAGCGCCCGTGGTCGGGGAGCACTCCGGTGAGCCCTGCGAACTGGACGCTCACGAGCTCGTCCCGCGTCTCCGGCGCGAGGAGCCGCGAAGCGAGGAGCTCTCGCCCGACGACCAGCACGTCTCGAAGCGACGCGTGCATCCCAGAGCCCGGGTCGCCGTGCGGGTCGAGCCCGATCCCGAGCGGAACGCAGACCGCAGCGTGCACGTAGCCGGGAAACGGGATCCCCACCCGCTCGGCGAGGAGGTCGGCGAGGACGCGAAAGGCCTCGTTCGAGTAGATGCGGCGGCGGCCGGGCTGCGCGACGGGCGTCGTTCCTTCGAAGGGAAGGCCCGACGCATGCGCGAGCAGGTGTCGCACGGTAGAGCCGGGCGGGCCCGCCGGCTCGTCGAGGTCGACGACTCCCTCCTCTGTCGCGACGAGGACGGCGAGGGCGACCACGGGTTTGGACACCGATGCAAGGCGGACGACCCGGCTGGCGTCGCCTTTCGTCGCGACCGAGCCCTCCGCGTCGACCACCCCGGCAGCGGCGAAGGCGACCGGCCAGCGCTCGATCTGGAAAAGTGCCTGCACGCCGCGCGATACTAGTGAGGTGCCGGAGCGTCGCCTGATCTCGGGACACTCACCGTACGAGCCGATCGTGGGGTTCTCCCGAGCGGTCGTCGCCGGCGGGCACGTCTTCGTCGCCGGCACGGCGCCCATCCCGGCCGACGGCTCCGCGCCTCCGGCGGACGCGTACGAGCAGACGCGGCTCTGCCTCGAGATCATCGAGCGGGCGCTCGAGCAGGCAGGTGCGGGCCTCGAGCACGTCGTCCGGACACGCGCCTACCTCACCGATCCCGCGCACTACGAGGGCTACGCCCGAGCGCACGGCGAGGTCTTCTCGGAGATCCGCCCCGCGAACACGACTGTTGTAACGTCTCTCCTCGACCCGGCCTGGATGGTGGAGATCGACGTGGACGCGGTGCTGTCGTGAGCGCAGAGAACGGAGGCACGCAGGCCTGGCCGGCCTCGATCACGGGGAGCGTCGGCGAGAGCGCCGGAAGCGTGCTCGACCACAGGTTCGGCACCGGCGAGCCGTACACGCTCGGCGTCGAGGAGGAGTACCAGCTCCTCGACGCAGACACGTTCGACCTCGTCCAGCACATCGATACGATGCTGGCCGCCGTCACGGGCCACGAGCTGGAGACGCGCATCAACGCCGAGCTCATGCAGTCCGTGCTCGAGATCTCGACGCCGGTCTGCCGCAACGCGGGTGACGTCATGAGCTGGCTCACGACGCTCCGTGCGTACGTGACGGAGATCGCGAACCAGCGCGGCACGCGCGTCGGCTCGGCCGGGACGCATCCGTTCAGCCTCTTCGAGCGCCAGCGGATCACGGCCAAGGACCGCTACCGCGCGCTGATCGACCAGCTGCAGTACGTCGCCCGACGCGAGCTCATCTTCGGCATGCACGTCCACGTCGCCGTGGACGACCCCGAGAAGGCGATCAAGGTCGTCAACGGCCTCCTGCCGCACCTGGCGCCTCTGCTCGCGCTGTCTGCGAGCTCGCCCTTCTGGCGCGGGGAGCCGACCGGCCTCGCATCCAGCCGGCAGATGATCTTCGCCGCGTTCCCACGCTCCGGACCTCCGCCGCGCTTCCACGACTACGCGGACTACGCGGCGGTCGTGGGACAGCTCGAGCGAGCGGGCTGCATCGCCGACTACACCCACATCTGGTGGGACGTCCGGCTGCATCCCCGCCTGGGGACGGTCGAGATCCGGATCTGCGACGCGGTCACGCGGGTGGAGGACGCGGTCGCGATCGCAGCCTACTGCCAGGCGCTCGTGAAGCAGCTCTGCGAGCGCCACGAGGCCGGCGAGGAGATCCCCTCCTACCACCGGATCCTGACGAGCGAGAACAAGTGGCTCGCCGCCCGCTTCGGGCTGGAGGCGCCCGTGATGGATCTCGCCACGGGGCAGCGAAACCGGGTACCCGTCGCCCGCCTCATCCGCCGCACGGTGGGCGAGCTCCGGCCGCACGCGCGCGAGCTCGGTTCGGAGCGCGAGCTCGAGGGGATCCTGGAGATCATCGGGCGCGGCTCGAGCGCCGAGCGCCAGCTCCGGGTCTTCAACGCGAACCACGACATCGTGGAGGTCGCACGCGAGATCGCGGACGCGACCGAGTCGCTTCCGATTCCGGTACCCGCAGCGGTGGCCGAGGCAGAGAGCGAGCTCGCCCCGACGACGTCCTCGGTGCCCAGCCGGCCGGCCTAGCGCTCCGTGCTCGAGGCCGGCGGGCGCGCCCCCGACGTCTCGCTGTGAACCGCTCCCGCGCCGAGGCGCGGCCGCTCCGGGAGGTGCCGGGCGAGGGCCTGCGCACTCCTCTCCTTCTCCCCCTGGGGCTGGTCTCCGACCTGCGCCAGTGCTCGGGAGGGTCCGTTGCGAGCGTGCAGACCCTCGAGGAAGTCTCGGTCAACTCGAAGGCGGGGCCCCAAGCGGGATGAGCCGCTCGACCTCCCTCAGGACGTCGGCGAGGTCAAACGGGCCGCGCCTGTCGACGGACGATCCCCGACGTCGTCGATGGGGTTGAGCCCGACCTGAATCGCGTCGACGGGTCGCTGCGCGTGGCAGCGCCTGGGCTCCTCGAGCGGGTAGTGGGGCACGTCGATCGCGCGCACGGAGCCGGCATCTACGAGCTCCGCCACCCCGCCCCAGGTCTCCTCGAGCGGGATCCACGTTCGGTCGGGCCGGTTACGGAACCAGACGTCGAGGTGATCGCGCCGGAGGAGGATCGCGGTGGCAAGGCGTGCAAGTGCGGCGACGACGGTCTGCGTCTCGAGACCCGGCGGTCGCCTGGCCAGGGTCCGGGGGCGGCGCCTGAGCGACTCCCCGATGGTCGCTGCGTGAAACCAGGTCAGCCAGGGGAGGGAGCGCGCTCGGCTGCAACCGCGAGGACGGTCTCGTATTCGTGCGCGGTGATCCGAACGACGCCTGCCTCGAAGTCGCCCCTGGCCTTCGCCGTCGGGTCGAGGCGTGAGAGCACCGTCTTCATCGGGACCGGCGGATCCCATTCGTCGACCTGAGCGAGCACGACTCCGTTCGAGGAGTCGGCCGGGTACGCCCGCGCCTCTGACGGTGTCCACGCGTGAACCGCTGAGGCAAGCTCGGCACGGCCGATGAATTCCCACGTGGGTGCCCCCAGATAGACGAGAACGAGATCACCGGCGGCGAGCGCGTCCCGATGGGGTTCGCCTGCACCGATGCCCCACATCCCGATCCGCAGGAGCACAGCTGCCCGTTCGCGCAGCGCCGCCTCCTGCGCTGCCTCCCCCGCCACGGAGTTGAGAATGTAGTGGGGCACGCTGGGAGCGTAGCCTCGTGCTTGCAGAAGCTCGCTTTCGTGCCCGAGGAAGGACCTCGCTTCCGGAACGAGCGAGCTCCCTCCTGCGGGAGGAGCGACGACCTCGTGCCGGCAGGGATCCGACCGTCGTCGATCTCTCGCGACTCGCCGTGGTCGCGCAGAGCCCGGGCGGAGACGCTCGGTGTCGACGTCCCGCTCCTCTCCGACTGGAACGGCGATGCGACACGCGGGCTCGGAGTGGGCGAGCGACTGCGCCGCTACATACCCATCGCGTGGTAGCCGGCATCGACGTAGAGCGTCGTGCCGGAGACGTTCGCCGCGTCGCTCGAGAGGAGGTAGGCGGCGGCGGCGGCGCAGTCGTCGGCCTCGATCTGCCGGTGGAGGGGCGCGCGCTCCTCGAACATCGTCTGCATCGTGGTGAAGCCCGCGATCGAACGCGCAGCGAGCGTGCGCACGGGGCCGGCCGAGATCGCGTTCACGCGGATGTTCTTGAAGCCGAGGTCCCAGGCGAGGTAGCGGACGCTCGCGTCGAGGGTCGCCTTCGCGACGCCCATGACGTTGTAGTGCGGCACCGCGCGCTCGCCGCCCAGGTAGGTCATCGTCACGATCGAGCCGCCACCGCGCGCGTCCAGCAACGGCTCGGCCGCCCGTGCGCAGGCGACGAGCGAGTACGCGCTGATGTCGACCGCCATCCAGAAGCGGTCGCGCGGCGTGTCGACGAACCGGCCCTCGAGGTCCTCGGCGGCGGCGAACGCGACCGAGTGGACAAGGAGGTCGAGCCCGCCGCCGAAGGTCTCGGCCACCTCGGAGAAGACGCGCGCGAGGTCCTCGTCCGAGCGGACGTCGCACTCGGTGACGAGCGGGCTCTCGACCGTCGCGGCAAGCTCGCGGACGTTCTTCTCGATCCGCTGGCCCTGGTACGTGAACGCGACGACCGCGCCCTCGTCTGCGAGGCGCTTCGCGATCGCCCAGGCGATCGAGCGCTGGTTCGCGACCCCGAGGACGAGCGCCTGCTTGCCTTCGAACCGGTCTGTCATGCGGGCGATCCTAGACCACCGGCAGCGGGGCGATCGGCACCGGCGTCTGCGATCGGCGTGCCGCAGACCGAGGTGGGCGGACCGGTCACGGCAGCCGGCCCGCCCGATGATCGGCCTCAGCCGTCTCCGAGAAGGAGCGGTACGGCGGCTTCCTGGTCGTCGTCTGTACGCCCTGTGGACTCCTTGACCAGTCCAACGAACTCGATGAACTCGTCGTCCGAAGGATCCGTCGGAGTACCTCCGTCGTCGATGAGGATCTCGTATCGCACCTGACCGGGGTTGCGAGCGATCACGTTGCCGTCCTCGTCGTACGGCGCGGAGTTGCCCGTGGCGAGGACGGGCACCGTGAGAGTGCCGTCCCCGTCGTCGGCCACTCGCAGGTCCCCGTCGAGGATCGTCGAGAGCGTCGTCACGAAATTGCCGTTGGCGTCGTTGACGGCGACCTCCGTCACCTTCACGTTCTCGGCGAAGTACGCCAGCTGGTCACGTCCGCGAGAGACGACGTGGGCATGGCCGCCGACCGTTACGTGCCAGGTCACGTCGAGACCAGCGACCCCGCAGAGGCTCGTCTCCTGGAACTCATCTTCTTCATGGGACTTCTCGCCGAAGATCTGGCCTGCATGTGCGCAGCGGCGAGTACGAGCAGCCCGATCCCAGCGACCACGCCAGGGAGCCCGAGTCGAGTCTTCATCCATACCCCCTCCCGTTGGCTAGCCCGTCTGCGATGGCGATCCTCCCGCGGTTGTGACATCCGAGTCAGGATCGGGCGCTGGCGGGTGCGGCTCCCGACCCTGTTGTCCCAGCCCGAAACGCCCTCCGAGAGCGACATCGCACCATCGTCCGCGTACCTGGACGGCTAGGGTGCCCCGCGATGGCGGGAGCGCGCGTGGCCGTGGTCACAGGGGCGTCGTCGGGGATCGGCGAGGCAACCGCGCGCGAGCTCGCGCGCAGCGGCTGGCACTGCGTCCTGCTCGCGCGGCGTGCCGAGCGGCTCGAGGCGCTCGCCGGGGAGATCGGCGGCGAGTGGGAGGCGTGCGACGTCCGGAGCCGCGAGCAGGTGGACGAGGTCGCCGCGCGCGTCCTCGAACGGCACCCGGCGATCGCGCTCCTCGTCAACAACGCGGGAGTCCCGGGACGGGGGTCGTTCGTCTCGACCTCGCCGGAGACCGTCGAGCGCGTGCTCGAGACGAACTACCTGGGCGGCGTCTGGTGCTCGCGCGCCTTTCTGCCCGGCCTGCGCGCCGCGGCGCCCGACGCGCACGTCGTCAACGTCGTCTCGGTCGCGGGGACGATCGCCTTCGCGCCCGCGGGGCCCTACGCGGCGGCGAAGCACGCGCAGCTCGCCTTCTCGCGATCGCTCGCGGCGACGCTGCGCGAGGAGCGCATCCAGGTGCACACCGTCCTCCCGGGGTTCGTCGAGACCGAGGGATTCCGGCCCCGCACGACGCTGCAGAGCTCGCTCATGCGGCGGTTCGTGCTCGACTCCGAGGACGTGGCCCGGTCGATCGTTCGGGCCGTGCAGAAGGGCAAGCGCGAGATCACGGTCCCCTGGTTCCCGTACCGCCTCGTCTCGCTCTTCCAGGCCGTCCTCCCGGGCGTCCTCGCGCGGCTCGTCGGGCGCTACGGGTACCGCGGCGGCATCCAGGACTAGTGGCTACGCACGCGGGCCGGGCTTCTCGGCGACGTACCAGCCGACCTCGACGTCGTACGGCGCTGCCGACGCCGGGCCGCGGATGCGCGCACGCTCCTCCTCCGGCGTCCCGGCGAGATCGAAGCGGTGCTCGAGGTCGATGCGCTCGCGCGTGACCTCCGAGCTCAGGAGAACGAGGTCGTTGGCGTCGAGGTAGCCCCGGATGTCCGCGTCCGGCAGCAGGCGCTGGTGGGTCTCGTCGCGGAGCCGCTCGAAGCGATCCATCTCGAGGCTCCGGAGCGGGTCGATCGACCCGAGCTGGTCGACGATGAAGATCCGCCCGCGGGGCCGGGTGACCCGCGCCAGCTCGGAGACGGCGAGCTCCGGCCTGCGCAGGTGGTGGAGCACGCGGTGACTGCAGGCGAGGTCGAAGGTCCCGTAGCCGAAGGGGAGGTGCATCGCGTCGCCCTCGACGAAGCGGACGTTCGCCGGAGCGGCCGCGCGGGCCGCGTCGAGGTAGTCCTCGCGAACATCGGCGCCGACGACCTCGGCGACGTTCGGGGCGAGCGCGAAGGCGAGCGCGCCGGTCCCGCAGCCGGAGTCCAGCGCGACCTCGGTGCCCGCGAACGGCCCGAGCAGGCGCTGCACGCGCTCGGCCAGGTAGGCCGCGCGCTCCTCCTGCATGGCTCGGCGGAAGTCGACGCTCATCCTCGCACCTCGACCCCGGCGAGCGAGCGCGCGAGAGCCAGCGCCTCGTCGCGCGTGGAGATCGTTCCCGCTGCCCGCTCCTCGTCGATGACCGCGAGGATACGCCCGATCTCGGGGCCGGAGGCCAGTTCCAGCTCGTCGCCGCGCACGAGTGGCTCGGAGGGCTCGTCGCGTCGCGCGACCTCGACGACGCCTGCGAGCTCGGGTGCGCCCACGAACGCGAGCGCGTCGAGCGCCCAGGGCTCCGTCGCGCGCCGGAAGCGGTGGATCGCCCGCGGCGAGGCGTCGGTCGGGCGCGTCGCTCGGAGCAGCACGGACGCGTACCGCGCCAGCTCGTTCGAGATGGGGAGTCGACGGAGGTTCTCGCGGAACACCGCGACGAGGCGGAAGTCCGCGTCGTCGAGCGCGCCGACGCGCTCGTCGAGCCGCCCGCCGAGCGGCTCGAGCAACCCCACCTCGTCGAGTCGGCGGAAGCCGGCTGCCGAGAGCCGGCGCAGCTCGGCGAGCACCCGCTCCCCCGCCGGCTCCGTCACGAGCGCGACGAATGCGCGGAGGAGCGACTCGGTGCGCCCGTCCATTCGAAACCCGAGCTCGTCCTCGAAGCGGACGGCCCGCAGCAGGCGGAGCGGATCGTCGACGAACACCGTGTCGGAGACCGCGCGCACGATCCCCGCGCGGACGTCGGCCCTTCCTCCGTGGGGATCGAGCGCGTCACCGGTTCCGACCCGGAGGGCAACCGCGTTGAACGTGAAGTCCCTGGAGGCGAGATCGGCCTCGATCCCCGCGCCGAGCGGCGTGAAGTCCACGGTCTGGTCGACACCGCGGGTGGCGACCCGCCAGGCTCCGTGCCGCTCCGAGAGGGAGAACGCAGCGCCGCCGAAGCGACGTGCGTAGCTCAGCGCGGCGGCGCGCGGATCCCGGCACGCGACGTCGAGGTCGACGACCTCGCGGCCGAGGAGGCGGTCGCGAACGGCGCCCCCGACGATCCACGCCTCCTCGTCGCCGAGCACCGCCCGAATGCGCTCATCCATCCGTCGTCACCCGGCGGGCTCGCCTCGACCGTGTGTTTAGACCCGTGGCGATCTCGTACCCGATCGTCTCCGCGACGCGGGCGTGGTCCTCGATGAGGATCCCGTCGCCGACGAGGGTGACCGGCGTTCCCGCGTCGAGCCGGCCGTCGAGCTCGACGGCGAGGGCATCCATCGAGATCGTCCCCACGACGCGACGACGCACGCCGTCGACGAGCACCTCCGTACCCGTCATGTCCCGGCGGAAGCCGTCCGCGTAGCCCACCGGCACGATCCCGATCCAGGTCGGCCGGTCGGCCACGAAGCGTCGTCCGTAGCCCGTGCTCTCCCCGGGCTGGAGCTGCTTGACGAGCGCGACGTACGACTCCCAGCGGAGCGCGGGCTCGAGGCCCTCGGCCTCCGGGTCGGAGCCGAACGGGGAGATGCCGTAGAGCGCGATCCCGCAGCGGACCGCGTCGAACCGGGCCTCCGCGTAGCGGAGCGTCGCCGCGCTGTTCGCGATGTGCCGGGTGAGCGGGCCGAGCCCGGACGCGGCCTCCCGAAACCGTTCGACCTGGAGCCGCGTGAAGGCCGGATCCGCTTCGGCCGCCGCGAGGTGGCTCATGACGCCGACGACGTCACGCGTCGGCGCAGGCAGCTCGGAGAGCCCCCAGCGCCCCATGCCCGTGTCGAGCTTCAGATGCACGGGGACGCCTTCGGGAATGGTCACGTCGGCCGCGACGAGCTCGAGCCGCGCCGCGCGCGCCTCGCCGACCTCGCGCTCGGCGATGGGGCCCATGACGAGGATGCGCGCGTTGCGGAGCGCCGCTCGCAGGTGCAGTGCCTCCGGCAGGGTCGCGACGCAGAGCGCCGCCGCGCCCGCCTCGAGGGCCGCCTTCGAGACGTCGACCGCGCCGTGACCGTAGCCCTCGGCCTTCACGACCGCCCAGAGCTCCGCTCCGCCCGCGGCACGAAGCAGCGTCTCCGCGTTCCGGCGGATCGCCCCGAGGTCGATCGTGAAGCACGACCGCTCCATCCCGTCATTCTCCGCAATCCGCGCCGACTCCCGGGCCGCCTGCGGTTCGGGCCCCACTCGGCCGGTCAGGCGTCGAGGACGTGCGGCAGGGTCGCGAGCAGGTCGCCCGCGACGAGCCCCGAACGGTGCGCCACCGCGGACGCCGCGAGCCCGTGCGCGATCGCCGCGGCGGCCGCGGCCGTCGTCGCGTCGAGGCCCTTGGCGAGGAACGCCGCGACGACCCCGGTGAGGACGTCCCCCGTGCCGGCGGTAGCGAGCGAGGCGGGGCCCTGGTCGCAGACGATGGCACCCCTCGCGGGCGCGGCGACGATCGTGTCGGCGCCCTTGAGGAGGACGGTCGCGCCGAAGCGCTCCGCTCCCTGCCGAGCCGCCTCGAGGCGATGCGCGCTCACCCAGGCCGAGTCCGCGCCGAGGAGGCGCGCGAGCTCGCCTGCGTGCGGCGTGAGCACCGTCGGCGCGTCGCGGCGGAGCGGCTCGAGGCCGAAGAGCGCGTCGGCGTCGACGACGGCAGGGAGGTCGACGCGCTCGAGCAGCTCGCGGACGAGCGCGAGTCGCGCAGCGGTCCGTCCGAGCCCGGGGCCGAGTGCCAGCGCAGACGCACGTGTCGACGCCTCGGCGATGGCCTCGGCTGCCGCCCCGTCGGCCCAGCCCACCTTCACGGGCTCGAGTGCGAGCGCCTCGGCGGTGCGCAGCGCGTCCGCCGGGACCGCGAGCGTGACGTAGCCCGCGTCGGCGCGGAGCGCGGCCAGCGCGGAGAGGCAGGCGGCTCCGGTCATGCCCGGCGCGCCCCCGACGACGAGCACCGAGCCCGCCGTGTACTTCGTGTCGCGGACACCGCGCCGCGGCACCACCTCGAGCAGCGCGGGCGTCGCTCGCCGAATCTCTGTCGGCTGCGGCTCGAGACCGATGTCGGCGACGACGACCTGCCCCGCGTGGAAGCGGCCGGGTGCAATGGCGAGCCCGACCTTCGAAGCGTGGAACGTCACCGTGAGGTCGGCGTCCACAACGGCGCCGGCGACCCCGCCGGTGGAGGCGTCGACGCCCGACGGGAGGTCGACAGAGACGACGGGAGCGCCGGCGGCGTTGATGCGGTCGATGAGCTCGGCGGCATCGGGGCGCGGCGCTCCCCGGAAGCCCGTCCCGAACAGCGCGTCGACGACCACGTCGTACGCCTCGAGACCGGCCGACGTCTCCTCGGCGACGTGGCCGGCCTCGCGGAGTACGCGGGCGGCAACGCGTCCGTCGCCCCCGTTCGACCCGCCTCCGCACACGCACGCGAAGCGTCGAGCGTCGGGAAACGCGAGCATCGCCTCGCGCGCGACGGCGGCGCCGGCGCGCTCCATGAGCTCCGGGACCGACTCGGGGTAGTCCGGGTAGCGCTCCTCCGCCGCGCGCATCTCGGCGGCGGTGTACAGCGGCTCGAAGCGCTCAGCCATCGGCGCGCGGGCTGACGACCGCGATGGCCGCCGCGATCTCGCGCGAGTGCGTCATCGAGAGGTCGATCACGCCGGCGCGCACCCTCTCGGCGAAAGCGGCGGTCCGGCCCGACAGCCGCACCCCGGGCTTGGGGCGACCCGCGATCTCGATCTCCTTCCACGTGAAGCGGACGCCGCAGCCGAGCGCCTTCCCGACCGCCTCCTTCCCGGCGAAGCGAGCCGCGTAGCTCTGCGCAGGACGCGAGCGGGAGTCGCAGTACGCGCGCTCGGCCTCCGTGAAACACCGCTCCCGGAACCCCGGTCGCTCGAGGGCACGCCGGACGCGCTCGATCTCGATGATGTCGACACCCACCTTCACGGCGTCCACCCGCCCGAGAGGTCCTCCTCGAGCAGGACCGGGAAGTGCGCGAGCGACGAGACGACGACGTCGGGCGCCGGATCGGCGAGCTCGAGGGTGTCCGGGCGGAACTTTCCCGTCCGCACGAGCGCCGTCCGCATGCCGAAGAGACGCGCGCCGCGGACATCCGCTTCGACGTCGTCGGTGACGAGCCACGTCCGCTCCGGCTCCGCGTCGAGCGCGTCGAGGGCGGCCGCGAAGTAGGACGCGCTCGGCTTCCCGAGCACGACCGCCTCCACTCCCGTAGCGTACTCGAGCCCCGCCACGAACGCGCCGCTGTCGAGCATGGGCCCGCGGCTCGTCTGCCACCACTTGTTCTTGTGCAGGCAGTAGAAGGCCGCGCCGGCCTGGATCTCCTCGAACGCCCGCGCGAGGTTCATGTAGCTGAACACCTGGTTCGGCTCGAGCGTCTCGTCGCACCCGCCGATGAGCACGGCCTCCGCGTCGTGCCCGACGAGCTCGAGCGCGTCGAGATCGGGGACGACCGCCGCCATCGTCAGCGCGAGCACCCGCTTGCCCGCGAGCTCCCGCGCGGCCGCGCTCGGCGTCGTCTGCAGCTCCTCGTTCTGTACCGGGAAGCCCATCTCCCGCAGCTCGGCGGCGAGGCGCGAGCGGGGACGGGTCGAGTTGTTCGTGACGAAGCGCAGCGCGTGGCCGGCCTTGCGCAGGTCCGAAACCGCCTCGACGGCGCCGGGAATCGGCTCACCCGAGACGTGCAGCACGCCGTCGATGTCGAGCAGAATGCAGGCCATGGAGCGTGAGTCTATTCGGGTCACGCGCTCCGTTACCCTGCCGTTGTCCGAGCTCGAGTTCCGGGTGTCGCGCTCGAGCGGCCCCGGCGGGCAGCATGCACAGAAGTCCTCGACGCGCGTCGAGGCCGTTCTCGACGTCGAGGCGGCAACGGCGCTCACCGACGTTCAGAAGCGGCGCGTGAAGGCGCGAGCTGGGCCGGTTCTCCGAGCCGTCGCGCAGGACGAGCGCAGCCAGGCGCGGAACCGCGAGCTGGCGCTCGAGCGCCTCGTCGAGAAGCTGCGGGCCGCGCTGGCGGTACCACGCCGCCGCGTGCCGACGGCACCGAGCGAGAAGGCGAAAGAGCGCCGCCTCGAGTCGAAGCAGCGGCGCTCGCGGACGAAGCGCCTCCGCCGCCCGCCGCAGGACGAGTGAGGCGTCGACTCGTCTCGCTCCCGCAGCCGCGAATAGGATCGCAACGTGAACGCCGCCGCCCTCTCCACGCTGCTCCCCTCTCTGCCGACGGAGCGCACGCGCCTCCTCGACAACCTTGGTCGCATCCGCCGGGAGGTGGGCCCGATCACGCCGGAGCTCTCCGACGTGCTCGCGGATCACATGCGTATCCGCCGGGGCGAGGTGCACGAGGTCGTCTCCTTCTACTCGTTCCTCCAGGTGCCGACGAACGTCGTGCGCGTCTGCACGGGCCCGATGTGCGACTGCCGTGGAGCGCACGGCCTGCTCGAGGAGAACCCCGGTGCAATCGAGGTCGCCTGCCTCGGCCACTGTGACCTGGCGCCGGTGCTGACGCGCGGCGACGAGATCGTCCCGGCGGTGACGTACTCGACGAACGACGGCCCTGTGCTCGGCCTCGGCACGCGGGACGAGACGCTCGCCGACTACGAGGCGCGAGGGGGGCTCGACGTCCTTCGCGACCCGCCGCCGCTCGAGCGGATCATCGAGGAGCTGAAGGCATCGGGTCTGGCGGGCTTCGGCGGCGCGGGCTTCCCGACCGGCCTCAAGTGGGAGTCGGTCGCGAAGGAGGGTGGTACGCCGTACGTCGTCGTCAACGCGGACGAGGGCGAGCCGGGAACGATCAAGGACCGCTACGTGATGGAGCTCCGCCCCCATCTGCTGCTCGAGGGGACGCTCGTGGCGATGAGGGCGCTCCGAGCCCACGAGGGCTACGTCTACCTGCGCGAGGAGTACGGGACCGCGCGTAACCGGCTAGGGCGCGCCCTCGAGGAGTTCCACGCCGCCGGCCTCCTCGAGGGTCTGACGCTCGAGCTCGTCATCGGCGCCGGCGCGTACATCGCCGGCGAGGAGACGGCCATGCTCGAGTCGATGGAAGGTCGTCGGGCGATGCCGCGGCTCAAGCCCCCCTTCCCGAGCCAGGTCGGCTACCTCGGCCGCCCGACGCTGATCAACAACGTCGAGACGCTCGCACACGTACCCGCGATTCTCCGCAACGGCGGCCTCTGGTGGGCCGGACTCGGCGAGGACGGATCCGCGGGAACGCGGCTCTGGTCGATCTCGGGCGCCGTGGCGAAGCCCGGTTGCTACGAGGCGCGCACGGGCCTCGCGACTCGGGAGCTCGTGGAGGGGTACGCCGGCGGCTTCACGGACGAGGTCGGCGCGATCGTCCCGGGTGGAGCGGCGAGCGGGATCCTCCCGCCGTACGCGCTCGACGTACCGCTGACCCGGGCGGGACTCCGCGAGTACGGGGCCGGGCCGGGCTCCGCGGCGCTGCAGGTGTTCCCGGCCTCCTACTCGCCCCTCCGCCTGCTCACCGAGACGATGCGGTTCTTCGCGGAGGAGTCGTGCCAGAAGTGCACGCCCTGCCGCATCGGCAACCGCGCTCTCCACCACGTCTGCGAAGAGCTTGCGAACGGCGACGCGGCCATGTCGCGCGAGAAGGTGGACGAGTGGCTGCTCGCGATGGAGAAGACCTCGATCTGTGGGCTCGGCCAGGCCGCTCCCGTCCCCGTCCGCAGTGCGATCGCCAACTGGCCCGAGCTCTTCACGTCGCTCGGCAATCCGAACGCCGCCTGATCCCGGATCCGTCTCGGTCGCCGCGGCCCGGGGCGTCCATCAGCCGCGGTCAGCAGGCCGAGCCGCGTGACACACGTCCGTCGGAGGCTGCGGCGGCGGAAGCCATGGTGTCAGACACCAGCCGGCTCACCGTCTGGCTCATCAAGCCGAGTTACGAACTCGCGATAGCGGGCCAGGGCCAAACGAGGGTCGTCTCCAAAGAACGAGAGAATGCCTCCGACATCCAGAAATGGCGGTGAAGCACTCAGCCCAGCGACCGCACGGAAACTGCTCCACTGCCACTCTTCGGGGCTGGCGCAGAGTCCACTCTCGACCGGGTTTCGCTCGACATATCTCACCGTCCAGAGAAACTGCCGCTCATGCTCTTGTGCGACGGCACCGAAGCGATTCCGAAACAGGTGGGCGTCTCTTCCGTGACGCCGGTTGAAGCGCAGCGCATAGCGGCCATTGAGGCCCTTGAGCGCCTGCGAGAGCCTCCCGTCGGGCGTCTGCAGGACGAGGTGGTAGTGGTTCTGCATCAGGCAGTAGCTGAGACAGCGCAGCTCGTAGCGTCGGACCACTCCGCTCAGGCACTCGAGGAAGTCCACACGGTCTGAATCGAACGCAAAGATCGCTTGGCGATTGCTACCGCGCGAGAAGACGTGGTAGACGCAACCAGGAGTGAAGTCTCGTGGTGCTCGGCCCATGACGCCAGCGTAGAGACGAACTACGAGAGGCACGAGCGTGTGGACGAATTTCGGCGCTCTTGCGACGCTGCCTTCTTGACGTGCGTCGGTGTCTGACACCGGAGCGGCGAGTACGATGGCGCCGTGGTCGAGTTCATGCTCGACGGCCGGACGGTGACGGCCCCCGAGGGCGAGCTCCTCGTCCACGCGGCCGCGCGTCACGGCACGTTCGTCCCCACCCTCTGCCACGACGACAAGCTCGACCCCTACGGCGGGTGCCGCATGTGTATGGTCGACGTCGAGGACGCACCGCGGCCCGTACCCGCCTGCGCGATCCGCGTCGCCGAGGGAATGGTCGTCTCGACGAACGGCATGGTCACGCAGTTCCGGAAGACGCTGACCGAGATGCTCCTCTCGGAGCACCTGAACGCCACGCCCGGCGGCCGCCCCAACGAGCTCCTCGACCTCGCGAACGAGCTCGGCGTCGAGGCGCCGCTGACCCTGCCCGACGCGAAGCGCAAGCCCTACGACGACCGCAACCAGCTCATGGGCTACGACCCCGACGCTTGCATCCTCTGCGCGCGCTGCGTCCGCTACACGCAGGAGGTCATGCAGTGCTCGGCGCTCTCGATCGAGAGCCGCGGCGGGCACGCGCGCATCGTCCCCACCTGGGAGCGCTCCTGGCTCGACACCGAGTGCGAGCTCTGCGGCGGCTGCCTCTCGGTCTGCCCGACGGGAGCGATCTACGAGAAGTTCGAGGAGGGCACGACCCGGCCCGAGCGCTCGCTGGAGCAGGTGCGGACGACGTGCACCTTCTGCGGAGTCGGCTGCCAGATCGACCTCAACCTCGACCCGCAGACGAAGCGAATCGTCAAGGTCACCTCGAAGAGCGAGTACCTCCCGAACGAAGGCGACCTCTGCGTGAAGGGCCGGTTCGCGTTCAACTTCGTCCACCACCCGGACCGGCTCACTCGGCCGCTCGTCCGCGGCGAGGACGGTGAGCTCCACCCGACGACCTGGGAGCACGCCGTCGAGACCGCCGCGACCGGCCTCCGGAAGGTGATCTCGGAACACGGCCCGCAGTCGGTCGGCTTCCTCTCGTCCGCCCGGCTGACGAACGAGGAGAACTACCTCATCCAGAAGCTCGCGAGGACGGCGGTCGGGACGAACTCGGTCCACTCCTGCGAATCGACCTGACACGCTCCGACTCTCTACGGCCTGGTCAGGTCGTTGGGCAGAGGGGCAAGCAGCAACTCGATCGCCGAGATCGAAGACGCCCGCTTCCTGCTCGTCATCGGGTCGAACACGACCGAGGCGCACCCCGTGCTCGCGCTGCGGATCAAGAAGGCCGTGCGCACGGGAGCGACGCTCGTCGTCGCCGACCCGCGGAAGATCTGGCTGACGAAGATCGCCAGGCGCCACCTCCAGCTCCGTCCGGGGACGGACGTGTGGCTCCTGAACGCGATGATGCACACGATCCTCGAGGAGGGACTCCCCAACGAGGAGTACATCCGCGAGCACACCGTGGACTTCGACGCAGTCCGCGAGGTGGTCGCCCGGTACACCCCCGAGGAGGCGGAGCGGATGACCGGAGTGCCCGCCGAGGACATCCGCGCGACCGCGCGCGAGTACGCGACCGAACGGCACTCGGCGATCTTCTACACGCTCGGCATCACCGAGCACGCCTGCGGCGTCGACAACATCTGGTCGCTCTCGAACCTCGTGCTCATGACCGGCCACCTCGGCTACGAGTCGACCGGGCTCAACGCCCTCCGAGGCCAGAACAACGTCCAGGGGCTGAACGACTCCGGCGCCAACCCGATGTACCTCCCCGGCTACCAGCCCGTCGACGACGCGGAGATCCGGCGGAAGTTCTCCGAGGCGTGGGGCGTCGAGGTCCCGGAGACGCCCGGGTACCGCCTCGACCAGATGATGAGCGGGCTCCACGACGGGCGGATCCGCGCGCTGTACCTCGTCGGCGAGAACCCCGCTCAGACCGAGCCGAACGCGCGCCACGTCGAGGAGGGCCTGGGGAAGCTCGACTTCCTCGTCTCCCAGGACATCTTCCTGAACGAGACCACCCGGACGTACGCCGACGTCGTCTTCCCCGCGTCGAGCTTCGCCGAGAAGGACGGCACGTTCACGAACACCGAGCGCCGCATCTCGCGCGTGCGCGCGGCGGCGGAGCTTCCCGGTGAAGCGCGGGTCGACCGCGAGATCGTGATCGCGATGGCGAGAGCGCTCGGCGGGAACTGGCCCGAGTACCCGGACGCCGAAGCGGTGTGGAACGAGCTCGCCGACCTGGCTCCGAACTGGTACGGCGTTCGCTACGACCGGCTCGAGGAGAACGGGGTCCAGTGGCCCGTCACCGAGATCGGCGGCCCCGACACGAAGTTCCTCCACGCTCCGCGCCCTGCACGACCGGGCGGCGGCAAGTTCTACCCGGTCGAGTACCAGGAGCCGATCGAGCGACCCGACTCCGAGTACCCGCTCGTCCTGTCGACTGGGCGGACGCTCTACCACTACAACTCGGCGACGATGACGATGCGCGAATCCGGGATCACCGACAAGCAGGAGGACCCCTTCTTCGAGATCTCGGCGGAAGACGCGTCTGCGCTCGGCCTGGCGGAGGGAGACTGGGCGCGCCTCGTCTCCCGGCGCGGGAACCTGCAGGCCAGAGCTCACATCACGGACCGGGTGTTCCCCGGCCTCGTGTGGATGGCGCTCCACTTCGCCGAGCAGAAGGTGAACTGGCTGACGCACGACGTCGGAGACCCGCTCATCGGGACGCCCGAGTACAAGGTGAGCGCAGTTCGGGTGGAGCGACTTCAGGCCGGGCTCGGCGCCGCCGCGCGATGAGCGCGGCCTCGTCCGACTCGCTCGCGCCCGAGGTCGTTGCGCCGTACGTCCGTGGGCGCTTTGGCACGACCTACCGCTACGAGCCCGAGTGCGAGTCGACGCAGCTCCTCCTGCTCGGATCCGGTCTTCCGGAGGGTGCGGTCGCGGCAACCGACCACCAGACCGGCGGGCGCGGCCGGATGGGCCGTCCCTGGGCAGCCCCGGGCGGGAGCTCCGTGCTCGTCTCCGTGCTGCTTCACCCCCCGTCCGGGCGCCACCTTCCCGAGCTCTCGCTCGTGGCCGCGCTCGCGACAGCCGAGGCCGTCGAGGGCGCGACCGGCCTCACCGCGCAGGTGAAGTGGCCGAACGACGTGATGCTGAACCGGCGAAAGGTGGCGGGGATCCTCTCCGAGCTCTCGGAGGGGACGGTCGTCGTCGGGATCGGGGTCAACGTGCATCAGACCCGAGACGAGCTGCCGCCCGACGCCTCGACACCGCCGGGATCGCTTTGGACGGCGACTGGCGTGCGGCACAACCGGGCGCAGCTCCTCGGCTCGCTCCTCTACCGGCTCGAGCGCCTCTACGACGGCTGGCGCCACGGAGGCCTCGACGACCTGTACGGCGAGATCGGCGCTCGCGACTTCCTCCGCGGCCGCCGGATCACGGTCGACGGCGAGCCGGCGACCGCGCTCCAGATCCTGCGCGACGGGCGCCTCGAGATCGAGAGAGCGCACGGCGAGACGCGGGCGGTCGAGTCCGGCCAGGTGCTCTTCGAGCGCTAGCCGCTGTCTGCGATCGCCCGGATCACGATGTAGAGGACGACGGCGATCGGGATGATGAGCGACCCGAGACGCCGCCAGAGCGGCCTCGCGGGGCCTCCTGCCTTCTCGCCGCCGCCGATGGGTGGGCCGACGTCGTAGACCTCGGGCTCGGGCGCCTCGACTATCGGCGCTTCGGCAGGCTCGACCTCGGGCGGATATTCGACGACCTCGACCTTGCTCTCCTCGAGGTCGAAGACGCTCGGCCAGCGTCCACACGTCCGGCAGGCGTTGGCCACGGGCTCGTTGACCGTGCCGCACTCGGAGCAACGCCAGGGAGCGTCCGCCACGAGGAGAGCTTAGGCGGCGGGATCGGCTCCCGCCCTCCGAGCCCCCAGCGTCACATCACGGACCCAGCGGCGACGCGTGCCGTGGATCGGGGACGACCTCCGCGACGCGGCGGCGGAGGTCGGCGTGGTCCAGCTCGACCGTAATACCGAGACGGCGAGCCGTCTCCTGCTCCAGGCCCTGGAAGAGGTCGATCGTCTCCCACAGCGCACGCGCCACGTCGCGAACGTCGTAGCGGGCATAGGCTCGCTCGAGCGCGACGAGCGCGCCGGGATCGGCCCAGCGCTCGAGGAAACGGCCGCCGTGCCACGTGTCGGCAGACGGGTCGACGGCGCGAGCGTGCCAGCTCATGAGCGTGACGAGCCGCGCCTTCATGGAGCCGTCGAGACAATCGATGGCCGTGTACACCTCGCCGCGCCGGAGCTTCTTCGCCGTCCAGAGGGCGTGGTACCAGAAGTCGCTCGCGAGCTCGCGAACCGCGGCAGCGTCGGGCGGCCCGGTCGCCGCGGGCTCGGGGAGAGCCGCTACCAGCTCTTCGAAGCCGATGTCGTCGTGGAGGACGCGGAAGCCGCGGCGGATCACTCCTGCCGCCCCGGGGTGGGTGAGGAGATCACCGAGACCCTCGGTCGAGACGACGGCGAGGTCGACGTCCTGGCCGTCGTCGTAGAGGACGCGTCGCTCCACCGTCCCGCCCACCGGCGTCGGCTCGAGGAAGGTGAGGACGGGCTCACCGAAGCTGGCAACCCACGCCGCATCCGAGAGGAGAGCCTCGGGACGGTCGACGACGAGGAGGACGTCGAGATCGGAGAACCGGTCGGCAGGCGTCCCGGCGCGGGCCTGTGAGCCGATGACGACGGCAGCCCGCACGTCGTCGCGGACCGCCGCCCACTCCGACACGACGGCCGCGAGCAGGTCACTCGGCGTGTTGACGTTCGCGAGGAGCCGCTCGTCCACGTCGCGCACCGTCTCGTTCACCCCGCGCAGCGAGAGCTCGCCTGCCGCAACCCGTTCCGTGAGCGTCGTGAGCATCGTTTTCGCGTACGCACCGGGAAGAGGCCCGGCCTGCGGGACGGCGCACACCTCCGCGAGGCTCCGAAGGGCATCGGGCGTGACGAGCGGGCAGTCGACCGGGAGGAAGACGCATACGTCGTGCGCGGCGGCGCGGAGGCCGGCAATGACGCCGAAGACGGGCGCCCGCTCCTCGGTCCCGTCGTCGAGCACGGGGAACGGGAGGTCGAGCGCGTCCGCGGCCTTCCCGACCGCAATCACCTCGATGCACACCTCGGCGAGGACACGCCTCGCCCTCTCGGCGAGCGTCTCGCCGCGGAAGCGCGCGAGTGCCTTCGGAGACCCGAACCTTTCTGACATGCCCCCCACGAGCAGAACGCCCGTTGCACCCAAGAGTCCCGCGTCGGTGTCTGACACCTTGTCCACAGAAAGCGGGGTGCCGGTCAGGCCTTGATCCGCCACGGCTCTGTGTAGACGGACATGCGCCCCTCCCTCGCCCACCCGCAGATCGTGATCCCACGGTCCTCGGCGAGCTCGACCGCGAGCGACGACGGCGCGCCGACGGCGACGAGGATCGGGCACCCGCCCACCGCCGCCTTTTGCACCAGCTCGAACGAGAGGCGGCCACTCACGCAGAGGACGTAGCCCGAGAGCGGGAGCAGGCCCTGGAGGAAGCCCCAGCCGACGACCTTGTCCATCGCGTTGTGCCGGCCGACGTCCTCGCGGACGCAGAGGAGGTCGCCGGAGGCGTCGAAGAGCCCGGTGGCGTGGAGACCGCCCGTCGCGGCGAACACCCGCTGTGCCGCGAGCAGCCGCGCCGGGAGCGCGGCGACGTCCGCTGCGGGCAGCTCGAGGTCGCTCTCGACGCGCGGTGCCGCCACCTGCACGGCCTCGATCGCGCCCTTCCCGCACACACCGCAGGAGGACGACGTGTAGAAGTTCCGGCGCAGCCGCTCGACGTCGAACCCGTCCGCCTCGACCTCGACCGTATTCGCGGCGAGGTCGTCCGGAAGGTGCGCCCCGACGGGCCGCAGGCCCTCCGTGACGCAGAATCCGAGCGCCAGCTCCTCGTCGTGCCCCGGCGTGCGCATCGTCACGGCCACCGGCTCGCCGCTGATCCGGATCTCGAGCGGCTCCTCGACGGCGACGCGATCGTCACCGGTCCGGGCGTCCGGGAGGCGATGCACGGGAACGCCGCGCGTCGCTTGCGACGGGGTCGGGCTGGATTCACCGCTCATGCGGCGCAGCGTACTCGGGAGAGCGCCGAGCCTCCCGGCACAGACGAGCTAGCCGGCGACGGCGCAGACCGCGAACACCGTGAGCGACCAGCTCGAGCCGGTGCTCGCGATCTCGCGGGCGGAGGCCGTGAAGACGTTGTCGTTGTCGGGAAAGGACGACTGGAGCGCCACCTGCGGGAGACCCCCGTTCAGCCGCGCCCCCCCGCCGATGAGGCGCTTCCCGCTCGGGCATCCCAGGGACGCGGCCCTGGTGGACGTCGAGTTCGCCGCCGACGTGACCTCGACGCGCTCGACGCCGCTCAAGCCCGGCGCTCCTGCTGCACCCGCGGGGCCGGGGGGGCCGGGGGGCCCGGCGGGCAGCTGGCCGGGAGCGAAGTCGGTTCGGAGAAGCGAGCGGTTCCTCACCTTCGCCGAGGTGACCGCACCCGTGGCGATCTTCTTCGTGGTGACCGCCGCGGCCCGGAGCTGGGCGGGGCCGACGCTGTTGCGCGGGACGTTGAGAACGGTCGCGTAGCTCGTGCCGCCGAGAGCGACGGCGAGCGCGAGACACGCGATCACGAGCGCAGGCGAGGGACGCCGGACGGAGATCCTCATCGGTTGCCTCCTGGTGGTCGTCGGGCGTGCGAAGCGCTCGACCGTACCACTGGGGTTTGACGATTCGGTGAAGGCGGGACTTCCGATCGGCCGCGCCGGGAGGCCCGCAACGGAGTGCGCTCGCGGCGCGGGAGTGACTTTCCCGCTCCGTCGTTCGGGAGAATGCGGATGCTGCCCCGGGCCCACGTCGGCAGGATGAACGCATGAGGAGGCGCCTCGACCTCGTGCTCGCGACGACGATCTTCGCCGCCCTCGCGGTGGGCGGCGTCCTCTGGCTCGCGGGGGAGCAGCGCGCAGCCGACGTCGTCTGGGCGGTGGCGACGGCGGCCGTCGGAATCCCGCTCGCGATCGGAGTCGCGCGCTCGCTCCTCCACGGCGACGTCGGCGTCGACCTGATCGCGCTCGTCTCCATCGTCGGCGCGCTCGTCCTCGGCCAGTATCTCGCGGGAGCGATCATCGCGCTGATGCTCTCGGGCGGAAACTCGCTCGAGGCGTACGCGCAGGGCAGGGCGAGCCGTGAGCTCCGACTCCTCGTGGACCGCGCGCCGCGGATCGGCCACCGGCGCGACGGCAACACCATCGTCGAGGTTCCCGTCGGGGAGCTCGCGACCGGGGACGTCGTCGTCGTGCGCGCCGGGGAGGTCATCCCGGCCGACGGCGTCGTCGCCTCCGGGCACGAGGCGGTGATCGACACCGCCGCGCTCACGGGCGAGCCTCTCCCGGTGACGGTGCGCCCGGGGCAGCCCGTGCTCTCGGGTACGGCGAACGCCGGCGAGTCCTTCGACCTCGTCCTCACGCGTCCCGCCTCGGAGTCCGCGTACGCGGCCGTCGTCCGACTCGTGCGCGAGGCCGCCGAGCAGCGGGCCCCGTTCGTCCGCATGGCGGATCGGTACGCGATCGTGTTCCTCATCGTGACGTCCGTCCTCGCTGCGATCGCGTGGGCCGCGAGCGGCGATCCCGTCCGCGCGCTGGCGGTCTTCGTGGTCGCGACGCCCTGCCCTCTCATCCTCGCCGCACCGATCGCGTTCATCGCAGGTCTGTCGCGGGCCGCCCGCGCCGGGATCATCGTGAAAGGAGGAGCCGCGATCGAGGCGCTCGCCGGCGCCCGCACCGCGCTCCTCGACAAGACGGGCACCGTGACGACGGGCGAGCCCGAGATCGACCGCGTGGTGCCGCTCGACGGTCTCTCCGAGACCGAGGTGCTGCGACTGGCGGCGTCGCTCGACCAGCACTCCGCCCACGTGCTCGCCGAGGCGATCGTGCACGGCGCCGCCGATCGCGGGGTCTCGCTCCTGCCTCCGTCGGAGACCAGCGAGACGCCGGGTCAGGGGATCTCCGGGACCGTCGGTGACCACGAGGTCTCCGTGGGCTCCAGCCGCTGGCTCGAGGGTCAGGGCTACGCCGAGGCGGGAGAGGTCGCGGCGGCGCTCGACGGGTCGAAGGACGCCGGGCGTGCGAAGGTCCTCGTCGCGGTGGACGGACGCCTCGTCGGCGCGATCGTCATGGCAGACCACGTCAGGCCCGAGGCCGCCGGGCTCGCGGCCGGGCTCCGCGCCGCTGGCATCCGGCACGTCGCGCTCGTGTCGGGAGACCGCACCGAGATCGCGGCCGAGGTCGGACGCCTCCTCGACGTCGACCGCGTGTATGCGGAGCAGACGCCGGAGGACAAGCTGGACGTGGTGCGCGCCGTACGCTCGCAGGAGCGGCTGCGACCCGTGATGATGGTTGGCGACGGCATCAACGACGCTCCTGCCCTCGCGCTCGCCGACGTCGGTGTCGCGATGGGCGCGCAGGGCGCGACGGTCTCCTCGGAGACCGCGGACGTCGTGGTCACCGTCGACCGCGTCGACCGCGTGGTCGACGCCGTACGGATCGGGCGCCGCTCGTTCGGCATCGCGCGGGAGAGCGTCCTGGTCGGGCTCGGCCTCAGCCTCTCCGCCATGGTCGTGGCCGCACTCGGCTACCTCCCCCCGGTCTCGGGCGCCCTGCTCCAGGAGGTCATCGACGTCGCCGTGATCGTGAACGCGCTCCGGGCGCTCCACTGAGCGACCCGGTCGCTCGCGACAGCGCGGTCTGTCGCCTGCCGCACGCCGGCCTCGGACGCGCTCGGCCGGGACCGGCCGCGTGGAGCCGCGCGTCAGGCACCGCGTGCCGGGAGCGCCGCCCGTCCGTGAGCCATGGTGCCGTCAGCTCGCCTCGTCGACGCGTGTACCCCCGGCGTACGCGCGCACGACCGGGAAGTCGACCCGTTCGACCGGCCGGTCGAGACCGTGGCGCGCGAAGAGCGCCTGCACCTCGGGGGAGGCGACGAAGGAATCGAAGATCTCCTTCGACGGACAGGTGTCGACCATGACGAGGCCGTCGGGCGTACGGGCACACGCGTGGAACCGCATGTTCTCGCGGGGGATCTCCTCGATGAGCGCCTCGTAGCGCGCGACCAGGTCATCCGGATCACCGACGTACGTCCAGATCGAGCAGTGCACGGCAGCTACTCGACGGTCACGGTCTTGGCGAGATTCCTCGGCTGGTCGACGTTCAGCCCGCGGAGACGCGCGATCTTGTAGGCGAGGAGCTGGAGCGGGAGGATCGCGAGGATGACTTGGAGGAAGGCCGGCGTCTTGGGCACGAAGATCACGTCGTCGGCGTGGTGCTGGATGTCCTCGTTGCCGTCGGTCGCGATCGCGATCACGTGCGCGCCGCGCGCCCGAACCTCCTGGATGTTCGAGATGAGCTTGTCGTAGACGTGGATGTTCGTCGCGACGACGACGACCGGCGTCGCCTCGTCGAGCAGCGCGATCGGCCCGTGCTTCATCTCGCCGGCGGAGTACGCCTCGGTGGGGATGTAGGAGATCTCCTTCAGCTTGAGCGCACCCTCGAGCGCGACCGGAAGGCCGATGTGCCGACCGAGGTAGAGGAAGAAGTGCGCGTCGTGGTAGCGCTGGGCGATCTCGTCGATCGGGTGGTGGCCGTCGAGGAACGTCTGGATCTTCGCCGGGAGCTTGTAGACGAAGTCGAGGATGAACTCGATCTCGCCGGGCGGCAGCGTCTGGCGGATCTGCGAGAGCTTGACCGCGACGAGGTAGAGGAGCGCGACCTGCGCGGTGAAGGTCTTCGACGCGGCGACCCCCATCTCGAGGCCGGCTCGCGTATACAGGACGGAGTCGACCTCGCGCGTGACCTGGGAGCCCATCATGTTCGTGATCGCGACTGTGCGCGCCCCTCGCTCCCGCGCGAGCTTCAGCGCCGCGATCGTGTCCCGCGTCTCGCCGGACTGCGTGATCCCGATCACGAGGTCCTGCTCGTTGATGACCGGGTTGCGGTAGATCCACTCGCTCGCGATGTCGAACTCCACGGGAACGCGCGCCCACTCCTCGATGACGTAGCGCCCGACGACGCACGCGTGGTAGGCGGTTCCGCAGGCGAGGAGGACGATGCGGCGCAGGTCCCTGATCTCGTCGTCCGTCATCCCGAGCCCTTCCAGGACGAGCTGCCCGTGCCGAACGCGATCGCCGATCGTCTCGGCCACGGCCTCCGGCTGCTCGTAGATCTCCTTCAGCATGAAGGTCTCGAAGCCGGCCTTCTCGGCGCCCTCGTCGTCCCAGTCGAGCACGGACGGCTCGTGCTCGACGGCCTCTCCGTCCTGCCGCCAGAACCGCGCCCCCTCCGGGCGGACGGCAACGATCTCGCCGTCGCCCGGGAACTGGACGATCCGTGTCTCGCGCAGAAACGCCGCAGCGTTGGATGCGAGGAACATCTCGTTCTCGCCGACGCCGACGACGAGCGGAACCTGGTGCCTGGCGCCGACCAGCAGGCCCGGGTGCTCGCGGTGGATCACGACGAAGGCGAAGTGCCCTTCGAGATCGGAGAAGGCGCGCCGCACCGCATCCGTGAGGTCGCCGTCGTAGTAGCGCTCGATCAGGTGGGTGACGGTCTCGGCGTCGGTCTCCGACCTGAAGGTGTGACCCTCGGCGGAGAGGCCGTCTTTCAGCTCGCGGTAGTTCTCGATGATCCCGTTGAGGACGATCGACAACCTCGAGGAGTCGCAACCGGCGAGCGGGTGCGCGTTCTCCTCGGTCACCCCGCCGTGCGTCGCCCAGCGGGTGTGGCCGAGGCCGGTGGTCGCGGCCGAGCCGGTCGCGTTCGCGCGGGTCTTCAGGTTCTCGAGGACGCCGACCGCGCGCACGTACTCGAGGCCGCCGTCCTCGAGCAGTGCTATTCCGGCCGAGTCGTAGCCGCGGTACTCCAACCGCTCGAGGCCCTGGAGCAGGAGCGGCTTGCACTCACGCGATCCGACGTATCCGATGATTCCGCACATCAGCCCTCCCTCGAACGCGAAAGAGCCCGGCGGCGCCCTCCGTCGGGCTCAGCCGAGCTCTCGTTCCACGAGCGCGGCGATCCTAGCACAGGTTCTCTCTGCATATTCGGCATTTTCGGCTTCCGAGAGAACACGCACAACCGGCTCGGTGCCCGACGTCCGCACGAGGACTCGACCCCTGTCTCCGAGCTCCGCGTTCGTGCGCTCGACCGCGTCGAGGATCGCCGGCGTGAGCTCGCGGCGGGCGACCCGTACGTTTCGCAGCCGCTGCGGGTAGCGCGGCAGCACGGCCGCGGCCTCGCCGAGGGTTCGCCCACGGAGGGCTCCGCAGAGCAGCAGCGCCGCTGCCAGCCCGTCGCCGGTGACGTGGCTCCCGAGCCAGATCAGGTGGCCGGACTGCTCGCCGCCGAGGAGAGCGCCCTCCTCGCGAAGGGCCTCGAGTACGTAGCGGTCGCCGACCGGGGTCGTCGTGACCCGCACGCCGTGCTCGGCCATCAGGCGGTGGAAGCCCATGTTCGTCATGACCGTCACCGCGACGCGATCGACCCCGAGGAAGAGGGCCAGGATCGCGAGAATCTGGTCGCCGTCGATCGGCTCGCCGCGCTCGTCGACCGCGAGCATCCGGTCACCGTCCCCGTCGAGCGCGATCCCGAGGTCGAGCCCGTGCTCTGCAACCTCCCGCTGCAGGGCCGAGAGGTTCGTCGCGCCGCAGCCGACGTTGATGTTCGAGCCGTCCGGGTCCACCCCGATCGCGTACACGTCGGCGCCGAGCTGCTCGAAGACCCGCGGGGCATAGGCCGTCATCGCACCGTTCGCACAGTCGACCCCGACACGCAGGCCCGAGAGATCCGACCCGAAGTGCTCTCCGAGGTGCGCGAGGTACCTCTCGCCTCCGACTTCGAGCCGCTCGACCGAGCCGCCGCCCGGCGCGGGAGCGTCCAGCAGATCCTCGATCGCCGACTCGTCCTCGTCGGCCAGCTTGTCGCCCGACCGGAAGAGCTTGACCCCGTTGTACTCCGGCGGGTTGTGCGAGGCCGAGATCACCGCGCCGAGCTCGTGGGCGAGCAGGGCGACGGCGGGGGTCGGGAGCACCCCGCCGAGGATCGCGGTGCCGCCCGCGGAGACGATCCCGTTCGCGACTGCGTCCTCGAGCGCCGGGCCCGAGCCGCGGGTGTCCCGGCCGACGAGCACCTCCCGCGCTCCAGCCCAGAGCGTGCTCGCCCTGGCCACGCGCTCGACGAGCTCCGGAGTCAGGTCGTCGCCGACGACGCCGCGCACGCCGTCGGTGCCGAAGTAGCGCCTACTCATTGCTGACTCGCTGTCGCACCGACGCCTCCTGGGCGACCAGCGACGTCAGCGCTTCGAGAACTGCGGCGCCTTGCGCGCTTTGTGCAGGCCGGCCTTCTTGCGCTCGACGATGCGGGCGTCGCGCGTCAGGAACCCCTGTCGCTTGAGCGGGACGCGAATCTCGGGATCGGCCTCGACGAGCGCTCGGGCGATGCCGTGCCGGATCGCGCCAGCCTGGCCGGAGATGCCTCCCCCGTGGACGCGCACGCGCAGGTCGTACGCCGACGCGGCTTCGGCGACCTCGAGCGGCGCGAGCACCATCCTGCGATGCGCGGCACGCGGAAAGTACTCCTCGAGCGAGCGCCCGTTGATCCACGTCTTGCCGTCCCCCGGGCGGAGGATCACGCGCGCGACCGACGTCTTCCGCTTGCCCGTGCCGAGGTACTGAGCGAACTCGGTCACGCCTCCCGCTCCTGCGCCGGGGGCTCCGTCGAGCCTGCACCGTGTGTCTGGAGCGGCTTCGGCGCCTGCGCCGCATGCGGGTGCTCCGGGCCTGCGTAGACCTTGAGCTTTCGGAGCTGCGCGGCGGCGAGCTTGTTCTTCGGGAGCATGCCCTTCACGGCCTTGCGGATCACCTCGGTCGGGCGCCGCTCGAGCTGCTCGCGGAGCGTGCGCTGCTTGATCCCGCCCGGATAGCCGGAGTGGCGGTAGTAGACCTTCGTGTCGAGCTTCGAGCCCGTCACGGCGATCTTCTCGGCGTTCACGACGACCACGAAGTCACCCGTGTCGACGTGCGGCGTGTACGCGGGCTTCCTCTTGCCCCGGAGCGTGTCGGCGATCTGGGTCGCGAGGCGCCCGAGGGTCTTCCCCTCCGCGTCCACGAGGTACCACTCGCGCTCGATCTCTCCGGGCTTGGCCGTGTACGTCTTCATCTCACAGAAAGAGGGCGGACTCCGTCCGCCGGGGGCCGATTGTAGCAACGAATGCCCGCCGGGCCGGTCGGCCTCGGTCGGAGCGCCCACTGCACGCCCCGCGGCCAGGCCGCGAGGGGAGACACGTCCCAGCCAGAGCTCGTCCGCGAGCCGCTCCGCGTCTACGGCGTCTGCGGGGAGGTGCAGACGTCCGGGTCGCTGCAGCGCTCCGGCGCAACGCGGGCCCATCGCCTCGAGATCCGTGACGAGGAGGACGTCGAGCGGCTGATCCAGGAGGCTCGGAGGGCGTGGGGTCGTGGCCGAACCGACATCCTGGTGTCGGCATTGACCTTCCCCGGGGGATCGCCCGAGGAGGCCTACCGACTCGTTTCCCGAGAGTCACATCGAGCTGGTGTCCTCTCCTCCCCGCCTCGCCGAGTTGGGTCGCGTGCTCGCAGAGATGTTCGGGCGGGCAGCAGAGCGCGCGCGACAGGCAGTCGAAAGAGGTCGTGCGACCGTCGAGGTCGTCGTCCCGCGCGAGGAGGTCTCGGCGATCGGCGCCGAGCCGGCGGGCAACCGCGCGTTCGAAGCCGCAGCCGCGGGTGGCGCGGACGAGATCGTGTCCGGCGACGGCCACCTTTCCCGAGCTCGGCTCGCAGCGCAGCATCCCGATCCGCACCCCGGCGCAGGTCTCGCCACGCTCCGCGACCGCGGATCGGGTCTAGGCCGCTATCCGGCCGGGTCGAGCGCCGGCCGCGGCGACCGGCGCCCAGCCACCATCACGATCGCCGGCACGACCACGGCGAGGGTTCCGCCGACGGCGACCGCGACGACACCCCACTCCGTGTATGCGGCACCGCCGATCAGTGCGAGGCTCGCACCGAGAAGACCGGCCGCGAGGTCCGTGGCTCCGACGAGCCGGCCACGCTCGACCGGCGTCGCATGGGTGACGAGCTCCGCGGTCGCGGACACGTACGAGAGGTTCCAGCCGAGCCCGAGTAGGAACAGCGACAGGGACGTCCCCGCGATCGACTCCACCCAGGCGAGCAAGATCGTGGACACGGCCATGATCCCGAGTCCCCACACGAGCGTCGGCCTCCGACCGACCCGGTCGACGAGAGCCCCGATGACGAGCACGAGGGCGTACATCCCGACGATGTGCAGGCTGATGACCGTGAAGACGTCCGCCTGCTCGTGATGGTGGCCGACCACGATGTAGCCGGTGAGGTTCATCACGCCGACCATGACCGCGAAGCTCGACAGCGCCCCCATCACCGCCGTCGGGACGCCGGGTCGCCGGAGGATCTCTCGCAAGGGCGCAGGAGGGGCCGCCGGGGGTTCGCCGCCACTCTCGGCTGAGCGCTGGAGCTCGAGCGCCATCGTCCTCGGATCCGGCCGGATGAGGAGAGCGATGACAAGGCCGAGCAGGCACATGGCGGCGGCGGCGAACCAGGGGAGCACGAGCGCGTCGAGCTCGAGGTCCTTGCCCGCGAAGAGCGGCCGGAAGACGAGCGGCCCGAGCGCCGCGCCGAAGAGCGCGCCGAAGAGCACGTACGAGATCGCCCGCGCCTTGCGCTCTTCCGGATACATGTCCGCAGCCGCGGTTCGTGCGAGTAGCACGGCTCCGTTCATCGATCCGATGCCGACGTATCCGAGCACGACGAGGGGGGTGCTGTCGGCGGCGCAGCCGAGCGCGGTGAGCGAGCACCCGACCGCGCCGACCACGAACCCGCCCGCGATCACGGGGATCCGGCCCAGCCGGTCCATGAGGCGGCCCGCGGGGAGCGCCGCGAGCGCGCCGGCGGTGAGGAAGATCGCCGGCCCGAGACCGAGGATCGACTCGATCCCGGTGACAAGGACGAGCGTGATGGTCGCGACGGCGACGGCGAGCTGCAGCACTCCGGAGAGAGTCAGCAGGCACAGGCTGAGAAGGACGGTGTTACGTCGAACCGGGTAGAAGGTCGCCGCGATGGAGCAATTGAACCAGCTCGTCGGCGAACGCCTCCGCGCCGCCGTGGGACGGGTGCCGAACGTGATCCCCGCCGAGCGCGGCATGGGCGGTTCGACCGACTGCGACGACGTACCGCTCGCCGGCGAGTACCCGGGTGAACGGCAGCCCCTGGACGACCTCGCGGCTGCTGGGGCGACGGTTGGACGTGGCCGAGCCCGGATGCGTCGGGACGACGTTCCAGAGGAGAACGTCATCCTCGAGCCCGAGCCGGGCGAGCAGCCGGTGGACGACGGTGGCCGTCGCCTCCGCGGGGCCGGACCCGGTGAGCTGGCGCTCCGAGGTGAAGGGGATCCCGGACACGCGCGCGCCCCGATATCCAGGCGCCTCGCCCACGATCACGATTCGCGCCTGCTCGCGCGACTCCAGGTACCCGGTCAGGCGCTCCCTGAGGAGCGCGGCGCGCGGCCCCTCCGCGTACTGGTTGAACGTGCGTCCGATCCGTGCGGACGCCAGCTCGTGCACGAGTGCGGAGGGCGCTAGGATGGAGTCAGCGTAACGGGGAGCTCGGGGCAACCGGGCTGAGAGGGCGGCTCGAAGCGCCGTCGACCCGCAGAACCTGACCTGGGTAATGCCAGCGGAGGAAGGCGTGCCGGACGAGGTCGTGGTGGTAGTGGCAGGGGGGCCTCCCCCCGACCCCGAGTGCGCACGTGCGGTGCCACTGGGAGCTCGCGTGATCGCCGCCGACGGGGGGCTCGAGCACGCGCTCGCGCTTGGGCTCGACGTGTCGGTCGCGGTGGGCGACTTCGACTCGGTCTCGCCGGACGCTCTCGCCGCAGCCGAGGCAGCGGGGGTGCGTATCGAGCGCTATCCGGCCGAGAAGGACGCGACCGACCTCGAACTCGCACTCGATCTGGCGCTCACCCTCGGTGCGCGCCACGTGCTCGTGCTCGCAGGCGATGGCGCTGGACGGCTCGATCACCTCCTTTCGGCGATCCTGCTGCTCGGTTCGCGACGCTACGACGGCGTCGAGCTCGACGCACGGGTCGGTTCCACGCGCGTGCACGTCGTTCGCGGCGAGCGCGAACTCTCCGGCGAGCCGGGCGACCTCCTCACGCTCCTCGCGGTGCACGGCCCGGCGGAAGGTGTCCGGACGGAAGGCCTCGCGTACCCGCTCCGCGGCGAGCGGCTCGAGCCCGGGTCGAGCCGCGGCGTCTCGAACCTGTTCGTATCGCACACGGCCCGGGTGACGCTCGCGAGCGGCGTTGTCCTCGCAATCCGTCTCCCGACAACGGATCGGAGCAGCACGTGAGAGAGCTTGCAACAGTCTGTTGCAAGCGCCTGAGCGCGCTCGGCGGAACAGTCGCCGTCGTGGTGGCCGCGCTCGCTCTCGCTCTCGCCATGTCCGGCTGCGGGGGCAGCAAGACACCGACTGAGGTCGTCCTCGTAACCCACGACTCGTTCGCGATCTCGAACGACGTCAGGAAGGCGTTCGAGCAGCAGAGCGGCCTGACCCTGAAGATCCTGCAGGCCGGCGATGCGGGTGAGGTCGTGACGAAGGCGCTGCTGACCGCGGGAAATCCGGAGGGCGACGTCCTGTTCGGCGTCGACAACAACCTTCTCGCGCGCACCCTCGACGGCGACGTGTTCGAGCCGTACGAGTCACCGGGACTGTCCGACGTCGACGAGCGCTATCTCCTCGACCCGAGGCACCGGGTGACCCCCGTCGACCACGGCGAGGTGTGCCTGAACGTCGACAAGAGGTGGTTCTCGGAGCGCTCCCTCAACCCTCCCGACTCGATGGACGATCTCGCCGACGAGCGCTACCACGGCCAGCTCGTCGTCGAGAACCCGGCGACCTCGACCCCGGGGCTCGCCTTTCTCCTGGCGACGATCGCCCGCTACGGCGAGGGTGGCTGGCAGCGGTACTGGGCCGGGCTGAGGGCGAACGGTGCCCTCGTGGTGGACGGCTGGGAGGAGGCGTATACGGTGCGCTTCTCAGGCGCTGCGGGCAGCCGAGGAAACCGGCCGCTCGTCGTCTCCTACGCATCGAGCCCACCCGCGGAAGTGATCTTCCGCTCGCCGCACCCGAAGGAGGCACCGACCGGCGTCATCGAGGACTCGTGCTTTCGGCAGATCGAGCTCGCCGGCGTCCTTCGCGGGGCGCGCAACGAGGCGGGTGCGAGAGCGCTCATCGACTTCATGCTCTCGCGGCGCTTCCAGGAAGACATCCCCCTCTCGATGTTCGTGTTCCCGGTCAACCGCAACGCGGCGCTGCCGCCTGCGTTCGTGAAGTACGCGATCGTGCCGGCGAACCCGCTGGTGCTCCCGCCGGAGGAGATCGACGCGAACCGCGAGCGCTGGGTGGACGAGTGGACGCGAATCGCCCTGCGCTGACCGCCCGATCGTGGCGCGTGCTCGCGTACGGCGTGCCGCTCGGGTTCCTCGGCCTCTTCTTCGTCTACCCGCTTGTGGCGATCGTCGTCCGGGGGCTCCGCGGCACGAACGGAGAGACGGCGCTCGACATCCTGACCGACCCGCTCACGCGGGAGGTCGTCTGGTTCACGCTCTGGCAGGCGGTCGCCTCGACTGCCCTCACGCTCGTGATCGCGCTGCCGGCGGCGTACGCGCTCGGCCGCTACCGCTTCCCCGGACGGAGCCTTGTGCGAGCCCTCGTCCTCGTGCCGTTCGTGCTGCCGACGGTGGTCGTCGCGCTCGCCTTCCTGGCCGTGCTTCCCGAGCGGCTCGAGCGGGGCTGGGAGGCGATCCTCCTCGCACACGCCTTCTTCAACGTCGCAGTCGTGGTCCGCGTCGTCGGGACCTTCTGGGCAAGCGTCGACCCCCGCGTATCCGAGGCCGCGGCGACCCTCGGCGCAGGGCCCTGGAGACGGTTCCGCGAGGTCACGCTGCCGCTGCTCGCGCCCGCGCTCGCCGCGGCGGCGGCGATCGTCTTCCTCTTCTGCTTCACGTCCTTCGGGATCGTGCTCGTTCTCGGCGGGCCCCGGTTCGCGACGATCGAGGCAGAGATCTACAACCAGGCGGTGCGCCTGTACGACCTGCAGGCGGCGGCACTGCTCTCGCTCGTCCAACTCGCGTTCGTCGCGCTCGCCGTCTGGGTGACGACCCGCCTCGAGCGGCGCCTCGCCGTCGCCGGGCAGCTGCGGGCCGAGAGGGACGTCCTCCGGCGGCCGCGTACGGCCGGAGAGAAGGCCCTCGTCGCGGGAGGAATCGGCGGCCTGGCGCTCTTCCTCGCTCTGCCGCTGGCGCTCCTCGTCGAGCGCTCGCTCGCGGTCGGCGGTGGACACGGCCTCGGCGCCTACCGAGCGCTCGGCGACGAGACGAGCGCCCTGCTCGTAGCGCCCTGGGAGGCAGTCGTGAACTCCATCGTCTATGCGGCCGCCGCAACCGCCATCGCGCTCGTCGTCGGCGGTCTCGCCGCGTTCGCCGTCTCCGGCCCCCGGAGCGGTGACGGGCGGACGCGCGTGCTCGACGTCCTGCTGATGCTTCCCCTCGGAGCCTCGGCCGTCATGCTGGGGCTCGGGTTCGTGATCGCCTTCGACGAGCCACCGCTCGCCTTTCGCGCGGCACCGTGGATCGTCCCCGTCGGGCAGGCGCTCGTCGCCATCCCGTTCGTCGTCCGCATCGTCGCCCCCACGCTGCGCGCGATCGACGAGCGCGAGCGCGAGGCCGCTGCGCTGCTCGGCGCGTCACCCGGCCGTGTACGGCGCGAGATCGACCTGCCGATCGTGTCCAGGGCGCTCGCGGTCGCGGCCGGGTTTGCGTTCGCCATCTCGCTCGGTGAGTTCGGGGCGACGGTGTTCCTGGCTCGACCCGAACGGCCGACCCTGCCCGTCGCGATCTTCCGCTTCCTCGGGCGACCCGGCGAGCTGAACGCGGCACAGGCCTATGCCCTCGCGGTCGTGCTCATGCTCGTGACCGCCGTCTCCGCGTTCCTCGTCGAGCGCGCCCGCGTGCGCCGCGGAGGCTGGGTCTAGCCGATGCTCCGGGTCGAGAGCGCGACGGTTCGGTTCGGGCCGACGGCCGCACTCGACGGGGTGTCGCTCGACGTCGCGGGCGGCAACGTCGTGACCGTCCTCGGCCCGAGCGGATGCGGCAAGACCACGCTCCTGCGCGCTATCGCCGGCCTGCAGCGGCTCGACGAGGGGCTCATCCTGCTCGAGGGGAGGAACCTCGATGGCGTCCCTGCACATGAGCGGGGAGTCGGACTCGTGTTCCAGGACCACGCCCTCTTCCATCACCGCGACGTGCTCGGGAACGTCGGCTTCGGGCTGCGAATGCGAGGCGACTCGCGCAGGCGGATCGCTGCGCGCGTGCGGGAGGTTCTCGAGCTGGTCGGCCTGGCCGGCTTCGAGCGACGCTCCGTCGCGACGCTCTCGGGGGGCGAGCAGCAGCGGGTCGCACTCGCTCGTGCGCTGGCGCCCGAGCCGCGTGTCCTCCTCCTCGACGAGCCCCTCGGTTCCCTCGACCGGAGGCTGCGCGACCGACTGCTCGAAGACCTCGACCACCTGTTCGACCGGCTGCGCGTGACCGCCGTCTACGTGACGCACGACCAGGCGGAGGCCTTCGCCCTCGGCGACCGGGTGGCGGTCATGCGGGCGGGGCGCATCGCGCAGATCGGCTCCCCCGACGAGCTCTGGTCGCGTCCGGCGGACGAGGACGTCGCCCGCTTCCTCGGCCTCCGCAACGTGGTCGGCGGCGAGCTGGTCCGGCCCGAGGCCGTGGCAGTGCGGCTCGCGCCCGACGGGGGGGCGGGCGTCGTCGAGTCCGCGGTGCGCCACGGGCCTACCGTCCGGCTCGTCGTCCGGCTCGACGACGGCTCGACGCTCGAGGCCGCCGTTGCGGCCCTCGACCATCCGGCTCCCGGTGATCGGGTCGACGTCGAGGTCGACCCGGCAGGCATCGTTTCCCTGCCGTGATCCGTCGCCGCCTCGTTGTCCACGGGCTCGTGCAGGGCGTGTACTTCCGCGACAGCGTGCGCCGGCGCGCGCAGTCCGCGGGCGTCGCGGGCTGGGTGCGGAACAACTGGGACGGCACCGTCGAGGCGGTCTTCGAGGGGGAGCCGAACTCGGTCGAGCAGCTCGTCGCCTTCTGCCGCGAGGGCCCGCGCGGAGCCCGGGTCGATCGCGTCGAGGCAGCCGACGAGCCGGTCGAGGGGCTCGTCGGCTTCGCGGTTCGCTAGCCCGCCGAGGAGCGCCGCGCGCGAATGGGCGAGCTGCTCGTCTCAGCGAGCCGGTGCCGCGGCACTCGTACGAGCCCCTGCGGCCCGCGGTCGGTCCCGCCGTCCTCCTGGCCGGCTATCCCGCCGACACCGTCCACCGGTCGTCATGGCCCTCCCGGCGCCGCGCGAGCTCGCGGACGCCGGTAGGAGCTCGTCGCCGACCGGCTCGAGCTGGAGACGCGCGACCTCGAGCTCGAACGGCAGAGGCCGCTCCGCGAGATCGGGCGCCTCCGGCCGTACGCGTCCTCCTAGGGCTCCGACGCCCACCTCTCCCAACGGACGACGGACGCCGGTTCGCGACGGGGCTGCGTGCGGCGGCTCGTGACCGCGCTCCAACCCGGATCCGGGGCAGGCGAGCCGACCGTCACGAGGGCGACCACCGTCACATCGTCTGGGATGTCGAAGGACGCGCACAGCTCCGACGCCGCCGGACGCGGGACGCCCGAGACGCCCGCGGCGAGCCCCTCGTCGACCGCAGCGAGCAGGAGAAGCATCAAGGCCGCGCCCGCATCGACGAACCAGTAGGGCACGGGCCACTCGATCTCCTGCCCCTCGTCGAGCTTGTCCGGCAGGCGGTACCGCTCGTGGTAGTCGTCCTCACGGGTGCACACGAGGATGTGGGCGGGCGCGCTCTCGAGCCATGGCTCGAGGCCGTCCACATCCCCCCACCCTTCGGCGCGGAGGCAGGCCGCGATGCGTGCACGCCCTTCCGGCCGGGTGATGACGAGGAGTCGCTGGCCCTGGCTGTAGCCGGCGCTCGGCGCCCGGCGGACGGTTGCCGCGATCCGCTCCAGCACGTCCCACGGCACCGGCTCGGGGAGGTAGTTCCGAGCCATCCGCCGGCGCGGGAGGAGGTCGCGGAACTCCACTACGACTCGTCGTCGGGCCAGGACGCCTCGTCGTCGTCGAGGCCGAGCGTGTCGAAGCCGTCCTCGACGTCGGTCTCGATGCTCTCCTCGCCCTCGTCCCAGTCGTTCTCGCCCCCGAACCCCTCGCCGCCGCCGCCGCTGCTGCCGAAGCCCTCGTCCTGCCACAGGTCGCTCATGCCACCCCCTCGTCTTGGCTCGTCGGCTGTGAGCCTAGCGCTCCCCTGCGCAGATCCTGTCGCCTGCCATGACCCGGTCGAAGATCGCGTCGAACTCCTGGTCCCGTCGGAGGTCGTCGAGAGCGAGACCCTGCACCTCCGTCTGCATGACGGGCATCACGCCGGGGCCCTCGACCGTGACGCGGTAGCGCTCCCCCGCCGCCGCCGGACGAATCTCCTGGCTCGGATACGAGGCGGGGGGGCGTTGCGGAACGAAGCTGTGGCAGAAGGTGCCGGTGTTTCGGTGCGCGAGGATCCCGGCCTCCCGCCTCCAGCCGGGCCCGTACGCCGAGTTCAGCGTGTCGAGGTAGAGGTTCCGTCCGTCCATGTCTTTCGGAACACCCTTGGCGGTCGAGCCGAACCCGAAGATCGGGCGGCCGAGGTACGTGTAGCGGCCGAAGACCCCCTGCCAGCGGCCGCCGTACGTCCAGTTCGGATAGAGCTCGAGCACGGGCAGCTCATCCGACCAGTGCGCGAGGTGGAGTTCCCAGTCCGTGTGCTGCGGCAGCCACGGGTCGAAGCCGAGCAGCGGGAGGCGACGCTGCCAGGCCTGCAGGGTCCAGTACGTCTCGTCCGGTGCCTTGCAGGCGGCGACGAGCATGGCGAGGGGTGGGCCGTCGTACGGCCGGCAGCGGTTCCTGAAGGTGCGCCAGTACCGTCCGTTCCGGAGCTTTCCCCACCCGCCGGCGTAGTCCCAGCGAAACCGCACCTGCGGCCTCGTCTCGGAGGGAGGGAGAGCGTTGAGGGCGCCCCATGCGAGCACGTGGCGAAGGCGTCCGTCGCTGCGCCGGTACGTCAGCAGCGCCTCGCCCTCCCCGTTGACCTTCAGCGAGAGAAGCTGCACGTTCGCGTCCTGAACCAGCTCGCTCGCCCGAGCGGACGCGCATGCGCCGAGAGCCAGCGCCGCGACCAGCAGCCCGACGACAGCGTGCCGCCGCCAGGCTGAGCTCCTACGCCGCAGCCGAGGGAGCACGAGGATCGCAGATCTCGGCGAGGGCCCCTCGCGCGACGAGCGCGTCCAGTGCGCCGACGCAGCTCGGGCAGAACTGGGTCCCGCTGGCGGCGCGGAGCTCCCGAAGTGCCTCGGAGACCGACCTCGCGCGCCTGTACACGCGCTCCGTGACGATCGAGTCGAAGGCATCGGCGACGTGCAGTATGCGGGCGCCGATCGGGATCTCGGATCCCCGCAGCCGGTCGGGATAGCCCGTGCCGTCCCAGTGCTCGTGGTGGTGACGGATCGCCGGGGTCGCGTCCGCGAGGAAGCCGAGGTGCGCGATGATGCGCTCCCCCTCTTCCGCATGACGGCGCAGGATCCACCACTCGCGGTCGTCGAGAGGACCGTCCTTCAGGAGGATCGCGTCCGGCACGCCGAGCTTGCCGACGTCGTGGAAGAGCGCCGCGAACGACAGTGACTCGAGCTCGGAGTCGTCGAGGTGAAGCTCGTGCCCGATCGCGACCGCTATCTCCTGCACACGCCGCGAGTGGCCGGCGGTGTAGGCGTCACGAGCGTCCACTGCCGCGGCGAGCGACTCCATCGCGTTCGTGGTCCGATCCCGCAGGGCGACGTTTGCGCCGATCAGCGACTCGTTCTGGCGCTCGATCGTCCTCGCGGCCTCGCGAAGCCTCCGGACGCTCTCCTCCGTGTGCGCGATGTAGTCGAGCTGGGACTTGCGGACGAGGATGAGGGGCACCGCGAACACGAACAGCGCGAGGATGCCCGCCTCGTCGTAGGCGACCGCGATCACCCCGCCGATCACTCCGTACACGAGGTAGTGGCTGAAGAGCCACGCGAACCGGGACCGCAGTACGTCCGCCCAGCGCTCGTCCGTCTCCATGGCGACGGCGGTGGTCAGGAGCCCGATGTTCACGGAGTAGTAGACGGCTCCGGCGACAGCTCCTCCCGCGACGAACGTCCAGGGGCTCGCCGGTACCAGCCCGTAGACGAGAGCGCTCGCGACGCTCGAGAGCGTGATCACACCGAGGTTGAATGCCGCCCGGTGTGGCCTGCCGCGCTTGGCGCTCCAGTCCACAGCGCACACGGCGATCGCGATCGGGAGGGCGACGCGGGGACCGAACATGGCGGCCCCTGCCAGCGAGCCGACAGCGCTCAGCGAGATCGTCCCGTGGTCGAGAACCTCGAGCGCGAGCGCCTGGCCCACGGCGACGCACACCACGAGAGCAGCGATCGCCACGAGCTCGCTCGTACCTCCCCCGAGCAGTGCAGCACCTCCGACGACCACCCCGGCGACGCTCACGCCGGCGACGAGAGCCCGGAGCCGAGCCGAGAGAGTGAGGTAGTTGGGGATCGGGGGCGGCGCCTTCGGCGGCGGCGAGAGGCGTTCGGTCACGATTGCCGGCTCGGGCCGGAGCGTGCGAGAGGCCTTCTCGGGGAGAAGCGCCTCGAGCGAGGCCCTGTCGCTGGAGACGACGACCCGGTTGCGTCCTTCGGCCTTCGCCCGGTAGGCAGCGACATCGGCGCGGTAGATCAGCTCGTCGGCGCTCGAGGCATCCCCCGGAAAGCTCGCCACACCGATCGAGACGGTCGCCGAGATCGGCTCGCTCGACGTCTCGATCTCGAACCGCGCGTCGGCGATCGAGGCACGAATCTCTTCCGCGACGGCTGCGGCCTCGACCGAGGTCATGCCCGGGAGCAGCAGCGCGAACTCCTCGCCGCCAAAGCGCGCGGCAGCGTCCTCGGAGCGCAGGTGCCTCCGGAAGACACGCGCGACGCCGATCAACACCTC
>Ga0233417_10000027_pt1 | contig 40537 bp, 37 predicted proteins | sample Sed_MG_FD_189023 | JGI IMG/M metagenome (GOLD analysis project Ga0233417, IMG submission 189023) | Sediment microbial communities from Lake Towuti, South Sulawesi, Indonesia - Sediment_Towuti_2014_0.5_MG | ecosystem: Environmental > Aquatic > Freshwater > Lake > Sediment | place: Indonesia... | reverse complement strand
GACAACGGCGACGGTCGCCTGTTCGTGAGATCGAGCGGCTGCGCCGCGACTTCCCGCATCCGCGTCCTCCGACACGGTGAGCTTGGCGCCAGCCGCGTTCGGCGAGCTCGTCGTGCGTGCTCCTCGAACTGGGGCAGTCCGTCGGTGATCTCGAACCACGGCGCCTTCGAGCCGGCGAAGATGTGGCTCGTCGGCCGGATGCCGGGAGCGTCCACGAGTGAGCCCAGCGCGACGTGCACGACATCTCGCACCGCACTCGCACTCCCTTCCGTCGCGCTTCGATGCAACAGACTCCCCACCGCTGACGAAGTCATCGGGCACGCGCGGTCCGCGAAGCTCGCTCCGCCCCTGCGACACTGGGCCGGTGGCGACCGAGGTCTCGACCGGGTGGGCGGATCTCCTCGAGGGAGAGGAGGTCGCGCACCGGACCGTCGAGCCAGCGCGCGAGGCGCGTATCGAGCGGCTCCCCGACGACCTCGACCCGCGCGTCGCCTCCGCGCTCGTCGCGAACGGAGTCACCGCGCTCTACCGCCACCAGGCCGAGACGTGGGAGACCGCCCGCCTTGGCGAGAACGTGATCGTCACCACCGGGACCGCATCGGGGAAGTCGCTCGCATTCAACCTCCCCGTGCTCGATGCGATGGCCCGCGACCCGAAGACCCGGGCGCTCTACCTCTACCCCACGAAGGCGCTGGCCCAGGACCAGGCGCGCGCGCTCGGCGAGCTCCGGGTGAAGGGGGTGAAGCCGGCGATCTACGACGGGGACACGCCCTTCGAGAGCCGGTGGCAGATCCGCAAGTGGTCGAACCTGATCCTCACGAATCCCGACATGCTCCACGTGGGGGTCCTCCCGCACCACGACCGCTGGGGCGACGTCCTCGCGAACCTCCGCTACGTCGTCGTCGACGAGGCGCACGTGTATCGCGGCGTCTTCGGATCGCACGTCGCGAACGTGCTGCGGCGGCTGCGGCGGCTCGCACGCGTCTACGGCGCGAAGCCGCAGCTCCTGCTCGCCTCCGCGACGATCGCCAACGCCGGCGAGCTCGCCTTCGAGCTGACCGGCGAGCCTGCGGCGGTCGTCGAGCTGGACGCCGCGCCGAAGCCGGCTCGCGAGATCGTCGTCTGGAACCCGCCCCTCCTCGACCCGGAGCTCGGCCTGCGCGCGAGCCCGCTCGGGGACGCAGCCCGGATCGTCGCGCAGCTCACGAGCCGCGGGCTGCGGACGATCTGCTTCGCGAAGAGCCGGAAGGCAGCCGAGCTCATCCATCGCTTCACGGCCGAACGCGTCGATCCCGCAACCGCCGCCCGGCTCGCGCCGTACCGCGCCGGCTACACGCCCCAGCAGCGCCGCGACGTCGAGCGCCGGCTCGTCGAGGGCGAGCTCCTCGGCGTCACGGCGACGGACGCGCTCGAGCTGGGGATCGACATCGGCCTGCTCGACTGCGCGGTCTCGGTCGGCTTCCCCGGGACGGTCGCTTCGCTCCGTCAGCAGTGGGGCCGCGCCGGCCGCCGAGCGCGAGGCCTCGCTGTGCTCGTGTGCAGCGAGGACGCGCTCGATCAGTTCTTCGCCAGCGAGCCCGACGCGCTCCTCTCGCGTCGCGTCGAGGCCGCAATCCTCGACCACGCGAACCCGCGGATCCTCGACCCCCACGTGCTGGCGGCAGCCTTCGAAGGCCCGCTTCGCGGCGACGACGCGGAGACGCTCGGCGCCGAGGCGCTCCGGCGAGCAGCGGAGCTCCCCGAGCTCGAGCGGACGCCGGCCGGCTTCGTCTGGAAGGGCCGCGACTACCCGGCCGCGCGCGTCTCGCTGCGATCCGGCGACGCGGACGCGTTCACGATCGTGGAGGCGAGCACCGGCACGCTCCTCGGCCTCGTGGAACGCGAGCGGGCGTACTCGACCGTGCACGAGGGCGCCGTCTACCTCCACCTCGGCGAGCAGTACGTCGTCGAGCAGCTCGACCTCGACGGGCGCGTGGCCCTCGTGTCGCCGGCGAGCGTGGACTGGTACACGCAGGTGAAGAAGGAGACCGAGACCACGATCGACGACGCACTCGAGATCGAGCGGCGGGCCGGAGTCGACCTCCACTTCGGGCGGGTCTCGGTATCCGAGCAGGTGATCGCGTACGCCCGCAAGTCCGTGCGCGACGGCGCGACCATCGACGTCGTGCCCATGCTCATGCCGGAGACGACCTTCGAGACGGAGGCGATCTGGTTCTCGCCCGAGCCGGCGCAGCTGGACGGCCTCGACACGATGCCGACGCTGCTCGGGACGCTCCACGCCGCAGAGCACACGCTCATCGCCCTGCTGCCGCTCTGGGCGATGTGCGACCGCTGGGACATCGGCGGCCTCTCGACGAACGTCCACTACCAGACCGGCCGCCCGACGATCTTCGTGTACGACGGCCACGCGGGCGGCGTCGGGATCACTGCCCGCGGCTTCGCCCGCTTCGAGGACTGGGTCGAGGACACCGTGCGGCTCCTCGGGCGCTGTCCGTGCAGGAGCGGCTGCCCCTCCTGCGTGCAGAGCCCGAAGTGCGGCAACCTGAACGAGCCGCTCGACAAGGAGGGCGCGCGCACGCTGCTGGAGCGCATGATCTCGTGAGTGTCGATTCGGCCCTGGCGCGCTCGTCATAGAGACGACACCCGAGCGAAAGGAGCTCCATGAAGTACGTGGCGTTGATCTACTCGGACGAGGAGCGCTGGGACGCGCTCTCGGAAGACGAGCGCCGCGACGTGTACGCACGGTACACGGCGGTCGCGAGCGAGATGCAGGCGGCCGGAGTCATGGCGGGCGGCAACGAGCTCGCCTCGACCCGGGACGCGACCACCGTCCGCGTCCGGGGCGACGAGACGCTCGTCACCGACGGGCCGTACGCGGAGGTGAAGGAGGCGCTCGGCGGGTTCTTCCTGCTCGAGTGCGAGTCGGAGGACGAGGCGCTCGAGTGGGCGGCACGCATCCCCGCCGCGGAGCACGGCGCCGTCGAGGTTCGCCCCACGCACGTCGATCCGGAGGAGGTGCAGCTGTGAAGTACGCACTGCTCATCTACGGCGATGACGCAGGGTGGGTCGACCTTCCCGCCGAGGAGCGGGCCAGGCTCCGCGACCAGGAGCTCCCGCGCTGGTACGCGCTCTTCGAGGAGCTCAACAAGGCCGACCCGAACGTCTTGGGGGACGAGCTCGCCGGGCGCTCGGCCGGAAAGGTCGTCCGTATCCGAGACGGTGAGAGGTTCGTCACCGACGGTCCGTTCAGCGAGACGAAGGAGTACATCGGCGGTCTCTTCACGATCGAGCTCCCGGACCTCGACGAGGCCATCCGGCTCGCAAGCCTGATCCCCGCCGCCGAGAGCGGCTCGATCGAGATCCGGCCGATCCTCCAGTGATGGCATAACAGCGGAGTGCAGCGGACTGTCGAGCAGGTCTTCCGCGAGGAGTGGGGCCGTGCCGTGGCGATCCTCACCCGTGCGCTGGGCGACCTCGAGCTCGCCGAGGACGCCGTCCAGGATGCGTTCGCGACCGCGCTCGAGCGCTGGCCCCGCGACGGCTCGCCCCGGAACCCGGGCGCCTGGATCGTCACGACGGCCCGCAACCGCGCAATCGACCGGATCCGGCGAGAGCAGGTCTTCGCGCGCAAGGCGGAGACGCTGGCCCGGCTCGAGGCCCTTCCGAAGGAAGACGACGACGTGAGCGCGATCCCGGACGAGCGGCTTGCGCTCGTCTTCACCTGCTGTCACCCCGCACTCGCGACGGAGAGCCAGGTCGCGCTCACGCTCCGCGAGGTGGGCGGGCTCACGACCACCGAGATCGCCCGCGCGTTCCTCGTCACGGAGCCGGCGATGGCACAGCGGCTCGTCCGGGCGAAGCGCAAGATCAGGGCGGCCGGGATCCCGTTCCGCGTCCCGCCCGACCATCTCCTGCCGGAGCGGCTCCGCTCCGTGCTCGCAGTGCTGTACCTCGTCTTCAACGAGGGCTACGCCGCGACGGCCGGCTTGAGCCATGTCCGCGGAGAGCTCTGCGACGAGGCCGTCCGCCTCGGGAAGCTCCTCGCGCTCCTCATGCCCGACGAGCCGGAGGCGCTCGGCCTCCTGGCGCTGATGCTGCTCCAGGACTCGCGACGAGAAGCCCGGGTGGGCCCGGACGGCGAGCTCGTGCTGCTCGAAGACCAGGACCGGGCGCGCTGGGACCGCGGACGCATCGACGAGGGCCTCCACGTGCTCGACCGCGCCGTCTCGCTCAGGCAGCCGGGCCCCTACCAGCTCCAGGCGCTGATCGCGGCCGCGCACGTGCAGGATGGCTCGTGGACGGAGGTCACGGCGCTCTACGACCGCCTCGCCGACGTGGACCCGTCGCCGGTCGTCCTCCTCAACCGGGCGGTCGCGATCGCGCTCGCCGGCGACGTGGAGCGCGGGCTTGCGGAGATGGACGCCATCGGCTCGCTCGAGGGCTACCACCTCTACCACTCCGCGCGCGCGGACCTGCTCAGAAGGCTCGGGCGGAGCGCGGAGTCGGCGGCCGCATACCGAAGCGCCCTCGAGCTGACCGGGAACGAGGCGGAGCGCCGGTACCTCCGGGGACGCCTACTCGAGGTGACGTAGGGCGCGCTCGACGGCTTCGGACGGAGTCGTAGCACGCTCGACGCCCTCGACTCGCGGGGCGCCCTCGAGCGCGACGACCGGGCGCCCGAGGCGACGCGCGAGGGCCATCTCGGAGACCGTCCCCCAGCTCCCTCCCACTGCGATGACGGCGTCGCCGGAGGCGGCGACCGCCAGGTTGCGGGCGTGCCCGATCCCCGTCACGACCACGTGGTCCGCCCACGGATTCGCGTCCCGCCGGCTCTCGCCGGGAAGGATCGCGATCGTCGTTCCGCCGGCCGCCTTGGCGCCGCGGTGCGCCGCGGCCATCACCTCGTCCAGGCCGCCCGTCACGACCGTGCAGCCGCGCTCGGCGAGCAGCCGCCCGATCTCTTCCGCGGCCTTCACCCACTCGGCACCGCTCCCGATCACCGCGACCTGCACCGCCACCGTGGTAAGCATGACGCGTGGAGCGACGAGAGGCGCGCGGCGGGACGCTCGTCCTCGGCGGAGGCTTCGCCGGCAGCTACGTCGCGCGGCTGCTGGGACGCCGCGGCGCCACGATTCTCTCCCCCGAGAACTTCATGCTCTACACGCCCCTCCTGCCGGAGGCAGCTGCCGCCACGCTCGAGCCGCGCCACGTCGTCGTCCCGCTCCGTCAGATGTGCCCGCACGCCGACCTCGTGCTCGGCCGGGTCACGGGTCTCGACCAGGGCCGGAAGGTGGCGGCCGCCGACACGCCCGCCGGGCGCCTCGAGATCGCGTACGAGCGGCTCGTGGTCGCGCTCGGCGCCGTGACCCGCGTGCTTCCGATCCCGGGGCTGCGCGAGCACGGGCTCGGCTTCAAGGACCTCGCCGACGCGATCGCGCTCCGGAACCGCGTTCTCACGCAGCTCGAGCGCGCGTCGATCGAGCCGGAGGCGCCCGAGGAGCTCGGGTTCGTGTTCGTCGGAGCCGGCTACGCGGGAGTCGAGGCGCTCGCAGAGCTCAACGACTTCGCGCACGCCGCCCTCCGCTTCTATCCCGCTCTGCGGAGCGCGCCGCAGCGGTGGGCGCTCGTGGAGGCCGCTCCGAAAATCCTCCCCGAGATCCCTCGCCGCCTGGGCGAGTACGCCGCCGGCCAGCTGGTACGGCGGGGGGTCGAGATCCACGTCTCGGTGACGCTCGAGTCCTACGACGGACGGGAGGCGGTCCTCTCCGACGGGGCGCGGATCCCGGCCCAGACGCTCGTCTGGACGGCCGGCGTGCGGTCGAACCCCGTCCTCGCCGAGCTCGGTCTGCCGCTCGACGAGCGCGGCCGGGTCCGGGTGGACGAGACGCTTCGCGTCGAGGGCAGCGACGGCGTCTGGGCGCTCGGCGACTGCGCGGCCGTCCCCAACTGCAAGACGCCCGGCGCGCTCGACCCGCGCACGTGCCAGCACGCACTCCGCCAGGCCCGCCGGCTCTCCAAGAACCTCACCGGCGACCCGAAGCCCTACGGGTACCGGATGCTCGGGCAGGTGGCGACGCTCGGCCGCTACAAGGGAATCGCCGAGCTCCCCGGTCTCCGCCTGCGCGGCTTCCCGGGCTGGTGGGTCGCGAGGACGTACCACCTGTACCAGCTTCCGCTCCTCTCACGGAAGCTGCGCGTGGTGACCGACTGGACCGTCGCGCTGCTCTTCCGCCGCGACATCGCCGAGCTCTCGGTGATCGGCCACCCGAAGAGTCTCGGCGAGTGACCGACGTGGCGCCGCACTTCGGTCTCAGCGGAGCGACCCGAGCGCCTTCGAGAGAGACTGCCTCCCTGCGAGCACTCCGGCGAAGAGGTCGCCGTCGCGGGCCACCCGGTCGAGCACGACGTCCATCGTGAACGCCGCCGGGTCGAGGCCGGGGAGGACTTCGTCCCAACGAAGCGGCGTGGAGACGGGCGCGCCGGCGCGGGGACGAACCGAGTAGACCGAGGCGTTGGTGGCGCCGGGACGGTTCTGGTTCGCGTCCACGAGCACCCCGCGCCGCTTCTTCCTCGACCACTCGGTCGTCACGAGGCCCGGGTGCGCCCGGGCGAGCGCCCCGGCCACGACAGACGCGAGCTCGCGGGCATCCGCGAACGTGTGCCGCCTCGCAACCGGAACGAGGACGTGGATCCCGCGTGAGCCGGAGGTCTTCGGGTACGACGCGAGCTCGAGGAGGTCGAGCGCCTCCCTGACGAGCCGCGCGACCGCGATCACGTCGTCGAACGACGCCCCCTCCGACGGATCGAGGTCGAACATGACCCAGTCCGGACGGTGAGGGCGGTCGACTCGCGATGACCACATGTGCAGGTCGATGCAGCCCATGTTGGCCATCCAGAGCAGCGCGAGCTCGTCGTTCACGAGCGCGTAGTCGATGACCTTCTTCACGCCGTCGCGAGTCGAGGCCGGGAGCGGCGCCCGCGCGATCCAGTCGGGCATGTGCGACGGCGACTGCTTCTGGAAGAAGTGCTTGCCCTGCCAGCCGTCGGGGTAGCGCTTCATCGTAAACGGCCGGTTGCGGAGGTGAGGCACGAGGACCTCGGCGAGGTCGCGGTAGTACGCGATCAGGTCGCCCTTCGTGATCGCCTCGTCGGGCCAGAACACCTTGTCGAGATTGGTCAGACGCAGCTCGCGCCGCCCCTTGCGGATCACGGCGGGCACCGGCGCCCGCTCCCTGCGCACCTCGGAGGCGGCCTTGTCCTCGCGGAGCCCGACGTAGACCGGCGCGCGCAGCCTGCCTTCGTGCGTCCACTCCGCGAACTCGACCTCCGCGACGAGCCTGGGCTCGACCCAGACGACGTCCGAGGGCCGTACGCGGGGCATCCTCGGGACGTCCGCGAGGGGCGAGTCCGCTCGCACGAGCGGCTTCAGGATGCCCTTGAGCCGGTCGATCTCGGCGTCCGTGAAGCCTGTGCCGACGTTACCCGCCCAGCGTAGGTCGCCCGCCTCGCGGACGCCGACGACGAGCGCTCCGAAGCCGGCCGATCTCCGCCCCTGGCCCCGCGTGTAGCCAGCGACGACGACCTCCTGCCGGCTGCGCACCTTGAGCTTCCTCCAGTCGGGGCTCCGCCGGCCGGGCTGGTACCGGGAGTCCGCCCGTTTGGCGACGACTCCCTCCAGCCCCTGGTCGCGGGCGACAGCTAGGAGCGCGTCGCCGGCGTCGAACTGGGGCGAGAGGACGACCCTCCCGACGGACGTGTCGACGAGGGGCTCCAGCCGGCGCCGCCGCTCCGCGAGCGGCAGGTCGACGAGCGGCTCGCCGTCCGCCTCCAGAACGTCGAAGACGACGAGCGCGAGCGTTCCCGTTCCGTCCTGGAGCAGCGAGAAGCGCGGCCGTCCCTGCTCGTCGAGGGCGCAGATCTCCCCGTCCAGGACGGCGTCGGCCGTGCGCACCGTGAGCTCGGCGGCACGGGCCAGCTCGCCGAAGCGCTCGGTCAGATCGTTGCCGTTGCGGCTCGTGAGCGTGACCTCGCCGCCGGAGACGGTGACGATCGCGCGGAACCCGTCCCACTTCGGCTCGAAGAGCCAGTCCTCCCCGCGTGGAAGATCCTCCGCCGCGACCGCGAGCATGGGCGCGTAGCGCGACCGGCGCTCACCGCCGTCCTTGCGCAGCAGGAGCCAGTTCTTCGGGTCGCCGTCGAGCTTCGCCGGTACGAGCGCCCACACGCCGTCGAGACGTTCTCCACGGAGCCGGACGGTCAGCCCGCCGTTTCGCTTCTCCTCCAGGACCTCGTAGGTCCCGCGGTCCCAGATCTCGACCGTGCCGGCGCCGTACTCGCCGACCGGAATCGTGCCCTCGAAGTCGGCGTACTCGAGCGGGTGATCCTCGACGTGCACGGCGAGATGCCGCTCGCCGCGGCGGAACGGGACCCCCTTCGGGACGGCCCAGCTCCGGAAAACGCCGTCCCGTTCGAGCCGCAGGTCGTAGTGGAGCCGTCGCGCCGCATGACGCTGGACCACGAATCGCCGGCCGGCGGAAGCCTCCGTGCCGGCGGGGAACGGCTCCGGTGTCCTCTCCCGTGCGCGACGGCGGCGATACTCGTCCAGGCTCACGCTGTGGATTGTCGCCTGGACCGCAACGATTTCTTCATCTCTTGGCTGCAGGAAGGGCGATTTCCCTGCTCAAGGCGCTTTCCGAGGCAGGGGATAAGCCTGTGGAACGTGTGGATAGCGAGATCCTGCGGCGTCGTGTCGTTCGTAACAGCTTGGTACGAGACCAGCGTCAGACGGCCTCGAGAACGCCCATCCGCCGGTACTTCGCTCGGCGCGTCCGGCGGCGCTCCTCCGGCGTGAGCGAAGACAACTCCCCGAGCGCGGTGAGGATCGCGGCCTTGAGAAGCTCCGCGCTCGCGTCCGGGTCCGCGTGCGCGCCGCCCTCCGGCTCGGGGACGACGACGTCGATCACCCCCAGCTCGAGGCAGTGCGCCGCATCGGGCTTGAACGCCGCCGCCGCTTTGCGCGCTTCGCCCGCGTCCCGCCAGAGGATCGCCGCGCAGCCCTCGGGCGAGATCACCGAGTAGATCGCGTTCTCCTGCATCAGGATCCGGTCGGCGACCGCGATCGCGACCGCGCCGCCGGAGCCCCCTTCGCCGATGATGCAGGCGACGGTCGGCACCGAGAGCCGCGCCATCGCCGCCTGCGAGCGGGCGATCGCCCCTCCCTGACCGTGCTGCTCGGCGGCGACGCCCGGGTAAGCGCCAGGCGTGTCGACCATCGTGATCAAGGGGAAGGCGTGCCGGTCCGCGAGAGCCATCGCGCGCATCGCCTTCCGGTACCCCTCGGGATACGCCATCCCGAAGTTGCGGTGGGTCCGTTCCTTCAGGTCGCGTCCCTTCTGGTGGCCCACGAGGACGACCGTGCGCCCGTCGAGCGAGGCGATTCCGGTGACGAGAGCGGGATCGTCGGCCCGTCCTCGGTCGCCGTGGAGCTCGAAGAACTCGTCGAAGATACGGGCTGCGTAGTCGAGCGTGTACGGGCGCTCCTGATGCCGGGCGAGCTCGACCGAGCGCCAGATATCGTCCGCGCTCGGCTCTGAGCGAAGCCGGTCGAGCTCCGTCTCGAGGCGCTCGAGCTCGCCGTCCACCTTCGTCCCCCGCAGGAGCTTCATCGAGCCGAGCTTACTCAAGCGCTCGCGAAGCCGGATCTCCGCCTCGTCGGGCATCCGCCCTACTTCCGGCCGAACAGCCGCAGCAAACGCGAGAGCGTGGGCCTGAGCTCGGGCCGGGGAACGATCGCGTCGAGGTGGCCGAAGCGGTAGTTCGACTCGGCCAGTCCGAAGTCGTCGGGAAGCTTCTCGCGGGTCGTCTGCGCCACGACCCTCGGCCCGGCGAAGGACATGAGCGCGCCCGGCTCGGCGAGAACGACGTCGCCGAGACTCGCGTAGCTCGCGAGCACTCCGCCCGTGGTCGGATGCGTGAGCACCGAGATCAGCGCGCCCCCGGACCCGTGGAGGTCCTCGATCGCGCAGATGGTCTTCGGGAGCTGCATGAGCGCGAGGATCCCCTCCTGCATCCGCGCGCCGCCCGAGGCCGAGATCGAGACGAGCGGGACCTTCGCGGCAGCGGCGCTCTCGCAGGCCCGGGCGAACTTCTCGCCCACGACGCTCCCCATCGAGCCGCCCATGAACGCGAAGTCCATGACCGCGAGCCGGCAGGGCTCCGTCTCGATCGCCGCGGCGCCGCATACGATCGCGTCGCCGAGACCGGTCGCGACCTCGGCCTCGGCCAGCCGCTCCGTGTAGGGGCGGAGGTCGAAGAACCCGAGCGGGTCCGAGGAGCGCAGATCGGCGTCCTCCTCCACGAACGAGCCGGGATCGGCGACCTGCTCGATGCGCTCGCGAGCGCCGACGGGGAAGTGATGGCCGCACTGGGGGCAGACGCGGAGGGTCCTCTCGAGCTCGTCGTCGCGATAGTGCGAGCCACAGCCGGGACACGTGTTCGGATGCGCCTTCTCCGGCGGAGGCGTGTCGGCGCGCTTGCTCTCGATCTCGACGTCGACGCGACTCTGCCCGGAGGACATGGCTGGATCTTATGCGCGGCTCCCGGGTGCGACCCGTCAGAAGCCGGCGACCGCGAGCAGCCGGCCGGCGAGCGCCGCGTTGCGCTCCGTGGCGACGAACCCCGTGACGCCGATCCCGGCGAGCGGGACGCGCGCTCGGACGTCACCGAGGACCGCGGCCACCTCGGCCTCGCTCAGGCCGTCCGGCTCCGGCATGAGCACGTCGGCCTCAGCGGGATCGAGGACGTCGAGGTCGAGCGCGACGTACGCGGCATCGGCGCCCTGCAGCGCACGGTCGAGCGAGTCGTCGATCCCCGTCGCTTCGATGAACTCGACCTCGGGTGGGTCGAGGTTCCGGGCGCCCACGAGGGCGGCGTCCTCGGCGGCCACGACGCCGTCGTCGAGCATCATCCGGAACGGCATTCCCCACAGGTTCCCCGAGGGCGAGGTCTCGGGCGTGTTCAGGTCGCCGTGAGCGTCGAGCCAGACGACGGCGAGCCGAGCATGCCTCGCGGCGAGGCCCCGGGCTGCGCCGACGTGCGCGCAGCAGCAGCCGCCGAGGACGAGAGGGCGCGCGGGCAGCATCCCGGCCAGCGCCTCCGTCTGCTCTTCGAAGGTGTCCTTCTCGACGACCCCCGTCTCGGGATAGGCGAGGTCGAGGAACGCCCCGTGCGCCATCTCGTCTCCGCCTTTCCCCCACGCCCGGGGAACTCGCACGAGCCCGGCGGCGAACGTCCTGCCGCACGCGTGGCACTCGTACCCGGCGCCGAGCGCGACCGCCGTGAACGTCCGGCAGTACGGACAGCGCGCGCGAAGCGCGCTCATCGGAGGACCGCGTCGAGCGCGTCCGCGAGCCCGGTCAGCGACGGCAGTGTCCGGACCGGACGTGGGTCGTGCGGCTCGCCGAGCCGGTTGACCCAGATGCAGGGGATTCCGAGCTCCGTCGCCGGAGCGATGTCGTGGTACAGGCTCTGCGCCACGTGCACGTGGCCTCCCGTCCCCGCTCCCGTCGCCTCCCGAAAGACCTCCCAGTGCCTCGGCGCGGGCTTGTACGAGCCGATCTCCCCGGCGACGATGGCGAGGTCGAACGGGACGCCGATCGCCTCCAGCGAGGCGTCGATCAGGTCGCGGTCGGTGTTCGAGAGGATCGCGAGCCTGAAGCCCCGTTCCCGCGCCCCGCGGAGCGCCGGACGCACGTCGTCGAAGACCGGCCAGGAGGGAAGCGAGCGCGCGAGAGCGCTCCCCTCGCCCTCCGGGAGCATGAGCCCGGTCTCCTCCTCCAGCCGCTCGAGCGCGATCGAGAGCACCTCCCGGTACGAGACCCCGGGGCTGGCAGCCTGGATCTCGGGCTCCAGCTCGTGGTAGCGGGCGAGCAGCTCGTCCGCATGCTCGACGCCGAAGAGGCTCTCGAGAGCGCCCCTGATGCCCGCGTTCCAGTCGACGAGCGTTCCGTAGCAGTCGAACGTCGCCCAGCGCTCCACGGCACAAGCCTAATCTCCCGTCGTGGACATCCGCCCGATGACCGAGAAGGACTGGCCCGCGGTGGCGGCCATCTACGCGGACGGCATCGCCACCGGGCAGGCCACCTTCGAGACCGGGGTGCCGGAGTGGGCGGAGTTCGACACGGGTAGGCTCTCGGCTCACCGGCTCGTCGCCGTCGAGGACGGTGAGGTCGCCGGCTGGGTCGCGGTGACGCCGGTGTCCCACCGAGAGTGCTACGCCGGGGTCGTGGAGCACTCCGTCTACGTCGCCGAGACCGCTCGGGGACGCGGCGTCGGCGCAGCGCTCATGGACGCTCTCGTCGCGAGCACGGAGGCCGCCGGGATCTGGACGCTCCAGACGAGCGTCTTCCCCGAGAACGAGGCGAGCGTCGCACTCCACCGGCGCCTCGGCTTCCGCGTCGTGGGGCGCCGCGAGCGGATCGCGGAGCTCGCGGGAGCCTGGCGCGACACGCTCCTCCTCGAGCGGCGCTCCCGGGTCGCCGGCTGACCGCTGCGCGCCTTCGTCCGAGCGGCGGAGATCACGCACACATCAGCCGGGGGAACCCATGGTTCCCCCGCGGACCCCCTCCTTCAGAGGAAGCCTACGCACCGTCCCAGCGGCGAAACACCACACAGGCGTTGTGGCCGCCGAACCCGAACGAGTTGGAGACGCCGATCTCGGTCTCCTGGCGGCGCGCCTCGTTCGGGACGTAGTCGAGGTCGCACTCGGGATCCGGCGTCTCGTAGTTGATCGTCGGAGGCAGCACCCCGCGCTGCACGGCGAAGATCGTGAAGATCGCCTCCACCGCGCCGGCGGCCCCGAGGCAGTGCCCGGTCGCGCCCTTCGTCGAGGAGACCGGGGTCGCATGGGCCTTCTCCTCGCCGAGGGCGACCTTGAGAACCCGCGTCTCGGCGGGATCGCCGGCCGGGGTCGAGGTCCCGTGAGCGTTGATGTACCCCACCTGCTCGGGCTCGATGCCCGCGTCCGCGAACGCCATCTTCATCGCACGGGCAGGGTTCGAGCCCGTCGGGTCGGGGTCGGAGACGTGGGCCGCGTCCGAGGACACGCCGTAGCCGAGCACCTCGGCGTAGATCTTCGCGCCGCGGCCACGAGCGTGCTCGAGCTCCTCGAGCACGAGCATGGCGCCCGCCTCCCCCATGACGAACCCGTCACGGTCGGCGTCGAAGGGCCGGGATGCGGCCTTCGGGTCGCCGTTCCGTCGCGAGAGCGCGCGCATGGCCGTGAACCCCGCAATGCCGACGCGTGTGATGGGCGCTTCCGTCCCGCCGCAGAGCATGACGTCCGCACGGCCGAGCCGGATCGCGTCGAGGCCGTCGCCGATCGCCATGTTCGACGCCGCGCAGGCGGTGCACTCCGCGGCGAGCGGGCCCTGCGCGCCGAGCTCCATCGAGACCCACGCGGCGGCCATGTTCGGGATGATCTGGACGATCGCGAACGGGCTCGTGCGGTCCGGGCCGCGCTCGAGGAGGTTCTGGAAGCAGTCCTCGAATGCGTACAGTCCCCCGATCCCGGTCGCGACCGCGGCGCCGACCCGGTCGGGCTCGGACGCGATGGAGATCCCGCTGTCGGCCTCGGCCATGCGCGCGGCCGAGAGCGCGAGCTGCGAGAACCGGTCCATGCGCCGGGCCTGCTTGCGCTCGATCCACACGGTCGGTTCGAAGTCCTTGAGCTCGCAGGCGAAGTGGACGGCGTAGTCCGCGCTGTCGAAGTGCGTGATCGGACCTGCGCCGGACTCGCCTGCGACGAGGCGCTCCCAGGTCGTCTCGGGATCGTTGCCGAGCGGCGACACCATCCCGATGCCCGTGATGACGACGCGGCGGCCGTTGGCGGTGGCGGCGCTCATCGGGTCACATTCCGAGCCCGCCGTCCACGCGGAGCACGGCGCCGGTCACGAACGACGCCTCGTCCGAGCACAGGAACCGCACGGCGCCGGCGACGTCCTCCGGATCGCCGAGCCGCCCCAGAGGCGTGTTCTGGAGCATCGCCGCGGTTGCGTCCTCGGGAAGGACATCCGTGAGCCTCGACGTGACGTAGCCGGGGACGACGACGTTCGCCCGCACGTTCCTCGACCCGAGCTCGCGGGCCAGCGACTTCGTGAAGCCGATGATCCCTGCTTTCGAGGCCGCGTAGTTCGTCTGCCCCCAGTTCCCGCGCAGGCCGACGATCGAGGAGACGTTCACGATCGCACCTGAGCGCTTCCGCATCATTCCCCGGGTCGCGGCGCGGCAGGTGTAGAAGCACGACGCGAGGTTCGTGTCGAGTACGGTCCGCCAGTCGTCGTCGGACATCCGCACGAGGAGCCCGTCCCGAGTAACGCCGGCGTTGTTGACCAGGATGTCGAGGTCGCCGGCTTCTTCGACGAGGGCGCTCGCCGACGCCGAGTCGGAGACGTCGGCCTGGACGGCGCGTCCTCCGATCTCTGCCACGAGGGTCTCCGCTTCCTCGGCGCCCGTCAAGTAGGAGACGACGACCGACGCCCCGGCGCCGGCCAGCTCGAGCGCGATCGCGCGGCCGATTCCCCGCGACGCGCCCGTGACGAGGGCGGTCTTCCCCTCCAGGGAGCAGAACGCGCCATCCGTCACTGCGAGAGCGCTTCCTGCGCGCGCTCCAGGCTCTCGAGCGTGTTGACGGAGATGGTCTTCACGCTACGGTCGATGCGCCTCACGAGCCCGGAGAGCACGTTGCCGGGCCCGACCTCCACGAACGTCGTCGCCCCGCTTCGGATCAGCTCGGTCGCTGCCTGCGTGAAGCGGACGGGCGCGGTCAGCTGGTCGACGAGGAGCGCGGCCAGCTTCTGCGCCGGCTCGACCCTGGCCGTGACCGTCGACATGAAGGGCGACAGCGGCTCGCTGAAACGGACGCGGCCGAGCGCGGGCCGGAGCCGGTCGGCGGCACGGGCCACGAGCGGGCTGTGGAACGCGCCGGAGACCTTGAGGCGCACGGCTCGTCGAGCGCCGAGGCTCTCCGCCTCGGCGCAGCACTCCTCGACCGCGTCGAGCTCGCCGGAGACGACGATCTGGCCCGGGCAGTTGTAGTTCGCCGGCCAGACGCCCACGATCTTCCGGCAGAGCTTCTCGACCTCCTCGTCCTCGAGGCCGAGGATCGCGGCCATCGTCCCCGGGCGCTGGCGCGCCGCCTCGGCCATGGCGAGGCCGCGCTCGCGGACGAGGCCTATCGCCGTCCCGGTCTCGAGGGCGCCGGCTGCCGCGAGAGCTGCGAACTCGCCCACGGAGTGGCCGACCACGACGTCCGGCTCGAGCCCTCGCTCCCGCATCGCGGCCAGGATCGCGAGGCTCGTCGCGACGAGCGCGGGCTGCTGCACCTCGGTCTCGACGAGCTCCTCGAGCGGCGTCTCGAAGCAGAGCCGTTCGAGGTCGAGACCGGAGGCCTCCGAGCCGACCCGGTAGACGTCCCGCGCGGTCGGGAACGCCTCCGCGATCTCTCGCCCCATGCCCATCTCCAGCGACCCCTGACCCGGAAAGCAGAAGGCGACCTTGGTCACGTCCCTTCCTCTCTAGGCACTTCCGCCATTGGCGGAAGTGCCTGTCCATTCGACGAGCGCCGAGCCCCACGTGAGACCCGCGCCCATCCCCGTCATCAGCACGAGCGTACCGTCGCGCAGCCGGCCGTCCAGGCGCGCATCGGTGAGCGCGAGCGGGATCGAGCCCGACGAGGTATTGCCGTAGCGGTCGACGTTCACGATGGTCTTCTCCGGAGGAATCCCGAGCTTACCGGCCGCGTAGTCGATGATCCGCTTGTTCGCCTGGTGTGGGATGTACACGTCGACGTCGTCCACGCTCTTGCCGCACTCGGCGAGGATCTGCTCGGCGGAGTAGACCATGATCCGGGTCGCGAACCTGAACACCTCGCGTCCGTTCATCTTCACGAACGAGTCGGGGTCGTCGAAGCGTCTGGAGCCGGAGCCGGGCAGCCACAGGCTCTCGCCGCCGCCGCCGTCTGCTCCCAGCTCGAACCCGAGAAATCCACCGCTCTCCACGGGCTCGACGACGACGGCTCCGGCGCCGTCGCCGAAGAGCACCAGCGTAGACCGGTCGCCCCAGTCGAGGATCTTCGAGAGCACGTCTCCGCCGACGACGAGCGCGCACCTCGACAGCCCGGCGGCGACCATCCCGTACGCCTGCGCCAGCGCGTAGACGAATCCCGTGCATCCGGCCAGCAGGTCGTATGCCGCGGCCTTGGGCATCTCGAGCGCGTCGGCCAGCAGCGCCGACGAGGTCGGGAACATCATGTCGGGCGTCACCGTCGCGCAGATGAGGAGGTCGACGTCCTTCGCACGCACCCCGGCGTCCTCGAGGGCAGCCTGCGCCGCCGGGAGCGCGATGTCCGTCAGCGCCTCGTCCTCGGCCGCCATGCGCCGCTCGCGGATGCCCGTCCGCTCCACGATCCACTCGTCCGAGGTGTCGACGTACTGCGCCAGCTCGTCGTTGGTCAGGACCCGGTCCGGGACGTGCGTTCCGAGACCGGTGATCCCGATCCGCGCTCCCGTGGCAGTACCGATCATCTGCGCTCCTACCGCTCTACGGCGAAGGTCAGCATCCCGCGCGCCGCCAGCTCGTCGCCCACGTGAGCCGTCGCCTTCCCGCGCCCGATCGCACCGCGCACGACGTCGATCTCGCAGGCGAGCGTGAGCACGTCTCCGGGCGCCACGACACGCTTGAACCGGCAGTCGTCGATCCCTGCGAAGAATGCGATCTTCCCCCGGTTCTCCTCCTCGATCAGCACCGCGACGGCGCCCGCCTGCGCCATCGCCTCGACGATCAGCACGCCGGGCATGACCGGCCGTTCCGGGAAGTGGCCGGCGAACCACCAGTCGTCGGCCCGCACCTCGCGGCGCGCGATCGCGCGGCGGCCCGGCACGAGCTCGGTCACCTCGTCGATGAGGAGGAACGGCGGCCGGTGCGGGAGGATGGACTCGATGACGTCGCGCCCGAAGGGCGCCTGCGGGGGCGGCTCGCGCACGGGCTCCCCGAGTCTACTGACCCGCCCCGTTCTGGCCGGATCGCGGTCGCCGCAGGATCGACACGCTCATGTTCCCTGCCCGGTCCCAGGCAACGGCCCGAACGCGGGCGAACGGGCGGGTCCACGGGATGCGCACGACGCCCGGTCGCTCGACGGTGCGTCGCACCGTGACGCCGTCGATTCGGAGCAGAAGCGAGACGGGCTCGCTCACCTCCACGCGGAGCTTCCGCGCGAGGACGAAGCTCACCTCGGGGGCGGTCGTGTCGACTGTGAACGGGACGGCGTACGAGATCGTCCCCACGAGGTCGATCGCCTCGACGACGGCCTCGTACGAGCCGTCCCTCAACGTCCTGGTCCTCCCCACCCCGTCCCACGTGACGCGATGCGTGCCCTGGGGCAGGCTCGTGAGAAGAGGAGACGCGACCCAGCGGCCTTCTTGCAGGATCCGCACGCGCACCTCGGCCGGCGTCGTGAGCGCGAAGGTCACCGTGAGCCTGTCGTTCCGACCGTCCCCGTTGGGGGAGAAGGCCGCCGGCCCGACCGCGACCGTGCCGAGCGTACGGCTGACCGCCAGCGAGACCGTCGCGGCGGCTTCGCCGCCGGCGGCCGTTCTCGCGGTGATCACGACCGTGTACAGGCCGTCCGGGAGCAGGTCGCCGACGACCGGCACCGTCTGCGAGCCGGCGCGCTTCCTGACGTGATCGACGAGCGTCGCTACGACGACGCCCTCCGCGTCCACGACCTCGACTGTGAGGGTCGCAGCCGCTGTGAGCCGGAACCCGACCGCGGCCGCGTCCGCCTGCCCGTCCCCGTTGGGGCTGATCGCGGCGGGATCGACCATGGCGTCCTCCACGCCGAGCACGACCGACCCTCCGGCGCTGACCGAGCCGGTCGCGGGGCGCGCTCCCTCCGCCGCAATCGACCACCGGTACGTCGCCGGCGCCGCCGCCGTCGCGTCCCAGGTCCAGTCCACCGTCGACCCGGCACCGGCGCCTCGCGCGACCTCGAGGCCGACGCTGTCACGGACGACGACGTTCCACGCCACCGAGGACGACAGGCGGGCGGTGAACCGGACCGCGGCCCCGCTCGCTTCGGCGCGCGGCTCGAAGAGCTTCGGCAGCCCGATGCGTGAGGCGGCGGCGGCGATGGCTCCCAGCCTTCTGTAGAGCGCGTCGCCCGGGCACTCCGTGGACCCGGTGTCACGGTGTCCCGAGACGACCCGGAGCGGCACGGAAGCCCCCTTGACGAAGCGCTCGTTGCCGCCGGAGACCGCGGTCAGGAGGCCGCTCGGGTCGACGTGGGCCAGGTCGAGCCGCCACGCGACGAGCCTGGCGATCGCATCCTCGGCCGCCTTGCCGATCGAGCTCGAGCCGTACGTCCCGAGCACGGCGATCCCGATCGAGCCCGTGTTGAACCCCAGGGCATGCGCCCCGACGACGTTGCGGTCGATGCCGCCGAACCGACCCTCGTAGATCGTGCCGAAGCGGTCGACGAGGAAGTTGTAGCCGATGTCGTTCCAGCCGTTTCCCTGCACGTGGTAGAGCTGGATCGCCTTCACGATCGCGGGCGCTTCGGCCTGCGAGTAGTCGTTTCGTCCCGCCGTGTGATGGACGATCACGAGCCGGACCGCGGGAGCGTACGAGGGGGACGCCTTTCGGAGCGACTCGTCGGCGCCCCACTGGAGCCGCGGAACGATCGCCGGTTGGCCGGCCGCGGCCAGCGTTCGGACCGGCGCCCACGTCTCCGGGCTCCAGACGAGGTGGGCGCGAATCTCGTCCACGCGGCCCTCCACGCGAACCTCGAGGCGGCTCGAGGGGCCGACCCAGAAGGGGTTTCCGATCCGCCAGCCCGCGCGAGGCCGCGCTTCTGGGGACGTCGGGTCCGGGCCGTCCTCGTCCTCGGGAGCCGCGTTCCGCCACGGCGTCCAGCGGCCCTCGACCGAGAGCGTCCTGAGCAGGATCCGCCCGGGGCCGCGCCAGTGCACCCCCGCGAGCGTGAAGCGGCCCTCGGCGTACCGCACCGTGCGGTCGCCCGCGACCGGCCGGAGCTCGACGAAGCGGGCCGTCGCAGGTCCGGAGGCAACCGGGTCGGGCGCCAGCCAGGCGGCGGCGAGCAGGGCCGTGACAAGGATGAGAACACGTCGCATCGCGAGATCCAGGGTTGCCGGTACGCGCTTCGCGGGCAAGGGCGGCAAACCCTCCGTCGATAGAATCTTTACACCAGTGGCCGTGCGCTTCTTGCGGGGATCTCTGCTCGTCATCGCCGTCCTCTTCCTCCTCGTGCCGGCCGTCGCCGCGGGGCAGGACGAGCGGCCGCGCGTCCTCGCGGTCCACCTCGACAACGACATCAACCCGGTCACGCAGGACTTCGTCTCGGGCGCGATCGAGAGGGCGGAGGACGAGAACTACGACGCCGCCGTCCTCGTTCTCGACACGCCGGGCGGGCTCGCGAGCTCGATGCGAGGGATCGTCAAACGGTTTCTCGCCTCCGAGGTGCCGGTCATCGTCTACGTGGCGCCGCCGGGCTCGAGCGCCGACTCAGCGGGTGCCGTGATCACGATGGCGGCGGACGTCGCCGCGATGGCTCCGCAGACCAACATCGGCTCCTCGACGCCGGTCTCGCTCGGCGGAGAGGACATCTCGAAGGATCTGCGCCGGAAGATCGTCAACGACGCCGCGGCGTACATCGGCGAGCTCGCGCGAGAGCACGACCGCAACGTCGTGGCCGCCCGCCGCATGGTGACGCAGGCCTCCAACTACGGTGCGCGCGAGGCGAAGGCGATCGGCCTCGTGGAGGTGATCGCCGACACGCTCCCGGAGCTGCTGGACGAGGTCGACGGCCTGAAGACCGTCCCCAAGGGCCTCGTCCTGAACACGGCCGGAGCGGAGGTCGAGGACGTCGAGATGACCTTCTGGCAGCGGGCGCGCGACCTGCTCATCGATCCCAACTTGATCGCGCTCATGCTCTCGATCGGGATCATCGGGATCGTCGTCGAGCTCTGGAGCCCGGGGCTCGTGTTCCCCGGCACGGTGGGCGCGATCTCGCTCATCCTCGGCCTCTACGGCCTGCAGGTGCTCCCGGTCTCGATCGCGGGCCTGCTCCTGATGCTGCTCGCGTTCGCCTTCTTCGCCGCCGAGGCGTTCGTCCCGACCCACGGCGCGCTCACGGTGGCGGGCGGAGTCATGTTCGTCTTGGGCTCGCTGATCCTCTTCGACCCGGCCGGCGACGCGTACCAGGTCTCGCTGCCGGTGGCGGTCGGGATCGCCCTCACGCTCATGGCGCTCCTGGGTTTCGCGCTCAGCCGTGCGGTGCGCGTCGCACGGCAGCCCGTCGCGGTCGGGGTCCAGGAGCTCATCGGCTCCGAGGCCGTCGTCCGGCGGCCGGGCATGGTTCTCGTGAACGGAGAGCTGTGGCGTGCGAGGCGTCGTGACGACGGCCCGCTCGCGGTCGGCGAGCACGTGCGGGTCGAGTCGGTCGAGGACGACCTCGCGTTGATCGTAGGATCCATGGCGTCACCCCACAGGGAGGAGTCGAGCTGATGGACGTTTCCGCTGGCCTCATCGTTCTCGCCGCAGCGCTCGTCATCGCCGTCCTGTTCCTCTTCGCAGCGGTCAAGATCGCGCGCGAGTACGAGCGGGGCGTCATCTTCCGCCTCGGCCGCCTCCTCGCCAAGCCCAAGGGGCCCGGTCTCTTCCTGCTGATCCCCATCGTCGACCGCATGGTCAAGGTCGATCTCCGCACGGTCACGCTGAACGTGCCGCCGCAGGAAGTCATCACGAAGGACAACGTGCCGGTCCGCGTGAACGCGGTCGCCTACTTCCGGATCGTCGACGCGAACGCGTCGATCGTGCAGGTCGAGAACTACATGGCGGCGACCTCGCAGATCGCGCAGACGACGCTGCGGTCGGTGCTCGGGCAGCACGTCCTCGACGAGCTGCTCTCCGAGCGCGACAAGATCAACGCGCTCCTGCAGAACATCATCGACGACGCGACCTCCCCCTGGGGCATCAAGGTCTCGGTGGTCGAGGTGAAGGATGTCGAGATCCCCGCTGGCATGCAGCGCGCGATGGCACGCCAGGCGGAGGCCGAGCGTGAGCGCCGCGCGAAGGTCATCTCGGCCGAGGGCGAGTTCCAGGCCTCCGAGCGACTGAAGGACGCGGCTGCGATCATGGCGCAGCAGCCGATCACGGTGCAGCTGCGCTACCTGCAGACGCTGCTCGAGATCGGCGCCGCGAACAACTCGACGATCGTCTTCCCGATCCCGATCGACCTGCTCACGGCCCTCGCGCAAACGGCCGGGCGAGAGACGGGTCAGACGTCGGGCTCGGAGGGCTGATCAGCCCCCTCGTCGGCGTCGGAGCCGACGACCGGCGCCAGGCTCGACACCTGCTCGCCCTCGCGGAGGCGCATCACGATGACGCCCTGCGTCGCTCGCCCGGAGCGCTTGATGTCGTCCACGGGGACCCGGATGACGGTGCCGCCGTCCGAGATGAGCATGACCTGATATCCGTCGCGGACGATCCGCGCTCCCGCGAGGCGACCCTTCCCCTCCACGAGCTGAGCGGTCTTCACGCCCATCGTCCCGCGGCCCTTGGCCGGGTAGTCCCCGATCCGCGTCCGCTTGCCGTAGCCGGCCTCGGTCACGACGAGGAGGTCGGCGTCGTCCGCGGCGATGTCAACCTCGATGACCTCGTCGCCGGCGCGGAGCTTCATGCCGGCCACCCCCGACGTGTCGCGCCCCATGGCCCGCACCTGCGTTCCGTGGAAGCGGACGGCCTGTCCGAGCCGGGACACCATGAGGATGTCATCGGTGTCGTTCGCAAGCCGGACGCCCACGAGCTCGTCGCCCTCACGAAGCTTGATCGCGATGATCCCGTCCGCCTTGAGAGGCGTGTTGTAGGAGGCGAACTCCGTCTTCTTGACCATCCCGTTACGGGTCGCGAACACGAGGTAGCGCGCCTCGCCAAAGTCCCGCGTTGCGATCACGGCTCTGACGAACTCGTCCTGCCGGAACGGGAGCAGGTTCACGATCGCGCGCCCCTTCGACTGCCGCGAGCCGAGGGGGAGCTCGTGCACCTTCAAGCGGTACACCTTCCCCACGGTCGTGAAGAAGAGGATGTAGTCGTGGGTGGAGGCGACGAACAGGTGCTCGATGTAGTCGTCCTCCTTTAGGTCCATCCCCATCACGCCGATCCCGCCGCGACGCTGCTCGCGGTACGCCGTCACGGGTAGCCGCTTGATGTAGCCCGACTTGGTGATCGCGATCACCATGTCCTCCTCCGCGATCATGTCCTCGAGCTCGAGCTCGCTCTCCCCCGCGACGATCTCGGTCCGGCGCTCGTCCGTCTTCCCGTAGATCCCCTTGATCTCGAGCAGCTCCTCGCGCACGACCGCGTCGATCCGGGCCGGATCTCCGAGGAGCGCTCGCAGCTCGGCGATCCGCTCGACGAGATCGGCGTGCTCGTCCTCGACGCGCTTCCGCTCGAGACCCGTGAGCGCACGCAGCCGGAGGTCGAGGATCGCCTGCGCCTGGATCTCGGAGAGCTCGAACCGCTCCATGAGCGCCGCTCGTGCCGTGTCCGTGTCATCCGCCGCGCGGATCAGCGCGATGACCTCGTCCAGGTTGTCGAGGGCGATGAGGTAGCCCTCCAGGACGTGTGCCCGGTCGAGCGCTTTGCGCAGCTCGAACCTGGAGCGCCGCGTGACGACCTCGCGCTGGAAGTCGAGGTAGTGCCGGACGAGCTCGAGGAGCGAGAGCGTCCTCGGGATCCCGTCGACGAGGGCGACGGCGTTGTACCCGAACGTCGTCTGTAGGGGGGTGTGCTTGAACAGCTTGTTCAGCACGACGTGCGGAATGGCCTCGCGCTTGAGGTCGATCTGGACCCGCATACCGGACCTGTCCGAGTGGTCCTTGACGTCGGAGATCTCGCTCAGGACCTTGTCGTTGACGAGCTCCGCGATCTTCTTGATGACCCCCGAGTCGCCCCCCTTCTTCACGCCGTAGGGCAGCTCGGTCACGACGATCGCGCTCCTCCCTCCCCGAAGCTCCTCGACGTGCGCCCGGGCCCGCATGACGATCCTGCCCCGCCCGGTGCGATAGGCGTCGCGGATCCCGGAGCGTCCGACCACGATCCCTCCCGTCGGGAAGTCGGGTCCCTTCAAGTGCTTCATGAGGTCGTCGATGCTCGAGGACGGCTTGTCGATCAGCTGGACGATCGCGTCCACCGTCTCCGACAGCCGATGCGGCGGCATGTTGGTCGCCATCCCGACCGCGATGCCCGCCGAGCCGTTCACGAGCAGGTTCGGGAACCTCGAGGGCAGGACGGACGGCTCGCGCCGCGACTCGTCGTAGTTCGGCACGAAGTCGATCGTGTCCATGTCGATGTCGCGCAGCATCTCGGTCGCGAGACGCGTGAGCCGCGCCTCGGTGTAGCGCATGGCCGCGGCCGGGTAGTCGTCGATGTTCCCGAAGTTGCCCTGGCCGTCGACGAGCGGGTAGCGCAGCGAGAAGGGCTGCGCCATGCGCACGAGCGTGTCGTAGATCGCCTGGTCGCCGTGCGGGTGGTAGTAGCCCATGACGTCGCCGACGACGCGAGCGCACTTCAGCCGCGGGCGGCTCGGCTGGAGCCCCGCTTCGTGCATCGCGTAGAGGATTCTCCGGTGCACGGGCTTGAGCCCGTCCCGCACGTCGGGCAGCGCCCGCGACACGATGACGCTCATCGCGTAGTCGAGGAAGCTCGAGCGCATCTCCTGCTCGAGCTCGCGGGGCTCGATGCGGCCAGCGCCGAGCGGCTCGCCGACGACGTCAGACAAGGCGTTCTCCGTTCCGGAGAACGCCTACCACGTACCTAGACATCCAGGAATCTCACGGCCCGCGCGTTCTGCTCGATGAACTCGCGCCGTGGTTCGACCTGGTCGCCCATCAGCATGGAGAAGACGCGGTCCGCCGCGGCGGCGTCCTCCACCTCCACGCGGATGAGCATGCGGTTGGCTGGGTTCATCGTCGTCTCCGCGAGCTCCTCTGCATCCATCTCGCCCAGCCCCTTGAAGCGGCTCACCTGGATGCTCTCCTTGGCCAGCTCGAGCGCATGCTCTCGCAGCTCGCTGAAGGTCTCGGCACGGCTGGTCTTCTTGCCGAAAGCGATCGTGAAGGGCGGCCTGCCGACGATCTCCGAGAGGCGGCCGTAGGTCTTGACGACGTTGGCGTAGATCGGCGACGCCAGCAGGTCGCTCGGGACGACGACGCTCGCGGCGGCGCCGGTTTCCTGCTCCACGGCCTTGAGGACGATCCGGTCGTCCTCCGCGGAGAGGACCGACAGCTCGTAGCCGTTCGGCTCGAGCTGGGTGAGCGCCGCGGCGACGCCCGTGGTCGCGGCGTCCGTCTCGACGATCCGGTGATCCACGACGAAGTCGACGGCGGCGTGGCCGAAGTCCTCGCGGAGCCGTGAGACCCAGCCGTCGAACTCCTGGAGGACACGGGAGAAGCGGCCGTACCTGGCCTCGGTGAGCTTCTGCGTGACGCCGGAGCGGTCGGTCACGTCCATGTCCTTGATCCGCTCGCGAACGAGGAGATCTTCGAGCTGCGACTCCTTCTCGACGTAGCGCTGCTGGCTCCCGATCTTCACACGGTAGAGCGGCGCGACGGCGATGAAGACGTGGCCCCGCTCGACGAGCTCCTGCATCTGCCGGTAGAGAAACGTGAGGATGAGCGTCCGGATGTGGGCGCCGTCCACGTCGGCGTCGGTCATGACGATCACGCGGTGGTAGCGGAGCTTCGCGATGTCGAACTCGTCGCCCACCCCGGTCCCGATCGCCGTGATGATGGCCTGGATCTCCTCGTTCGAGAGAACCTTGTTGATCCGGTTCTTCTCGGCGTTGATCACCTTGCCCTTGAGCGGGAGGATCGCTTGGTACGTGCGGTCGCGGCCGTCGACGGCCGAGCCGCCGGCGGACGGCCCCTCGACGAGGAAGAGCTCGGCCGACTCCGGGTCCGAGATCTGGCAGTCCGCGAGGCGGCCCGGCAGCGAGTTCGACTCGAGCGCGCTCTTGCGCCTCGTGAGCTCGCGCGCCTTGCGCGCAGCCTGCCGCGCACGGGCTGCGGAGATGGCCTTGGTGATGATCTGCTTCGCCTCGGTCGGGTGCTCCTCGAGGAACTCCGCGAGCTTCTGGTTCACCGTGGTCTTCACGAGCCCTTCGACCGGCGGATTCCCGAGCTTCGTCTTCGTCTGGCCCTCGAACTGCGGGTTCCGGAGCTTCACCGAGATGACCGCGGCGAGCCCCTCCCGGACGTCCTCGCCTTCGAGGTTCTCCTCCTTCTCCTTCAGGAGCCCCTTATCGCGGGCGTACCGGTTCAGCGTTCCCGTGAGCGCCGCCCGGAAGCCGGACAGATGGGTGCCGCCCTCGGTGGTGTTGATGTTGTTCGCGAAGGAGAACACCGACTCGACGTACGACGTGTTCCACTGCATCGCGACCTCGACGGTGGTGTCGTCGCCCTCGCCCTCGAAGTACACGATGTGCTTGTGAACCGTGTCCTTCGACTCGTTGACGTGCGCGACGAAGTCGCGGATGCCGCCCTGGTAGTGGAACTCTTCCCGCTTGCCCCCCGCCCGCTCGTCCTGCAGCACGATCCGCAGGCCCCTGGTCAGGAAGGCTGTCTCGCGCAGGCGCTGCGAGAGCGTCGGGGCCGAGAGCTCGGTCTCCTCGAAGACCTCGGAGTCGGGGAGGAAGGAGATCGTCGTGCCGGACTCGCCCTTGCCAGCCTTGCCGACGAGCTCCATCTCCGCCGTCGGCTCGCCGCGCTCGAACTCCTGGCGATAGACCTTGCCGTCGCGGCGCACCTCGGCGACGAGCCACTCCGAGAGGGCGTTCACGACCGAGACACCGACCCCGTGTAGGCCGCCGGAGACCTTGTACCCCTCACCGCCGAACTTCCCGCCCGCGTGCAACTTCGTGAGCACCACGGTCAGCGCAGGCAGCCCCTGGTCCTCGATCACGTCCACCGGGATGCCCGCGCCGGCGTCTCTCACGGTCACCGAGTTGTCGGGATGGATGGTGACCTCGACCAGGTCGTTCCGGCCGGCGAGCGCCTCGTCGACGGCGTTGTCCACAACCTCGTAGACGAGGTGGTGTAAGCCCCTCGAGCCCGTCGAGCCGATGTACATGCCCGGTCGGAGACGGACCGGCTCGAGACCCTCGAGGACCGTGATGTCCTTTGCGGTGTAGGCTGCTTCGGCCATGAAAAAAGCCCTGCAAATAGCCGATTTGCGGGCTGCAGTCAGTCTATCAGATTCGGCGGTCGCTCCGAGCCCGGAGGAGACTCGCCCGTGCCGCGCGGACGACCAGCTCGCGGAGCTCCGGATCCTCGATCGCAGCTGCGGCGGCGGCGGCCTCGGCGGCGACCTCCGGAGTCGGTCGGGCAGGCGTCTGGACCGCGACGGCGGCCTCCGCGGACGGCATCTCGGGGATCGGTCCCGGCCGGAATCGCAGCCGGCGCGGCGCCTTCTCGCCGAGCACGTCGGACAGCCGCACGGCGATGTCGCCGGACATCCGGTCGAGCTCGAAGGCCCACGTCGAGGACGCCGTGGCGACGTGCAGGGTCCCGTCGCGTGCGACCCGCGCCGGCCAGGCACGGGCCGCGATGCCGGCCCCGACCGCGGTCGGCCAGGCGGCGGTGATCTCCGCGAGTGCGAGGCCGACGCCGCCACCCTGGCGTCCCAGCTCACGCTGGACCTCGTCGCCGATTCGCTCCATCACGCGCTCCGGACCCGCCCGCCTGAGACGAAGAGCGACTGCGCGGGCTCGTCGGGGTACGCCCGTGCGGCGACGGCGGTCACCACCACCTGTCCCGCTCCCGCGATCGCACCGGCCAGCGAGCGTCGCCGATCGCCGTCGAGCTCCGAGAGCACGTCGTCGAGGAGCACGAGCGGGGCTGAGCCGGTTCGCTCCGCGAGCGCCCCGGCTTCGCCGAGCACGAGCGCCAGGACGGCGATCCTCTGCTCACCCTGCGAGCCGTAGCTCCGGAGGTCACGGCCATCCGCCGCGATCCTCACGTCGTGGAGATGCGGGCCCAGGCCGGTCACGCCGCGCTCCAGGTCACGCTCGAGGAAGTCGGCGTACTCGGCCGCGGTCGGCGCGTCCCCCTCGTACGTGAGCGTCGCAGCGTCGAGACCCAGAAGCCCCGCATGCTCCGAAAAGCCGTCCGCGAGCAGCGAGACGACCTGGAGGCGTACTTCCACGAGCGATGCTCCCAGCGCACCGGCGGCCTCCGTCCAGGGAGCGAGAGCCGCGTGTGAGGAGTGGCCGAGGGCGACTCGCCGCAGTGCCGCATTGCGCTGCGCCACGGCCGCGGCGTACTCGCCGGGCAGCGACGCCCTGCTCGGCAGCATCCGCCCGAGGCACCGATCGAAGTAGGCGCGGCGGGTGGCCGGGCCTCCCTTCACGACGGCGAGCCGGTCCGGCGTGAAGACGAGCGCGTGGAGCTCGCTGCGGAGATGTTCGGCGGACGGGAGACGTTCCCCGTTCAGCAGCGCCCTCCGCGTCTCCGCCGCGCCGAGCCTCACCTCCGACTCGAACGCTGCGGCGCCGTTGAGGCCGCTCAGGCGGACGCGAGCCGCCTCGGTGCCGAAGCGGATCATCCGAGCGTCGCGGCGTGTGCGGGGCGAGAAGCCCTGCGTACCGACGTGGAGCGCCTCCAGCAGGTTGGTCTTTCCGGCGCCGTTGGCGCCCGCGACGAGCACGACCCCGGGGTCGAGAGCGAGCTCGAGCCGGGCGTACGAGCGGAAGTCCCGGAGCGTGACCTCGCGGACGATCAGCCCGCGAGCCGTATCGGCATGATCAGGTACCAGAAGCTCTCGTCCGGAGACGCGAGGAGCCCGGGCCGAAGCGGGTTGATCAGCTTCACCTGCACGCTCTCGCCGGCGATCGCCTCGAGGCCGTCCCGCAAGAACTCCGGGTTGAACCCGATCTCGAGTGGATCTCCGGCGTACTCGATCGGCAACGACTCGTGCGCCTCGCCCACGTCCTGTGTCTGGGCCGTCACGCCGAGCTCGCCCTCGGTGAAGCGGAGGCGCAGAGGCGCGTTCCGCTGAGCCAGGACACCCGCCCGTCGGATCACGTCCAGGAGCGGCTCGCGCGGGGTCGTGACGACCACCTCGAACGTCTCGGGAAGGAGTTGCTCGTAGTTCGGGAACTGCCCGTCGATGCGGCGGCTGGTGAGCCAGCTGCCGCCCGCACCGAACACGACGTGGTTCTCGTGGACGCCGAGCTGCACCTGTTCCGATCCGGCGGCGAGCCGCGACAGCTCCTGCAGCGCACGGGCCGGAATGATCGCGTCGAGGTCGGGCCCGCCTTCCTCGAGCTCGGTCTCCTTGACCGCCAGCCGATACGAGTCCGTGGCCGCCATCGTCAGCGTGCTCCCCGTGAAGCGCACCAGGATCCCGGTGAGCACAGGGCGGGACTCGTCGCGAGAGGCTGCACGCGCCACCTTCTCGATCGTGGCCAGCAGCGCCGGCGCGCCGACATTGTGGAGTGGCACGTTCACCGGAGGAAGCCGGGGAAAGTCTTCCGCACTGAAGGTGTTCAGGCGCGACTCGTGACTCCCCGACGACACCTTCAGAACCCCTTCGCCCTCGCCGTACTCGAGCGTCACCGTGTCGTCCGGAAGGAGCCGCGTGAGGTCGCTGAGCAGCTTCCCCGGTACGACGACTGCACCTCCTCCCGCCACGTCCGCGTCGACGAACGCCCGCAACGAGATCTCCATGTCCGTCGCCGCAGCGAGCAACCTGCCCTCCTCCGCTTGGAGCAGGATCCCTCCGAGGACCTGTACCGCTCCCCTGCTCGAGACCGCTCGAGAGACGATGGCGAAAGTCGCCGCGAGGTCGTCTCGACGGCACGTCACGCGGAGCTCGGTGGCGGCGGCAATGTCTGCAGTCATGAATGAAAGAACCTTGTAGAGATAGTAGGAGTGTGAATCATGGGGAGGACGGGGGAATCCTGCCTGTCATGCAGGGAAAGCGTGTGTGTGCGGATGTGGATCGGGACCCACACCGTCCCCAGGGAGGCGTGCGGAAGTGTGCGGGTTCCACATGTTCAGCGAGCCTGCTTGATGCGGGCGGTCAACTCTTGCACGAGGTTGTACACAGAGCGGTCCTCGCGGATGAGCCTCGTGATCTTGTCCTTCGCGTGGATCACGGTCGTGTGGTCACGGCCCCCGAACTCCTTTCCGATGAGCGGGAGCGAGGCGTCCGTCAGCTCCCGCGAGAGGTACATCGCGACCTGGCGTGGATACGCGACCGCCTGCGACCGACGCGGGCTGACGAGCTCCTCGATGGTGACCCCGAACCGCTGCGACACGGCCTCCTGGATGCGGGTGATCGTCACCTCCGGCGCCGGCTCGCCCTGGGGGTAGACGTCGCGGAGGACGTCCTCGGCGAGCTCCACGGTGAGGGGCCGGTCGGTCAGCGAAGAGAAGGCGACGACGCGCGTGAGAGCGCCCTCGAGCTCTCGGATGTTCGAGGAGACGCGCCCTGCGATGAACGTAAGCACCTCCGGGTCGGTGATCGCGATCGCCTCCGTGTTCACCTTCTTGCGGAGGATCGCGATCCGCGTCTCGAGATCCGGCGCCTGGACGTCGGTCAGGAGGCCCCACTCGAACCGCGACCGCAGGCGCTCCTCGAGGGTCGCGATCTCGCGCGGCGGGCGATCGGAGGAGATGACGATCTGGGCGCCGCCCTCGTACAGCGAGTTGAACGTGTGGAAGAACTCCTCCTGGATGCGCTCCTTCCCCTCGAAGAACTGGATGTCGTCGATCAGAAGCACGTCGTAGTTTCGGTAGCGCCGCTTGAAACCCTCGATGCGCTTGTCCCGCAGCGAGTCGATGAAGTCGTTCATGAACGTCTCGCTCGTGACGTAGCGCAGCGTGAGCCGTCGCGAGTGCTGGCGTACGTAGTGCCCGATCGCCTGGAGGAGGTGCGTCTTGCCGAGCCCGGTGCCGCCGTAGATGAAGAGGGGGTTGTACGCCTGCGCCGGCGCCTCTGCCACTGCCAGCGCGGCGGCGTGCGCGAACCGGTTCGACGAGCCGATGACGAAGAAGTCGAAGGTGTACTTCGGGTTGAGCTCGGGCTCGGCGAGATCGCGACCCGGGAGGTCGGGCTCCGGCTCGCGGGCCGGCGCCGGCTGCGGCACGCGCCGGGGCGGAAGGCGGTGCTCCCGGCCGGAGACGGTGAACGAGACAGCGACGCCGTCACCGAGGAGCTGCTGGGCCGCGCTCGAGATGAACCCCTGGAAGTGGCTCTCGATCCAGTCGCGCGTGAAGCCGTTGGGAACCGCGACGACGAGCTCGCGGTCGACGAGCGAGCGAGGCTCCGCGTGCGCGAACCACGTGTCATAGGTGGTGGCGCTCAGCGTCTCGCGCAGCCGTCCGGCGATAGCGTCCCAGAGGCTCTCGGCGGTCGTATCGTGTGGTTGCTCCACTCTTGACGAGTCGCTCGCGTTGGAAGCGAGGCGCGAGCATAGCACCGCTCGCGCATGCGCTCAACGAGCTCAGTAGGGCACTCTGTGGATGAAAAAGTGGCATATTTGCAGGGATTTCCTCGTTTCCACACGGGTTTCCACACGTGTGGAAGAACGGACAGTCGTTCTCAGTACGGACGACAGGTGGCCAGCGGGAGCAGCGGTTTTCCAGCGTGCAGCGTGGCCGGGAGACTGTGGAAAACTGCCGGTCGAAGACGGTCGTCTATACTCCGGCGTCGGTCTCCAGGCCTCCCTCTCGACCGCGACTTTCGACGTGAAACGCACCTACCAGCCGAACGTACGCCGCCGGAAGCGGCGGCACGGGTTCCGGGCCCGGATGTCCACCCGCGCCGGGCGGGCGATTCTGAAGCGCCGCCGCGCGCGTGGCCGCAAGCGGCTCTCGGCCTGAGGCCGCCGACGGTGCACCGCCGTCACCGACTCTCCCGCTCGCGGGACTTCGAGACCGTCTATCGGCGCGGGAGCTCGGCGTCCACCCGGCAGCTCGTTCTCCACTGGTTCCCGAGGGAGGAAGACGCAGACGGTCCTGCTCGCCTCGGCCTTGCCGTCCCCCGCTCGGTGGGGTCGGCGGTCGTCCGCAACCGTCTCAAGCGCATGCTCCGCGAGGCGTGGCGAGGGCTTCTCGACGACGTGCCGCCGGGGCACGACTACGTGCTCGTCGCACGGGCGGGCGTGGCCGAGCCTGCACAGGTGCGAGGGCTCGAGTGGCTCTCTGCCGAGATCGCCGAGCTGCTCGGGAGGGTCCCGAGATGAGATACCTGGGGATCGCCCTCGTCCACGCCTGGCGGTGGACCTTCGGGCTGCTGACGCCGCCCGGGACCTGCAAGTACCACCCGAGCTGCTCACAATATGCGATCGACGCGCTCCGCGAGTTCGGTCTCGTTCGCGGGACGGTGCTGGCGGGCTGGCGCCTCCTCCGCTGCAACCCGTGGAGCCACGGCGGCGTCGACTACGCCCGTGACCAGACGCTCTTCCCGCTTCTTCGCAGGAGGGCCCGAACGTGATCCTCGCCGGCGTTCTCTCCCCGATCGAGAACGTTCTGACGGAGGTGCTCATCTGGTTCCACGACACCGCCGGGCTCACCTGGGCGTGGTCGATCGTCGCGCTCACCGTCGCCGTCCGCGTCCTGCTCGTCCCGCTCGCGATCAAGCAGATCCACTCGATGCAGAGCCTGCAGCTGCACGCGCCCGAGATGAAGGCGATCCAGCAGAAGTACAAGAACGACCGGCAGAAGCAGTCGGAAGAGCTCATGAAGTTCTACCGGGAGAACAAGATCAACCCGTACGCCGCCTGCCTGCCGATCGTGTTCCAGATCCCGATCTTCATCGCGCTCTTCTTCGTGCTCAGGGGGTTCGAGAACGAGATCTTCCCCAAGTTCCCCGAGTCCACGCTCGAGTGGCTGAATCTCGTCAACATCACGGACAACGTGAAGGTCGGCTGGGGCCCGCTCCTGCTGGCTATCTACGTGGCGAGCCAGCTCACCTCGACCTGGCTCATGTCGACGACGATGCAGTCGAACGCGCAGCGCTACCTGCTCATGGCGCTCCCGATCTTCTTCATCCCGTTCATCCTCAACTTCCCGGCGGGGCTCATGATCTACTGGCTGACGACCAACCTCTGGACGACGGGCCAGGGGATCGTGACCCGCCGCCTGATGCCGAAACCCGCGCCGCCGCCGAAGAAGTCGAGCCGGACGCCGCCCAAGGAGGCGCCGCCGGAAGCGAGCGACGACGGAGCCGGCGCCGCGACGACCCCAGCACCGTCCGGCCCACCCCGCCGGGTCAAGCGGAAGCGTGGAGGCCGCCCGAGACGATGAGCGCGAACCGGGAGCTGCGGGTCGAGGCCGAAGGGGAGACGGTCGGCGAGGCGAAGTGGGCGGCGCTGCGGGAGCTCGAGCGCCTCGCTCCCGGGATCGAGCGCGAGACGGTCGAGCTGCAGGTCGTCTCCGAAGGAGAACGCGGGCTCCTGGGGGTCGGGTACGCGCCGGCGCGGGTCATCGCCGTCGCGCACGTCTCAGCCGAGACGGAGTCCGACTCGCCCGACGAGGTGGCCGCGGCACGGGAGTTCGTAGAGCGCGTCGCCCGCGCGATCGACGCCGATGTCACGGTGACGGCGCGGGAGCACGAAGGGGTCATCACCGTGACGTGTGCGGGGCGCGACCTCGGACTCCTGATCGGGAAACACGGGCAGACCATCGACGCGATTCAGTTCCTCGCGAACGCCGTCGCCCGGACGGAGGGCACAGAAGCGCGGATCGTCGTCGATGCCGCCGGCTACCGGGCTCGTCGATCCGCGACGCTCGACACGATGGCGCACAACGCCGCCCGCCGCGCGGCGGCGACCGGACGCCCAGTCGATCTCGATCCGATGACGGCGATCGAACGGAGGATCGTGCACGAGTCGTTGAAGGACGACCCGGCGGTCACCACCTTCAGCGAGGGATCGGAGCCGCATCGCTATGTCGTGGTAGTCCCACGCCCCGTCGCGGACTGAGGTGGGCATTCCCTTCCTCGAGCGCTGGCTCGAGGACGTTCTCGCCACTCCTGGCCTGACCTCGATCGCCGACCGCGATGAGGCACGGCGGATGCTCGTCGACGACGCTCTCCGGGCCGTGCCGGTGGTCCGCCGCTTGCCGGGGGAGGTCCTCGACGTCGGATCGGGAGGAGGCTCGCCTGGGATCCCGCTCGCCGCCATGTTGCCGGAGCGGCGCTTCACGCTGCTCGAAGCCCAGCGCCGGAAGGCCGAGTTCCTCGCCCGGGTCGCGGAGGGACTGCCGAACGTGGAAGTCGTCCGTGGCCGCGCCGAGGAGCAGCCGCTCGATGCGTGGGGGGTCGTGCTCGCGAAGGCCCTCGCCAAGCCGCCGGTGGCGGCCGAGCTGACCCTTCCGCTCGTACAGCCGGGCGGGATCGCAATTCTCTGGGCCAGTCCGACCGCCGAGCGCGCGAAAGTCGCGCACGCCGCTACGACGCTCTCGGCCGAGCTCGAGGAGGACCGCGACGGGCTCCTGATCCTGCGGAAGGTCGGGCCCACTCCCCCGGGCTTTCCGCGCCGTCCCGGTCTCGCGAAGAAGCGTCCGCTCGCCTGAGGACGGCCGCGCTGCCGTCACCGCCGATCGCGGCGTCCGGGGCCACCGCGAGACTATGCGCGTGCCCGCCCCAGGGTTGTTGCGGGAACGGAGAGTCCGCGCCGGCGGATCTCCGGTCTTGCGCACGATGGTGTACGCAGTCGCGAACCAGAAGGGCGGCGTCGGGAAGACGACGACCGCGGTGAACGTCGCCGCCTGCCTCGCCGAGGCGGGCGAGCGGGTCCTGCTCATCGATCTCGATCCGCAGGCGAACGCCACCAGCGGGCTCGGCATGCGCGCCAACGGCGCCTCCACGCACGACTTGCTGGACGGGGTGCCGCTTCCAGGTCTCGTGCGTCCGTCGGCGATACCGAACCTCGACGTGATCATGGCCAAGACCGACCTCGCCGCGGCCGCGGTCGACCTCTCCACGCGCGAAGGCGGCGAGCGCTACCTCGCCGAGGCGTTGCAGGGACGGCTCTCGCGGTACTCCTTCGTCTTCCTCGACTGCCCGCCCTCGTTCGGACCGCTGACCGTCAACGCGCTCGCCGCGGCGAACCGCGTGATCGTCCCCGTGCAGGCCGAGTACTACGCGCTCGAGGGGCTCTCGCAGCTGCTCGGGACGGTCAGCCACGTGAAGGCGCGTCTGAACCCCGAGCTCGCGATCGCGGGCATCCTGCTGACCATGGCCGACGGCCGGACCAGGCTCGCGGCCGAGGTCGAGTCCGAGCTGCGCAAGCATTTCGGAGACCTCGTGTTCACCACGACCGTGCCCCGCTCGGTTCGCCTCGCCGAAGCTCCGAGCCACGGGCTCCCTGCGATCGCCTACGACCGCCGTTCGGCGGGCGCGCAGGCCTACTGGAAGGTGGCGATGGAGCTTGTCGAGCGTTCCTAGGGAGCGGAGAGGTCTCGGGCGGGGGCTCGAGGTCCTGCTCGGAGAGGCCAGCCAGCCGGAGCTGCTCCACCTCCCTGTCGAGACGATCCACCCGAGCCCGCGGCAACCACGCCGCCGCTTCGAGCCGGAGGCGGCAGCAGGGCTCGCCGCCTCGATCGCGCACCAGGGTGTTCTCCAGCCGATCGTCGTGCGGAGCCGGCGAGAGGGTGGGTTCGAGCTGGTCGCGGGGGAACGGCGCTGGCGGGCGGCCCGAGCGGCCGGCATCTCGACGCTGCCGGCGCTGCTTCGCGATGTGGACGACAGGGACTCGCTCTTGCTCGGCCTCGTCGAGAACGTCGCCCGCGAGCAGCTTTCGCCGGTGGAGGAAGCGCGCGCGTACGCGTCCCTCGTGGACGAGTTCGAGCTCTCGCTGGGAGAGGTTGCCGAACGCGTCGGCCGCTCGAAGTCGGCGGTCTCGAACCGGCTGCGCCTGCTCGAGCTGCCCGAGGAGGTCCTGTGGATGCTTGCGCGCGGCGATCTCACCGAGGGACACGCGCGGGCCGTGCTCTCGCTCCCGGACGACGACGCGCGCCGCCGGCTGGCTCGCCGCATCGCGAAGGAAGGCCTCACGGTGCGCGCAGCCGAGCGGGCTGCGCGCACGGGGGGCGCCCGGCGCCGCCCCCGGCGGGCGATCCCGCTCGACCCTGCCCTAGTCGACCGGGTGCGGGCTGCGGCCGAGCTCGTCACCGGGCTTCCTACGCGCGTCACGAGCGGCGCCCTCGAGATCAGGTTCGCGGACGAGACGCAGCTGGAGGAACTCGCCGAGGCGCTCGAACGCACGCAGGCTGGAGTGGGCGATCCTGGACTCGAACCAGGGGCCTCCGCCTTATCAGAGCGGCGCTCTAACCGACTGAGCTAATCGCCCGGCGACGCAACTCTAGCGGAGCCCTCGCGTCTAAGATGAGCGTGGGCCCGGCGATGAGAGAGATGACCCTCTACGGCGTGAGCTTCGAGCCGGTCGGCAAGACGCCGATCGTGCTCCTGAAGACCGCCGACGACGACAAGTTCCTCCCTATCTGGATCGGGCATCCGGAAGCGGCTGCGATCCTCATGCGCCTCCAGGGCGCGACCCCGCCCCGCCCCATGACGCACGACCTCCTCGCTGACGTCGTGTCGGAGCTCCAGGGGGAGATCGTCCGGGTAGCCGTCACCGAGCTTCGCGACAACACGTTCTACGCGCGGATCACCATCGTGCAGGACGGCCGCGAGGTCGACGTCGACTCCCGGCCCTCCGACGCGATCGCGCTCGCCGTCCGCTGCGACGCTCAGATCTTCGCCGCCGAGGACGTCATCGAGGAGTCCGCGATCGAGTTCCAGCCCGAGGACGGGGAGCAGTCTGGCTTCGTAACCGCGTCGAGTCTGGCCGACCTCGACCCGGATGAGTTTCGCGAGTTCCTCGAGACGGTGACCCCGGAGGAGTTCGCGTCGAGCCTCGAAGAAGTCGGCGCCGAGGAGCTCGAGGACGAGGAACAGGACGAGGACTAGCGTCTAGCAGGAGCTCGACACGGCGAGGGCGATCACCAGGCTGACGCCGTTGAACGTCGAGTGCATGACCATTGCCGGGTACGTGCTGTCGGTACGCCCGCGCACGCAACCCAGCACGATCCCGAACGCGGCGAGCGGGAGGAAGCCGTAGACGAGGCCGTGGCTCGCGGCGAAGAGCAGGCCGGTGACGAGGATCGCGAGCAAGGCGCTGTACGGCACCACGAGGCCGAATCCGAGCCCCCGATAGAGCAGCTCCTCGACGATCGGGCCGAGGACGATCACGGAGACGGCGAAGGCGGCGAACGCGCCGGCGCGGCTCGGATCCCACTCGGTCGGCGCAAGGCCCTGCTCGCAGGAAGGGTTTGCGTCGGTGAAGAGGGAGAGCAGCCAGCCGTAGGCGATCACGAACGCGTAGACGGCGAGAAGAGCCCCGGCCACCAGTCCGAGAGCGTGTCGCCAGGAGACGGGTGGCCTGAGAGCGAACGCGTCCCGAACCGGCATGCGCGGTGCGACCCGTGCGATGACGAGCATGATCACCAGCAGCACCCCGTAGAACGCGAAGGCCGTGATCGCGGTCGTGTAGCGGTACGCGAGATCGTCCTGGGAATCGCTCTCCGCGAGACGGCCGACGAAGTTGAGAACCGTGAGGAGGCCGACGATCGCGAGCCAGACCGCGAGTCGTACCGGGTGTCGGCGCAGGGTCTCTGCCTCCATGGCGGGGGATTCCATCACGAGGCGTGGCCAAGGCGAGGAGGAGCTCGCCGGGAGCCGAAGTCAGGGGAGCCGTGGCCTGCCCTGATCGTTCATCTGAACGCGGGCGTTGCATCCCGTCCGTTCCGCCAGGTCGCTTCCCGTCCGGCTACGCGTGCCGCACGTCCTGGCGACCCGGGTGGGCGCACCGCGATCACGCCAGATGAAGGATCAGGGCTAGCATCAGCCCATGAGCTCCCGGCGCAGCAGGCGAGTGCCGCTCGACCCGGAGACGTTTCGCCCCCGCCGCCGGCACCAGCGACGGGCGCGAAGGCGACGCAGGAAGCGCGCGGCCGTCCTTGCCGCCCTCCTCGTCCTGGCGCTCGCCGCAGCCGCCGCGATCGGGGGCGGAACCGGGGTGTTCGCGTACGGAGCGTCGTGCGACCTCTCCTCGCTGCGACCGCTCGCGATCGGGAGGAACTCGTTCATCTACGCGGCGGACGGATCGCTCCTCGGCGCGATTCCCGCCGAGCGGAACCGCCAGCCCGTGACGGCTGCGGACATGTCGCCGTGGATCCGGAAGGCGACGATCGCCGTCGAGGACCGGAGGTTCTTCGAGCACGGCGGCGTCGACCTCGAGGGGATCGCGCGGGCCGCGGTGGCCGACCTGAGAGCCGGGAGGATCGTCGAGGGCGGGTCGACGATCACGCAACAGCTCGTGCGGAACCTCTACATCTCGAACGAGCAGACCGTGCAGCGCAAGCTCAAGGAGGTGTGCCTAGCGGCGAAGCTCGATCGCGCGTGGACGAAGCACCGGATCCTGAACGCGTACCTGAACCAGGTCTACTACGGAAACCAGGCGTACGGCATCGAGGCCGCCTCGCAGACGTACTTCTCGAAGCCGGCGGCCGAGCTCAGGCTGTCCGAGGCGGCGCTGCTCGCCGGCCTGACGCAGGCGCCCTCGGTCACGAACCCGTTCACCGCGCCGTCCCGCGCGCTCCTCCGGCGGGCAGAGGTCCTGCAGGCGATGCTCGACACCGGCGTGATCACGGAGCGCCAGTTCCGGCTCGCCATGCGCACAGGCCTGAACCTCGTCCCCGGCCGGCTCTATACCGAGATCCGGGAGCCGTACTTCTTCGGGTACGTGCGTGACCGCCTGATCGAGGTCTACGGCGCCGAGCAGGTGCGCTCGGGCGGGCTCCTGGTGTACACGACCATCAAGCCGCGATACCAGCGCCTGGCGGAGAAGGCGATCCGGGACACCCTCGACGAACCGACGGACCCGGCCTCCGCGCTCATCTCCATCAGTCCGCGGACAGGAGCCATCAGGGCGATGGCGGCGATCGTCCCGAACCGCCCCAAGAACCAGTTCAACCTCTTGTCGCAAGCGCGTCGCCAGCCGGGATCGACGTTCAAGACCTTCGTGCTCGCTGCCGCCGTGGAGGTGGGCGTGAACCCCGACTCCACGTACTACGTCTCGGCCCCCTTCGTCTACAAGACGCACCCTGCCGGCAACTGCGACGACGGCACCTGGTGGTGCGTGCATACATACGCCAACGACTACTACGGCTGGAGCTCGATCCGCAGCGCGACGATTCGGTCCGACAACGCCGTCTATGCCCAGCTCACGCTCGACGTCGGCGCGGAGAAGGTCGCCGAGGTCGCCCGGCGGATGGGCGTGCGCTCTCCGCTCGACGTGAAGGGCCAGTACGTCCCCTCGATCGGGCTCGGCTCGGTCGCCGTGTCCCCGCTCGATCTCGCGTCCGGCTACGCGACCATTGCCGCAGGCGGAATGCACGCGGAGCCGATGGCGATCCGCCGAGTGGTGCTCGCGGACGGGAAGGTCGACACGGAGTCGGGTTGGGGCGTCCCGAGGCGCCACCGTGCGCTCTCGGAGGGCGCTGCGGCCGTGATCACGCGCATCCTCGAGCAGAACGTCCAGTACGGGACCGGTACCCGGGCGGCGTTCGGGCGCCCGGCTGCAGGAAAGACCGGCACCAACGAAGAGCACGCCGACGCATGGTTCGCCGGCTATACGCCGGACCTGGCGACAGTGGTCTGGGTCGGATACACGGGCGGCGAGATCCCGATGGAGAACGTCCACGGGATCTCGGTGACGGGCGGAAGCTTCCCAGCCGAGATCTGGCGCCTGTTCATGCAGCCCGCCCTCGAGGGCACCGAGCCCGTCGCGTTTCCGGAGCCGTCCGTGTGGCCCGAGTGGACGCCGTTCACCCGCGGCGAGTACGCGCTCACGTACGACCCGAACGCGCAGGAGACGGACACCGAGACCGAGACCGAGACGACGAGCGATGCTCCTGTGACCGAGACGGACGTCGTCCAGCCGCCGACCCGCCGGGCGCCCCGCTAGGCAGCGAGCCGTATGTCCGGTCTCATCTCGATCGACGATGCCCTCGCGCACGTCCTCCGGTGCGTGGAGGCTCTTCCCGCCGAGGCCGTGCCGCTGAGCGATGCCCGAGGGCGGGTGCTCGTCGAGCCGGCCCGCGCTCTCGTCGACCTTCCGCCCTTCCCGAGCTCCGCCATGGACGGCTTCGCGGTACGCGCCCGCGACACCCCTGGGACGCTCCCGATCGCGTTCCGTATCGCCGCGGGGAACGTCGCTCCGGGCCCTGTGCCGCGGGGCGCGGCCGCGGCTATCGCGACCGGGGGCGCAGTCCCCGAGGGTGCAGACGCGGTGGTTCCGGTCGAGCACGCCCAGGAGGTCGACGGGCGCGTGGAGATCCTCGAGCGGGCCGAGGTGGGAGCGCACGTGCGGGAGCGGGGCGGCGACGTGGAAGAGGGGGCGACGGTCGTCGAGCGCGGAACGCGCCTCGGTCCGGCCCAGATCGGCGCGCTCGCGGCGTCCGGCGTCGCCGATGTCGTGTGCGCCCGCCGTCCGCGGGTCGCCGTGCTCGCGACGGGCAGCGAGCTCCGCCCTCCCGGAGCTCCGCTCGAGGCGGGTCAGATCTACGAGTCGAACCGTGCGCTGGTCGCTGCAGCTCTCGTTCCGGCCGGAGCCGACGTGGACGTCCTGCCCGTCGTGGGGGACGACGAGACAGCCCATCGAGATGCGATCGAACGGGGGCTCTCGGCGGACGTCCTCGTCACCACGGGCGGCGTCTCCGTCGGGCCACACGACCTCGTGCGGAGGGTGGAGGCGGCGTTGGGCGTCCGGGAGGTCTTCTGGGGAGTCGCGGTGAAGCCCGGCAAGCCGGTGTCGTTCGGCGTGAGGGGATCGACGCTCGTCTTCGGGTTGCCGGGGAACCCAGTGTCGTCGCTCGTCGGTGCTCTGCTCTTCGTCCGGCCGGCCCTGCTCGCCCTTCAGGGCGCGGGCGAGCCGGGGCCCGTGTACCACGTGGGCAGGCTCTCGAGGTCGCTCCGGCGAAATGAGCACCGGGACGAGTTCGTCCGGGCACGTCGCCAGTTCGGTACGGAGTGGGTCACGCTCGATCCCGTACCCGGCCAGGAATCCCACATGATCGTGCGCGCCGCGGCGGCAGACGCCCTGGTTCACGTGCCCCGCGGAAGAGGCGAGCTGCCGGCAGGAGAGCCGGTTCGCTACCTCCCGCTCGAGTAGCGGCGTCTGGCGACGCCGGCAATGCCCCCGACTGTCGTACGCAGGATCCCGCCCCCCGGTTGGGCGCGCCCAGCGTGGGGCCGGTACCGGCCGAATGCGAGCGTGCCGAGCTGCGCTGCGGCAGCGAGCCACGCGAGGGCGAACAGCACGGAGCCGATCGACACGTATCGCACTGTTGCCAGGGCGAGGACGTAGAGGGCAGCGTCGAGAAGTCCGAGATCCAGC
>Ga0233417_10000025_pt1 | contig 42061 bp, 36 predicted proteins | sample Sed_MG_FD_189023 | JGI IMG/M metagenome (GOLD analysis project Ga0233417, IMG submission 189023) | Sediment microbial communities from Lake Towuti, South Sulawesi, Indonesia - Sediment_Towuti_2014_0.5_MG | ecosystem: Environmental > Aquatic > Freshwater > Lake > Sediment | place: Indonesia... | reverse complement strand
GCGAGCCCCACGACATCCGCTTCCCGGAAGAGCGCGTCCAGATCGACCGCGCCCTCGGCAGGCGGCTCATGGAAGAAGGGGTCGGCGTAGTGCCACGGCCGGAGCTCGGCGGGCGCGCAACGGAACCTGGATCCGAGGCGCCCGTCCAGACGGCTCTTCCAGCGCGCGAACGGCTCGGCCGTCACGCGCTCGGCCTCCGCGAGCGTGGCGAGAAGCTTCTCCTCGTCGAGCTCGTCCGTCGCGAGCACGAGCGCGAACCAGTCGCGGTGCCCGAGCGCGCGCGCGGCCTCGTTGCGCAGCCGTGCGAGCTCACGGACGTCGTCCGCGACGGCCGCGCCGACCGTCTTCGACGCCTCCCACGCCTCGCGGCGCTCGGCAGAGTCGTCGCTCCCCCGGAGGATGCGCTTGATCTCGTTGTCGTCGACCTCGCTCCCGCGCACGACGCCGCGGTGGCGGGAGAACCGGACGTCCACGGCAGACTCGAGCTCGACGATGCGCGCGCGGAGGCTCGCGGGCACCTGATGCGGGAGCATGAGGTTTCGGAGCAGGAGGAGGCGTCGCACGACGAGCGGATCGGCGGTGCGCTCGAGGGCGCGGTCGACGGAGCCGAAGAGCGACGCATCCGAGAGCGCGTCCGACCAGGCGAGCTCGGTCGCCGCGCGGCGCTGCTCGTTCGCCTCGCTGGCGTCGACCTGGGACTCCCACCACGCCGTCATGCGAGCCTGCCAGAGCGGCGCGAGCGCCTCCTCGACGGACGCCGCGAGTGCCGATCCCTCCGTCACGCCGCCGACGCCTCCAGCAGCCGAGCGACGCGCTGCCCTTCGTCGAAGCGCCCGAAGGAGTGGTGCCAGGCGATCCCCGGCCACCGGAACTCGGCGGTTCCCGAGGCGGGGCGGTAGATCGCCGTGTACAGCGTCCCCATGCCGGACGCGTACGCGGCCGAGTAGAGCGGGGGCCTCAGGAAGCGCCCGGCGAACTCCCCGGGGTCGGCGGCCTCGGCCAGGGCCTGGGCGATCGCCTGCTCGCGCTCGACCGAGCGGGTCGCGTCGGCGTGCGCGGGCCACTCCACCTCGCCCTGGTGGTTCGTCGCCAGCTCGATGTCGCGGAACGTCGCCCCGCGATCCGGCGAGACGTACGCCGTGACGAACGCACCGCTGCGATCGGCGAGCGTCAGCGAGTGCGAGAGGTGGTACGGCAGACGCTCGAGCACGACACAGGCTTCGACGACGGTGGAGCACACCTGCAGGAGGTAGCGAAGAACGAGCGGCACGCCGAATCCCTCGCCGACGACGTCGCGACCGCCGAAGGCGAGCGAGACGGCGAGACCCGCGTCGTTCACGCCGTCCAGGAGCCCCCAGAGGCAGTCGCTCATCCCGATCACGCGGCGCCCCTCCCAGCCCGTGCCGAGGATCGTCCCCTCGAGACGCTCGGGCGCGTAGTCGTAGTTGCGGACGAGCATCGGCTCGTCGCGCGTCCAGACCGCCTGGGAGCACCCGGAGAGGTACGAGGGTGGCCTCCACATCGAGAGCATCCGCGCCTCGAGGTCACCGCCCCCCGCCAGCTCGCAGAGCAGGCGGTAGGTGGGCACGAGCTCGGGCATGTGCACCTCGAGCATGCGACTCGACTCGGCGTAGGTGGCGCGCGCCCGCTCCCCCTCGTGCAGGAACCAGCTCCGGTAGCGCTGCCAGTGCCGGGCGAAGAGCGCCTGCCACTTCGGGCCCGGAGCGTCCTCCCAGATCGCCTCGAATCCGAGCTCGTCGATCACAGCATCTTGAAGGAGAAGGACTCGGCAGGCCGGACCGGCGCCTGGGCGGGGATCGGGACGCCGGTGAACTGCGCCTTGATGCCGCTGATCCACGCGTGCGCGCGCTCGGTGAGCTCGTGCTCGTCGGTCTGCAGGCGCCCGCGCGTCACGAGGATCCCGAGATCGGCGCCCGGGTAGCGGTGCTGACCCTCGGCCGCGATCCGCAGGTAGAACGCCTCGTCCTCGCTCGCCACCGAGTGCCAGTCGGTTTCCCGCCGGACGAACGCGATGCCGCCGGGTGCGCGCGGGTCGAGCCGCCAGACCCCCGAGCGCGGGGCCCGCACGATCTCCTCCACGTCCTCCTCCGTCTGCTTGAGGATGAACTGGCTCCACTCGTCGACTGCGCCCGGGTGCGACCACGCCTCGTTGAGCGCGGCCACGTCGATCTCGTACTCGGCGCCCGAGAACTCGAGGAGGTGGAAGAGGAAGAGGGGCATGTCGCCGTACGCGACCGCGGTCACGTTCGTCATCGAGCTCGCGCCCGTCACCCGGGGATTCAACTCCCCGAGATACAGCGCCCCCGAGTCGCTGTCGGCGAGCACGTCGAGCTCGAAGTAGCCCCGGTACCCCTCCAGCCGGAGCCGCTCGCCCATCCGCACGGCGTACTCCCGCGCGAGCGAGCGATGACGCTCCGAGAGCACAGTCGGGAAGATGTCGTTCCCGCACCAACCGCCTCCGTAGGGCGTCAGCTCCGGGTAGCCGGTGAGCTCGGTCATGAGCGGCCCGACGAGCGTTCCGTGGCGCGTGACGACGCCCTCGATGGCGGCCTCGCGGGGTTCGATCCGCTTCATCACCTTGATCTCCTCGCCCGCGAGCTCCTCGGCATGCTCTGCCCAGTCGGGGGCCGAGCCGACGAAGAAGGTCGTCTGCCCCGAGTCGCCGTACGCGGTCTGGAGCACGAGGTCCTGGCCGAGCCCGGCCGCGAGCGCGAGCCTGAGGAGGTCGCCGTACGAGTCGGCACGACCGAGGACGTTCGGGACGCTCGGCACCCCGGCTTCGTCGGCGAGTCGCGTCGTCTCGAGCTTCGAGTCGAGACGCTTCCGAAGCTCCGCCGGCGGGAACGCGACCTCGAGCCCCGCCTCCTCCGCGAGCCGCTCGGTCTCGTCGTCGAACATGAGGAAGACGGCCTTGCCTCTGCCCGTCCTCCCGAGGAAGTCGCGAACGTCCTTGTGGCCGAGGAGGTAGTTGCAGATCTCCTCGATCGAATCGAACAGGGGCGGCGCATGGTGGCGGGGCACGAAGACGTTCGGGTGGTAGCCGTCGAACGAGTCGTAGTAGTTGACGTACCGGAACGTCGGGATCCAGCGATCGATCCCGAGGAGGTTGAAAGCAGTCGCCGAGACGAAGTAGACGGGCGTCCGCGCGGTGCGGAAGAAGCGCCGGATCTCCGAGACGCTCTGGAGCGGAGCAGCTGTCTGCCCGCTCACGCGAGCCCGCACCAGTCCCGTACGAGGAGCGCGAGCACCTGCGCAGTCTGCACCACGGACGGCACGTGCACCCGCTCGTCCACGCCGTGGATGTGCTCCGCGTGCGGGCCGATGCACGCCGCCGGGATGCCGGCGCCGACGAAGACCCGCACGTCCGTCGTCGCCGTCGTGGGCGTGATCGCCGCAGGCGCGCCGGCCACCGCCTCCCACGCCGCCGCGACCGCCCGCACGACCGGCTCGTCGTCGCCGAGGTGTGTGCCCTCCCCGGCAAAGCCCCCGTAGCGGACCGTCGGCGGATGCTCCGCGAGGTAGGCGCTCGCCGAGGCCGCACGCGCCACAGCCCCTTCGACGCGCCGCTGCATCTCGGCGACGGGTGTCCCCGGATAGAGCGCGATCCGGCAGGAGAGCGTGCACTCGGCGGCGACCGTCGAGGGCCAGTCGCCGCCGGAGATCACCCCGAGGTTGAAGTTGATCGGATGCTCGAGCCGGTCGAAGGGCGGGGGCGGACTGGCGTTCAGCTCGGCCTCGAGCTCGTGGAGCTCGCGCGCGATCGCGTACCCGGCCTCGATCGCGTTCACACCCTCCCGGGCCTCTGCGACGTGTGCAGGCGAGCCGGCGATGTCGACGTGGAACCAGAGCACGCCGACCTGAGCGGTCGGGATGCAGCCCGGGTACGGCTCGGGGATGACGGCCGCCTCCGGCCGGAGCCCGGAGAGGATGCACTGGAGCGCGCCGTTGCCGCCGCACTCCTCCTCGACGACGGACTGCAACTGCACGGGCGCGCACGGTGCGAGTCCGAGCCGGCGCAGGCCGAGGACGGCGCCGACGATCGCCGCGAGGCCGGCCTTCATGTCGCCGGCACCCCGACCGTAGAGCCAGTCACCGTCCCGTAGAGCCTGGAACGGAGGCGCGCGCCAGAGCCCCTCTGACGCCGGGCCGACGACGTCGACGTGGCCGTTCAGCACGAGCGATCGTCCCCCCGTGCCTCGCGCAGGCCAGTCGGCGACGACGTTCCGCTTCCCCGACACGTCCCACGTGAACGGAGCAGCGAGCGGGTGGCTGCGCAGGAGCTCGGCGTCGAGCGGGACGTCGAACGGCTCGAGGCCGAGGAGGTCGCGAAAGGCCTCCTCCATGAGCGCCTGCCCCGGCTCCTCGTTGCCGAGCGTCGTCGGAGCTTCGACGAGGCGGTGGAGGAGCTCGAGCATCTCGCCCTCGCTCGCTGCGACAGCCTCCGTCAGCTCACGGTCGGACGCTCCTCCTGGGCCGGTCATCGCGCGTGAGGGTACCCGCGCACCTGGCGCCCGGCGCCGGCGGTGTCGCCGTCCTTGGCACCGGTAGAGTCGTCCACCGTGGGCTCGGTCGACACGAGGACGCTGCCGTGGAGCTGGTACACCGATGCGACCGTCCTCCAGCTCGAGCGCGAGCGGATCTTTCGACGGTCGTGGCAGTACGTCGGCCGGCAGGACGAGCTCGCCGAGCCGGGCGACTTCCTCGCGACGACCGTCGCGGACGTCCCGATCGTGCTCACCCGGGACGAGGACGGCGCGCTCCGGGCACTCCTCAACGTCTGCCGCCACCGCGGGTCGCTCGTGTGCGAGGGATCGGGTACGCGGGCGACGCTCCAGTGCCCCTACCACGCCTGGACGTACGCGCTCGACGGACGACTCCTGGCCGCACCGCGCCTGGAACGGGAGGGAGGTGCCGATCAGACCGACCTCGGCCTCGTCGCGCTTCCACTCGACACCTGGGGGCCATTCGTCTTCGTCAGCCCGGATCCCCACGCCACTCCGCTCGCGGACTTCCTCGACGACGTGCCGGAGCGCATCGCCGCGGCTGGCATCGACGTCGACCTGCTCGCCTTCCGCCAGCGCTGGGAGTGGGAGGTCGCCGCGAACTGGAAGCTCTCGGCCGAGAACTTCCTCGAGTGCTACCACTGCCCGGTCGCACATCCCGGGTTCGCGGCGGTGATGGACGTCTCGCCGGAGAGCTACGTGCTCGAGACGCGCGGCGGACGGATGACGCAGCACGGGCCGCCGCGGCCCGAGCCCCGCGGCGCGTACGACCCGACGGGCGAGATCGAGCGGGGTGAGTTCCACCTTCTCTTCCCCGGAACCGTGGTCAACGTGATGCCCGGAAGGCCGAACCTCTCGATCGGCCCGATCCGCCCGCTGACGGCCGAGCGCACCCACCGCTTCCTCGACTACTTCTTCGCCCCCGACGCCGACCCCGCCTGGATCGCGGACTCGCTCGCGTTCGACGCCGAGGTCGGCGCCGAGGACCGGCTGCTCGTCGAACGCGTGCACGAAGGCGTGCGCTCGGGGCTCGTCGAGACCGGCCTGTTGCTGCCCGAGTCGGAGCGGCTCGTCGCGCACTTCCAGTCGCTCGTGGTCTCGGCGCTCGCCTGACCGGCCCGGGTTCACCCGCTCGGCGCAGAACCGACGCCAGATGACAACCCACGCCGCTACCTACAGATGCGATGACATGGGCGTTCCACCGGCGGAGCGGGGCCCGCCAGGGCCGGCCCCGCTCACGTCTTTCATCGGAAGGTAACCCCAAGCTGGTCGCTGCCGATACAGAATGTCGGCGTGGCGATCCGAGTCCGTACCGAGCCCGAGCCTCGGCTGCTCAACAGGGAGCTGTCGCAGATGGACTTCCACGCGCGCGTGCTCGAGCTCGCGAGCGATCGGTCACGGCCGCTGATCGAGCGCGTGAAGTTCTGCTCGATCTTCTCGTCCAACATGGACGAGTTCTTCCAGGTTCGCGTCGCCGGTCTCCTCGAGCAGGCGGAGTCGGGGCTTCGGATGCGGTCGCAGGACGGGCTGACCCCCCAGCAGACGCTCGCGCGCATTCGCGAGCGGATGCTCGACCTCGTGCGTCTGCAGTCCCGCGTGTGGAAGAAGGAGCTCCGTCCCGCGCTGGCCGAGAAGGGCATCGTCGTCGGCGGCATCGAGGACTGCTCGCCGAAGGAGCTCGTCAGACTGCGGCGCCATTTCGAGCGCGAGGTCTACCCCGTGCTGACCCCGCTCGCCGTCGGGCCGGGGAGCCCCTTCCCCTACATCTCCGGCCTCTCGATCTCGCTTGCCGTCTTCGTCGCGGATCCGGAGACGGGGGAGGAGCGGTTCGCCCGCGTGAAGATCCCGGAGGGTCTCCCCCGGTTCGTCGAGATCGGAAAGCGCGGCCTCTTCGTGCCGCTCGAGCAGGTCGTCGCCTACTTCCTCCCGTCGCTCTTCCCGGGCGCGACGATCGTCGAGCGCGCCGTCTTCCGCGTCACGCGCGACGCGGACTTCGAGGTCTCCGACGACGCGCACGACCTGCTGGAGGCGGTCGAGCGCGAGCTGCGCAAGCGTCGCTTCGGCGACGTCGTGCGGGTCGAGGTCAGCTCCTCCGCGTCGGCCGCCATGGTCGGGCGCCTGATGGAGGGTCTGGGAGCCGAGGAGACGCAGGTCTACCGGATCGACACCCTTGTCGACCTCGCCGACCTCAGGGAGCTTGCCGCGCTCGATCGGCCGGAGCTGAAGGACGAGCCGTTCGTGCCCGTCGTGCCCCCTCGCTTCATGAGCGCCCAGAACCACCTCCCGCAGATCTTCGACGAGATCCGCAAGGGCGACATCGCCGTGCACCAGCCGTACGAGTCGTTCCGCGCCAGCTTCGAGGCGTTCGCGCAGGCGGCCGTCCAGGATCCAGAGGTGATCGCGGTCAAGACCGCCGTGTACCGGACGAGCGACGACAGCGCGCTCATCGGCTCCCTCATCCAGGGCGCGGAGGAGGGCAAGCAGGCCGTCTGCCTCGTCGAGCTGAAGGCTCGTTTCGACGAGCGCCGCAACATCGAGTGGTCGCGAGCGCTCGAGAAGGCGGGCGCCCACGTCGCCTACGGCTTCCCCGACATGAAGATCCACGCGAAGATGACACTCGTCGTGCGCCGCGAGGGGAACGCGCTGCGGCGGTACGCGCACATCGGCACCGGTAACTACCACGCGGCGACCGCCCGCCTGTACGAGGATTTCGGGATCTTCACGGCCGACGAGGAGATCACCGCCGACGTCGCCGACCTCTTCAACTTCATCACCGGTTTCGGCAAGCCGCAGGGCTTCAGAAAGCTGCTCGTCGCTCCGTTCACGCTCCGGAGCGGTCTCGTCGACGAGATCCGAGCCGTCGCCGCCGCGGCAGCGGCGGGGGAGCCGGCGAGGATCCGCCTGAAGATGAACCACATCGTCGACAAGACGATCGTCGACGAGCTCTACGCCGCGTCCCAGGCCGGTGCGACGATCGAGATCATCGCTCGGACGACATGCTCGCTCCGGCCCGGGGTCGAGGGGCTGTCCGAGAACATCCGCGTGCGCTCGATCGTCGGGCGCTTCCTCGAGCACAGTCGCATCTACCAGTTCGAAGCGGGGGAGCGGGCGACCACGTACATCGGGAGCGCCGACCTCATGTCGCGGAACCTCGACCACCGGATCGAGGTCCTCGCGCCGATCGAGAACGCCCGCGTGCGGCAGGAGATCAACGCGCTCCTCGACAGCGCGCTCAGTGACGACACGAACTCGTGGCTCCTCGGCCCTGACGGCCTGTGGAGCCGCGTGCCCACCTCCGATCGACCCCACTCGCACCAGGAGACGATGCTCCGAAGGGCCGTCGCGCGATCGCGCCGGCGTGCGCGCGAGCGCCGCGCGGTCTGACCGCCGACCACGGGCGAGAATCCCGGCGGAGAACGTCGGCGGCGGCGACGGCGTCTCGAAACACCACTCGCCTGCTCGTGGCGAGACCCGCGGACGGCCACGCCGTCGTGCAGCTCAGGCGGGAGCATCACCAGCTGCGGCTCGGTGACGACGTCCTTGCCTTCGGAAGGATCGATCCGCAGGAGCTCGTCGAGGCGGCGACGGTCACGCGGCGACTCGCCGGCCCCGCTCGAAGGGCGGGCGCCGAAGCGTGTCGAGACGATCGGGACCGCCCCTGGGCGCCAGGCCGCGAACGGGCAGGATCTGATCCGCCAGCTGGAAGGGCTGGCACAGACCCTCGAGTGCCGTCCACCGGCCTCGATCGTTGTCTCGCACGGTGGCACGCCCGAGCATGCGCAGATCATCCTGGGCGGCACTCTCGTGCTCGCCGAGTTGGCGTGCCGCCTCGATGCCACGTTCGCCGTGGGTAGCGCGGGTACCGCGCGGGGACAGCTCGCATGCTGGCCCGCCGGTTGCGGGGCGGCGGCCTGAGAGAGGCAGTCGCGGAACCGGCCGCGTCAGTACGACCGAGAGCCCGCGGCCGCCGCTGCGTCGGACGAAGGAATGGCCGGAGGCGGAAGGTAGAGGTCGGGCACCCACGCGCCCTCCGAGCGCGCGAGGAGCCATGTGCCGCCTTTCTCACAGGTGACGTCGGCGCCGAGCAGCGTCTCGAACACCTCACGGTGCGTGCACGCAAGCGCCGTCTCGGGAAGGTCGTCGAGGAGGAGGCGGAGGTCGTCCGGCCGCGCGCCCGGCTCGAGCTCCCACCGGCTCTCGACGACGAGGTGACGGCTCTCGGCGAGCGGGATGACGCTCTCGACGCAGCGCGGGAACGAGCTCGAGACGATCCTCGTGAGCTCGAGGTCGGCGAGCGCCGCGACCAGCCCACGCGCGGCGGCTCGCCCGGCCTCGTCGAGACGACGGAACCGGTCCACGCCGGGCGAGGTCAGTCGCTCGCCCGCACTCGCGTGTCGCAGCAACAGCACCGAACCTCACTCCTTGGTCTGACGGCCCCGGCAGTGACTCTGCGGACGCTCGCGATGCCGGTCAAGGGGGTGAGGCGGGACTGACCCTTGATGAGGCGCGACCGACCTTCTCGCGAACGACGCTCCGGGAACCCACCGACGATGACGCCGAGAGGTCGCGGATCGCGGGACGCGAAGCTCCCACCGGCCTCAGACGGTGACGGCGGGCGACGACCCGGGGTCGGACGTCGGCGACGCGCACGAGCCCCGACGACAGCAGCCGCTCGCTGACCTCCGCGAGTCGGGCGAGGTGGGGGCATCTGACCCGACCGCCGGTCGGATGGTGACCTCCGGCACGTCCGGCAGCCCGCCCGGAGCCACCCGCACATGCGGCCTGGCGAGGCTGCTCAACCTCCGGCGAAACCGTCGCGACCGCTCGACATCCGGACGGTCGAGACGACGCCGAGAGAGCGCGAGCTGACGGATCTCCTGATCGAGGCGCGCAATCGTGAGATGCATGTGCGGGTCGATGACGTGGCGTCCTCCTCGATCGTGTGCACCCAAAGCAGGTCTCGCGACCGGAGGTCGGTGTGACGGCGTGGTGGCGGTGTGGAGCAATCCCGGAGACGCGGCGCCGCGGCTACCGGGAGCCCGCGAGCACGGCTGCGCGCCGTGGATCGGACGGCGGTGCCACGTAGGTCACCGGGTGCCACCCGACACGCCGTCTCTCCAGGATCCAGCCTCCGCCCTTGTCGCACGTCACTCCACCACCGAAGAGCGCTTCGAACGCCTCACGGTGCGTGCAGGCGAGAACGGAATCGTGGCGAAGCTCGTCGAGGATCCCGCCGACGAGCCGCGCCGGCGCGCCGGGCGCGAGCTCGTCGAGGAGCTCGACCCGGACGCCGAGCCGAGCGGCGAGCGGCCCGACGGTCTCGACGCACCGGGGGTAGGGGCTCGTCACGATCCGGTCGAAGACGTAGCCGGCCAGAGTCTCCGGCAGGCGCCTCGCGTCGACACGCCCGACCGCGTCGAGGCTCCTCTCGCGATCGAGGTCGGGCGACGAGAGCCGCTCGCCCGCGCTCGCGTGTCTCAGCAGCAGTACCACCCGTTCGTCTCTCCCAGGAAGGTGCACCGGGACTCGTGCACGCATCGCGTGCTCGGTCAAGTGGTGACGCGTCGAGGCTCCTCGCCACCGCGAAGCACGGCATAGGCGAGCGTCCCGACTGCCGCCCCGACGAGCGGGGCGAGCAGGTACACCCAGAGCGACCCGGTCACGCCGGAGACCACCGCCGGCCCGAGGGAGCGCGCCGGGTTCAGCGATGCCCCGGAGATCGGGCCGCCGACGAGCGACGCGAGCGCGATCGTGCCCCCGATCGCTATCGCAGCGGCCTCGCCGACCGCACGCGTGTCGGTCGCGACGGCCATGATCACGACCAGGAGCGTCGCGGTGAGGAGCGCCTCCCAGGCGAACGACTGGGCGTCGGAGCCGGACGGCGCGGTCGCTCCGAGATCGGCGACGTCACCGAGCGACAGCCGGAGGACGAGCGCGGCGAGCAGCGCCCCTCCGAGCTGCGCCGTCCAGTACGCGGGCACTCGCGCAGCCGGGAAGTGCCTCCCGAGCGCGAACCCGAGCGTCACCGCCGGGTTGATGTGAGCCCCGGAGACGTGACCGAGGGAGTAGACCATCGCGGCGACGACGATGCCGAACGCGAGCGAGACGCCGACGTGCCCCAACCCGCCGCCGTCCGCGTCGACCATGATCGCCCCGCAGCCGAAGAAGACGAGCGCGAAGGTTCCGAGCGCCTCGCCGACGAGCGCGCGAGCGACACCGGGATCCATCGGTCAGTCCGCGCCGAGCGCCGCCGGCTCCACGAGCAGCGCGCCGATCCGCTCGAGCACGCCGGGCTTCAAGCGGTAGTACGCGAATGTCCCGCGCTTCTCGCGTTCGAGGAGTCCCGCCTCGACGAGCTGCTTGAGATGGTGGCTGACGGTCGGCTGGGCGATCCCGAGCAGCGGCTGGAACTCGCACACGCAAACCGGCTCACCGCCCGCCTCGAGCAGCGTGTTCAGGATGCGCAGCCGATGGCGATCGGCAAGCGCCTTGAACAGGCGCTCCAGCTCGGCGGCGTCCTCCGCGGACAGCGTCGAGCCCGCGAGCGGAGTGCAGCAGTCGACGAGGGGCAGCGCGGTCACGCCTCGATGCTATCGACTTCCATCGATACGGCTGCGTCCGCTCACCACATATTTACAGCGATGAATATTGACCAACCCCGATCCCTATGGAAGACTCCGGGCGATGACCGAGATGCTCGACCCCGTCACCCGCCGGCACGTCGAGCGCCTCACCGAGGGCCTCGTCGACGAGTTCTCGGGGAGCTTCTCCCGGGAGACGATCAACCGGTACATCAGCGGGTCGGTCGACCTCCTCGGGGGGAGCAACGTCACCGACTTCGTTCCGGTGCTCTCCTTTCGCTTCGCACGGGAACGGCTGCGCGCGCTCGCTCAGGCCGAGGGCGCGATCGCGAAGGAGCAGCTCGAGGTGCTCTTCGTGTGTGTCCAGAACGCCGGGCGGAGCCAGATGGCCGCGGCGCTCGTGACGCTCCGCTCGGGGGGCGCCGTCCACGTTCGCTCCGCAGGATCGGATCCCGCGGACGTGGTCAACCCGGACGTCACAACCGTCATGGGCGAGCTCGGAATCGACCTCTCCGAGGCGTTCCCGAAGCCGCTGACGGACGAGGTCGTGCGTGCGGCTGACGTCGTGATCACGATGGGCTGCGGGGACGCCTGCCCGATCTACCCGGGCAAGCGCTACGAGGACTGGGTCGTCGCCGACCCGGCGGAGGCGGGCTCGCTCGACGAGGTACGCGCCATCCGGGAGGACATCGACCAGCGCGTGCAGACTCTCCTCGACGCGCTCGGCGCCCCGGTCGTCGGCTGACGCCGGCGCGACGACGAGCCGGCCGCCAGCCGCCGCGTCGTCCGGCTGCCGAGCCGAAGGACGTCAGGCACCTTCGAGCTGACGGCGCTTCCGACCGGCGAAGAACTTGGCCAGGATGTTGAGGACGAGCACGAAGCCGATGAGGACGACCGCGGCCGCCCAGCCGGCGGCCTGCGCCGCCGGATCGGGGGACTCCGAGTTCTCGTAGATCATCACGGGCAGCGTCGGCAGCGCGCCTGAGATGTCCAAGGACACCTGGTTCGCCGCGATCGAGGAGGTGAAGAGGAGCGGGGCCGTCTCCCCGGCGATGCGCGCGACGGCGATGACGACGCCTGTAAGGATCCCGCCGATCGCAGCGGGGAGGATCACGTTCCAGGTCGTCCGCCACTTGCTGACGCCGAGCGCGAGGCTCGCGTGCCGGAGGCTCTGCGGGACGACCTCGAGGATCTCCTGGGTTGCCCGCGCGACCATCGGGAGCATGAGGATCGCGAGCGCGAAGGCCCCGAAGATCGCGCTCTGCCCGTTTCCGACGACGAGCAGGCCGAAGACGAAGATGCCGACGACGATCGCCGGGACGCCGTTCAGGACGTCGAGCACGACGCGCAGACCCTTCGAGACCCGAGGGCGAGCGTACTCCGCCATGTAGATCGCGACGAGGATCGCGACCGGGATCGCCATGAGCATGGCCATCGTGACGATCACCGCGCTGCCGACCAGCGCGTCGGCGATGCCGCCCTTCTCACCGAAGAGCGGGCGGGGCTTCGTGAAGAACGTGAGGTCGAGCTGGCTGAAGCCCTTGTAGAGCGTCGTCGCGAGGACGGTCACGAGGATGGCGCACGCGAGCAGCGCAGACGCGATCGCGACGACGCCGAAGATCTTCTCGACGATGCGCCGGCGGCGCAGGCCGTTCGAGCGCTGCGTGATGTCGTAGGGATCGACCGCGGTCGGAACAGTGCTCATACGGCCCTCCTCGCCCGCTCGAAGCGGACGACGATGACCTGCGCGATGACGTTCGTCGTGAGCGAGATGACCATGAGGATCGCCGCCAGGTAGAGGATCGACGAGGCCTGCTCGACGCTCGTGGCCCCGGCGTACTCGGCGGCGATCTTGCTCCCCAGCGAGTTGCCCGGCTCGAACCAGGAGGTCGGGATGATGTTCGCATTGCCGATCGTCTGGTTGACGGCAATGGCCTCGCCGAAGGCACGGCCGAGGCCGAGCAGGACGGCAGCGGCGATACCGGGCGCCGCGTACGTCAGCAGAACGCCGCGGATCGCTTCCCAGCGGGTCGAACCGAGCGCGAGCGAGCCGTCCATGAGCTCCTGCGGGACGCGGATGAAGAGCTCGCGGCAGATCGCAGAGGTGATCGGGATGATCATGATCGTGAGGACGAGCGCGGCCGGAAGGATCCCGGCCTGGCTCGGTGTCCCCGAGAACATGGGCAGGAACCCGAGCACGTCCTGGAGCCACGGCTCGAGGTAGTCGCGCACCCAGGGGCCGAAGACGAGGATCCCCCAGAGGCCGAGCACGACGCTCGGGATCGCCGCGAGCAGCTCGACCATCGTCGCGATCGGTGCGGCGACCTTCCGTGGGGCGATCTCTGTCAGGAAGAGCGCGATCGCGACCGAGAGCGGCGTTGCGAGGACGAGGGCGATGATCGAGGTGACAGCGGTGCCGTAGACGAAGGCGAGCGCCCCGTAGTCGTTCGTGACGGGATTCCAGGCATCCGTCCAGATGAAGCTGAGGCCGAAGTCCTGGATCGCGGGACGGGCGAGCTGGAGGATCTTCCACGCGATGAGCCCGAGCAGCACGGTCGCCGCGAGCGCGGCGACGATCGCGATGCCCTTGAAGAGGACGTCCCCGAGCCGGATGCCCCGACGCCGGAGGTCGGTCTCCGGCGCCGGGGGCTCGTACGTGGTAGAGGTCACCCGAACGTCTCCACGAGCCTACGACTGGATCTTCTTGATCTCGCGGTAGGCGAAGCCCTGCACCTGCTTCGGGAGCGGCACGAAGAAGAGCGGCGGGCCGAACTTCTGGCCCTGCGTGACCGCCCAGTAGACGAACCTGCGCAGATCGGCTGCCTTGTCGCCCGAGCTCGTCGGGACGATGACGTACGTGAAGGTCGAGAGCGGGTAGGCGAGCCTGCCGCACTTCCTCGGCGGGTCGACGATCTTGAGCTGCGACAGACTGGTCACCCGGGCAGGCAGGTCGCAGAGCGCTCTCGTGACGCCACGCACGCCCGGGGTCGCGAAGCCGCCGGCCCGGTTCTTCAGGAGCGCGAACTGGAACTTGTTCGTGATCGAGTACGCCGCGTCGACGTACGTGATCGCACCGGCGGTGGACTTCACGACACCCGCGACGCCCGAGCTCCCGCGCGCACCAGTGCCGGTCGGGAAGTTGACGGTCGTGTTCTGTCCGACCTTGCTCTTCCACTGCGGGCTGATCTCGGAGAGGTACCCCGTGAAGGCGTAGGTCGAGCCCGAGCCGTCCGACCGGTAGACCGGCGTGATCCTGAGGTCCGGAAGGTTGAGGTTCGGATTGAGCCGCTTGATGAACGGCGAGTTCCAGTTGGTGATCGTGCCGAGATAGATGTTGGCCAGCGTCGTCCCGTCCAGGCGGAGCCGGCCGTTCAGCCCCGGGATGTTGTACGGCATCGAGAGGCCCGCCAACGCCCAGGGGATGACGACACATCCCTTGCAAGCGGTCAGCTGGTCTGGCGAGAGCGGCGCGTCCGAGCCGCCGAAGTCGACCGTGCGCGCGGTGATCTGGGCGATGCCGGTTCCCGACCCCGTGGGTGTGTAGGTGATCCTGATCCCGAGGGCCTCGTCGACCGCCGGGATCCACTTCGAGATGAGCGGGAACGGGAACGTCGCCCCGGTTCCCACGAGCGAACCCGCAGACGGCCTCGCCGAGGCCGTCTGCGTCTGTGCCGCGAACGCCGCCGTTGCGACGGCTGCGACGACGAGGACTCCGAGCGCGAGCACTCGCTTCATGGTCGTACCCCTTTCTCTCCCATTCGCGTTGACCTGCCGCGCGGCAGTCTCGGCATCGGCTCGCCCGCCGTGTGCTTCTCGCCCGTGAACGTCTGGTGACGCATCGGTGAACGTCAGTGCGACGCGTCGGTGAACTCGGTGAACTCGCCCGTGACGAGGAACGCCGTCTGCTCGCCGATGTCGACCGCGTTGTCGCCGATGCGCTCGAAGCAGCGGGCGACGGTGATCTGACGCATGCCCCACTCGAGCGCGTCGGGGTCGCCCGCGTAGCCGAGGACCTGCTCGAACACCTGGCGATTCGCCCGATCCACGAGCTCGTCGAGCTCGTGGAGACTCCGGGCCTGCTCGGCGTCGCGCGCGGCGAACGCCTGCAGGGCCACGTGCACCATCTCGTAGCAGCGCTCGCCCATGTCGCCGAGGCTCTCCACGACGGCACCGCGTGTTCCGAGGTGGCTCGAGAGCTTCGTGAGCTTGGCGATCGTCACGCACTGGTCGCCCATGCGCTCGAGGTGGATCATGGCGTGGAGGACGGCGAGGACGAGGCGGAGATCACCTGCCACGGGTGTCTGACGGGCGAGCAGAAGCTCGACGTCCGTCTCGGTCGCGACGTAGCGCGCGTCGATCTCGTCGTCGAAGGCGATCACCTCGTCACAGAGCTCGACGTCCTGCGTGCGAAGAGCGTCGACGACGCCTCGGATCGAGCGCAGGACGATCGCGCCCGTCGCCTGGAAGCTCGCCTCGAGGTCGTCGAGGCTCCGCTGGTACTGAACGCGAGCCATCAGCCGAACCGACCGGTGACGTAGTCCTCGGTTCGCTTGTCGGAGGGGTTCGTGAAGATCTTCGTCGTCAGGTCGTACTCGACGAGGATCCCGTGACGGCCGCTGCCGTCCTCGCGCACCTCGACGCTGAAGAAGGCGGTCATGTCGGCGACCCGCGCTGCCTGCTGCATGTTGTGCGTGACGATCGCGATCGTGTACTCCCGTTTCAGCTCGTGGACGAGATCCTCGATCCTCGCCGTCGAGATGGGATCGAGCGCCGAGGCCGGCTCGTCCATGAGGATCACGTCCGGCTCGACGGCAATGGCCCGCGCGATACAGAGGCGCTGCTGCTGGCCGCCCGAGAGCCCGAGCGCGTTCTCCTTGAGGCGATCCTTCACCTCGTCCCAGAGCGCAGCGTGGCGGAGTACCTGCTCGACGCGCTCGTCGAGGCCCTTCTTCATCCCGAGCATGCGCGGCCCGAAGGCGATGTTGTCGTAGATCGACTTCGGGAACGGATTCGGTTTCTGGAACACCATGCCGATCCGGCGGCGAACCTCGACGGGATCGACGTCGGCGCCGTACAGATCACGGCCGTGGTAGAGGACCTTTCCGGTCACGCGGGCGCCGGGGATGACGTCGTTCATGCGGTTGAGGCAGCGGATGAAGGTGCTCTTGCCGCAGCCCGACGGCCCGATGAAGGCGGTGACGGCGTTCTTGTGGATGTCGAGCGTCGTCCCCTTCAGCGCGAGCGAGCCTGCGTACTGCACCGACAGGTCGTCGATCGCGAAGACGGCCTCCCGCGCCCGCACGTCGTCGGCGGGCGCGCCGGCGAGCTCACCGATCCGCCGGCTGTCGATCGCAGGCGAGCTGGCCGTCGGCTGATCCATCGCGGTCATCGAGCTCGGCGGCCGGGGAGTCCCATCGCTGGAAGTGTCGCCGCCCGGGAGAGCTGGAGATGCCCCGAATGGTGACCGTCTGGTAAGAGAGTGGTGAACCCCCCGGCCAGCGCGGTCGTGCCCCGACCTTCGAGCTACGCCGAGTGCGTCGCCTCAGGGCTCGCCCGCCCGGCGTCGGCCCCGTGCGTCGTGTTGGTCACGCGCACCGGGCGCAGGAGCGACGCCACGATCGCCGCCGCGAGGGTGAGCACGATGACGGCGAGCGAGAGGTACACCGGGATCTTGTAGAGATCGGAGATCGTCATCTTGACGCCGACGAAGACGAGGACGACGGCGAGACCGACGTTCAGGTAGCGGAAGCGGCCGAGCATGTTCGCGAGGACGAAGTAGAGAGCGGCGAGGCCGAGCAGCGAGAACGCGTTCGCCGCGTAGACGATGAACGACTCCCTCGTCACCGCGAAGATCGCCGGAATCGAGTCGACCGCGAAGACGACGTCGAAGGTCGCGACGAGGACGAGTGCCGCCAGGAGCGGCGTCCCGAGCCGGCGCCCGTTCTCCAGGACGAAGAGGCGATCGCCGTCGTACCGCGTCGTCGTCGGAACGAGCCGTCCGAGCACCTTGAGCGCCGGGTTCCGCTCGGGGTGGATCTCCGCCGTCTGGTGCCGCGCCATCCGGATGCCGGTGACGATGAGGATCGCCCCGAAGAGGTAGATCGAGTAGTGGAACGTGTCGAGCAGCACCGCCCCGGCGGCGATGAAGATCCCCCGGAGCACGATCGCGCCGGCGATGCCCCAGAAGAGCACGCGTCGTTGCGAGGCCGGTGGCACCGCGAAGAACGCGAAGATCAGCGCGAAGACGAAGAGGTTGTCGATCGAGAGCGACTTCTCGATCAGAAAGCCAGCCGTGTACTCCTCCGCCGCGACACGTCCCTGCCATGCCCAGAGGACGAGCGCGAAAGCGAAGCCGAGCACCGTCCACACGATGCTCCACACGAGCGCTCGGCGGAACGAGATCTCCTCCCGCCCGCGCCCGAAGAGGAGCAGATCGACGACGAGGAGCGCCACGACGAGCGCTCCGAACCCTGCCCATGCCCACCACTCGAGATCCAACGGAGTCCTCCTTCGTCAAAGCCGTTACCGATTGACGAAGGTCTTCCCCGCCGCACTCGCGGCCGACGCCACCGGGCCGAAGCCGTACTGACGATGACGCCCGTTGCGGGGTACTGCCCTTCGGCCGGACAGCGTAGCAGCAGCGGTCACGCGGTCGGCCGCGGAAACTCGCAGCGGATCTCGAGCCCGCCGCCGGGAGCCGCGTGCGCCTCGACGGTGCCACCCGCCTGGGTCACGACGTGCTTGACGATCGCGAGCCCGAGCCCGGTTCCTCTGGACGCCCTGGCCTGGTCCGCGCGGTAGAAGCGCTCGAAGAGCCGCGGGAGCTCCGCCTCCCCGACGCCCGAGCCGTCGTCCCGCCCTGTCAGCGTCACGCGGTCGCCTGACGTGTCGACGACCAGTACGAACGTCGTATCGGGGCCGGCGTAGCGAATCGCGTTCTCGGCGAGGTTGCGGGCGATGACGCGCAGCATTCGCGGCCGAATCGCCACCACGGCGTCGGAGTCGCACTCGAGCCGAAGCTCGATACCCGCTCGCTCGGCCCGCTCCGCGAGCTCCGCGAGCGACTCCTCGAGGACGGGTCGGACAGCGGTCGGACCGAGCGCGACGACGCGGCCTCCCGACTCGAGCTCGCTCAGAAAGAGCACCTCGTCGATCAGCTCGGTGATCTGGTCGACCTCCGCAGTCGCCTGCGCGATCAGCTCGGACACGTCGGACCCCGGCAGGGCGGCGGTCTCGAGCAGCGTCAGCAGGCGCGCCAGCGGCGTCCGGAGCTCGTGCGAGACGGCGGCGGTGAACCCTGCCCTGAGCTCCTCGTACGCCGCCAGGTCGCCCTCTCGGGAGAGGTAGACGATGCGCTCGCGGCGGCCGTCGACCTCGTACGGGACGACGTAGGGGACGATTCCGCGCTCGCCCGACAGGAGATCCGGCGGAAGCCGCTCGCCCTCGCGGAGCCCGTCGATCGCCTGCCGCGCACGACGACTCGCAAGAACGACCCGATCGGAGTCGTCGAGCACGACGACCGCCTCACGGCTCTCTTCGACGAGAGTGCGCCCGCGCGTCGAGTCCGCGTCCACTGCGGGGCGTTCTAACAGAACCGTGGCGCCGCCCTCGCGGATCCGCCGGTCGGATCGCCCAGTCCCTTCACCACTCGCTCACGAGGCGGTAACCCTCTCTCGGCCCCGGAGCCTGCCGACCGACGCCACTATCGTGTGCACGTGGCGAAAGTCCTGATCATCGAGGACGACGACGTCATCGCCCGCGGCATGGCCCGCCACCTCGAGGCCGCCGGGTTCGACGCCGTCGGCGTCGCCAGCGGGGAGACCGGGCTCGCCCGGCTGCGCTACGAGCGGCCCGACGTCTGCGTGCTCGACCTCATGCTCCCGGGGATCGACGGGTGGCGCGTCATCGAGCAGGCGCGCGACGAGGGCATCGGGACGCCGATCGTCGTCGTCTCCGCCCGCGGCACCGAGCACGACCGCGTGCACGCCCTCGAGATCGGCGCCGACGACTACCTCGTCAAGCCGTTCTCCATGAAGGAGCTGACCGCACGCGTGCGCGTCGCCGCCCGCCGCGGCGTGAGCGAGGCGGGGCCGCGGCGAGGCGACGAGATCGTCATCGAGGAGCTCCGGCTCGACCCGAAGAACGTCCAGGCGTACGTCGACGGACAGAGCGCCGAGCTGACCCTCACCGAGTTCCGGCTCATCTACACCCTCGCGCGGGAGGAGGGACGAGTGCTCACGCGCGACGAGCTCCTGCAGCGGGTGTGGGGCCGGCGCGCGACCCATCGCGACCGGACAGTCGACGTCTTCGTCCGGAAGCTGCGGACGAAGGTCGACCGGCGCGCTTCGCGCCACACCTTCATCCACACCCGCTACGGCGTCGGCTACAAGCTCGAGGCCGAGCCCAAGCCGTAGCACCGCCACCTCCCCGGTCTCACGTCAGGTCGGCACGGCGGCGCAGCACGAGCAGGGCTCCTGCCGCGGCAGTCGCTGCGGGCAACGGCCCGGCGTTCACGACACGAGCTCCGAGCGTGACGTCGCGCGCCGTCGCTCACGGTCCTCGGCCGTGTGCGACCGCGGGCGCTTCCTACGGACGGGGCTCGGTGGGCACGAGCGGAAGCGCGCCGCCCGACGCACGCAACGCCGCGTTCGCCTCGCTCCCGCGCTCGTCCCACGTCCGCGCGGACTCCGGAACGAACCTGAGCGCGACGTCGTCTGACGCGAGGAGCGTCGCGATGCTCTCGTCGGTCAGGAACGCCGCGTCGACGTACCTGTGGTGGACACGATCGATGAGGCGGCGGGCCTCCGCGCCCCGCACGATCTCGACCCGACCCGCCATCGACACTCCGCAGACCTCGTAGCCAGCCCGGGAGTCGTGCACGACGAGGGTCGCGCGCGGGTCGGCCTCGACGTTTTGCACCTTCCGGCTTCGCGATTCCGTCGCGAGGAGGACGCAGCCGTCGGCGGGCGCGTACCACAACGGAACGGCGTGTATGGCGCCCGCTCGATCGAAGGTCGCGAGCACGCCGACGAGCCGGGCCTCGACGAGCTCACGGACGAGAGGGTCGGCGAGCACGGCGTCACCGAGGAGGCGGCGGCTCGGAAGGGGCTCACTCATCGTCGGAACGATAGGCGCTCTCCACCCCACAGCGAGGTGATACCCTTTACATCATTAATGATTAGTGAGGTTACTCTCGATGCCGAGGGTGTGGCCGCAGAGCTCCGTCCCGTCCTGCTGCGCGTCGCCCGCGAGCTGCGCAAGGAGACCGAGCAGCTCGGCATCACCGCCCGCCAGGCGACGCTGCTCTGGCTCGTGAAGCGAAGTCCCGGCCTCTCGCTTGCCCAGCTCGCCGCCGAGGAGGGCATCTCCCCGCCTGCGATGTCGGGCCACGTCGATCGGCTCGAGCGCGCAGGACTGATCGAGCGAGTGCGGTCGAAGGAGGACCGGCGTCGCGTCGGGCTCCGGCTGACGGACGACGGCGCGCGCCTGCTCCGGAGCGTTCGCGCGCGGCGAACGACGTGGCTCGCTCAACGGCTCGGCACCCTCGACCCGGCCGAGCTCGGCGCGATCGAGCAGGCTCTTCCGGCACTTGCGCGGCTGGTGGAGGCGACGTGACGACGCTGGGCTACACGCTGCGCGCCCGGACCTTCCGAAGCCTTCGCCGCCATCGCAACTACCGGATCTTCTTCACGGGCCAGGTCGTGTCGCTCGCGGGCACCTGGATGCAGAACCTCGCTCTCGCCTGGCTCGTGATCGAGCTCTCCGGGTCGCCGCTCGCGATCGGTGCGCTCGCGTTCTGGCGCTTCGCCCCCTTCATGGCCTTCGGGCTCGCGGCAGGCGTCCTCGCCGACCGCCTCGAGCCTCGACGACTCGTCATGGCGACCCAGGCCGGCGCCATGGCCGTCTCGATCGCGCTCGCGATCGTGACGCTGACGGGGACCGCCACGCTCCCGGTCGTGTACCTGCTCGCCGCGCTCGGTGGAGTCGCGCTCGCCTTCGACGCCCCGGGTCGTCAGTCGCTGACCTTCCAGATGGTCGGCCCACGCGAGCTCCCGAACGCGGTCGCCCTCAACTCAGGCCTCTTCAACGGCTCGCGCGTGATCGGACCCGCGATCGCGGGTCTCGTCATCGCCGCCGTCGGCACCGGGCTCTGCTTCGTCCTGAACGCGATTAGCTTCCTCGCCGTCCTGACGGCGCTCGCGATCGTGCGCGTGGACGAGCTGCGTCCGGTGGAGCGCGACCGCTCGCCAGGAGTCGTCCGCGGGATTCGACGAGCCGTGACGTTCGCGTGGAACGATCCCGAGCTGCGCCGCATCCTCGGCGTCGTGACCGTCGTCGCGACGGTCGGGTTCAACTTCCACGTGCTGGTGCCGCTTCTCGCGGCCGACACGCTGCACGTCGGCCCCGAGGGGTTCGGTCTCCTCTCGGCCACGTTCGGGCTCGGCGCGCTCGTCGGCGCGCTCGCGTCCGCCACGTTCCGGGAAGCGAGCTGGCGCCTGTTTGCGAGCGGAACGGCAGCGTTCGGCGTGCTCGCACTCCTGCTCGCGCCCGTCCAGAGCGCCCCGCTCGCCGGCCTGCTGCTGTTCGCGGTCGGCGCCGCGTTCACGCTCTTCACGGCGAACGCGAACGCGCTCGTCCAGCTCCGCGCGCCGGATCACCTCCGCGGACGCCTGATCAGCCTCTACCTGTTCGCGTTCCTCGGGCTCGCGCCCGTCGGCGGCCTCTTCGCCGGGTGGCTGGCCCATCTCGGAGGTACGACACTGGCCTTCACGGTCGCGGGGCTCACGTCGCTCTGCGCGATCGGGATCGCGAGCATCCGCAGCTCGCGGCGGCTCGAAACGGTACCGTCAGACGCCGGGTAGCCCCGCGCCCCCGCGCGCCTGACCCGTACGCCGGAGGACGAGGTAGGCGACTGCGATCGCGACGAGCGTGACCCCGAGGATCATCGCGGCCGTCGCGTTGATCTCGGGGGAGATGCCGAACCGGACCTTGCCGAAGATGTACAGCGGGAGCGTCTGGCTGTCCACGCCTGCGACGAAGAACGACGTGTAGAAGTCGTCGAACGAGAAGGTGAACGCGAGCAGTCCGCCGGCGAGGATGGCGGGGGCAAGCCGGGGGAGCGTTACCTGTCTGAAGGTCGAGAGCGGACCGGCGCCGAGGTCGTACGACGCCTCCTCCAGCTGCTGCCCCATCCCGACGAAGCGGGCACGTACGACGAGCGTGACGACCGCGGTGTTGAAGACGACATGGGCGGCGACGATCGTCCAGATTCCGAGCGGCGAGTCCACTCCGAGCCGCTTTCCTCCTTCGACGAAGAAGATGAGGGCCGAGATCCCGAACACGATCTCGGGCGTGACGAGGGTCATGTAGGCCAGCGCATCGATCGGCGCCCGTAGCCAGACGCGCATGCGCGAGAGCGAGAGCGCGAGCAGCGTCCCCAGCACGCACGCGATGACCGCGTTCAACCCTGCGACGAGGAGGCTCGTCCGGAGGGCGTCGCGGATCTCGGGATTGCGCAGCGCCTCCCCGAACCACCGGGTCGAGAAACCCTCCCAGAACAGCACCTGGCTCCCGCGGTTGAACGCGAGCACGACGACGACGACGATCGGCGCGTACAGGAACAGGTACACGATCCACACGTGAACGCGGAGAAGCTGCCTAGCCACCGAACTGCTCCTGACGGCTCAGCAGCCTCGCGTAGAGCAGCATCGCGATCGTCATCGCACCGACGATGACCATCGAGATCGAAGCGCCGAACGGCCAGTCGCGAGCCTCTCCGAACTGCTGGGCGATCAGGTTGCCGACGAAGAAGGTCCGCTCGCCGCCGAGGATGGCCGGTATCAGGAACTCCCCGGTGAGCGGGATGAAGACGAGGAGCGACCCCGCGAGGACGCCGGGCAAGACGAGGGGCAGCGTCACACGCCGGAAGGCGCGCAGCGGGCCGTCTCCGAGATCCTCGGCCGCCTCGACGAGGGTCCAGTCCATCCGCTCGAGCGCCGCGTACAGCGGCAGCACCATCAGCGGCAGGTAGTTGTAGGCGACGCCGATGTAGATCGCTTTCGTCGTGTAGAGCAGGTCGAGACGGCCGACGGCGTCGCTCAGCCCCAGCGCCCGGAACAGGGGGAAGTCCGGGTCGAGGATGATCAGCCACGAGTAGGTCCTGATGAGGAAGCTCGTCCAGAAGGGAACGATCACGAGGAAGAGCAGGAACGTCTTGTTCTTCGCGTACCGCGCGAGGTAGTAGGCGAACGGAAACCCGATCAGCAGCGTCACCCCGGTGCCGATGACGGCGAGCTCGAACGTCCGCAGGAAGATCTCGCCGTAGAGCGGATCCCAGAGGTAGCGGTAGTTCCCGAGGTTCCACGTGAACGCGACGTCGGCGTACCCGGACACCTCCCCGAAGCTGAGCGCGGCCATGATGGCGAGCGGGCCGACGAAGAAGAAGGCCCACCAGAGAATCGCGGGGAGCGCCAGCCAGCCCGGGTAGCGGGGGCCGCCGGCGCCGGCGCGACCTTCGCCGCGCCGACGCCTCACGCGAGCCTCGCCGGCCACGTCAGGCCGACTTGAACTCCGTCCAGATCCGCTCTCGCAGCCGCGTCCCCTTCGGAGAGATGTTGTTGGCCTCGAGCTTGGCGAGCGTCTTCGGGGCCGGGAACACGTCGTCGTTCGCGAGCAGCGGCTTCGAGCCGGGCACGGTTCCGAACAACGCCCGCTTCAGTGGCGACCCGTAGTACGTGTACGAGGTCTCCTGGACGTTGGTCGCGGGCTTGTACACGAAGTCGATCCACGAGTGCGCCGCGGCGGGGTTCTCGGCTCCGGTCGGGATCACGTAGGAGTCGACCCAGAACTCGCCGCCCTCCGAGGCGACGACGTACTCGGCCTTGCCCTTCGTGTGCGAGACGACGTACGCGCCGTCGCCGTTCCAGCCGAGCGCGCCGTACGCCTTCCCCCCGGCCACCTTCTGCTTGTACGTGGTGGAGTCGATCGAGTGGACGTACGGCTTGAGGTCGAGCAGGAACTTCCGAGCGGCGTCCAGCTCGCCCGGCGAGTCCGAGTTGTACGAGTGCCCGAGCATGACGAGCGTCGATCCGATCACCTCGGGGCTCCCGTCGAGCACGGTGAACTTCTTCGGATACTTCTTGAACAGGCCGAAGAACTGCTTCCACGTCGTCGGCCGTTCCTTGATCTTGTCCGTCCGGTACATGAAGCCCGTGGTGCCCCAGTCCTTCGGCACCGACCACTTGTCCTGCGGATCGAAGGGCAGCTTGCGGAACTTCGCGTCGATCGTCTTCTTGACGGTCGGCAGCTTCGACCAGTCGATCGGCTCGAGGAGCTTCTCGTCGGCGAGGATCGCGACCATGTAGCCCGTCGGGACCGCGAGGTCGTACCCGCGGGCCCCGGCCTTCAGCTTGGCGAGTAGCGCCTCGTTCGAGACGTAGAAGCTCTTCTTCACGGTGATGCCGGTCGCCTTCGTGAAGTCCGTGTACGTCTTCGGGTTCACGTAGCCGGCCCAGTTGTAGTAGCGGAGCACCCCTGCGTCGCCGGCGGCGAAGGCGTCGCGCGTCAGCCGGCCTCCGCTGGCCGCCGCCAGCGCCGCAATGCCGGCGGCAGCCACGAAGCCGCGCCGGCTGACCGGACGCTGCCACAGCGTCGGTTCGTCCATCAAGGCACCTCCTCCGAGGTCTCGAGTGTCAATGCGTCGTCGTCGACCCACGTCGCCACGACCCGGTCGCCCTCGCGGAGCGACTCGGCCCCTGCACCGTCCTTCGCCCTCTGCTCTCGTACAAGCACCTCCTGTCCGTCGTCGAGCCGCACGAGGCACTGCACGGCCGGGCCGACGACCATGGTCGTGACGACCTCCGCGGGAATTCCGCCAGACTCCGCGACGCCCGCCGGAACGAGATGGATGCGCTCCGGTCGAACGGCGACGACGCGGTCACCCTGACGGACGAAATTCGTCTCGCCGATGAAGTCGGCAACGAAACGCGTGGCCGGCGCGTCGTAGATCTCCCGCGGAGCCCCCTCCTGCTCGATCCGGCCGTGATTCATGACCACGACCCGATCCGACATCGCGAGCGCCTCCTCCTGGTCGTGCGTCACGTACACGAACGTAATCCCGAGCTCCTCCTGGATGCGCTTGAGCTCGATCTGCAGCTCCTTCCGCACCTTGAGATCGAGCGCGCCGAGCGGCTCGTCGAGGAGGAGGACGCGCGGGTTCATGACGAGGGCTCGCGCAAGCGCAACGCGCTGCTGCTGCCCGCCGGAGAGCTGTCGCGGCTTCCGCCCCCCGAAGCCGCCCAGCCGCACGAGCTCGAGCATCTCCGTCGCCCGAGCACGGCGGTCGCGCTTCGCGAGCCCGCGCTGCTTGAGCCCGTAGGCGACGTTGTCGAGCACCGAGAGATGGGGGAAGAGCGCGTAGGACTGGAAGACGGTGTTGACGTCGCGCTTGTACGGGGGGATTCGCGAGACGTCGCGACCGCCGATCCGCACCTCGCCCTCGTCGGGTCGCTCGAATCCCGCGATCAAGCGAAGCGTCGTCGTCTTGCCGCAGCCCGACGGGCCGAGCAGCGAGAGGAACTCGCCCTGGTGCACGTCGAGGTCGATGCCGGCGACGGCCGCGACCGGGCCGAAGCGCTTCGTCACCCCGACGAGCTCGACGTCGGGTGTCGCGGCCGCGGTGGAGGTCGGCGTCAGTAGCTGGGTGGACTGATGATCCACATCACCTCCGCACGATCGCCGCCGATATTGGCCAGACGGTGGGGCACCGAGCTTCGGTAGTCGATCGAGTCGCCGGTGGAGAGCTCGAAGGTCTCGGAGCCGAGCTGGAGCGACACGACACCCATGAGCACCACGAGCAGCTCCTCCGAGTCCCCGTGGGTGTACGGCTCGTCGCCGGTCGAGCCGCCGGCCTCGAACTCGCCGAGGATCACCTGCAGGTTCTCGAGCGGCCTCGGGGTCAGCATGTACTTCTGTCCCAGGACGCCAAAGGTCAGGGCCGGGCGGCGCTCCCGCCGTAGTACGCGGGGACGACTTGGCGAATCGCTCGGCTCGAAGAGATCGGCGACGTGCACGCCGAGCGCCCCGGCGATCCGCTGGAGAGACGCGACGCTCGCATTCGCACGGCCGCGCTCCACCTGGCTCAGGAAGCTCTCTGAGAGCTGGGCCCGATCGGCGACGGTCTTCAGCGTCGCCCTCCGCAGACGCCTGATCGTGCGCAGGCGCTCACCGACGTCGACGCCGGACTCTTCGAGTGTGGCCTGGGAGCTCATCGAAGAAAACTGAAGCGACACTACTCCTCCCTTTGACGCGAGGCAACCAGGCGTGAGAGGGTACGGCAGCGATGGCCACCGTCGTCTTCTTCCCCGAGGGCGCGTTCGGGCCCACCAACAACTGCGTGGGCATCGGCCAGGTCCTGCGCGAGCGAGGCCACCGCGTCGTCTTCGTGATCGAGGAGTCGTTCGCCGGCAGCCTCGAGGCGCAGGGCTTCGAGGAGCGGCTGATGCGGCTCGGGCCGGCGCCGGAGGTCGAGGAGGAGCCGGGTCAGTTCTGGAAGGACTACATCCGCGAGACCGCGCCCGTCTTCCGGAAGCCGACCATCGAGCAGCTGTCCGAGTTCATCGAGCCGACGTTGCGTGCACTCTGCGACGGGGCGCGGTACGTCGACGACCGCCTGCGGGAGATCTTCGACGAGGTGAGCCCGGACGTGATCGTGGAGGACAACGTCGTCGCGTTCCCGGCCATCGAGCACTCGCGGCGACCGTGGGTCCGAATCGTCTCCTGCAACCCGCTCGAGCTGAAGGACTCGGCCGTACCTCCCGTCTTCTCCGGCTATCCGATCGGCGATCGCACGGGCTGGGACGAGTTCCGCAGCGAGTACGCGCGCGCCACCGCAGATCTCCATGCCGAGTTCTCGGCGTTCGTGGTCGAGCGCGGCGCGCGCGTGTTGCCCGAGCGGGAGTTCATCAGCGACTCGGAGTGGCTCAACTTCTACCTGTATCCACGCGAGGTCGACTACGAACGACGCGCTGCGCTCGAGCGCACCTGGCACCGGCTCGAGACGTGCGTGCGGAACACCGACGAGTCGGTCGAACTCCCCGAGAGCGTCGAGGAGGGCGACGGCGCCCTCGTGTACGTCTCGCTCGGGAGCCTCGGTTCCGCGGACGTCGACCTCATGCGCCGCCTCGTGGACGTGCTCGGCCGCTCACAGCATCGCTTCGTCGTCTCCAAGGGGCCCGAGCATGCGGAGTACGAGCTCGCGGAGAACATGTGGGGCGCCGAGTTCCTTCCCCAGCCTGCGATCCTCCCTCTCGTCGACGCGGTCGTCACCCACGCCGGGAACAACACGACCACGGAGTGCTTCCACTACGGCAAGCCGATGGTCGCGCTGCCGCTCTTCTGGGATCAGCACGACAACGCCCAGCGCGTCGCCGAGACCGGGTACGGGATCCGGCTCGCGACGTACGAGTTCGAGGACGGAGAGCTCCTGGGCGCGATCGACCGGCTCGTAGGGGACGACGGCCTCCGCGAGCGCATGGCAGCCATCGCCGCGCGTGTGCAGGCGACGCCCGGGACGGTCAAGGCGGCCGCCCTCATCGAGCGACTCGCCCGCGACGGCTCGCCGGTGGTGACCTGAGCGCATAGACGTCTACCGCACCCCTGACGAGCGATTCGAGGGGCTTCCCGGGTACGCGTTCGCGCCGCGGTACCTCGACCAGGACGGCCTGCGCATGCACTACGTCGAGGAGGGCGCGGGCGATCCCGTGCTTCTCCTCCACGGCGAGCCGACGTGGGCGTACCTGTACCGCACGATGATCCCGCCACTCACACGTGTCGCCCGCGTCGTGGCGCCCGACTACGTCGGCTTCGGCCGCTCGGACAAGCCGACGCGGATCGAGGACTACTCCTACGACCTCCACTACCGCTCGATCGTGCGCCTCGCCGACGAGCTCGATCTCCACGAGACCACGGTGGTCGTGCAGGACTGGGGCGGCCCGATCGGGCTGCGCCTCGCGGTCGAGCACCCCGAGCGAGTGGCGCGGCTCGTGATCCTGAACACCGGCGTTGGGGCCGGGAGGGCGCCCTCCCAGGAGTGGCTGCGCTTCCGCGCGTTCGTGCGGAGAGTCGGAACCGACCTCGTCCCGGGTCAGCTCGTCCGCATCTCCTGCCTCTCCGACCCGGGCGACGACGTGATCGAGGCGTACAACGCGCCGTTCCCGACGCCCGAGTCGAAGGCGGGCGTGCTCGCCTTCCCCGAACTCGTCCCGACCGAGCTGGATCACCCGAACGCCGCCAAGATGCTCGAGGTGCGGAGCGCGCTCACCCGCTGGGAGCGGCCCGCGCTCGTGCTCTTCTCGGACTCGGACCCGATCTTCCCGCCGCGCGCCGCCGAGCGCATGGCGGAGCTCATCCCCGGCGCCGGGCCGGCGGAGATCGTCCCGGGCGCGGCGCACTTCCTCCAGGAGGAGAAGGGCGAGGAGATCGCCGAGCGGATCGTCCGCTTCCTCGGCGAGACCTAGGCTGCGGTCTCGTCCGCGAGCTCGACCGGCTCGACCTCGACGTGGGGAATCCAGTCGAGCCACGCGGGGAGGTACCAGTTGCGCCTCCCCAGCAGCTCCATGGCGGCTGGGACGAGCACGCCGCGAATGAGCGTCGCGTCGATGAGCAGGGCCACCGCGACGCCGAACCCCATCTGCTGGAACATGACGAGGTCACCGCGGGCGAAGCCCGCGAACACGACGACCATGATCAGGGCAGCCCCCGTGATCAACCGCGCGGTCGTCGTGACACCGTGGCGGACGGCCTCCGAGTTGTCGCCGGTCTGGAGCCAGCGCTCCTTGATCCGGCTGAGCAGGAACACGTGGTAGTCCATCGAGAGCCCGAAGAGGACGGCGAAGAGGAAGAGCGGGAGCCACGCCTCGATCGAGTCGACCTGCGGGAACCCGAAGATCTCGTTCCCGATCCCTTCGACGAAGACCGCCGTCAGCAGTCCGTACGCCGCGGCGACCGACAGGAGGTTGAGGACGATCGCCTTGGCAGAGACGACGAGCGAGCGGAAGGCGAGCGTTAGCAGGACGAAGCTCAGGCCCAGGACGAAGGCGAAGACGATCGGTCGCCAGTCCTCGCTCAGGCGCACGTAGTCGAGCCCCTCCGCAGCCGCTCCGGTGACGAGCGCCTCCGTCCCGCCACTCCCGAAGACCGCGGGGACGATGTCGTCCCGGAGCCGCTGCACGATCGCGCGGGCCTCCTTCCCGGTCGGGTCTCCGCCGGCTTCCACGGAGAGAAGGAGCAGCTGGCCGGAGGGCGCGACCTCGAGGCGCTGGGCTCCGAACTCGGGATCGGCCCGCAGCCGGCGCTGAAGCGCCCCGACCTGCGACTTGACGTCCGTCGCCTGGGCGTCGCCGACGACGACGACGCGAAGCGGCTCGATGGTCGCGGTCGGGAAGGAGGCGGTGAGCGCGTCGAAGCCCTGCTTCGCGGGGAGGTCGTCAGGGAGCGTCGCGATGCCGTTCGATCCCGTCTCGAGCCGGATGGCCGGGAGCGCGAAGAGGAGGAGAAGAGCCGTGCCCGCGACGAGAAAGACGAGCGGCGAGCGCTGCACGCGTGCGACCACGCGGCCCCAGAGTCGCGCCTCCCCCCGCCCGCCCCGGTTCACGAGCGGAATCGGCGCTCGCTCGATGCCGTCGCCGAGCAGGGTGAGAACGGCCGGGAGGAGCGTCAGCGCCGCCACGACGGAGACGATCCCGACGAGGATCGCGCCCGCAGCGAGGCTCCGCATGATCGTGTCCGGGACGAGGAGCAGCCCGGTCAGCGAGATGACGAACGCCGTTCCCGAGAAGAGCACCGCGCGGGCCGCGGTGGCGCCGGCGATCCGGACCGCATCGGGCCGCTCCCTGCCGCGACGGCGTTCCTCGCGGAAGCGGCTGACGACGAAGAGCGAGTAGTCGATGCCCAGAGCGAGCCCCATCGCCGTGAGCATGTTCACGACGAAGAAGGAGAGTTCCCACGCCTGCCCGACGAGCGCCGCGAGCGCGAGCGCGACGATGATCGACGCGATGGCCATGAGAAGCGGTAGCGCGCCCGCGACGAGCGTCCCGAAGACGACGAGGAGCACGAGCATCGCCGCGGGGAGCCCGAACTGGAACTCACCCGTCTTGAGGTCTCTCTGCGAGATCTCCTCGTAGTCGCGATTGACCGTCTCCTCTCCGAAGACCGTCGCCGCGAAGCCTCCGGACGCGCCTGCCTCGTCGACGACTGCCTGCATCGCGTCGATCGTCGTGCGACTGTCGTCGCCGAGGACGATCGGGATCATGACGGCGTGCCGGTCCCGGGAGACGTTCGCCTCCCCCCCGGGGTCGGTCGGGAGAAGCGCCTGCTCGATGCCGCCGATCGCAGACAGCCCGCGCGCAAGACCGGACAGCCGCTCCTGGAAAGCTGCGTCCGAGGCGAGCATGGTCTCGTGCCGAACGACGACGATCTCGTCGACGCGCTGCGTTGGCTCGCCGAAGCCCTCGGCGATCAGGTCATTTGCACGGACCGACTCCGGCTTCGAGGTGACGTCGCCCTCCGTCGTGAGGGCCGAGCCGAGGAAGACGGCGATGACCGACATGGCGACGAGAACCGCGACGCCCCACGCGAGGAGCGTCAGCTTCGGACGCCGTGCGCACGCGAGAGCGACCCGTTCGGTCACAAGGAACCGAGTATGGATCAGGCGGAACCGATAGTCCAGGTGTCGCCCGAGCGGAGGAGCAACTCGAGATCGCCTTCGCCCCGCTGCTGCGTCGAGCGCTCGAGCTGCTCGCTCATCAGGTCGTCGTAGACCGGGCGCTCGACCGCGCGGAAGACGCCGAGCGGTAGCGCGCCGTCCGTCTCGAACTGCAGGCGCGAGAGCGCGAAGGCGAGGCTCGGCTCGCGGTGCGCGGGGTCGTGGACGAGCAGCGCCTGCTCGCCGACGTCCGCGACCCGGACGACCTGTGCAGAGCCGTCCGTGTGCTGGATCACGCCCTTCTCGCCGTCGGGGCCGAAGCGGATCCGCTCGCCGCGTCGCAGGTAGATGCGGTTGTCCTTGCTCTCCCGCACGTAGTCGAAGGCGCCGTCGTTGTAGATGTTGCAGTTCTGGAGGATCTCGACGAACGCCGAGCCGCGATGGCGAGCCGCCGCCTCGAGGACCTCGGTGAGTCCCTTCTTGTCGGTGTCGATCGCGCGCGCGACAAACGACGCCTCCGCGCCGATCGCGACCGAGAGCGGGTTGAACGGGTGGTCGAGCGACCCCATCGGCGTCGACTTCGTCACCTTCCCGAGCTCGGACGTCGGCGAGTACTGGCCCTTCGTCAGGCCGTAGATCCGGTTGTTGAAGAGGAGGATCTTCAGGTTGACGTTCCGGCGGAGCACGTGGATCAGGTGGTTGCCGCCGATGGAGAGCGCGTCGCCGTCGCCCGTCACGACCCAGACCGACAGGTCGGGCCGCGTGACGGCGAGCCCGGTGGCGATCGCAGGCGCGCGCCCGTGGATCGAGTGCATCCCGTAGGTGTCCATGTAGTACGGGAACCGAGCGGCGCAGCCAATGCCCGACACGAACACGATGCGCTCCCTCTCGATCCCGAGCTCCGGCATGAAGCCCTGGATCACGTTCAGGATCGCGTAGTCCCCGCACCCGGGGCACCAGCGAACCTCCTGGTCGGACTTGAAGTCCTTCGCCGTCAGCTGCAGGGGGTTGCCGTTGCCGCCGCTCATGAGTCCACCAGCGCCGTCATCGCCTCCACGAGCTCGGCAGCCCGGAAGGGGCGCCCTCGCACCTTGTTGTAGCCGACGGCATCCACGAGGTATTGCGAGCGGAGGAGCATGCGGAGCTGCCCGAGGTTCATCTCGGGCACGAGCACCTTGTCGTAGGAGCGGAGCACGTCGCCCGTGTTCGACGGGAACGGGTTGAGGTAGCGGAGGTGGGCGGTCGCCACCTTGCGTCCGCTCGACCGTATGCGCCGGGCCGCGGCGACGATCGCACCGTACGTCGATCCCCAGCCGAGGACGAGCGTGTCCGCACCGCCCGGGTCGTCGACGTCGAGCTCCGGGATGTCGGCGGCGATCCCGGCCACCTTCGCAGCGCGGAGTTGCACCATCAGATCGTGGTTCTCGGGGTCGTACGAGACGTTCCCGGTCTCGTTCTCCTTCTCGAGACCGCCGATCCGGTGCTCGAGGCCGGGCGTGCCGGGGATCGCCCACGGCCGCGCGAGCGTCTCCGGGTCCCGCTTGTAGGGGAGGAAGGAATCCCCGTCGTTGAGCGACGTCGCGAACTCCACGGGGAACTGCGGGAGCGACTCGAGGTCGGGGATGCGCCAGGGCTCCGAGCCGTTCGCGAGGTAGGCGTCGGAGAGGAGGAAGACGGGGGTGCGGTACGTCACGGCGAGGCGTGCCGCCTCGATCGCCGCACCGAAGCAGTCGGCAGGGGTCGCGGGAGCGACCACCGGAACCGGTGACTCGGAGTTCCGGCCGAACAGGACCATGAGCAGGTCGGCCTGCTCCGGCTTGGTCGGCATCCCCGTCGAGGGCCCGGCACGCTGGACGTCGACGATCACGAGCGGAAGCTCGAGGGCGACCGCGAGGCCGACCGTCTCCGACTTGAGGACGATGCCCGGCCCCGCCGAAGCGGTGACTCCGAGCGCTCCTCCGAAGGCCGCTCCGAGCGCAGCTCCGGCCGCCGCGATCTCGTCCTCCGCCTGGAACGTCCGGACGCCGAAGTGCTTGAACTGCGCGAGGTCCTCGAGGACGCTCGACGCAGGCGTGATCGGATACGCGCCGAGGAAGAGCGGGAGCCCCGCGAGTCTGCTCGCCGCGACGAGTCCGTACGCGAGCGCGGTGTTCCCCGCGATCTGGCGATAGGTCCCGGGGGCGATTCGCGCGGGGGCGATCTCGTACGAGACGGAGAAGTCCTCGGAGGTCTCGCCGTAGTTCCAGCCCGCCTTGAACGCCTTCGTGTTCGCTTCGACGATCTCGGGGCGCTTCGCGAACCTCTTCTCGATGAAGTAGAGCGTCCCCTCCACGGGCCGGTTGTACAGCCACGACATGAGCCCGAGCGCGAAGAAGTTCTTCGAGCGCTCGGCCTCGCGCGGGGTGATGCCCTCGACGTCCTTGAGCGCCTCGACCGTCATCGCGGAGAGCGCGACCGCGTGGACGTGGTACGGCTCGAGCGAGCCGTCCTCGAGCGGGTTCGACTCGTAGCCGGCCTTCTGGAGGTTGCGCTCGTTGAAGGCGTCCGTGTTGACGACGATCGTTCCGCCCTTCACGAGGTCCGGGAGGTTGACCTTGAGGGCCGCCGGGTTCATCGCCACGAGCATGCTCGGCTGGTCGCCCGGAGTCAGGATGTCGTGGTCGGCGAAGTGCACCTGGAAGCCCGAGACCCCCGGAAGCGAGCCGGCCGGAGCGCGGATCTCGGCCGGGAAGTCGGGGAGCGTCGCGAGGTCGTTCCCAAAGACGGCGGTCTCGCTCGTGAAGCGATCGCCGGTGAGCTGCATCCCGTCGCCGGAGTCCCCGGCGAAGCGGATCACGACCCGCTCGAGCTGCTCGACGGGCTTCGACTTGGCCACACGCGAGGTATAGCTGACCGGGCGGCCCGTCCGTCGAGCGACGCTGCGACCGCTACTCGGCCTCGGCGAGCAGAGGCCCGAGATCGAGTTGGGTCGTGAACCTCGCGACGCCGCCGCTGGCTGTCCAGGGCTTGAGTCTCGGTTCCCACCCCGGCACCGAGCCCGCCGCCAGGAGGACGAACGACCGCGGATGAAGCCTCGATGCGCTGAGCCGCAGCCGGCGACCGTTCACGGTCGCGTGGCGGTGCGCGCCGTGCTGTGCGCTCCGGCGAACGCGGCCACCGTGCGCGCGACGTCCGCGTCGCCGGTGCGCCAGTTCGAGACGGAGATGCGGATCGCGCGGCGTCCGTCCCAGAGCGTGCCGCTCATCCAGGCCTCGCCGCCCGCCTGCACGGCCGCGACGACGGCGTCGGTCGTCTCGTCGTCCTCGAAGCGGAGGAGCACCTGGTTGAGCACGACGTCGTTCAGGATCTCGCATCCCGGTAGGCGCGAGAGCTCGTCCGCCAGCGTGCGCGCGTGCCGGCAGCAGCGATCGACGATGTCGGCGACGCCGGAGCGCCCGAGTGAGCGCAAAGCCGCCCAGACGGGTGCCGAGCGGGCGCGGCGGGAGAACTCGGGGCCATAGCCCATCGGATCGCGTGCAGCCGCGCCGTCCGCGACGGTGAGATACGGCGCCGCATACTCCATCGCGGCCCTGTGCGCCTCAGGATGGGCGCAGATCGCGATGCCGCAGTCGTATGGGACGTTGAGCCACTTGTGCGCGTCCGTCGCCCACGAGTCGGCCCGGTCGTTGCCGGCGACGAGGTGCGCGAGCGAGGGGCTCGCAGCGGCCCAGAGCCCGAACGCACCGTCCACGTGCACCCACGCGCCGGCCGCGTGCGCGACGTCGGCGGCCGTGGCGAGGTCGTCGAAGGCGCCGGTGCTTACCTCGCCGGCCTGGACGCACACGATCGTGGGCGTCTCCGGGTCGATTGCGTCCGCGAGCTCCTCGACGTGCATCCGACCCTGCGCGTCTGCGGGCAGGACGACCTCCTGCTCGCGACCGAAGCCGAGAAGCCGCAGGGCCCGGGTCAGGGTCACGTGTCGCTTACCGCCGACCACGACCCGGAGCGCCGGCGCGCCTGCAAGCCCGCGCTCCGGGAGATCCCAGCCCGCTCGGCGGTACATCTCGTGCCGCCCGGCGGCAAGGGCGGTGACGTGCGCCATCTGGCAGCCGGTGACGAAGGCGAACGAGCAGTGCGCCGGCAGCCGGAGGATGTCCAAGATCCAGCGGCCGGTGACGGTCTCGAGCGCAGACGTCGCGGGCGTCGGCTCCGCGAGCGCCGTGTTCTGATCCCACGCCGAGACGAGCCAGTCCGTCGCAAGCGAGGCGGGCACGGCGCCGCCGATGACGAAGCCGAAGTACCGTCCCGAGCCCATTGCGGTGAGGCCCGGCTCGGCGACGCGCGCGAGCTCCTCGACGACCGCGAGCGGGTCGATCGGTTCGTCCGGCAGCGGCGCGTCGAACGCGGCGAGCGCGTCGGCGTACGCCAGCTCGGGTCGGACTGCCCGGGTGTCCAGCGACTCGACGAACTCGATCGCGAGCTCGGCAGTCCGCGCCAGTAGCTCGCGCTCCCCCGTCACCGAGCCGAGTCTACGCCCCTGCGCAGGAGCGAGCTGCTGGCCCGAGGCGAGCCAGCGGCTACTCGGACGCTCGGGCCCGTACCGGGCGCGAGCTTGAGAACGGCGCACGAAACGGGCCGACGGCGCGAGAGTGCCCTGCCTGGGAAGTCGGGCTCAATCGACGACCGAGAGCAGGCTCGACCGTCGATTGCCTCGCCCGTTCCGTGCACGATGCCACGTACTGGGCCGGCGGCTCCCGGCCCGAAGAGCTCTTCGGCGGGTTCGACTCCGTCGACTCCATGGTCATCGCCCGCTCACGACCGCCGGCCCTCCGGACGGTGATGACGCGCGAGCCCGCCGGCGAGTGGCTAGCCAGCGTCCGGCTCGAGCTCGGGCTCTGCCAGAAGCGCCTCCAGGTCGAGCGGAGCGGTGAACATGCCGAGCGAGCCGTCCGGGTTACGCGGCCAGGCCTCCTCGGGCCGGTCCCAGTAGAGCTCGACCCCGTTGGAGTCCGGATCGCGCAGGTACAGCGCCTCGCTCACCCCGTGATCCGAGGCGCCGTCGAGGGCGATCCCCGCAGCGAGAACGCGACGGAGGGCGTCCGCGAGGGCTGCGCGCGTGGGATAGCGAACGGCGACGTGGTAGAGACCCGTCGTTCCCCGGGGAGGTGGGGGCCCACCTCGGCTCTCCCAGGTGTTCAGGCCGATGTGGTGGTGGTACCCGCCCGCGGAGATGAAGACCGCCTGGTTGCCGTAGCGCGCCTGCTCCTCGAATCCGAGCACGTCACGCCAGAAGCCGAGCGCGCGCTCGATGTCGGAAACCTTGAGATGCACGTGGCCGATGTCCACGCCGGGGTCGATCGAACCGCCCATCGTCACGTCAGCGTAGTGAACGCGTCACGTTTGCACGCACCGGACTCGGCCGGTACACCCGAAACCCGATGCTCGGGGTGCGGGCCCTGGTGATCTGCGCAGCCGCTGCGACGACGGCCCGAACGTGGCAGGCGGGAACTGTCAGGCCGGCGTCCTGTCGCGCAGCCGACACCAGCGCGTCGACGCTACGCGTCAGCTGGTCGGCATCGTGCCGAACCGTGGCGAGCGCCGCTCGGCACTCGTCGGCGGCGCGCTCGCGACGGAGCGCGAGCTCGGCCTCGACACGTATTCGGGCGAGCCGGCTTCGCAGGTCGTGCCAGAGCTCCGCGGCCAGCCGCTGCTGGCGGAGGCTGGCTGCGACGTGCCGAGCAGGTTGCCGAGCCTGCCTGCGAGCCGGGTCACCTCGTCAGGAAGGTCGCCGAGCGCTTCCGGATCCGAAGCGCAGACGCCTCGGCCCGGACCCGGACGAGCGACGTCGCGCTCGTCGAGCGACACCGTGGGAGAGGGGCTCCGAAGGCGGTGATCGCAGCCGCGAGCGCGAGTGCCTCGCCCCGACGATGGCCACGAGCAGCCTTGTGCGGATGCCGTGTCGAGGGACGGTCGTCGAACTCCGAGCACAACCGGCACCTCGCGACTGCACATCGGATCGGGGGCGCCCTCTAACGAGCACGCGGAGCGGCGACCGGCGGGCGGGGCGTCCCGAGCGGGATCCACGAGAGATCGGGGGGCGACGGCTTCTCCCCGCGTACCCCGTGACAGCGCTTGGTCTTCAGGCCGCTTCCGCAGGGGCAGGGGTCGTTGCGGCCGGTGGCGGCGACGAGCGCCGCGAACTCGGTGTCCTTGTGCTCCATGAACGCCATCACCTCGGACGCGTCGCGGCCGGTGCGGATCAGCTGGACGATTACCTTCGCCGGCTCGTCCATGTGTCTGAAGAACCGCATGTACCCGGCGCACAGGTAGTTGAGCCCCGGCTCGCCGTCCGGGGTCGTGAGGAAGCGGTTCTTCGGGCACTCGCCGTGGCAGGCGAAGCGGACGTCGCACTCCCGGCACATCCGAGGGAGCGAGTCGCGCTTGGCCAGGCCGAACTCCCGCTGCTGCTCGGACGCCACGAGCTCGAGCATGGGCAGCTCGCGGATCGAGCCCAGCCGGTGCTCGGGCTCGACGAAGTGGTCGCACGAGTAGAGGTCGCCGTTGTGCTCGAGCGCGAGCCCTGCGCCGCAGGTCTCGTCGAAGACGCACAGGCCCGAGCCAGCCGCGCCGTAGAAGTTCCGGAGCGCCGCCTCGAACGTCTGCACGAAGATGCTGCCGACATCGTGGCGTACCCACTCGTCCCAGATCGCGACGAGGAATGACCCCCACTGCTCGGGCAGCACGGATCGCTCGGAGGCCGCGGTTCCGCGCATGGGATCGGGCCGGTCGCTCTCGTCGAGCCGCTCGACGACCGGGATGAACTGCAGCCAGTCGGCTCCGGCCTCGTCACGCAGGAAGCGGTAGACCTCGAGCGGGTAGTCGCCGTTCAGCCGGTTGACGGTGGTGAGGACGTTGTACTCGACCCCGTGCTTCTGGAGGAGGCGGAGGCCGCGCATGACGTTGTCGAACGTGCCGTGGCCGCCCTTGTCCACGCGGTAGCCGTCGTGCAGCTCGCGCGGGCCGTCGATCGAGATCCCGATCAGGAACCGATGCTCCGCGAGGAACGCGGCCCACTCGTCGTCCAGCCGCGTCCCGTTCGTCTGCAGCGTGTTCTCGATCGTCATCCCCTCGCGCTTGCAAACCTCCTGGAGCTCCACCGCGCGGCGGAAGAAGTCGAGCCCCATGAGCGTCGGCTCGCCGCCCTGCCAGGCGAAGGTCACCGTGTCCGCGCGGTGCGACGCGATGAGCTCCCGCACGTACCGCTCGAGCAGCTCGTCCGGCATCCGGAACCCCGACCCGGGGTAGAGCTCCTCCTTGTCGAGGAAGAAGCAGTAGGAGCAGGCGAGGTTGCAGATCGCGCCCGTCGGCTTCGCCATCACGTGGAAGCGCGGCGGGACGCCCGCCTCCAGTGAGACGGGCGTCCGCTGCACCTGCTCCGTGGAGCTCATCCGCGGCTCGTCAGTGACCCGCGGTCAGCGCCGTCTCGAGCCGTTCCACCGCCTGGTCGACCGTGAACGACGCGGCCTTCATGCGCGGCGGGTACTCCAGGAAGGTCTGCAGGAATCCGCCCACGATGTCGTTCATCGGGTAGAGCAGGAAGGCGCGGTCCAGCATCCAGTCGTAGTACGTGTTCGAGGTCGTGTCGGCGCGCTCGAAGGGATCGGTTCGGAGATTGAAGATCTTGGGGACGCGGAGGAGCGTGAAGGGCTCGGCCCACACCTGCAGTGTCCCTCTCACCCGCTGCTCGAGGAAGACGAGCTTCCAGTTGTCGTAGCGCAGCGCGATGAGATCCCCGTCGTCCGAGAAGTAGAAGAACTCCGTTCGAGGGCTCACCTCGGCCTCGCCCGTCAGGTACGGCAGGAGGTCGTAGCCGTCCAGGTGCACCCTGTACGTCTTCCCGTTCGCCTCGTGCCCCTGGAGGAGCTTCTCCTTGACGTCGGGGTCGCCCCCGGCCGAGACGAAGGTCGGAAGCCAGTCCATGTGGCTGACGATCTCGTTCGACACCGATCCGGCCGGGATCCGGCCCGGCCAGCGCAGGATGAGCGGCACGCGGAACGCGCCTTCCCAGTTGGTGTTCTTCTCGCTTCGGAACGGTGTCGTAGCCGCGTCCGGCCACGAGTTCTGGTGTGGGCCGTTGTCGGTCGAGTACATGACGATCGTGTTCTCGACGATGCCCAGCTCGTCCAGCGCGTCGAGCACCCGGCCCACGTGCTTGTCGTGGTCGATCATCGTGTCGTGGTACGGGGACTGCCAGCGTCCCGCCTGGCCGAGGCTCCTCTTCTTCGTGTGGGTGCGGAAGTGCATGTGCGTGGTGTTGATCCACACGAAGAACGGCTGTCGACCCCGGTGCTTTCGCCCGATGAAGTCGATCGCGCGGTCGACGATCTCGTCGTCGATCGTCTCCATCCGCTTGCGCGTCAGCGGGCCGGTGTCCTTGATCGTGTGCCTGCCGCCCTTCGTCACGCGACAGTCGAGCACTCCGCGCGGCCCGTACCGGCCGCGGAACTCCGGGAACTCCTTCGGGTCGGGGTAGTCCGGGTTCTCCGGCTCCTCCTCGGCGTTCAGGTGGTAGAGATTGCCGAAGAACTCGTCGAACCCGTGGTTCGTCGGCAGGTGCTCGTCGAGGTCGCCGAAGTGGTTCTTGCCGAACTGCCCGGTCGCGTAGCCGAGCGGCTTGAGGAGCTCCGCGATCGTCGGGTCCTCGTCCGAGATGCCGGTCGGGGACCCAGGCATGCCGACCTTGCTGAGTCCGGTGCGGTAGACGCTCTGGCCGGTGATGAACGCGGAGCGTCCCGCGGTGCAGCTCTGCTCACCATAGGAGTCGGTGAAACGCATACCCTCCGCGGCGAGCCGGTCGATGTTCGGGGTCCGGTAGCCCATGAGCCCGTCGCTGTAGCAGCTGAGGTTCGAGATCCCGATGTCGTCACCCCAGAAGACGACGATGTTGGGTCTCCCTTCCGCCATGTCCACTCCCTTCGGCCGAGCCTCGATCCGGCGCGGCACCGGATCTCGCTGGATCCAACCCTAGTGCCTCGGGCTCCCCGGCGCCGTGCCTTCGACCACGCCCGTTCGAGCGACGCGGGCGTCCTCCCCGGTCTTGTCCGGGTCATGTGGCGGGAGGGGATCTCGCGTCCGGGCACGTGAGGTCCGCCCGATGTCAGCCGCGCCGACATCGGAGTCGGCGGCGGCTGCGTCTCGCCGCCGACTCCCGTGACGCGATCACCGTCTGCCCGACCGGCTGACGCCGAGGTTCTGCAGCAGCCCGTCGCGCAGGTCGTAGACGAGGCCGTGCACGGTCAGCTCCTGGCCGCGCTCCCAGGCGTCCTGCACGATCGTCGTCTCGCAGACGTTGACGACCTGCTCGACGACGTTCAGCTCGCAGAGCCGATCGACGCGCTCCGCCTCCGGGAGGGAGGCGATCTCGGCGGCGTGCTTCTGCTCGACGTCGGTCACGTGACGGAGCCAGTTGTCGATGAGCCCGTGGCGCGCGCCTTCGTGCGCGGCCCTCACGCCGCCGCAGCCGTAGTGGCCGCAGACGATGACGTGCGTCACCGCGAGCACGTCGACTGCGTACTGCAGGACGGAGAGGCAGTTGAGGTCGGTGTGCACGACGACGTTCGCGACGTTCCGATGCACGAAGACCTCGCCGGGATCGAGCCCGACGATCTGGTTCGCGGGCACGCGGCTGTCCGAGCAGCCGATCCAGAGGTACTCGGGCGCCTGCTTCTCGGCGAGGGCAGTGAAGAAGGTCGGGTTGTCCGCGATCATGGACGCCGCCCACGAGCGGTTGCGCTCGAAGAGCTCCTCGATCCCCGACACGCGCCGGAGGCTATCCCTCGCGACGTTGACTGCGAAGGGTGACCGGCGGAGAATCCGCAGAACACCCCGCGGGCCGGCCCCGGGGACGACACGGGAGGTCTCTCCATGCCAGGTCGCGGTGTCACGCCACTCACTCGGGAGCTTCGGCGAGTCCTTGCAGCCCATGAGCACTCGCGGCGCACAGGCGTTCCGGTCGCCGAGGTCCTCGAGCAGGCGGCAACCGCGGGGATGTCGCGCCGAGCGTTCCTCAAGGGAGCAGGCGCCGCCGGCCTGACCGCGGTCGGGCTCGCTGGAGGTCTTCGACCCAGCGTTGCTCGCGGTGCAGCGGCGCCCTCGGTCGTGATCGTCGGCGCCGGCCTCGCAGGCGTGCGCGCCGCCCACTGGCTCCACCAGGTCAAGGGGATCTCCGCGGCGGTCTACGAGGGCTCGACGCGCGCCGGCGGCCGCTGCTGGTCGCTGCGCGGCTACTTCGAGGACGGCGTCGTGGTCGAGCACGGCGGCCAGCTGATCAACACCGACCACAACACCATCCGCAACTTGATCAACAGCCTCGGGCTCAAGCTCGTCGAGGTCAACGGAGGGGCCTACCAGGGGTGGGTCGACAGGTACTGGATCGACGGGGCGAACTACCCGTACGACGCCGCGAACGACGACTGGGGCCAGGTCTGGTCGGCGATGAAGGCCGCACTGCAGTCGGCGCCGTACCCGCAGACCTACGACTCGAACACGCCGGCCGGGATCGCCCTCGACAACATGACCGTCGACCAGTGGCTCGACGCCAACGTCCCGGGCGGGCTCTCCAGCAGGTTCGCCAAGCTCATGCAGTCGAACGTCATCGCGGAGTACGGGATGGATCCGGATCAGCAGTCGGCGCTGAACCTCGTCTACCTCCTCGGCTGGAACCCGCAGAACTCGCTCGACCCGCTCAACGGGGCCGACGAGCGCTTCGCCGTCGAGGGTGGGAACGACCAGGTCGTGACCCGCATGCTCGACGATCTGCCCGCGGGGACGGTGAAGTACGGTCACCAGCTGGCGGCGGTTCGCGCGAACGCAAATGGCTCCGTCACGTGCGCGTTCCTTTCGGGGAACAGGTACGTGGACGTCACCGCCGACCGCGTCATCCTCGCCCTCCCGTTCACGACGCTTCGCGACTGCGACCTCTCGAGGTCGGGCTTCAGCGAGCTCAAGCTCCGGACGATCCGGGAGCTCAGCCTCGGCTACAACGCGAAGCTCCACGTCCAGCTCTCGTCCAGGCCGTGGGTCGCGCAGAGCTACGGCGGAACCGCGTACACGAACAAGGAGTGGTTCCAGTGCGGGTGGGACGACACGTCGGCGAGCACGGCGACCAAGGGCGTCTTCGTCTTCTTCCCCGGCGGACGGCAGGTGCAGGCCTGGAGCGGCTCGGCCTTCGGCTCCGCGAGCAAGCAGCAGGTCTCCTCCTACCTCGCCAAGGGAGA